>Ga0315900_10003825_pt1 | contig 21745 bp, 14 predicted proteins | sample LakEriMetagenome_FD_203521 | JGI IMG/M metagenome (GOLD analysis project Ga0315900, IMG submission 203521) | Freshwater fungal communities from buoy surface, Lake Erie, Ohio, United States - Buoy 12 MA114 | ecosystem: Environmental > Aquatic > Freshwater > Lake > Lake biofilm | place: USA: Lake... | reverse complement strand
GAACGGTTTACCGATGTTCAATGAGGTGTTCTCGAACACCAGCGGCCAGTACTTCTTCTCTGGAGCACTGCCGTTTGGTTCGGACTACACGGTGACCCCAACGAGCGAGCTGGATCCATTGAACGGAGTGAACACCTGGGACTTGGTATTGATCAGCCGCCACATCCTGGGATTGGAGCCCTTGAGCACGCCTTATAAGTTGATTGCTGCGGATGCGAACAAGTCAGGAACCGTGACGACCTTCGATATTGTTGAATTGAGAAAGTTGATCTTGGGCACGTACACAACACTTCCGAACAACAGCAGCTGGCGCTTCGTGGATGCATCGCAGCAGTTTACGAGCAACGATAACCCATTTGCGGATGTGATTCGGGAGAATATCAGTGTGGCTCAAATTCAGGCTAGTGCCCTGAGTGATGACTTCATTGGGGTAAAAGTGGGTGACGTGGACCAAACAGCGGTTCCAAACAGCCTAACTGGCAGCGACGATCGCACAGCAGGCACCCTGTTGTTTGACGTAGCCGACCGGAAGGTGGCAGCAGGTGAAGAGTTCGTAGTGAACTTCAAAGCAGCGGAGCAAGTATCAGCGTACCAGTTTACCCTGAACTTCCGCAACCTGGAAGTACTGGAGGTAATTCCTGGAGCGAAGCAGACGATGGAGAACTTTGGTATCTTCAACAATGCGATCACGACTTCTGCGGATGCGACACCGGGAGAATTTGCGGTGAAATTCCGTGCGACAGCGAACGGCACGTTGAGCCAGCAGTTGAGCGTATCGAGCCAGATCACGAAAGCGGTTGCGTTTGAGGCGAACAACAAGTTGGACGTAGCGATCCGCTTCAACGGAGCGAACACGACGATCAGCACGGTAGGCTTTGAGTTGTACCAGAACGTACCGAACCCATGGGTAAGCAAGACCCAGATTGGATTCCACTTGCCAGAAGCAGCGGAAGCACGTCTGACGATCTACGACGCTTTGGGCCGGATTCTGTACACGGCGAAAGGCCAGTTTGCGAAAGGATACAACGTATTCACGGTAGACCGGAAGTTGGTAGACGGCGTAGGCAACTTGTACTACAAAGTGGAAACTGACAAAGATCAATCCGTGAAAGCAATGATCAATGGTTAATGATTAATTATTAATGGTTAATTGTTAATGATTAATTGTTAATGATTGATTGTAGATAAAAAATGGGTGGTGAGCATTTTGCTTGCTGCCCATTTTTTTATTTAGTCGTTCGACATTCATGATCACGGGCGGGTGGTGAGCATTTTGCTCGTTTTCCAATTGTTAAATATGGAATGCAGGTGTAGTTCTGAGTCAAGTTCTAAGGATGCCTTGTTAATCTAGTTGATAGGCTCCATTAACCCTTAACCATTAATAATTAACCATTAAAAACCACTATATTTGGCCGCCAAATTAATAGAAGGTAGAAAAATAACTACTAAAATTTAACCAAACTGATTGTTATGATAAGCCAAAGATTCAAAACTGTCCTCATTGATGATGAGCAGGATAGTCTTTCTTTATTGAATTGGAATATTGAACAGGAATGCCCGGAATTGGAGGTGGTGGCGAGTTGTCAGGGGGCGAAGAAGGGTTCTGAGGCGATACAGGAGTTTCAGCCAGACCTTGTTTTTTTAGATATCGAGATGCCGGAGATGAATGGGTTGCAGCTGTTGCAACAATTTCCCAATGCTTCCTTTTACCCGGTCTTTACTACTGCTTATAGCAAGTATGCAATTAATGCAATTAAGTTGGGGGCTTTTGACTATTTATTGAAGCCAATTAAGCGCTTGGAGTTGCGAGAGCTGGTGGATCGTTTGGTTGTGAAACGCCAGCAGAAAACGCAGCTGGTGAGTGTGGAGTCGCTCCAGTATTTAAAGGAGTATTTGATGGATGGTGGGAAAGCAAGACGGATCACGGTGCAAGTAGGTGATCAGATTCATTTTCTAGAAATTGACGAAATTTTATATGCTCAGGCAGAGAGCAACTACGTCACGATCAATCTTTCAGATGGTCGGAAGGTATTGGTAGCGAGAACCTTGAAGTACTTTGATGAATTATTAGCGCCACATGGATTTTACAGGGCGCACGCCTCCTATTTGGTGAATTTAAAGGCTGTTCGGACCATTATCAAGGGCGAGTCGGGAGGAATCATACTATCGAATGGAGTAATGGTTCCAATTTCCAAAAACAGAAAAGATCAGTTGTTTAAGATTATATGAGGGGTTTTAGGACACTGCTTTTGCTGTTTCTATTATTTTGGGCGCTTCCTTCAGATATAGTAGCTCAGTACTTGTCGGTTCGGCATTTGAATCGAGAAAATTCCATGCCGACCCAGGCGGTCAATGACATAGCAAGGGATAGCAGTGGGGCGATTTGGATGGCGACCAACATAGGCTTGTTTCGGTACGATGGTTTAAATTATGAACGAATCCGCTTATACAGTCAACAGAACAAGGAGCAGTTAAACCAGGTTAAGTTGGTCATGATTGACCGGTCGGGGGTGATTTACTTGGCTTTTGTCAACAATGGTTTTGGTGTTTTACAGGAAGATGGGCGTTTGACGCACTACAAAGGATATCAGGCAGATACGGTGGGATTGCGCAATGCCTTGATTGATGACATAGTGGATTTGGAGGATAGGGTATTGCTTATTTTTGAGCGGAATGGTTTTGCTTTTTTCCATAAGGAGAAGAAAACCTTTACCTATTATGTGCCAACGGAACACTTTGATCAGTTAGAAAAAACCATGCGAATGGACATCGTCTACAAAGGTGTAGCCGACCCGCTGGAGCCCAGAGATGCTTGGTTGACAGGAGTAGGCGGGGTGTACCATTGGAATCACCGGACGCAGGAGGTGAGTTTGTATCCCTTAGATCCGTCCTTTTCTACCCAGCCTCCTTCCAATGAAATATACCTGCATACGGATCGGAAATTGTACATGGGAGGATGGGGGAAGGGATTGCATATTTTTGATACCCGGCAACTGTGTTGGGAGCGGCGGGTCGCTTCGGCGTCTGGGGTGGATTTAAGCTTGATCACGGCGATTGCGCCGTTATCAAGTGAGGAACTTTGGTTGTGTACTCGTGATTACGGTATTTATTCCTATCATATTCCTACCAGTACTTGTTCGCTGTTATTACCCTTGTATAGAGATCTGGATGCTTCGGCCGAGTTAAATCACAATATTGATGCGGTGGTATACAAGGTGATGGCAATAGGCAATCGGTCTTGGTGCCTGATGAAAGCAGGCCGACAAGGGCTTGCCTTTGTTTACCGGGAGCGACAACTATTTCAGAAATACCAAACGGGGGTTAGTATGCACCATTTGGTAGCGGGCAAGGGGGAGCACGATTATTTGATTACGAATCAGCCCTTTTTCTTTAAGCGGCATCGAAAGACTGCCCAGTTAGAGCAGATAGCGATTGCTCGACATCTGGATGACACTGGCTTCAAGTCCGGTTTTTTGGGACCGGATAAAGCCTTTTACATTGCTGGATGGAGGGGGCTATACCGGTACGACGAGCGGGCTAAATTAGCTCGATTGAAGTATTTGCCCGTGTACGATAGCCTAACCCGCTCGGATACCGATATTCAGATCTTATCTTCGTTTAATCAAAAAGACGAACTGATCTGGTTAGGGACCCGGAGGGGATTACACCGGATTCAGGTGGAAAAATCGGGATGGAAAGAGAAATGGTTTACTTTTTTTGACACCATTCCCGGCAGTCCACCCGCCAAGATGGTTTGGTTTAATGATGTGCATGCTACTCCAGACGGCAGGTTGTGGACGGTCAACGATGTGTCGGTAATGATGAGTGCTGACCGTGGAAAAACCTTTTCGACCTTTCGGCAATCAGATTTTCAGAAGAGCGGTGTAGGAATTGCTGATTTTATGACCTTAGCACATGATGATAATGGTCGGTTGTGGTTGGGAGGAGTAGGGGAGGGGCTTGGCTATTTTAATTGGAGGGAAAATGGGATTTCGGCTTATTATCCATTAATTATGGATAAGAATGCTCCTTTATTAAGTGAGGTATCGGATATGACCCGCGATTTGCACGGCAATATTTGGGGGATTTTTCAGGAGGGCCTTTTTCGTTTGGATGCGGGGACTCTTGAGGTTCAGACCTTCGGGAAGGAGTTCGGTTTGCCGGAGGGCGGCTTGTTTGCGCTGGATACTGTCCCGGGTGGACAAATGTACTTGGGCACGGAGGGTGGTTATTTTTTATTTCACCCTGATTCTGTTTTGAGTTCTGTAAGTAAGCCATTGGTATCGGTATGGCAGGCCTATCTTATTGGGATGGCGGAGCCGGATACCCTTCGTGGCGGGCAGGATTTGTTGTTGAAATACCCACAGAATGGCGTTCAGTTGCGGTTGGCGGTTCAGCCGTTTTGGTTGACGGCCCGGTTACACCTTCGGTATCGGTTAATTGAAGGAGGGCAGGAATCGGATTGGACGTATTTGGACAACAACAATTTAATTAGTTTTTGGAATATGCCTCCTGGGAACTACCGGATTGAGATACAGGTAGCGGATGCACTTGGAAACTACTGGCCGGAGTCTACTTTGGAGGTAAAGATGGAGGTATTGGCGGCTTGGTGGCAGACTTGGTGGTTTCGGGGTTTGGTGTTGCTTATTTTGGTGGGGGGCTTGTTAGGATATCTGTATCGCAGGCAACGAGCCATTCAGGCAGAACTTCAGTTTAAAAAACGGTTAACGGAGCTGGAGCTGGCCAGTTTACGTGCTCAGATCAATCCGCATTTTATTTTCAACAGTTTGAATACGGTAAAATGGCAGGTGATTAATGGGGATCGGCAAACGGCGGAGGCTTACCTTGATTTGTTTAGCACCTTAGTCCGCCGCGTATTGGATTATTCGACGCAGAGTTTGATTTCTTTGGAAGACGAGGTTGATTTTTTGTTGCAGTATGTGGAGATGGAGCAGATTCGCTTCAAGGATGCTTTTGTCTTTCAGCTGGAGTTGCCAGATGCCTCGGACTGGACGATGATTGAAGTGCCTCCTTTGGTATTGCAGCCGTATGTCGAGAATGCGATACGGCATGGGCTTTTGCCGAAGGCGGGCAAGGACAAGCAGATTTGGCTAACGATTGATTTGAAGGAAGGTTATTGCCATATCCATATTCGCGATAATGGAATAGGGCGTGCTGCTGCACAAGCTGCACGGGGAAGTGTTGACCTACTGCGTACTTCAAGGGGGATGCAGATCAGTAGCGACCGATTTGCAGGATTGTCTTCTACTATTTTCTCTGATTTTCGGTTTGAGGTGAACGATTTGCACGACGAAACTGGACGGCCATCGGGCACTGAAATTCACCTGTCTTTTCAATATTTAGGATAGGGCAAAATCCAAATACTAATTTAAACCGCCAATTACTCAACCAGACCGGCCAATTACTAAATGGGCACTTGTCATTTCAAAGGAAAACATCAACTTTGGATCAACAAGAAACACATGAGTGCTTGTTGATCCTGTATAACTGGAGTACAAACCGTTTGAAATGGCAAAGAGGGCTTAGGCTGAACCGACTGGAAAGGAAGGGTGCAGTCTGAGCCCGATCTGCTGCTTAAAGTCCTAGTTAGCATTTAGGGATGAAGCACGCTTAACAGGAATTGTGCACTTTCCCTTTCTACTCCCTCCCAATCTGATGAAGTAATACTGGACGCAATGACATGGTCTGCTGCGTCCGGGAATGCGATGGCTCGTTTTTGACTGGGCGGGGTGCCGAGTTGTTGAAGCATTTCGAGCATGGCCTCTACGGAGACTACGCGGTCTTGCTCCATTTCATTTTTATAATAATAGCCTACAAAAACGGGGCAGTTCACCTTTTGGAAAGTAGCGGGCACCATCGCATTTTCAAGGAAGGCCGCGAACTGAGTGATGCCTTCGAAGCGCTGGTGGTTCGTCCAGTAATGGACCATTTCTGGTTTTCTAAATGTCCAGTCATTGTGTTCTCCGCCCCGGAGCAGGCGGGCTAATTGTAGGCCCCAGGGGCCAGCCAGCACACCGGATAGCCCGGTAAAAAGCCGGATACAAGGTGACCAGGTAACCAAGGCTTTGATTTCGGGATGACGGGAGGCCAAAAACAAGCCAAGCGCACCACCAGCGGAGGTTCCTAGGATGACCACCGTATCACCGAGTTGTTTGGCAATTTGGTAAGCCCGTTCAGCTGATTCTACATACGAGTCTGCAGTGAGTTCGAGTAGGTTTTGATCGCCCTCTTCCACTCCATGCTCATCGAGACGGGCGAGGAACAGGTTGGCTCCGAACTGCCGGGCGAGGTGTTCGTGCACGGGAGCTCCTTCTTGTCGGCTGGCACCGAATCCATGTAGGTAGAGGAAGGCGTATTTGGTTTTTTCTTTTCGGCTACTATCGGCCCAAAGGATGGTTGCTTTGCAGCCCGGTTTGATACCTGGTTCTGCTTGTTCTGTGGCAGCGATGTCTGCTTCGAGGCTTTGCAGGGTAGGGCTGGGCTGGTAGGCGGGAACGGCAAAGGCGGGTGTTGGTGGCTGAGGCCCTATCGCATAGGTGATGGCCGCGATTGCGAGCAAAAGGCCGACGATTTTAACGGATTTCAGCAGAAAACGCTTCATATTTATGAAAAATGAGGCTTTTTAGGTGATTTTTAGGTAAATGTATTTATTTTTTAAATGGTTTTCAACTAGGATTTCCCTTTTTTCATCCACTCTGGCAATTGCCGCAATGCGGCGAGTTCGCGGTATTTTTCCCGTACTTCTTCTGCCGGGATGCCGAAATAAGCTTTTCCTCCCGGGAGGGACTTGGAGACCCCTGATTTGGCGAGTACGATTGCATCTGCGCCAATGTGAAGGGCTTGCGCTACGCCTACTTGTCCATACAAAACAACCCGGTCTTCGATAATGGTTTTTCCTCCAATACCCACTTGAGCAGCGAAAAGGCAATTTTTTCCGATGACTGCTCCGTGGCCAATGTGGATCTGGCAGTCGAGCTTGCTGCCTTCTCCAATGATGGTGTCTCCACTGACCCCTTTGGAAATGGTACAGCCGGCACCGATGTGGACATGATCTTCAATAATCACCCTCCCGCCAGAGCGCCAAGGCTCGAACTGGCCATTGGTGTGTTTTTTGAAGTAGAAAGCATCTACCCCAATATTACAATTAGGGCCAATGACCACATTGGAACCGATGTGGCTGTGTTCTGCAATGTAGGTATTGGCTTGAATATACGTGTTGGCACCAATGGAGACGTGGTTGGCTAGGATGACTCCCGGTTCGAGGAAAGCGCTTGGGTGGACTTGTGCGAGGTGGTGCACGGGGGTGGTGAGGGGTTCGAAGGGACGATATTCCTTGATTAAGGTATTGTACACCTCAAATGGGTTGGGTACTACTAGGATCGCTTTTCCGGGCGGGCATTCGGCTGGTTCATTGAGCAGCAGAATGGTGGCGGCGCTGGAAAGGGTTTTTTCAAAGTATTTTTTTACATCGGAAAAAGCGATGTCGCCGGCTTTTACCTTATGGATTTCATTGATGCCGGTGGCAAACAGGCTAGCATCGCCAATTACTTCGGCATTAAATCGTTGTGCGAGGGATTGAACCGAGAGCGGTTGTGGAAATTGCATAGAGAAAAGGCTTGTATGCTGGGAATTATAAAGAGATGCATCTAATGGTTGTTCGATTTTGGTTCCGTTGTGGTCAACAAAGAGGCTTGGGACTCGTTTTGTCTTTAATAGCAGACAATATTTTTTCAAAAAAGATTAAAAAACACACAAAGGTAGTCGAAGCCTCCCAATTGAAAGAAAGAGTTCTGTTACCTTTGCATCCAACTATATTGTATGATGATGGAACAAGGATATGTACAGACGTTTATCTCTCCCAATGGAGTAGGAACGGTAGAGTTTTTTCACCCGAATCATAACAGCTTGCCGGGGCGATTGTTGCAAGAATTGGCGGCAGCGTTTAACCGACTGGGCCAAGACCATGAGGTTCGGGTAATTGTGTTAAGAAGTGCCCAGCACAAGACTTTTTGTGCGGGCGCGAGTTTTGATGAGTTGGCTTCTATTCAGGATTTTGAGACGGCCCATCGGTTTTTTTCCGGATTTGGGCAGGTAATTAATGCAATGCGGACTTGTCCGAAGATCATACTTGGGAGTATCCATGGGAAAGCTGTGGGCGGTGGTGTCGGTTTGGCGGCTGCAGTGGATTACTGTTTTGCGACCCAATATGCGTCCATTCGATTGAGTGAGTTAGCAGTGGGCTTCGGTCCTTTTGTGATTGGGCCTGCGGTAGAACGCAAAGTAGGGGTAGCGGCCTTTACACAGCTGGCTTTGTCACCCTCGGAGTGGCAGTCTGCTGCTTGGGCGGAGCAGAAAGGGTTGTTTCAAAAGGTATTTGAAAACCATGAGGCCTTGGATGCGCATTTGGTGAAGTTTGCTGAGGAGTTGTGTGCGGCTTCTCCGGAGGCGTTGGAAGGGCTGAAGCGAATTTTTTGGCAAGGAACGGAGCATTGGGACACTTTATTGACGGAGCGTGCTGCGATTAGCGGATCCTTGTCGCTATCGGAATTTTCCAAAGCAGCCATTGCCGCGTTTAAAGCTAAATCATAGGGTTGCGGCAAGAAAACAGCGCATTCGACGTTTTTACTATCTTTGCAAAATTTGTCAGAAATCTTTCATGCTCGATCTATTCAAATCAGTCCTAAATCACCCTATTTTTCGTCGTATTCAAACGGTATGGCAGCAGTTAATGGCTCCGGTTCGCTCTGTTCTGGCGGCCATTTGGGCTCCCATTCAGCCTGTTGTCGCCCCGATGGAGGCTACTTGGCAGCAATGGACGGCTCCTTTGCGGGCCAGGTGGTCAGTGTACCGTCAACAACACCCGCTTCCTGCTCGGGTAGTGGAAATAGGGGCAAGGATCGCTCAGCGTGGTCTTCAATTTTTGCTAGCCCTGATTTTGCTGGTTTGGATGGGAATATTCGGGCATATGCCGAACCGCGAAGAGCTTCGCAACATTGAGACGGCCAATTCAACGGAGATCTATTCGGCCGATAGTGTGTTGATTGGAAAATATTACATTGAAAATCGGACGGCCATCAATTTATCAAATATTTCTCCCTACGTCGTAACGGCACTTTTGGCTACGGAAGATAAACGCTTCTTCGAGCACAGCGGGATTGATCTTACTTCTTGGTTGCGTGCAGTAAAAGGAATCGCCATGGGCAATCAGGAGACAGGTGGCGGTTCCACGTTGAGCCAGCAGTTGGCAAAAAACTTGTATCCTCGGCGGAATTACTGGATTCCTGGAATAAGTATGCTGATCAATAAGATTAAAGAAAACATCATTTCGATCAAGTTGGAGGGCATTTATAATAAAGAGGAACTTCTTAATCTTTACTTGAATACGGTTCCATTTGGTGGGGACCGCTACGGAATCAACGTGGCTGCCAAGTATTTTTTCAATAAAAAAGCGAAGGACTTGACGGCAGAGCAGGCAGCAACCTTGATTGGAATGCTCAAAGCGACCACCGCTCTTGATCCACTCCGGAACCCACAGAATTCCACCAAGCGACGCAACCTCGTATTGAGAAGGATGCTGCAAAACCAGCAATTCGAGTTTGAGTCGGAGGAAATGAAGACGGTGGCAGAAATGATTCACAAAGGAAAAATCAATGAGCAAGAATATGAGGTGCTGATAAAAAAACCGCTTGGTACCAAAAAGACGGGCGGTGATGGCAACAACGAGGGGACTGGAACTTATTTTAGAGAGTACCTTCGGACGACCGTGATGCCTGCGATTTTGAAGAACATCAGCAAGGAGGATGGTTCCCCCTATAATCTTTATCGGGATGGCTTGAAAATTTATACCACTGTAGATGCCAAAATGCAGCAATATGCGGAAGAGGCGGTGGAGAAACACATGAAAACCCTTCAGGGACAGTTCGATTCCCATTGGAAAGGGGTAAAAACGGAAAAGCCCTGGGGAGATGATAAGTGGATAGATGAACAAGTACGCCGAAGCGACCGCTGGCAGCAGTCGAAGGAGGCTGGTATGTCGGACGAGGAGATTTTGGCTTCTTTTGAGCAGCCGGTTAAAATGACGATTTTTTCGTGGAAACAGCCTACAGCGGAGGTGGATACGCTGCTTTCGCCCATTGATAGTGTTCGGTATTATTTCTGCACGTTGAATTGTGGGTTTATGGCGATGGAACATGCTACCGGGAAAATTAAAGCTTGGGTTGGAGGTACTAATTTCCGGTATTTCAAGTACGACCACATCCAGAGCAAGCGGCAGGTGGGTTCTACCTTCAAACCAATTGTCTATGCTGCGGCGCTGCAAGATTCTGTAAAGCCTTGTTCTTTCTTGCCGAATGAACTAGTTACGCTCGTTGATTGGACGCCGCACAATGCGGATGAAGTTTATGGAGGCTGGTACTCGGTAATTGGGGGCCTAACGCAATCGGTCAACGTGATTGCAGCGCAATTAATTGAAAAAGCCGGCATTCAAAAGACGATTGATTTGGCGAAAGGGATGGGAATTACCTCCACTTTGCCCAGGGAGTACGGGATTAGTTTGGGGGCAGCTGAAATTAGTCTTTTTGAAATGGTAAAGGCCTATGGAACTATTGCCAACGGTGGGCTTCGCCCAGAGCCGGTGACTGTATTAAAAGTGGTTAACCGGAATGGAGAGGTGATTTATGATTACCAGGAGGAGCTGAAAAGCCGGCCCGAGCTGGGGCCACATGTGCAGGCCCTTAATCCAGAGCAGGCAGAAGTTATGACCAAAATGATGCAAAATGTAATTGAGCGTGGAACTGGTCGCCGTTTCCGGAGCTACGTATATGCAGGGGAGTTTGCTGGTAAAACGGGTACCACCCAAAACCAGTCGGATGGTTGGTTTGTCAATTTTAACCCGACTCTTGTGACAGGCGCTTGGGTGGGTGGGCCCAGCAGGGCAGTCCGTTTCCGTTCTATGAGCTTGGGGCAGGGTTCTGCCATGGCGCTTCCGATTGTCGGCAATTTCTGGAATAAGGTGGCGGGCGATCGCAAGTATCGGTCGTTATTGGAGCAATCGTTTGAATTGAGTGAGGCAACCCTTTCGGCTTGCAGTTGTCCTAATTTTATCTCTGTTTCTCCTGACACCTTGTATATGTTGATGCAGGATTCTACTATTCGGGATTCCTTGAAGGCCAACCGATTCGAAAATTTACAGCAGATTGTGGAAGAGCGGTTTGGGAAAACCCTTCCAGCGGAGCCGGAGGGAGTAGAAGGAATCGAGGGTGTTCCGGATCCAGAGATCGGCCCTTCTACGGATGAAAAAAATAAGAATCGATCCAAGGAACTGCTCAACCGGTTACTGGGTCGGGATCCTAAAGAAAAGAAACCAGGGGGAGGACGTTAACTAATACCTGTTTCTCATTTGAAAAAATACCACTTGTCTGTTTCAGTCAAGTGGTATTTTTTTTGAGAAAAGGAGGTTGGTTTTGGCCGGGCGACGTTAAACTTCTTAACAAATTTACTTTTTTTGTTAAAAGAATTTTATTTTATAAAAACCTTTTTTTATTGAATAAAATCAATTATTTACATTTAAATTGAATCGATTTAGAAATAATTATTTGTTTTTTTGGGAAAATGAGGTTAGGCACCTTGTTTGTTTGCAAAAGTTTAACAAGGAAAGTCTTAAAACTTTTTAACGTTTTCTTAACTGCTTCCCTATCTTTGTGGGGAGAATTGGTTAATTGCTTTTGGAGGCAGTTTAAGAACGAGGAATATGCGTACAGATCCGGTCATTGATGTATTAATACCTGCTTGGAATGAGGAGGAGTCGCTTCCCTTGGTTTTGAGGTCGCTTCCGGCTGGTTGGGTGAGGCAAGTAGTGGTTTGTGACAATGGTTCGACGGATCAAACGGCGGTGGTAGCGGAGCAGTTGGGGGCGGTGGTGGTAACGGAGCGGCAGCGCGGTTATGGAGCGGCTTGTTTGGCAGGGATGCAGTATTTACAAATGCTACCAAAAGAGGAGCAGCCGGCTATAGTGGTGTTTATAGATGGTGATTATTCGGATTATCCCGAGGAATTGCCCATGTTAGTGGGTCCGATTGTGCAAGGGAAAGCGGATATGGTGATTGGTTCCCGGATGGCTGGGGGATTGGAAAAAGGAGTGATGACGGTGCCACAGCAATTTGGTAATTGGCTGGCTCCGGTTTTGATTAAGTGGTTATTTGGGTACACTTTTACCGATTTAGGGCCTTTCAGGGCGATTCGATGGGATGCTTTATTGGCCTTAGAGATGCAGGACAGAAATTTTGGGTGGACCGTTGAGATGCAGGTGAAAGCGGCCCGGAAGGGATTACGAAGCGTTGAAATTCCGGTTCAGTATCGGAAGCGAGCAGCGGGTAAGAGTAAGGTAAGTGGTACGATTAAAGGGACCATTAGGGCGGGATGGAAGATAATATACACGATTTTTCGAGAAAAGTGGCGGGCAATCTGGGAGAGAGGAGAGCAGTGATTTAGGGGAGGACGATAATATTGGAATTCATTTTTGTAAAAAATAAAATTATCAGGCAGGTAAAGACTGCCACACCAACCAGACAATTTTATGTTCGGAATTCATTCGCTTTTTGAAGCGCTGAAGTATCAGGCCTTCGTCGATTTTGGTTACTTGATGCTGCTGATTTATTTTATCGCCATGAGTGCGGTAACCTTGTATTGTATTTTTCAATTTCATTTGTTGTACTTGTACAAAAAGTACCATAAGGCAAATCCGGTCATTCATTACCGTCAATATGACAAAGAGGATCCGAATGTTCCCTTTGTAACGGTTCAATTACCCATGTTTAATGAGATGTACGTTGCGGAGCGCATTATTGATTGTGTTGCTGCGCAGGAATATCCCAAGGATCGCTTTCAGATCCAGGTGTTGGACGATTCTACGGACGAGACGGTTCAGATTGTGGCGAATAAAGTAGCGGAGTACAAGGCTAAGGGGTTTGATATTGTGCATTTGCACCGGGTAAACCGCCAAGGATTCAAGGCGGGTGCTTTACAGGATGCGATGCCCCATGTTAAGAGTGATTTTATTGCCATTTTTGATGCGGATTTTACGCCTCGTCCTGATTTTCTTCGCACGACGATGCCTTATTTTGAGGATAGCAGTGTGGGTATTGTACAGACCCGTTGGGAGCACATCAATGCTGATTACAGCTTGTTAACCAAGTTGCAGGCTTTGCAATTGAACGTGCATTTTACGGTCGAGCAGGCGGGTCGTTCCTATGGCAATTTGTTACTGCAGTTTAATGGAACGGCGGGTGTTTGGCGCAAAAATGTAATTAATGAAGCAGGAGGCTGGCAGAGTGACACCTTAACGGAGGATTTGGATTTGAGCTTTCGTGCTCAGATATTGGGATACAAGATCAAGTATTTGGAGAAATTGGAGAGCCCTGCCGAGTTGCCGGTTGAGATGAACGGGTTGAAGAACCAGCAGTTTCGTTGGAACAAGGGAGGTGCTCAGAATGCGCGCAAGTTGTTTCACTTGATTTGGACGGAGGGAGCGAACAAGCTTACCTGGATACAGAAGATGCATGCTACCAGTCAATTATTGGCTTATGGAGTATTCTTGTGGGTATTTATTGCGGCGATCAGCAGTATTCCATTGGCGTTTGCCTTCCGGGAGTTGGGTATTTCCACGCACTTTTTGTCGTTCTCTATATTGGGCTTGTTTTCGATAGCGGGTATTTCCTATACAGCGAATATTACTGCTGCTTTAAATCGTTCTGTTCCGGCCACTATTTGGGAGAAGCTGCGCTTTTTCGGGTTGTTTATCACGTTTATGCCCATTTCACTGGGTTTATCGTTGTACAATGCGATTGCGGTGATTGAGGGATACATGGGTAAGGCGTCCTCGTTTGTGCGTACGCCCAAGTACGGCATCACGGGTAATAAGAAATCGACCTTTAAAAATGCCACTTACCTGGCGAAGAAGATCAGTTGGATCACGATTGCTGAGGGGCTTATGGCCTTGGTATTTGCGGCTGCGGTGGCCATGGGAATTGCTACGGAGAATACAGCGTTTGTACTTTTCCACTCCATGCTGGCATTTGGTTTCGGGACTATTTTTTATTTCTCGGTGAAGCAATTGGGGAGCGCTGAGTAAGGTTTAATTAATAAAAAAGCCGGTATTTTTCGAAAATACCGGCTTTTTTAATTTTCTAATCGTTGTATTTTACCTTTTTGTAAGGTCTTTTTCTATTTATGTCCTATAAAAAAAGCCTGCCCTATTTTTTTTATCAATCGTTGCGGTATTCCTCCAGTACGTCTGTTTTTCAGCAGCATTGGTCGTATTACGCTCGATGGAGGGCTTCTTTTTCCAATAATCGGAATTCGGTGGTAGACCAGCAGCCATGGATTAGTTTCAAGGCGGTTGATTTTTTACAAGAGCACTTAGAGCGGGAGCATACTTTATTTGAGTACGGAGGCGGGGGCTCCACCTTGTTTTTTTTAAACAGATTAGCCAGAGTGGTTACGGTGGAGAACGATGCGGAATGGTTCAGGGTATTATCTCAAAAAATAAGTGAGATGGGTATAAGCCATTGGGAGGGAATCTTTCAGGATGGGGAGCCTGTGACGACCGATTTGGTACGTGATCCAGAGGTGCCTGCTGATTATGTGAGTAGCACAATGGGGCAGTCCAGCTTAAGTTATGAAAAGTATGCAAAAGCCATTCATCGCTATCCGGCGGCTGCTTTTGATTGGGTATTGGTAGATGGACGTGCACGGCCTTCGTGCATGGTGGAGTCCTTTGAGCACCTGCGTTCGGATGGCCATTTAATTTTGGACAATATGGAGCGTTTGCATTATCAGCGCGCGTTTGCGAAGCATTTAAAGGAGTATTTTGAACCGGTCTTGTTGGGCCGTTCACCCTCTCCTTACCATCCGGATTTCACGGAAACGCAGATTTGGAGAAAAAAGTAGGTTGATTAAACGATTTTTTTGATCAGTTGGGCGGGAATGCCTCCCACCACTGTATTGTCTGGAACGTTTTTAGTGACTACTGCACCTGCGGCAACTACGGCATTTTCTCCGATGGTGACACCTGGGAGGATGGTTGCTCCAGCGCCGATCCAGGCATTTTTTTTGATCAGGATGGGCTGTGTAAGCAGGTCTCTCCGCTGGGCGGGTTCCAAGGGGTGGTTTTCGGTGATCAGTTTTACTTTTGGGCCGATGAGAACATGGTCTTCCAAGATAATTCCCCCTAAGTCGAGAAAAGAGCAGTCGTGATTGATAAAAATATGCTTTCCAAGCTGTATAAATCGGCCAAAATTGGTGTAAAAAGGAGGGAAAATGGTCGTTGACGCATCAATTGCCTGGCCTGTAATTTCACTCAGCAGCTGACGGACGGTAGATAGATCGCCGGATTGGTTGAGTTTTGCGCAGAGAGAAATGGTTTGAAGGACCACTTCATTTACCGCTGCGAAAGCAGGATCTTGCACAGAGACAGGTCCTCCTTGGCGTAGTTGGTCAAATATATCCATCTAAATCAGTAAGATTTCTGCTTTTGTTGGAGCCCTTAGTAAGGGGTGGCCGGCAGGCAGAAAGACGAAAGCAAGGTTACCGTTTTTCGATTCGCTGCGTGGCGATTGTTTTACGGGTTTTGTCTTGCAAGTACACTAAATAGATTCCTTTTGGAAGGTCTCCGATGTAATATTGTTCGTCTTTTTCGAAGTGGTATTCCCGGAGGTTTCGTCCCATGAGGTTGAATACGGATAGGAAACCGATGGGTGTAGTGGAGGATTCCTCGACAGAGATAAAATCTGTTGCGGGATTGGGGTAAATTTTGACCGAGTTATTTTTGGGAGGTTGGGCAGAGAGGCTCTGGATACCCAAGAACAAGGTTACAAACAATGCGGTTAATGTAGATGATGTGTGCATACGATTAAAGAATTGGCTGCAATGTACGAATATAGACCGCTACGGGCGGGGAATAGTTTCGTTCTTTTCAAAATTTTAACAGAATTAACACAATAAAAACAAATCTGCTCGCTCAACTGGGGCTGGGCGAGCAGATTTGGCTTCTGGGTTGGGAGAAAGGCGCGGTTATTTCCGTTTTTGGAGTTCGGACAGGAAGCGATTCAGTTCTTGTACATCGAAGTAGAGGACCTCTCTGGGTTTGGATCCTTCAGCGGGGCCGACGATGCCAAGGCCTTCTAGTTGGTCCATGATACGGCCTGCGCGGTTGTAGCCAAGTTTCATTCTTCGTTGGATCATGGAAGTGGATCCGTGCTGGGTTTCGACGACGAGTCTTGCGGCATCTTCCAGGAGGTTATCGAGTTCGGACAGGCTGAATTCTTTTGGGTTATTGCCTTGATCGCCTTCTTCGTGGAATTCTGGAAGGAAGAAGGGTTCGGGGAATCCTCGTTGTTTGGCGATGAATTCGATTACTTTTTCCACTTCAGGGGTATCTACGAAGGCCGACTGGAGTCGGACGATGTCTCCACCTACGCTTAGGAGCATATCTCCTCGTCCGGTGAGTTGTTCGGCGCCGCCGGTATCGAGGATGGTTCGGGAGTCTACTTTTGAGGCCACTTTAAAGGCGATCCGCGCGGGGAAGTTGGCTTTAATAACGCCGGTGATAATATTGACGGAGGGGCGCTGGGTAGCGATGATCAGGTGGATTCCGACGGCACGCGCGAGTTGGGCGAGTCGTCCGATAGGGAGTTCCACCTCTTTGCCGGCGGTCATGATCAGGTCGGCGAATTCATCGATGATCAGGACGATAAAGGGCATGAAATAATGTCCTTTATTGGGATTTAGTCGGCGGCTAATGAATTTGTCGTTGTATTCGGTGATGTTGCGTACTTCTGCTTTTTTAAGCAAGTCGTAGCGCGTATCCATTTCGATGGTAAGGGAGTTAAGGGTATGGATGACCTTGGTGGTGTCGGTGACGATGGGTTCTGTTTGGTCGGGCAGGAACGCCAGGAAATGGTTTTCTAGTCGGGCGTAGGGGAACAGTTCGACCTTTTTAGGGTCGATCATAATGACTTTGACTTGGGAGGGGTGTTTTTTATAGAGTAGGGACATCAGGATAACGTTGATGCCTACGGATTTACCTTGACCGGTGGCGCCTGCGATAAGGAGGTGGGGCATTTTTGCCAGGTCAGCGACGAAGACTTCGTTTTGGATGTTTTTGCCCAGTGCGATGGGCAGGTCCATTTTTGCTCTGCGGAAGCGGTCATCCTGTAGGGTTTCGCGCATTCCCACGATTTGGCGTTTTTTATTAGGTACTTCGATCCCGATGGTTCCTTTTCCTGGAATGGGGGCGATGATACGGATTCCGAGGGCAGAGAGGTTGAGGGCGATATCATCTTCCAGGTTTTTGATTTTGGAGATTCGCACTCCTCTGGCGGGGATAATTTCGTAGAGGGTAACGGTAGGGCCGATGGTGGCCCGAATTTTTTCTATTTCTATTTTGAAGTAGAGTAAGGTTTGGATGATTTGGTTTTTATTGGCTTCGAGTTCTTCGCGGTCGATTTCCAGGGCGGTATTATCGTATTCGCTGAGGAGTTGGAGATGGGGATATTCGTAGCTAGAGAGCTCGAGGGTGGGATCGTAAGGTTCGGTCAGGTTTTGGCTATCTTGTTGAATGACCTCTACGGGAGCGGCGAAGGCTTCTGCTTCGGAGGTAGCGGGGCTTGGGTTGGGCGCCGGGAGGTTTATTTCCAGTTCTGCGTCTTCCGAAAGGGGTTTGGTTGGTTTGTCGGGTACTGGGGCAAAGAGTGAACTGCGTTCGGAGAGATCGAATTGAAGTTGTTCACCGGGGAGTATGGCTGGTTCAATGGTGTCGGTGGGGGTGAGGGGGGCTGGATCAAAATCCCTGTTCGGAGTTTCTAGAATGGTGGATGCGATAGGGGAGTCGAATGCTTTTGCGGGGGCTGGGCGTGCGTTGGAAGGGGGCGTTGGTTGGACCTTTCTCTGTTTGGCATAGTTGCCATTGAGCAGGTCATTCACGGCATTTTTGAGTTCGACTCCAAAGCTTTGCCAGGTAAAAGATTCGAGGTTAGGGTTATTGTTCCAGACGAACACGGCCAAGAAGCCGAAGAGGAGCAGAATGAGGGTTCCAGGCACACCGACGAACTGTTGGATGGCGATTCCGATGGATTTACCGAATTCACCGCCAACGGGGAACTGTGCTTTTTGGAAGAAGAACGCGGCGATGACGGAGATGGTGACCATCCAGATGGTTACCCGTTGAAGGGTAGGCAACAAAACGCCGATGGGCAGTCCACGCATCAGGGCGAGCCCGTATTTATAGAGCAGGTAAACGAAGCCGAACGAGGCGATTCCGAAGCCCCAGTACATGAAAGCGTCGGCGAGGAAGGCACCAAGGCGTCCCAGCCAGTTATCAACCTGTACATCGCTGAAGAAGATTTCCCAGGAGAATCGGAAGACGATATCTTGGTCATTTTTCCAGGTAAACAGGTAAGAGACGAAGGCAATAAACAGGTAGAAGGACAGGAACAGGCAGAGCATCCCAAACAGTTTGGGAATACGCTCATCGTCAAAGCCCGGGGCAAATTGTCTGCGTTTTTTGGCCATAAGATGCCGCAAAGTACGTTATTTTATGCGTTTTCGAGTAATTTTTTTACTAACATCCATGTTAAAGCGGGGAAAGGGTTTGGTTTCGGCGTTGATACCTGGCAGGAGCTGACTCATTTAGAATAGGGTAGAGTAGATTCGCTCCCCGAGGGGAATCTAGTTGCGTTTATGGATTTAATTTTGTAAAAATGGCACTTTTTAAAATATTCATTTTTGGGATGGGGGATAGGGCATCAAAAGTAGTATTGACCGTTTTTTGCAAAACTGTCCTTGCGCAGGGTGAATGCGACGCCTCATATTTGCACCAAGCAAGCCGATCTGGTTTGGCCGGGAGCCGATTCGGAAAATCCATAAAAGAGTACGGACGCGGAAGCTGAAAAGCGAACAGAGTAAGCAATCAATCTAACCCTATTGTTCTTCTTATGCCGATTAAATCTTTTTTTTCGACCGCCGTATTAGGCATGCTGCTGCTTTTTTTGTCTTACAAAACGGTAGCCAATTGGTCAGTTGCTATTCAGGAGCCGGCCCTAGTGCAAGTGGAGAAACCCAGTGTTGAAATTCGCGCTACTGCGGATGGGCACTTAGCTGCCTGGGTAAAGAACCATCCTGCGTATCCTAAGACTGTTTTTTTATTGCAGGGGGATGGGAAGGTGCGATTAGAAGCTCCTTTGGTATTGATGAATGCGAGTGTTCAGTACGATGGAAAGTGTGTTACTTTTATATCGGGTACTGGACAGGCGGTTTGTTTCACGATTAGTCGGGAGGCTTGTTTAAAAGCGCCGAGTAATGCCAAGTATTACATGGGTTGGGGATTAGTAAAGCAGGCGGGAGCGGATATTGAAGCGCAGTGTGTTGGCGCTGGTGCTGGTCCGTTCCCGCCTGTAGTGGCCTATTCTTGCAAGTGTATTGGTACGGCTCAACCGAGTGTCAACTGTGATTCTGGTGGCCCCGGTGCTACTGAATGTGGGACGGGTTCATCGGTTGCGAGTATCTCGGTGAGTTGTTCTGTATCTTGCGGAGAAGGGTATTACGCTTGTTGTGTCGATTAGGCTACAAGAAGGGTAATTTAACCACGGTGGCTTCCAGTTTTTTGGAGCCTACAACGATATGGATAATGGTTCCTGGCTCTGCGAATTTAGTTTTAACGTAGCCGGTACCGATGGGCATATCGAGGGTAGGAGAGTGGGTTCCTGAAGCGACTAAGCCAATGGTGGCGCCGCGTTTACTTTCGATGACATAGCCTTGTCGGGGTACGCGGCGTTCACTTGTTAGTTGGAATCCGACGAGTTTACGTTTGACGCCCTCTGTTTTTTGTTTTTGGAAACGTTCGATGGAGGGGAAGTTGACGCCTTTATTGAGTTTAGTAATCCAGCCTAGGCCAGCTTCGATGGGGCTGGTTTTGTCGTCGATTTCGTGGCCATAGAGGCAGAATCCTTTTTCCAGGCGCAGGGTATCGCGGGCGCCGAGGCCGCAGGGTTTGATTCCGTATTTTTCGCCATTTTTGAATACCTTATCCCATATTTTGGCGATGTCTTTGTTGCGGGCATAGATTTCAAATCCGCCGGCGCCGGTATATCCGGTTGCGGAGACGATGACATTATTACAGCCTGCGAAGCGGCCTTTTTTGAAGGTGTAATACACCATTCCTTTGAGGTCGATTTCGGTCAGTTTTTGAAGCGCTTCGGCTGCTTTGGGGCCTTGGACAGCGATGAGGCCGGTTTTGGAGGAGATATTGGTTAATTTGACTTCGAAGCTTTTGCTGTGGCGTTTCAGCCAGCGCCAGTCTTTTTTTTCATTGCTGGCGTTGACCACGAGCATGAATGCCTGTTCGCCTTCTGCGCACATATCTTCTTCCAGGCGGTACACCAGTAAGTCATCCACGATACCCCCTTTTGCATTTGGGAGGCAGGAGTATTGAACATCGCCTATTTTTAATTTGGCGACATCGTTGGAGGTTACGCTTTGCAGGAAAAGCGTTGCGTCTTTTCCTTTTACGATAAATTCGCCCATGTGGCTTACATCGAAGACACCTACCGCTTTGCGCACGGCATGGTGTTCTTCTGTGATAGAGCTGTAGGAAATAGGCATATTATAGCCTGCGAATTCGGCCATTTTGGCCCCCAGGGCGATGTGCCGATCTATTAAGGGTGTATTGAGCATAGTTGAAACTGGGATAAAGTTGTGATTAGGACAGGGCAAAGGTAATGGTTGAATGGATTACGGAATCAGAAAATAGTGCGTAATATTGCAACTGGGAGGAGGGTCTCCTTTTCAAATGCTGATACAAGATGAATTATCCGAATTTGTTTACTCCATTGGACCTTGGTTTCACGACGCTTTCGAATCGGATTTTGATGGGTTCGATGCACACGGGTTTGGAAGAGGAGCGTGGGTCTTTGACGCGGATGGCGGCTTATTTTGCGGAGCGTGCTCGGGGCGGGGTTGGATTAATGGTGACGGGCGGAATTGCTCCTAACCGGCAGGGATGGTTGATGCCATTTGGGGCAAAGATGACGAATCGGTCGGAGGCTCGTCGGCATCAACTGGTGACGCAGGCGGTGCAGTCGGAAGGCGGTAAGATTTGTATGCAGATTTTGCATGGGGGGCGTTATTCGGGCCATCCTTTTTTGGTCGCGCCCAGTTCATTGAAGGCACCGATCTCGCCGTTTAAGCCTTGGAAAATGTCGAATCGTTTGATAAAGGCAACGATACAAGATTTTGCACGCAGTGCGGCGCTCGCGCGCGAGGCGGGGTACGACGGGGTGGAGTTGATGGGAAGTGAGGGGTATTTGATAAACCAGTTTATTGTTCCAAGGACGAATCAGCGGCAGGATGAGTGGGGCGGGGATTTTGAGCGCAGGATGCGGTTTCCGATGGAGGTGATGCGGGCGGTTCGAGCAGCGGTGGGGCCGGATTTTATTATTATTTTCAGGGTATCGATGCTTGATTTAGTGGAGCAGGGCTCTACCTGGGAGGAGGTGGTTCAATTAGCGAAGGCATTGGAGGCAGCGGGTGCTACAATGATCAATACGGGAATTGGCTGGCATGAGGCTCGAATTCCTACCATTGCTACTTTGGTTCCTAGAGGAGCCTATGCATGGGTGACGGAACGACTCAAAGGAGTGTTAGCGATTCCTTTGATTTCGACCAATCGGAT
>Ga0315900_10003823_pt1 | contig 21757 bp, 17 predicted proteins | sample LakEriMetagenome_FD_203521 | JGI IMG/M metagenome (GOLD analysis project Ga0315900, IMG submission 203521) | Freshwater fungal communities from buoy surface, Lake Erie, Ohio, United States - Buoy 12 MA114 | ecosystem: Environmental > Aquatic > Freshwater > Lake > Lake biofilm | place: USA: Lake... | reverse complement strand
GCGCTGGCCTGGCCGGGCATCGGCGGGTTGGCGCCGCTGGCGCTGGTGGCCTGGCTCCCGCTCTTCCTGGCCGAGCGGCTTCACGATCGTCGCACCGCAGGCCGGCGTGTGGCCTTCGCGCCCTACGTATTGCTCGCGGTATTCACTTGGAACGCGGCCACGTCCTGGTGGTTCTTCCTCGTCAGCGAGCCCTTGACCACGCGGCTGGTGAGCGGCCTGGCCCCCATGTGCATCAACGCGCTGCTGATGACCGTTCCTTGGTGGCTGCGCCGTTGGACGCGCCGTTGGGCCGGTCCATCGTGGGCCACCTGGGCCTTCGTGGTGTATTGGCTGGCTTTTGAACGCCTGCATCACGGGTGGGACCTGCAATGGCCCTGGTTCTCGCTGGGCAATGTGTTCGGTGAGATGCCTTGGATGGTGCAGTGGTACGCCATCACCGGGATGCTCGGTGGTTCGCTCTGGGTCCTGCTGGTGAACATCCTGCTGGACCGCATCGTGGTGCGCTGGTCAGCAACGGTGCGCCCACCTGAGGCAAGGGAATGTCTGCGGCCTGTGGCGTTGTTGCTGATCCCAGTGGCCGCGAGCCTGGCGATATCGGGGCTGCGCGGAACGGACCGCGGGAAGGCTGTGCATGTGGTGGTGGTGCAACCCAACGTGGATCCCTACCGCGAGAAATTCGGCGGTGTGGACCCGCTGGACCAATTGGACCGCATGCTGGACCAGGCGGAGGCCGTGATGACGGACAGCACGGTGCTGGTGCTGCTGCCCGAAACGGCCCTGCAGGAGAACTTCACGATGGACCTCAACGGCTGGGTTCCGGTGTTGCGCGGCCTCTGGGAGAACGACCTGGAGGCCTCGCGCAGCCTGCAGCGTTTACGGGCCTTCCAGCGCAGGCATCCACGGGCCTCGGTGCTCGCGGGTATGTCCTCCGGTTACCTCTATCCCAAGGGGGCGACCTTGCCCGTCACTGCACGGTTGGTGCAGGGCACGGACCTGTGGTATGAGTCCTACAACGCGGCGGTGTTCCTGCCCCCGGACACGGCTGTGCAGGTCTATCACAAGTCCAAGCTCGTGGCCGGTGTCGAACTGATGCCCTTTGAGGAAGTGCTTGGTCCCTTGACCGAACTGGCGCTGGACCTCGGTGGAACGACCGGTTCCTTGGGGCAGCAGGAGGAGCGGAGCGTGCTGAGCGCGCCGGCTGCCAGGTTGCGCATCGTCCCGGCGATCTGCTACGAATCGGTCTTCGGCGAGCATGTGGCGGAGCATGTCCGCAATGGCGGTGACCTCATCGCCATCATGACCAACGACGGATGGTGGGGCGATTCTCCCGGGCCGGTGCAGCACCTGTCCTTCGCCAGCATCCGGGCCATTGAGACGCGTCGGGCCATCGTGCGATCGGCGAACACCGGCATCTCCTGCACGGTGGACCAGCGCGGGACCGTTCATCATCGCACCGCATGGTGGCAGCCTGCCGCCTTTGGTGCCGTGGTGCACCTGAACACAGAGCGGACCGTCTTCGCGGCGCTGGGCGATGTGGTCGGCAAGGTCGCCGTGGTGTTCTCCCTGATGGCCATCGGCTTCGTGGTGTCCCAGTGGTGGCGTGATCGCCGGGGCTGAGGCCCTCCTACCCGCTGCGGCAGGTAACTTGGCCCCGTGCGTCAACGTGTGGAGCTTGGACCCGGCATCCCCTTCATTCCGGAGATCCTCCGGGAGGAGTCTTTTTTCCTGTTCCGCCGTGTGGCCGATCGCGATCGGGCCGTGCTCTGCATCGGCTCCGTCGCTGTCAGTGATACCCCCGGGTTCGATGGGACCGGCAAGGCTCCGGATTGGTGGTACGGCCATGTCACCTACGACCACAAGGAGCAGCTGCACGGTCTGCGTTCGCTACATGCAGCGGAGGCCGCTCTGCCCTCCAGTGAATGGCATGTGCCGCGTTGGGTGGTCGAATGGCGCGCAGGCCAGGCTGTGCTTTATGTCCGACCGGATGAGGACCTGCGTGCCGTCCGTGAGCTTCAGGAGCGCATCGCACAGCCGGTCCGTGGGCGTTCCAGCCGCATGCCCGAGGTATGGACCAGCCGCACCAGCAGGCAGCAGTACCTGGACCAGGCCGCCACGTTCATGCAGCACATCCAGCGCGGCGACATCTACGAGGTGAACTACTGCATCGAAAGGCAGGCTCATTGGCCAGGGTTGGATCCCTTCGCGGCCTTTGCCCGCCTTCTGGAACGATCGGCAGCTCCCTTTGCCGCCTTCCATCGTCGCGGTGCGCAGTTCACGCTCTGCGCCAGCCCGGAGCGGTTCCTCTCCTTCCAGGATGAGCGTTGCTGGGGAGAACCGATGAAGGGCACGCGTCCGCGGGGTCGCACACCGGAGGAGGATCTTCGGCTGCAGGCCGAGCTTGCGGCAGATCCCAAGGAGCGCAGTGAGAACATCATGGCCCTGGACGTGATGCGGAACGACCTTTCCCAAGTGGCGCTGCCCCGGAGCGTGAAGGTGGAGGAGCTCTGTGCGGTTCGCAGTTATCCACGCGTGCACCAATTGGTGAGCACGGTGACCATGCAGCGCAGGCCGGACATCGGCCCGTTCGAGGTGGTGAACGCGGCCTTCCCCATGGCCAGCATGACCGGTGCACCAAAGCACCGCGCCATGCAGCTCATCGATGCGCTCGAGGACCAACGTCGCGGGCTCTACAGCGGCACCTTGGGTTTCTTCGCTCCGGATGGCACGGGCGACCTGAACGTGGTGATCCGCGCCTTGCGCTACGACACGACCACAGGGCTGGCACGCTTGTCCACCGGTAGCGCGCTCACCGCCCAATGCGACCCCTTGAAGGAATGGGAGGAATGCGCGGTGAAGGCACGTTCCGTGATCGAAGCCCTGGCCGATGATCGATAAGGTGCGATCGACCCTGTTGCTGCACGGCCTGGCCGCCGAGCGCGAGCCGCTGTGGGTGGCTGTGAGCGGTGGATGCGACAGCATGGTGCTGTTGCATGTGCTGCGCGAACTGCGTCATCCGGTGCATGTGGTGCATGTGGACCATGGGTTGCGTGGCGCAGAGAGCACGGCGGATGCCGCCTTCGTGGAGGCCCATTGCCGGGAGCTGGGCATTCCGGTCGTTGTGGAGCGCATCGACGTGGAGGCCTTGGTGCGGTCGAAGGGGCTGTCCAAGCAGATGGCCGCGCGGGAGCTGCGCTACGCGGCGTTCCACCACTGTGTGGAGAAGGGCCCGCATCGCCTGGCCATGGCGCATCATGCTGATGATGCCGTGGAGACGCTCTTCATCCACCTGCTGCAGGGCATGGGCACAAAGGGCTGGGGCGGCATCCCGCTGCAGAGCGGACCGTTCATCAGGCCCTTGTTGGAGGTCTCCCGGTCGACGATCCGTGAGTACGCCATGGCGAAGGGGGTCCCGTTCCGCGAGGATGCCAGCAACGCCGATCCCGCTTACCTGCGCAACCGCGTCCGGCACGAACTGATGCCCTTCATGGGTGAGCTCCGCGAAGGGGCCGATGCGGTGCTGCGCCGCGACATGGTGCGGAACAGGGAGCTCAACGCTGTGCTGGGCCATTGGCTCGATGCGACCGCGTCCCTGTGGCAGCCCGATGCGCAGGGCACATTGCGGATCCCCGCTGATGCCGTGCTGAACTGTGCCGCTCCCACGCTGCTGCTCACGCATCTCCTCCGCGACCTGGACCTGCATCCCGACCGCGTCGGGGAGGTGCTGAAGGCCTTGCGGGCGGACCATACGGGTGCCCTGTTCCCCGCCGGTGATAGGGCGGTGCAGGTGGACCGCGGGCATCTGGTCATTGCGCGCGGCGCATCCACCCCACTTGGTCCATGGACGCTCCATGCATGGGATGCACTTCCATCAGGCTTGCCGGTTTCCGTGGAGGTCCTTCCCCCGGATATGGATGCGGGTCCGCTCTCCAACCATGTGCTGGTGGCCGAATGGGATGCCCTGCTCCTGCCGCTGGTACTGCGACCGTGGCGCACAGGCGATCGGTTCCGTCCGGCGGGCATGGGCGGCTCCAAGCTCGTGAGCGACCTGCTGATCGATGCGAAGGTGCCAGTTCACCAGAAGGCCGGGGTCCTTGTGCTTGAGAGCCGGGGCACCATCCTGTGGGTATGCGGCCTCCGCGTGGCCGATGGCCTGCCCATGGACAGGTCCAGGCCCCGCGTTCGTCTGGAGTGGGTCGGTCCTTATTGATTTTTCACATGTTGGGGTTCCCATTTCGCATCGGTTGCGTGTTACCTTCATAACGTCCAAACCTGCCGAACATGGAAACGCCCAGCGCTGTGATCATCCCCAAGGAGCAGATCTCCGGTCTCAGGTTCCCAACGCAACCCGTCCACGTGAACGAGGAGCAGCGCCGCTCCATCCTCAACACACTACAGCAGGCAACCCGGTTGGGCAATGCCGAACATGGCAAATGCCGCATCGTCTTCCAGGATGATGAAGGGTTGAAGGCCGTGGAGACCACCGTCTGGACCTATGACGTGCACAACATCGTGCTCAAGTATGGTCTGACCATCCCCATTTCCAGGGTGGTCCGTGTTGACATTCCTTAACAACGACGCGGTTCCATAGGAACGCAAGGATCTGGGCAAGCACCCTGTTCCGCGGCCCGGAGCACACGTAGTTTTGCCCACATCCATGATGGCGTCGCTGCTCATTCTGCTTTGGTCCGTTCTGGCCGTTCCCGTGGCTCCGGTGAAGTGGTCGTTCCAGGCCGTTCCACAGGATAATGGGGAGGTACTGGTGCAGTGCACGGCCACCTTGGAGGAAGGCTGGCACGTGTACGCCCTGACGCTCCCCAGCGATCAAGGCCCCATCGCCACCGCCATCCGCCTGAAGCCCTCAGAGGCCTACGAGCCGTTGGGGGACATGCAGGAGCCCACACCCGTGGAGACCTATGACCAGAACTTCGGCATGGTGGTGAGGTACCACGACGGCACACCGATCTTCACCCAGCGGATACGGCCCCGAAAAGAGGGGCCCGTGGTCGTGGAAGGGGAGGTGGAATACATGCTCTGCAACGACAAGACCTGCCTGCCGCCGGTGACCGTGCCATTTTCCCTGACGATCTCCCCAGAAACGAAACCGTGATGATGGACCGTGTGCTCGCCCTCTGCCTGGGCCTGTTGATGACCTTGGTGGGCTTCGCCCAGCCCGGTGGTGCCGGCAGTGCTCCCGATCCGGTGAAGTGGACCATTGCCACGAAGGACCTCGGTGCTGGCCAGTGGGAAGTGGTCTTCTCCGCCACCATCCAGGAAGGCTGGAGCGTTTACTCCCAGCAGAACTACGGTGACATGGGGCCCTGGCCCACCTCCATCGTGGTGGACAGCCTGTCCGGAGTGGAGCGCTTGGGCGCAGCGGAGGAGACCGGCGCCAAGGTGATCGACGGGCACGATGTGGTCTTCGACATGCCGGTGAAGAAGTTCAAGGGCTCGGCCACCTTCACGCAGCGCATCCAGGTGAGCGACCCCGCCACGCCCATCACCGGCTACTTCGAGTACATGACCTGCGATGACGAGATGTGCCTGCCTCCGGCCACTGTCTATTACATCCTGGGCCTTGGCTCCGGCACCTATGAACTGGGCGATGTGTCCTTCGATCCCAATGACCCCAAGTTCGCGGGCATCGCCACCCGCAGCGATGCGGCCGAACTGAAGCTGGCCGGTGTGGACCTCGACAACCCCGTGGTGCGCGACGAAGGGAAACGCACCGAGGAGAAGAACTCCCTGCTGTGGATCTTCATGCTCGGCTTCATCGGCGGCCTGGTGGCCCTGCTCACGCCCTGTGTGTTCCCGATGATCCCGCTTACGGTGAGCTTCTTCACCAAGAGCAGCACCGACCGGGCCAGTGGCCTGAAGAACGCCCTCACCTACGGTGGCTTCATCCTGCTCATCTACCTCATCTTCAGCCTGCCCTTCCACCTGCTGGGCAGCGTGAACCCGGAGATCTTCAACGAGATCAGCACCAACCCCTGGCTGAACCTCTTCTTCTTCGTGATCTTCATCGTCTTCGCCATCTCCTTCTTCGGCTACTTCGAGATCACCCTGCCGAGCAGCTGGGTGAACAAGATGGACGCCAATGCCAGCAAGTTCGGCGGGCTCATCGGCACCTTCTTCATGGCGCTCACCCTCGCGTTGGTGTCGTTCAGCTGCACCGGTCCCATCCTGGGCTCGCTGCTGGCCGGCGCGCTCACGGCCGATGGCGGTGCCTGGCAGCTCACTGCGGGCATGGCCGGCTTCGGCTTCGCACTGGCCCTGCCCTTCGGCCTCTTCGCCCTCTTCCCCGGATGGCTCAACAGCCTGCCCCGCAGCGGCAGCTGGCTCAACAGTGTGAAGGTGGTGCTCGGTTTCGTGGAGGTGGCCCTGGCCTTCAAGTTCCTCAGCATGGCCGATCTGGTGATGAAGTGGGGGCTGGTGCCCTACGAGCTCTTCCTCGCCATCTGGGTGATCTGCGGCATCGGCATCGTGCTCTACCTGTTGGGCAAGATCCGGTTCCCGCACGACAGTCCGGTGAAGAAGCTATCGCCCACACGACTCGCGCTGGTCGCCGCCTTCGGTCTCTTCACCCTCTACATGGCCTATGGGTTCCGCTACAACGAGAAGGCCAAGACCTTCGCGCCGGTCGGCCTGCTCAGCGGCATCTCGCCCTCGCCCGGGTATAGTTGGATCTACCCCACCGAGTGCCCCGCCGGTCTCACCTGCTTCCACGACCTGGAGAGCGGCATGGAGGAGGCGAAGCGCACAGGCAAGCCGCTCCTGATCGACTTTACCGGTCACGGCTGCGCGAATTGCCGCAAGATGGAGGACTACGTGTGGCCCGTGGCGGAGATCAACCGCACCATCAAAGAGCGTTATGTGCTGGTCTCCCTTTACGTGGACGAGAAGGCCGATCTACCGAAGGACCAGCAGTTCATCTACGAGACCAGCAACGGCACCAAGAAGCCCATCCTCACGGTGGGGAACAAATGGGCCACGCTGCAGACCGAGACCTTCAAAAGCGCCACGCAGCCCCTGTACGCGCTGTTGAGCCCCGATGGCAAGCTCCTCACCGACCCCGTGGGCTACACCCCGGCCGTGGAGGACTACAAAGCCTTCCTCGAGCGCGGTCTGCAAGGGATGCAGGTGCTTGATCAGCAGGCGGCCCGCTGAGGTTGAGCTCGGCCAGTTGCCATCGTCGATCGACGATGCTTGTTTTTTCGTCAAGTTGCTGCCATATTATACGACCGCCGATCGACGAATAAACCGTCGATCAGCCGGAGCGCATGGAGGCAGAGGTCCTACCCGATGAGGCGATCGCCGCGCAGATCCATTGGATCCGTGGGCAGAAGGTGATGTTGGCCCACGATCTGGCCAGGCTCTATGGAGTAGCGACCAAGAGGCTCAACGAGCAGGTCAAGCGGAACAGGACCCGGTTCCCGGAGGACTTCATGTTCCAGCTCAACGAGGAGGAGTGGTCCATCTTGAGGTCGCAATTTGCGACCTCAAGATCCTGGGGTGGCCCAAGGGTTCCTCCATTCGCCTTCACCGAACACGGCGTGCTCATGCTCTCGAGCGTGCTGAACAGTGAGCGTGCGATCGCCATCAACATTAGGATCATGCGGGTCTTTGTCCGGCTGAACCGGCTTTTGCAGAACGACCTGGAGCTGCAGTTGCGTGTGGAGCGGATGGAGGGAAGGCAGGAACGCACCGACGCCGCTGTAGGTGAGCTGTTCGAGGCGGTGAAGCAACTGCTGGACCGCCCGACCGGAGACCGCTTGCGCATCGGCTACCGGGGCGGCGATCCGCTTTGATGCATCTTTGGGACAATGAGCACCGACGAACGCATCCGATCGCACTTCACCGAAGCCGCTGACGTCCTCCAGCGCTTCCTCGCCGACCCCGCCAATGTCGCCGCGGTGGAACAGGCAGCCGCCTTCATGAGCTACTGCCTGAAGCAGGGCGCCAAGGTCATCAGTTGCGGCAATGGCGGAAGCATGTGCGATGCCATGCATTTCGCCGAGGAGCTCACCGGCCGCTACCGCGACGACCGTCCGCCCATCGCCGCCCTGAGCATCAGCGACCCCAGTCACCTCACCTGCGTGGGCAACGACCACGGCTTCGAGCAGGTGTTCGCGCGCTTCGTGCAGGCCCACGGACGCGAGGGCGATGTACTGCTCGCCATCAGCACCAGTGGTAACAGCCCCAATGTGCTGCGCGCTGCCGAGGTGGCCCGCGAGAAGGGCATGCACGTCATCGGCCTCACCGGCAAGGACGGCGGCGAATTGGCCGACCTCTGCACCGTGGAGGTGCGCGTGCCCCACAGCGGCTATGCCGACCGCATCCAGGAGGTGCACATCAAGGTCATCCACGCCTTCATCGACCACATCGAGCGCGACCTGGCCGAGCCGGCGCGCAAGGACCGGTACTGAGATGCTCGTCAAGGTCTACGGAGCCGCCGTCTTCGGCATCAACGCCACCATCGTCACCGCCGAGGTGAACGTGGAGACCGGTGCCTATTTCTTTCTGGTGGGGCTGCCCGACAGCGCGGTGAAGGAAAGCCAACAGCGGATGGACGCCGCCCTGCGCAACAATGGCCTCTACGCCCCACGCGGCAAGGGCGTCACCATCAACCTGGCGCCGGCCGACATCCGCAAGGAAGGCACCGCCTATGACCTGCCGTTGGCCGTGGGCCTGCTCGCTGCCACCGACCAGGTGCCCGCCGAGATGCTGGAACACTACTTGGTGATGGGCGAGCTCTCCCTCGATGGCGGTGTGCGTCCGATCAAAGGCGCCCTGCCCATCGCCATCGAAGCGAAGAAGGCCGGCTTCCAAGGCGTCATCCTGCCTGCCGCCAACGCCCGTGAAGCCGCGATCGTACATGGGCTCACCGTGTATGGCGTGGAGCACCTGCGCGAGGTCGTGGACCTGCTCAAGGGACAGTCGACCGTGCAGCCGACCGTGGTGGACATCGCCGCCGAGTTCGCCAACAGCAGCCAGAGCTACCCTGTGGACATCGCCGATGTGAAGGGTCAGGAGAACATCAAGCGCGCCTTCGAGATCGCTGCGGCCGGGGGGCACAACATCATCCTCATCGGTCCGCCGGGGGCCGGCAAGACCATGCTGGCCAAGCGCCTGCCCACCATCCTGCCACCGCTCACCATCGACGAAGCGTTGGAGACCACCAAGATCCACAGCGTGGCCGGCAAGCTGCGCAAGGAGGACAGCCTGCTCAGCGTGCGCCCGTACCGCTCGCCGCACCACACCATCAGCGATGTGGCCCTCGTGGGCGGTGGTTCCTTCCCGCAGCCGGGCGAGATCAGCCTGGCGCACAACGGTGTGCTCTTCCTCGATGAACTGCCCGAGTTCAAGCGGCAGGTGCTGGAAGTGCTGCGCCAACCCTTGGAGGACCGTGTGGTCACCATCAGCCGCGCGCGGTTCACCGTGGAATATCCCGCCAGCTTCATGCTCGTGGCCGCGATGAACCCATGCCCCTGCGGCTACTACAATCACCCGGAGAAGGAGTGCGTGTGCGCACCAGGCGTGGTGCAGAAGTACCTCAACAAGGTGAGCGGTCCGCTGCTGGACCGCATCGACATCCACATCGAAGTGACGCCCGTGCCCTTCAGTGAGCTCAGCGCCGAACGGGCGAGCGAGCGCAGCGCGGACATGCGCGAGCGCGTGATCGCTGCGCGCAGCGTGCAGCAACAGCGATACACCGGCCGCAAGATCCACTGCAACGCACAGATGGGAAGCAAGGAGCTGCGCGAGATCTGCCGCATCGATGCCGCGGGCAAGGCGCTGCTGGAGAAGGCCATGGAACGCCTCGGCCTCAGCGCTCGCGCCTACGACCGCATCCTGAAGGTGGCGCGCACCATCGCCGACATGGCCGGCAGCGCGGACATCCGCACCGAGCACCTCGCCGAGGCCATCCAATACCGGAGCCTCGACCGGGAGGGCTGGGCGGGCTAGGCCTGTAACCTTGTGGACCACCGCGGCGTAGGAGGGGGCGAACCACCCTCATCCGAACCGCCGTGAAGCTTCGTTCCAGCCAATTCCTCCTGATGTCCCTGTTCCTGGGACCGGCCATCGGTGGCCATGTGCAGGCACAGGAGGAGCAACAGTACCTGAACGAGGTGCTCGCCCTCACCACCCGGAAGAACGCCACCTACTACCGCGTGAACGAAGGTCAGGTCGGGGAGCTCTACAAGGGCAGGACCTTCACCATGGAGGGCCGCCTGAAGGCCGAGGGCACTTACAAGGATGCGGCGTTGACCATCGAGCACGGCACCTTCACCTTCTACCATGCCAACGGCAAGGTGGAGAGCCAGGGCGAGTTCGTCATGGGCCAGAAATCAGGTCTTTGGAAGCGCTACGATCAGTGGGGCCGTCCGCTCGCTGAGAAGGTCTATGACCCGAACGCACTGGCCAACATCATCTACACCCAGGCGCAGACCATGCCGACCTACCCCGAGGGGGAGAAGGCCCTGGTGCGGGTGATCCGGGAGCGCGTTGTTCCTCAGGATGGCAGTTCGCCGAAGAAGCAGGTGGTGGCCAGCGTGCTGGTGGAGAAGACCGGCGAGCTCAGTGATGTGCAGGTGATCGAAGGCGGAGAGGAAGGCTTCGACCAGCAGGTGGTGGATGCGATCCGCTCCACCGCGCCGTGGACACCGGGCATGGAGAAGGGCGTACCCGTGCGGGTGCGCATGAAAGTGCCTGTGCAATTCTAGAACCCGACAATACACCATAAGCCCGAAGGCCCCTGAGCGATCAGGGGCCTTCGGCATTGTAGTGGCGTGTTGAGGTGCTCAGGCGTCCTTGCCGTGGCACTGCTTGTACTTCTTGCCGCTGCCGCAGGGGCAGGGATCATTGCGACCCGGGGCCTTCTCCACGCGCACCGGGGCTACCGGCTGGCGGGGTCCGCCTGGCGGCGGAGGCGGAGGCATGGGGCCTCGCGCCGGGGCTCCCCCTTGTGGCGCGGGACGCTGGGCGGGGCTGGTGCTGCGGCCACCGCTGAACTGGGGCACTTCCGTGCGGCTCGTCTCCAGGCGTTGCTGCGGCGGCTTCGGCGCCTGGGCCTGCTGCACCTGAGGCTCGGCCGTGGGCAGGCCGGCCTTCGCCAGGAAGCCCACCACCTCGCCGTTGATGCGGTCGATCATCGCCTTGAAGAGGTTGAAGCTCTCCAGCTTGTAGATCAGCAGCGGGTCCTTCTGTTCGATGGCCGCGTTCTGCACGCTGCGGCGCAGTTCGTCCATCTCGCGCAGGTGCTCCTTCCACTCGTTGTCGATGATGGCCAGCGTGATGTACTTCTCGATGCTGGCGCTCAGCTCGTGGCCCTGGCTCTTGTAGCACTTCTGCAGGTTGGCCACCACCTGCATGGTCTTTAGCCCGTCGGTGATGGGCACCACGATGTTCTCGTACTGCTGGCCTTGGTTCAGGAACACATCGGTGATCACCGGCATGGCCTGTGCGGCCAGCTTGGCACCGTGGCGCTCGTAGGCGGCCATGGCCGCTTCGTAGAGCCGCTCGGTCAGCTCCTCGGCCTTCACCTTCTTGAAGCCCTCGGCATCCACCGGGCTCTCGGTGCTCAGCTTGCGGAACACGTCCAGCTGGAAGCCGTCGAAGTCACCGACCTCGTGGTATTCGTTCACGATGCCCGCGCTCACCTCGTAGAACATGTTGAGGATGTCCAGCTTCAGGCGTTCGCCGAAGAGCGCGTGGTGACGGCGCTTGTAGATCACCGTGCGCTGGCTGTTCATCACGTCATCGTACTCCAGCAGGCGCTTGCGGATGCCGAAGTTGTTCTCCTCCACCTTCTTCTGGGCGCGCTCGATGCTGCGCGTCACCATGCTGTGCTGGATCACCTCGCCCTCCTTCAGGCCCATGGTGTCCATGATCTTGGCGATGCGCTCGCTGTTGAAGAGGCGCATGAGGTCGTCCTCGAGGCTCACATAGAACTGCGAGCTGCCGGGATCGCCCTGGCGGCCGGCGCGGCCACGCAGCTGCCGGTCCACGCGGCGGCTCTCGTGTTTCTCGGTTCCGATGATGGCCAGACCACCGGCCTCCTTCACGCCGGGGCCCAGCTTGATGTCCGTACCGCGGCCCGCCATGTTGGTGGCTATGGTCACCGTGCCGGGCAGGCCGGCCTGCGCCACGATCTCCGCCTCGCGCTGGTGCTGCTTCGCGTTGAGCACGTTGTGGGGGATGTTGCGCATCTTGAGCATCTTGCTCATCAGCTCGCTCACCTCCACGCTGGTGGTGCCCACCAGCACCGGGCGTCCGGCCTCACGCAACGCCACGATCTCGTCGATCACGGCGTTGTACTTCTCGCGCTTGGTCTTGAAGACCATGTCCTCGGCATCCTTCCGCACCACCTGTCGGTTGGTGGGGATCACCATCACGTCCAGCTTGTAGATGTCCCACAGCTCCTGGGCTTCCGTCTCGGCCGTACCGGTCATGCCGGCCAGCTTGTGGTACATGCGGAAGTAGTTCTGCAGGGTGATGGTGGCGTAGGTCTGCGTGGCGGCCTCCACCTTCACCTTCTCCTTGCTCTCGATGGCCTGGTGGAGCCCATCGCTGTAGCGGCGGCCTTCCAGGATACGACCGGTCTGCTCATCCACGATCTTCACCTTGCCGTCCATCACCACATACTCCACGTCCTTCTCGTACAGGGCGTAGGCGCGGATCAGCTGGTTCACCGTGTGGATGCGCTCGCTCTTGATCCCGAACTCGCGCAGCAGCTCGTCCTTGCGGCGCGCCTTCTCCTCGGTGGAGGCACCGCTCTTCTCGATCTCGGCGATGGTGCCGCCCACATCGGGCAGGATGAAGAAGCCGGCATCGTTCACATCACCGCTGATCAGGTCCACGCCCTTCTCGGTGAGCTCGATGCCGTGGTGCTTCTCGTCGATGGTGAAGTAGAGCTCGGCATCGACCTTGGGCATCTCCTTGCCCTGGTCGGCGAGGTAGAAGTTCTCGGTCTTCTGGAGGTGTGCCCGCACGCCGGTCTCGCTCAGGAACTTGATCAGCGCGCTGTTCTTGGGCAGGCCGCGATGGGCGCGCAGCAGCGCCATGCCGCCCTTCTCCAGCTGCTCCTTGGTGGCGCTGCCGTCGGACAGGCCCTTGAGGTTCTCCTTGGCCTCGGACAGCAGCTTCGTCACCAGCTGCTTCTGGGCGCTGTACAGCCGTTCGATGCGCGGCTTGTACTCGTCGAACTGGTGCACCTCGCCCTTCGGCGTGGGGCCGCTGATGATGAGCGGGGTGCGGGCATCGTCGATCAGCACCGAATCCACCTCGTCCACGATGGCGAAGTGGTGCTTGCGCTGCACCAGGGCACCCGGGGTGTGCGCCATGTTGTCGCGCAGGTAGTCGAAACCGAACTCGTTGTTGGTGCCGTAGGTGATGTCGGCCAGGTAGGCCTTGCGGCGCTCGGGGCTGTTGGGCTGGTGCTTGTCGATGCAGTCCACCCGCAGTCCGTGGAACTCGTGGATGGGGCCCATCCATTCCGCGTCGCGTTTGGCCAGGTAGTCGTTCACCGTCACCACGTGGACACCGCGCCCGGGCAGGGCGTTGAGGAACACGGGCAGGGTGCTCACCAGGGTCTTGCCCTCACCGGTGCTCATCTCGGCGATCTTGCCCTTGTGCAGGGCCACACCACCGATCAGCTGCACATCGTAGTGCACCATGTCCCAGGTCACGGGGATGCCGGCGGCCATCCAGGTGTTCTTCCACACCGCCTGGTCGCCTTCGATGCGGATGGCATCGGGCCGCTTGATGGCCAGCTCCTTGTCGAGCTCGGTGGCGGTGACGCGCAGTTCGCTGCTCTCCTTGAAGCGCCGGGCGGTCTCCTTCACGATGGCGAAGGCCTCGGGGAGGATCTCCAACAGCACCTCCTCGATCAGCTTCAGGCTGGCCTCCTCCAGTTTGTCGATCTCCTCGTAGCGCCGCTCGCGCTCGTGGATGTGCATCTGCGGGTCGGCCTCGATCTCGGCGCGCAGGGCGTTGGCCTTCTCGTCGTTGGTGCGGGTGCGCTCGGCGATGCGGGCCTTGAGGTCGAGCGTGCGCTGGCGCAGCTCGTTGTTGCTGAGGCCGGCCAGTTTGGCAAAGGCGGCGGTGGTCTGTTCCACCAGCGGGGCCACTTCCTTGAGGTCGCGCTGGGCCTTGTCGCCGAAGATGGACTTGAGGGCCTTGGTGAATGAACCGATCATGTGCTCGTGAGGAATGGGATCAATGCAACGCGGGGCGTGGCTTTGGGGCCGCTCGTCCGCCGCGCGCGGAAGGATGGCAAATGTAGGTCTGACAGCTATCTGACCGATCAGGTCGTGGACCACCCGCGAAGCACAGACCGGGCCGGGATGGGGCTGCTGTCATTGCGTCAGTCCGCCGAAAAGGCGAAGCCCCCTGCGGGAGGGGGCTTCGATCAGGTTGCGTTCGGCTCAGTACTCGTCCTCGTTGAAGAAGAAGTCCTCCTTCGAAGGGTAGTCGGGCCAGATGTCCTCGATGGATTCGAAGACCTCTTCGTCGTCCTCGATGGCCTGAAGGTTCTCCACCACTTCGAGGGGAGCGCCAGTGCGCATGGCGAAATCGATGAGCTCATCCTTGGTGGCGGGCCAGGGGGCGTCCTCCAGGTATGAGGCGAGTTCCAGTGTCCAGTACATCGTAAGGCCGTAGTAGGGTCCGTGAAATTGGCCGCAAATATAGCCGGATCACCATGCGGCCCGCGGTGTTTTTTCAACCGTGCCGGACCGCGGTGACGAACGGTCGGGAGGTGGCGGATAAACCCACTTAACCCCTTGGCTTCCAAGGGATGTCCGCAACGCCATGCAGGTGCCCCAGGTGGCGGGCCATCACAAAGAGCAGGTCGGACAGGCGGTTGAGGTAGCGCACGATGACCTCGGGAACGGGGTCCGAGGCGGTCAGTTGCACCACGCGGCGCTCCGCCCGGCGGCATACGGTGCGGCAGATGTGCGCCTGGCTCACGGCCGGGTGGCCTCCGGGCAGGATGAAGTTGCGCATGGGCTCAAGGTCCGCATCCATGGCGTCCATGGCCTGCTCCAGTTCGGCGATGTCGGACTCAACCACCAGCGGCACCTTGAAGCGCTCGGCCTCCTCCTCATCGCCCGATGCCAGACGCGAGCCGATGGCGAAGAGCATGTTCTGGATGGCGATGATCCGCTCGCCATGGTGGCCACCGGCCAGGTCGCGCAGCAGGCCCAGGTGGCTGTTGAGCTCGTCCACCGTGCCATAGGCCTCGATGCGCGCATGGTCCTTCGGTACGCGGGTACCTCCCAGCAGGCTGGTCTGTCCCTTGTCCCCGGTGCGGGTGTAGATCTTCATGGTACAAAGGTCACCAAGATCGGGCCGGCCGCGCTGCGGGACCGCCAAAGGGGTCAGTAGCGCAGCACGAAATGCTCCGGCGCCTGTTCACGGCGCAGGAAGACGAGGCCCATGTTGTACAGGTCGATGGTCACCGTCACCTGCGGATGCGCCTTCACCTCCTGCCACGCCTCCTCCATGCCACGGCTCCAATGGATGTCGTCCAGCACCAGCACGGTATCGTTGTGCGCCTTGGCCAGGCATTGCTCGAAGTACGCGAGCGTGGGTTCCTTGGCATGATGTCCGTCCAGGAAGGCGAGGTCGATGCGGGGCATGCGTTGCAGCACCTCGGGAAGCCGTGTGCGGAAGCTGCCCAGCACCGGTTGGATGTTGCGCTGCTTGACCTGTTCGAAGTGGTGCTGCGCGATGCGGAAGGTCTGCGGACAACCTTCAATGGTGTGCACCACGCCTTCGCTGGCCCCCATGCCGAGGTACAGGGTGCTGATGCCGAAGGAGGTGCCCAGTTCGAGCACGTGCTGCGCATCCATGTAACGGGCCAGCCGGAAGAGCAACTGGGCCTGCCGGGGCGGCTTCAAGGCTGAACGGGCCATGTCAGACACCCGGCGCACGGGCAGGTCGAACACGCGCGAGCCGGCTCCGAGGTCGTTGACCCGGATGGTCTGGTCGCTCCGCAACAGTTCGTCACGCAGCTGCTCGACGGGCACGAATTCAGGCAGTGGATCACTGGGACGAAGCACCTGCGAGATGAGCTCGTACACGAAGGGGCTGTGCACCCCGTGGCGCGTCCTGGCCTTCACCAGGTGCCCCAGGAAACTGCTCAGTTGGCGGATTTGATCGCTCATACGTGGTCCGGACAAATGTAGCCGGACCCGTCGCTTGGGGGCGGCGATCCCCGTTGCGGGGTGATGAACAGGCTGATGTTCGTCATGTCCGGGCCCAAGGCCGACCTTGACTTTTGTCAGCGTGAGCACGACCACGGAACTAACCCTCACCTGTTACCACTGCGGTGACACCTGCAGGGATGAATATCTACGCCACGATGACAAGGACTTCTGCTGCCAAGGCTGCCGGGCGGTGTATGGCCTGCTGCAGGAGAGCGGCCTTTGCGACTACTACGAGCTGAGCGAGAAGCCCGGGGTGAAGGAGGAGGAGGCCACGCCCCTTCGGCCCGAACTGTTCGACCTGGCCGAGGTGCGCGAGAAGCTCGTGGACTATTCGGAGGACGGCATCACCCGTGTGACGCTGTCGGTGCCGCAGATGCACTGCAGCAGCTGCATCTGGCTGCTGGAGAACCTGCAGCGCATCGAACCGGCGATCATCCGCTCGCGGGTGCGTTTCTCCGACAAGGAGCTGGCCATCACCTTCCATGAGGAACGGCTCAGCCTGCGGTCCTTGGTGGAACTGCTGCGCCGCATCGGCTACCCTCCGTTGCTCAACACCGATCGCGACCGGAAGGCGCGGCGGGGACCGGGTGTACCGCGCATCCTTTATGTGAAGCTGGGCATCGCGGCCTTCGCGTTCGGCAACATCATGCTCTTCAGCTTTCCCGAGTACCTCGGGGCCGATGGTGCGGACCATCTGCTGCTGAAAGGCTTCCAGTACCTCAGCCTGGTCTTCTCGCTACCGGTGCTGCTCTTTTCGAGCACCGATTTCTTCACCTCCGCCTGGGCCGGCATCCGCAACCGCCAGGTGAACATCGATCAGCCCATCGCCTTGGGGATCGTGGCGCTCTTCGCACGCAGTGCCGCGGATGTGATCCTGGACATCGGGCCGGGCTACTTCGATTCGCTCGCGGGTCTGGTCTTCTTCCTGCTGGTGGGCCGGTGGTACCAGGCCTACACCTATCAGGCCCTCAGCTTCGACCGTGGCCTCAGCGACTTCCTCCCCTTGGTGGTGCTGCGCAAGGCGGGCGATGCGGAGGAGGCCGTGGGCGTGGGTGATCTGTGCGAGGGTGATCGCATCGTGGTGCGGGATCAGGAGCTCATCCCGGTGGACAGCGTGCTGCGCGAAGGCATCGGCAACATCGACAACAGCTTCATCACCGGCGAACCATTGCCGGTGAAGCGCAACGTGGGTGATACGGTCCGCGCGGGTGGAAGGCAGCGCGGTGCCGCGATCGAGCTGGAGGTGCTGCGGCCTTTCCAGCAGAGCCATTTGAAACGGCTCTGGGAGGAGCACGCAGGCACCACCGGACAGACCCGTCCGGCCATGCCGCGCATGATCGATGCGGTCGCGCGGCGCTTCACCATCGCCGTGCTCTTCATCTCCGCCGCTGCCGGCATCTACTGGGCGGGGCGCGATGCCGCCATGGTGTGGCCGGTGGTCACCGCGGTGCTCATCGTGGCCTGCCCGTGCGCACTGGCCCTCAGCATGCCCTTCGCCTATGGGCACACCATGCGCCTGCTGGGCAAGCGCGGCATCTTCCTGCGTGATGCCGAAGTGGTGGAGCGCCTGGCGCATGTGGACGCCGTGATCTTCGACAAGACCGGCACGCTCACCGCGCGCGAGGCCTATGAATGGCGGTTCGTGGGAACACCCCTTACGCCCGATGAGGAACAGCGTGTGCGCTCGCTCGCCCGGAACAGTGCACACCCGCTCAGTGCCGTGCTGTACAACGGCCTCAAGGCACCGGTGAGCGACGCCATCGAGGTGCGCGAGGAGGCGGGACAGGGCATCGAAGGGACGGTGCGCGGCCTGGGTGTCCGCATCGGTTCGGCGGCCTTCACGCAGGGTCAGCGCGCTGAGCTGGAGCCGGGAGAGGCCCAGGTGCACATGGCCATCGGCGGAGTGCATCGCGGCTATTTCGCGGTGCGCAAGCGGGCCCGGTCGGGCATGGCCGCTGCGGTGCAGGGCATGGCCGAGCTCACGAGCACGCACCTGCTCACCGGGGATGCCAATGTGGATGCCGAGGTGGCCGATGCCTTCAACGGGGCCACGATGCGCACGTCCTGCACCCCCTCGGATAAATCGGCCTATGTGGTGGAACTGCAGCAGGCCGGCCATCGTGTGATGATGGTGGGGGATGGCCTGAACGATGCAGGGGCCCTGGCCCAGAGCGATGTGGGCATGACGGTGAGCGAGACCAGCGCGGCGCTGACCCCTGCCAGCGATGCCATCCTGGATGCGCGGAGCCTGGGGCACCTGCCCAAGGCCGTGCGCCTCACCCGGCAGGCCCGGAAGGTCGTGATCGCCAGCTTGGGCCTGTCGCTGATGTACAATGTCACGGGCGTCTCCTTCGCGGTGGCCGGCAAGCTGACCCCGCTCATTGCGGCGATCCTCATGCCCCTGAGCTCGGTCACCGTGGTCGGCTTTGTCACCATCGTCACCACCTGGATGGCCCATCGCGCCTGGGGTTCGGACCGAAACCTGACGAACATCAGGTGATGCCCTGAGAACGATCAGTTTTCGGGTTGTTGGCCCCGCGCACTTTTGCCCGCGAACACGAACGTCACATGAATGTCATCTTCCTTCTGATCACCGCCAGCACCGTGGTGGCCCTGCTTTTCCTGGCGGCCTTCACATGGGCGGTGCGCAGTGGGCAGTTCGACGATGATCGCTCCCCGGCCGTCCGCATCCTGGGCGACCACACCCCGAAGAACAACGACGCCTCCCGTAACACGTCCACGAACCCCAACGCTTGACGCGATGATCGAACGTTTCCAGTACGACAACAAGATCGTGAAGGCCTTCCTGATGGCCACGATCGTTTTTGGCATCGTAGGCATGCTCGTCGGCCTGACGGTCGCCTTCCAGCTGGTGATCCCCAGTTGGAATGTGCATGAGTGGCTCACCTTCGGTCGCCTTCGCCCCCTGCATACCAACGCGATCATCTTCGCCTTCGTGGGCAACGGCATGTTCGCGGGCATCTACTACAGCCTGCAGCGCCTGTTGAAGGCCCGGATGTTCAGCGATGGATTGAGCTGGCTCCATTTCTGGAGCTGGCAGCTGATCATTGCCGCAGCGGCCGTGAGCCTCCCGCTTGGCATGACCACGGGCAAGGAGTACGCCGAACTGGAGTGGCCCATCGACATCGCCATCACGCTGGTGTGGGTGGTCTTCGGCATCAACATGTTCGGCACCATCCTCAAGCGTCGCGAGCGGCATCTCTACGTGGCCATCTGGTTCTACATCGCCACCTGGGTCACCGTGGCCATGCTGCATATCGTGAACAGCTTCGAGATGCCGGTCAGCCTCTTCAAGAGCTACAGCTGGTACGCTGGTGTGCAGGACGCGCTGGTGCAGTGGTGGTATGGTCACAACGCCGTGGCCTTCTTCCTCACCACACCCTACCTGGGCCTCATGTACTACTTCATGCCGAAGGCGGCCAATCGCCCGGTCTACAGCTACAAGCTTTCGATCATCCACTTCTGGGCGCTCATCTTCATCTACATCTGGGCCGGTCCGCACCACCTGCTTTACAGCTCACTGCCCGACTGGACCCAGAGCCTGGGTACCGTGTTCAGCATCATGCTCATCGCGCCGAGCTGGGGTGGCATGCTCAACGGTCTGCTCACCCTGCGCGGTGCCTGGGACCGGGTGCGTGACGAACCAGTGCTCAAGTTCATGGTGGTGGCCATCACGGCCTACGGCATGTCCACGTTGGAAGGCCCGCTGCTCAGCACCAAGTTCCTCAACAGCATCAGCCACTTCACCGATTGGACCATCGCGCACGTGCACGTGGGTGGCCTCGGCTGGAATGGCTTCCTCACCTTCGGCATGATCTACTGGCTGGTGCCGCGCATGTGGGGCACCAAGCTCTACAGCAAAGGACTGGCCAACGCCCACTTCTGGATCGGCACCCTGGGCATCATCTTCTACGCCATTCCGCTCTACTTCGCCGGGTTCACGCAGAGCCTGATGTGGAAGCAGTTCACTCCGGACGGCTACCTGGTCTACAAGAACTTCCTCGATACCGTGCTGCAGATCAAGTATGCCTACTGGCTGCGTGGACTGGGCGGTACGCTGTACCTGGTCGGTGCGCTGATCATGGTGTACAACGTGTGGAGGACCGTCGCCAGCGGCAAGCTCATCGCCAACGAGGATGCCGAGGCCCCGGCGCTCGAGAAGAGCTACAGCGGTGAGAGCAGCGGCTACTGGCACCGCGCCATCGAGCGTCGTCCCATCATGATGCTCGTGGTGAGCCTGGTCCTGGTGGCCATCGGTGGGGTCATCGAACTGGTGCCCACCTTCCTCATCAAGAGCAACGTGCCCACCATCACGCAGGTGCAGCCCTATTCGCCGCTGGAGCTGCACGGTCGGGACATCTACATCATGGAGGGGTGCTACACCTGTCACTCGCAGATGGTGCGTCCGTTCCGCAGCGAGACGGAGCGTTACGGTGAGTACAGCAAGGCGGGCGAGTTCATCTATGACCACCCGTTCCAGTGGGGCAGCAAGCGCACTGGTCCGGACCTGCACCGCCAGGGCGGAAAGTACCCGGACAGCTGGCACTACTACCACATGTTGGACCCCACGAGCATGAGCGCAGGGTCCCTGATGCCCGCCTATCCGCACCTCTACGAGAACACCATCGACAAGGAGCTGATACCGGCGAAGATCCGGGCCATGCAGAAGCTCGGTGTGCCGTACGGCGATGGTTATGACCAGGAAGCGGTGGCCATTCTGGAGGCGCAGGCCCAGGAGATCGTGGCCAGGCTGCAGAAGGATGGCATCGAAGCCAACCCCGATCTGGACATCATCGCGCTCATCGCCTACCTCCAGCGCCTCGGAACGGACATCAAGAAGCAGCCCGACACCCAGGTGGTGCAGGCCCAATGATCGCCTGTCATGCTGAAGTTCATCAAACACCACATGACGTCGATCTCCGACATCGACATCTATCCAGTGGCGGCCTTCGTGCTCTTCCTCGGCATCTTCATCGTGGCCTCGTGGTACATCCTCACCACCGACCGCGGGCGCATCGAGCACATGGAACAGCTGCCGCTCTCTGACAACGACAACGCCTGAACGCACACCCGAACCACCATGCGTCTACGGAACTTCCTTCCCCTTGCACTGTTGATCGCCGGAACCTTCTGGTCGGCCCCCTTGCTGGCCCAGGCGGAGGCGGCAGCGGCCACTTCATCCCCGGGCCTGTTGGAGAACCCGGGCATGGAGACCAACTACATCCTGCTGGCCATGGCCGTGCTCCAGGTGGTGATCATCCTCACCCTCTCGGGCATCATGAAGACCCTGGGTGGCACGGGCACGGTGTGGGCCGACTTCCTCAAGGGTCGTCGCGCAGCCGGTGTGCTGGCCGTGTTGCTGGCCGGTTCCACCATGGATGCCCAGGCTGCAACGCCCGGTGTGGTGATGGTCACCACGCAGACCCTGCTTTACTGGCTCATCAGCGCGAACGTCATCCTGTTCATCATCATCGTGGCCCAGCTGTCGGTGATCCGCGGCATGGTGCGTGTCCTGGGCGGTCCCGAGG
>Ga0315900_10003822_pt1 | contig 21760 bp, 22 predicted proteins | sample LakEriMetagenome_FD_203521 | JGI IMG/M metagenome (GOLD analysis project Ga0315900, IMG submission 203521) | Freshwater fungal communities from buoy surface, Lake Erie, Ohio, United States - Buoy 12 MA114 | ecosystem: Environmental > Aquatic > Freshwater > Lake > Lake biofilm | place: USA: Lake... | reverse complement strand
TCCATTTTCAGGGCGGTGAGCGACTGGGCGAGCTCGTCATGCAGTTCGCGCGCCACCCGGCTTTTTTCCTGCTCGCGGATGGCGGACGCTTCGGTGGCAAAGCGCGCGAGCTCCTGGCGGGCTCGCACACGCTCGGTGACATCGCGCAGGATGACCGAAAACAGGCGGCCCGACCCGGTGTCGATCTGCGAGATGGAGGCATCCATCGGGAACTCGCTGCCGTCGGCCCGCAGGCCCCACAGCACCACACCTTCCCCCTTGCGACGCGAGGTGACGCCAGTGGCGGCAAAGTGATGGATATGGCCTGCGTGGCCAGCCCGAAAGCGCTCGGGAATGAGGCGCTCGAGCGGCTGCCCCATGACATCGGCGGCCTTCCAGCCGAAGGTGACCTCGGCGGCGCGGTTGTACATCACGATCCGGCCGGCTTCATCGATGCTCAAAATCGCATCCATCGCCGAATCGAGCAGGGCAGACAGGCGGCGGACGGCGTCAGCCGGGGTGAGGTGGGAGAGATCCACGGGCGGGAAGGTCAGGGACTTCCCGCAAATTACAGCACACCCGCTGCGTCAGTCGCTCACGGGGCGCGCGAGCACCACCGACAGGCCTGCCGCCATGGCCACCACGCCCCAGAACAGGAAGAACGCGAGCGTGTAGACGGCCTGGCGCGACCAACCCAGCGGGCCATGGCCCCAGGTCAACTCAAGGGGATCGACCAGCGCAAACACGGCCGCCTCAAGCAGGCAGGCGGCCAGGAAGGCAGGCCAGACCACCACCATCCAGGTTTTCGAAGCCATGACGGTCTCCTCAGCGGGCTTGGGCCGCAGAGGCCGCAGCTTCGGAGCGCAGGGCCGCCTGCGGATCGGCCGCATGGTTGCGGGCCTTGACGGCGGGCATGCGCGCGGGCTGCGTGACCAGCGGATCCGGCTGGCCCCAGGCGATCCAGGCCGTGGCCAAGCCCGCCAGCACCACGGCCACCGGGCCGCTGATGATCAGCCACACATGGCCATGACGCCACCAGGGCGCATCCGCGCGGTCCGGTGCGGCGGCCGGCGCAACAGGGGCGGGGGCGATCGGGGAGGCAGCAGCGTTCATGCGGAGCCTTTCAGGCGCGGGGCATCAGGAAGACGGATTTTTCGGTCACACCGGTGGCGCCGTCGACTGTTTCGATGCGCAGTCGGAGCGGATGCGAGCCCGCGCTGGCCGAGCCATACGGCGCCTGCAGGCGCACCGCCACCCATCGGGACTCGGCCGGACCGACGGTGAAGGTGGCCTCGGAAGCCACCACGAGGCCTGGCAGGCCCTCGGCAGCGAGGCGGTAAGTCTGCGTCTGCTCGGTGGCATTCATCACCTGCAGGCGATACACGTTTTCGATCTGCCCGCCCGCCACGATGCGCGCCAGTGCCGCGCGGTCACGCACCACATCGACCTTCAGCGGGGTGCGCAGCCCCAGGCTGATACCCAGCGCAAGGGTAAGCAGGCCAAGGACCACCGCATACACCAGCACGCGAGGGCGCAGCACCCGCCGCGCCATCTGCCGCGCCGTCCAGCCCTGGGCCATTCCCTGTTGCGTGGTGAAGCGGATGAGGCCCCGGGGGTAGTTCATCTTGTCCATCACGTGGTCGCACACGTCCACGCAGCCCGCGCAACCGATGCATTCGTACTGCAGGCCCTCGCGGATGTCGATGCCGGTGGGGCAGACCTGCACGCACAGGCCGCAGTCGATGCATGCGCCCAGTCCCCGGGCCGCGACATCGGCCTGACGCCCCCGGGTGCCACGCGGTTCGCCGCGCCCGGCGTCATAACTGACGATCAGCGTGTCCCTGTCGAACATCGCGCTCTGAAAGCGGGCGTAGGGGCACATGTACTTGCACACCTGCTCGCGCATCCAGCCGGCATTGCCGTAGGTGGCCAAGCCGTAGAACAGGACCCAGAAGACCTCCCACGAGCCCATGCGGGTTTGCAGGAATTCCAGGCCCAGCTCGGTGATCGGGGTGAAGTAGCCGACGAAGGTGAAGCCCGTCCAGAGCGAAAAGCCGATCCACAGGAGATGCTTGGCCCACTTCTTGACCAGCTTCTCCAGCGAAAACGGCGAGGCGTCGAGCTTCATGCGCGCGCCGCGGTCCCCTTCGACATGGCGCTCGATCCACAGGAAAATTTCGGTGTAGACCGTCTGCGGGCAGGCAAAACCGCACCACAGGCGCCCCGCCACCGCCGTGAACAGGAACAGCGACAGCGCGCTGACCACCAGCAGGCCGGTGAGATAAATGAAATCCTGCGGATACAGCACGTATCCGAACAGGTAAAAGCGCCGGGCGGCCAGGTCGAACAGCACGGCCTGACGGCTGCCGTTTTCAGTGGCCCACTGCAGCCAGGGCAGGCCGTAGAACACCAGCTGGGTGACGATGACGAGCATCCAGCGCCAGCTCACGAACCGTCCGCTGACGCTGCGCGGATAGATCTTCTTCCGAGCCTCATACAGCGACTGATAGACATCGCCCTCGCCGGCCGCCGCGGCGGGCTCGGCAGCGATGGGAATGGTCTTGCGCGTCACGAAAGGATCCGGTTGCTGCAGCCTCGCCGAGGCGTCAGGGCTTGGCGACCGCCGGGCTGGACAGGCCCCAGACGTAGCTGGCCAGGACATGGATCTGCGCCTCGGTCAGCTTGCCGGCCTGGGCCGGCATGACGTTGTTCTTGCCCTGGTTGATGATGTTCACGATCGCCTGCTCGCCCCAGCCATGCAGCCAGATGTCATCGGTCAGGTTGGGCGCGCCCAGCGCGGTGTTGCCCTTGCCGTCCATGCCATGGCAGGCGGCACAGGCCCCGAATTTGGCCTTGCCCAGTTGCGCCCGCAGCGAATCGTGCGGTGCGTTCGACAGGCTCAACACATAGTGCGCCACGTTGCGCACATCCTCCGGGCTGCCCACGGCGGCAGCCATGGCCGGCATGACGCCGACCCGCCCTTTGGCCAGGGTCTCAACGATCTTGTCGGGCGCGCCGCCGTGCAGCCAATCGCCATCGGTGAGGTTCGGAAATCCCTTGCTGCCCCGCGCGTCGGAGCCGTGGCACTGCGCGCAGTGGTTCATGAACAGGCGCTCACCCACGGCCATGGCCTGCGGGTCGCCCGCCAGTTCATCGGGCTTGCGGCTGGTGAACTGCGCATACAGGGGAGCGAGTGCCTGTTCGGCCTGGGCAACCTCATTTTGGTAGCGGGCGGCGCTGGTCCAGCCCAGAGTGCCCGGGTGGCTGCCCAGGCCGGGGTAGGCCACGAGGTAGAGCAAGGCGAATACGAGGGTCAGGATGAACAGCCACATCCACCACCGGGGCAGCGGGTGGTTCATTTCGCGCAGGTCCTCGTCCCACACATGGCCGGTGGTGTTGTCGCCGTCGGCCGTGACTTTCTTGCGGGCGGTGACCCACAGCAGGATCAGGCAGCCGAAGATGCCCGCCAGGGTGACGCCGGCCACGAAGACCGACCAGAAGTTGCCAGTGAAGTCGCTCATGGTGCAGCGCCCGTCAATCGTTTTGGAAAGGGATCGCGGCTGCTTCGTCGAAGCGCGCGCGGTTGCGGCGGGTATAGGCCCAGCCGGCAATGCCGATGAAAAGAACCAGCGAGGCCAGCGTGGCCAGGATGCGCATCGTGGTGATGTCCATGCCGGCCTCCGTCACTTGAGCGCCAGGCCCATGCCCTGGAGATAGGCCACCAGCGCGTCGAGTTCGGTCTTGCCCTTCAGAGCCTCAGGCGCCTGGGCGATCTGTTCGTCGGTGTAGGGCACCCCCACCGTCCGCAGGGCCTTCATGCGGGCCTGGATCGTGCCGGCATCGGCCGGGGCTTTCTCGAGCCAGGGATAGGCCGGCATGTTGGACTCGGGCACGACATCGCGCGGGTTGATCAGGTGGATGCGGTGCCACTCGTCGCTGTACTTGCCCCCCACGCGGTGCAGGTCGGGCCCGGTGCGCTTGCTGCCCCACTGGAACGGATGGTCGTAGACGAATTCTCCCGCCACCGAGTAGTGGCCATAGCGCAGGGTCTCGGCGCGAAAGGGCCGGATCATCTGCGAGTGGCAGTTGTAGCAGCCCTCGCGCAGGTAGATGTCGCGGCCGGCCAGCTGCAGTGCCTCATAGGGCTTGACACCCTCGACCGCCTGGGTCGTGGACTTCTGGAAGAACAGCGGGACGATCTCGACCAGGCCGCCGATGGCGATCACCACCAGGATCAGGACGATCATCAGGAAGTTGTGGGTCTCGACCTTTTCGTGCGAGAAGCCGGAGGAAGAATTGGCGTGGCTCATGAGGGGTCTCCGGGTCGATCAGGCGGCGGCCGGGGCCGGGATGGCGGCGGGGACGGCACGGCCGCGGGCGACCGTCATCCAGACGTTCCAGGCCATGACCAGCATGCCGGCCAGGTACAGCGCGCCGCCAGCGACGCGGACCACATAGAACGGGTAGGTCGCCTTGACCGATTCGACAAAGGTGTAGGTGAGCGTGCCGTCGGAGTTGATGGCGCGCCACATCAGGCCCTGCATCACGCCGGCGATCCACATCGCGGCGATGTACAGCACGATCCCGATCGTGGACACCCAGAAGTGCAGCTCGATCGCCGGGATGCTGTACATCTTCTTCTGGCCGAACAGGCGCGGAATCAGGTAGTACAACGAACCCATCGAGATCAGGCCGACCCAACCCAGAGCGCCGGAGTGCACATGGCCCACCGTCCAGTCGGTGTAGTGGGACAGTGCGTTGACCGTCTTGATGGACATCATCGGTCCCTCGAAGGTGCTCATGCCATAGAACGACAGGGACACGATCAGGAAACGCAGCACCGGGTCATCCCGCAGCTTGTGCCAGGCGCCCGAGAGGGTCATGACGCCGTTGATCATGCCGCCCCAGCTCGGAGCCAGCAGGATCAGCGAGAACAGCATGCCCACCGACTGCGCCCAATCCGGCAAGGCGGTGTAGTGCAGGTGGTGCGGGCCCGCCCACATGTAGGTGAAGATCAGGGCCCAGAAGTGCACGATGGACAGGCGGTAGCTGTACACCGGCCTTTCGGCCTGCTTGGGGATGAAGTAGTACATCATCCCGAGGAAGCCCGCGGTGAGGAAGAAGCCCACCGCGTTGTGGCCGTACCACCACTGGATCATCGCGTCCTGCACGCCGGCATAGGCGGAATAGGACTTCATCAGGCCGGCGGGCATCGCCGCGCTGTTGACGATGTGCAACAGGGCCACCGCGATGATGAAGGCGCCATAGAACCAGTTGGCCACGTAGATGTGGCGAACCTTGCGGGTGCCGATCGTGCCGAAGAACACCACCGCATAGGCGACCCACACCAGCGCGATCAGGATGTCGATCGGCCATTCGAGCTCGGCGTATTCCTTGCCGGAGGTGTAGCCCAGGGGCAGGCTGATGGCCGCCGCCACGATGACGGCCTGCCAACCCCAGAAGGTGAAGGCCGCCAGCCTGGGGGCAAACAGCGGCACATGCGAGGTGCGCTGCACCACCCAGTAGCTGGTGGCAAACAGGGCGCAGCCCCCGAAGGCGAAGATGACCGCGTTGGTGTGCAGCGGCCGCAGGCGTCCGTACGACAGCCAGGGCACATTGAAATTGAGCTCGGGCCAGGCGAGCTGGGCGGCGATGAACACGCCCACCAGCATGCCGACCACGCCCCACACGACCGCCATCAGGGAGAACTGGCGCACCACGGTGTCGTGGTAGCGGGCCGGGGGAGCAAGGAAGTCCGTGGTCATGGGAGAAGGGCAGCGGGTTGATCGTCTGCCCAGTGTCTTTCCCGAGGCTCGCGGGGTCCTTGATGCAGGTCAATCGCTGTGCAGAATGCGCTCGCCTTCGGCGTCGAGCGATTCGAACTGGCCCCGCCATATCGCCCACGCCAGACCGGCGAGGATGGCCAGGGCCAGGACGACCGACAGCGGAATCAGCACGAAGAGGATGTCCATGGCCGGCGGTCAGTGGGCGATACGGGGCACGGCAGCCAGGCCGGCAGGCGACCCGGCCTCGGCCGGCGGGCCAGCCAGGCGCGCCGAGTGGGCGACCACCAGCAGCGAGCTGGCGGCCATGCCCAGGCCGGCGAGCCAGGGCGGCATCAGGCCAAGCGCGGCCAGCGGCACGCTGGCGGCGTTGTACAGGGCGGCCCACCCCAGGTTGCGTCGCACCACGCCGCGCGTGCGCCGGGCCTGCTGGAGCAGTCGGACCACGGGGGCCAGGCGGACCCCCTGCACCACCACATCAGCCCGGGCCTGGGCCAGCGGCACGGCATCGCCCAGCGCCAGTGACAGGTCGGCCGCCGCCAGCACCGGCCCATCGTTCAGGCCGTCGCCGACCATCGCCACCCGACGGCCCTGGCGCTGTAGCGCCTGCACCGCCTCGAGCTTGTCCTGTGGCGAGCAGGCGCCCCGCCAGTCGGTGATGCCCACGCGCTGCGCCAGGCGGGCCACGGCGGCCGGTCGATCGCCCGACAGCAGGCACACCCGGATGCCCAAGGCCCGCAGGTCGGCCACGGTCTGCGCCGCATCGGCGCGCAGGGTTTCATCCAGGTCGAATCGGGCGATCCAGCCGGTCGCATCGGCCAGGTGCACCTGGGGGGAGTCGCCGGCCTCGGCGGCGTCGGCAGGGGCATCGCAAAACACAGCAGAGCCCAGACGCAGGCGCTGCCCAGCCACCTGGCCCTCGACGCCCTGGCCTGGATGTTCGGCAAGGTCCTGCGCCTGCGGCACCGGGTTGCCGGCCTGCGGCCCGCCCGGGGGATGAAGCGCGGCGGCCGCCACCGCCCGGGCCGCCGGATGCAAGGACCCGGCCGCTAGCGCGGCGGCCCAGGCCAGCGCCTGCGCCGGGCTGACACCGGGCCGGCAGGCCACCGCCCGCACGCCCAGGCAGTCCTGCGTGAGCGTGCCTGTCTTGTCGAACACCAGTGTGTCAGCCGCAGCCCCCGACTCGAGCGCCCCCAACTGACGCACCAGGATGCCTTGTCGGGCCAGGGCGCCGGCCGAGGCCAGGGTGGCCGCCGGGGTGGCCAGCGAGAGCGCACAGGGGCAGGTGACCACCAGCACCGCGACCGCGATCGCCAGGGCATGCGCGGCACCGGCGGTCCACCACCAGGCGGCAGCGCCGATCGCCGCCACCAGCACCGCCAGCAGGAACGGGCCGGCGATGCGGTCGGCCAGCCGGGCCAGGCGCGGCTTGTCCACGCTGGCTCGCTCCATCAGGGCCACGATGGCGGCATGACGGGTGTCCACCCCCACCCGCTCCACGCGCAGGTCGATTGCGGCGGCGAGGTTGTGGCTGCCCGCGATCACCGCCTCGCCCGGCCCGCGCGCCAGCGGCACCGATTCACCCGTGAGCAGCGCCTCGTCAACACGGGTGCGGCCCGCCTCGATACAGCCGTCGGCCGGGATGGCCTCACCGGGCAGGACCCGCACCCGGTCACCCACCGCCAGGCGGTGCAGCGCCACCCGCTCGAACCGGCCCTCGGGGCCCAGGCGCAGCACGCTGGCGGGCAGGCCGCGCGCCAGGGCCTCGAGCGCGCCGGCCGTACGGTCACGCAAACGCGCCTCGAGCAGCCGACCCGAAAGCAGGAAGAACACGAACATGGTGACCGAGTCGTACCAGACCTCGCCGCCCCAGGGGCCGGCGGGATCGAAGGTGGCGGCAGTGCTTGCGGCAAAGGCGATCGCCAGGCCCAGGGCCACTGGCACGTCCATGCCGATGCGGCGGTGGGCAAGGTCACGCAGCGCGCTGGTGAAAAAAGGCCAGCAGGAAAACAGCACCGCCGGCAGCGTCATCATCCAGGCGCCCCAGCGCAGAAGCGCCTGGGCATCAGGCGAGATGTCACCCGGCGCGGCCAAGTACAGCGGCACCGAATACATCATGGCCTGCATCATGGCGAAGCCGGCCACCATCCACCGCCACAACACCCGCCGCTGGGCGCTGCGACGGGGGCCGGCACCGAGCAGGTCACCGGCGGGCAAGGCATCGTAGCCAGCCCGGCCCAGGGCCTGCAGCCAGTGCGAAGGGCGACTGGTGTCGGGGCGCCATTCGATGCGCACCGTGGCCGCGCCCCCGTTGACCGCCACCGCCAGGACGCCCGGCAGCGGCTGCAGGGCCTGCTCGACCGCCAGGGTGCAGGTGGCGCAGTGCATGCCCTGCACCGCGAGGTAGGACTCCCAAACTCCCTCCCGCCCGTCGACCGGCCGGCCGAAGGCGGACCATTGGTCGGGGTCATCCAGCAAGGCGAGCGCCGAGGCCGGCGCTGCCTCGGCCGGCCCGGTGTCCGCCGGTGGCCAGGCACAGGCGAGAGGCATGGGCTCAGATTAGCGGCACAGCCGCGTATCGCAGTTGACGTGGATCAAGCCCGCCAAGCGGGCGGGCGCACTAAACTGAAGTCCCATGTATGACTGCATCCTCGTGGCCACCGACGACTCGCGTTTGGCCCGCAAGGCGGAAAAGTCGGCGATCGACCTGGCGGCGGCCACCGGTGCCCGGCTGGTGGTCCTGCATGTGGTGCCCGACTACCCCATGAGCCACTTTGACGGCATGGTGGCCATCCCGCCGCAGGAAGTAGCCCGCATCGAGGGGCGCGTGCACGCCGGCGGCCAGGCCGTGTTGGACCGGGTGGTGCAGGTGGCTGCGCGTCAGGGGGTGCAGGCCCGCGGCGTGCTCGCCCAGTCCGACCATGTGGCCGACGCGGTGCTGCGCGCCGCGCGCAAGCACCGCTGCGACCTGATCGTGCTGGCCTCGCACGGGCGCCGGGGGCTGCAGCGGCTGTTGCTCGGAAGTGAAACCCACAAGGTGCTGGCAGGCAGTCCGCTGCCGGTGCTCGTGTTGCGGTAGGGGTCTTTCAGCTGATCCATACTCGCCTATTCAACACTTTTGATTTAACTTAACTTCGCACTCCAAGGAGCCCCGCATGAAGATCGTCCTCGCCGCCGATGGCAGCAAATTCACCAAGAAGGCCCTGGCCTTCCTCGTCACCCACGAGAGCCTGGCCGGCCCGGAGGACGAGGTGATCGTGGTGCATGTGCAGCCGCCGATCCCGCCGCGGGTGCGGTCGGCCGTGGGCAGCGACATGGTCCGGGGCTACCAGAGCGAAGAAGCCGACAAGGTGCTCGAGCCGATCCGGCGGTTCCTCGACAAGCACGACATCCGCTACCGCTGCGAATGGTCGGTGGGCCACGCGCACGAGCAGATCCTGAAGGCCACCCAGAAAGCCAAGGCCCACATGATCGTGATGGGCACCCACGGGCATGGCCTGCTCGGGCGAACCTTCCTGGGCAGCGTGGCCCAGAAGATCGTCACCGGCGCCGCCGTGCCAGTGCTGCTGGTGAAGTAACCCAACGAAGCCGGCGGGCGCGTTCAGCGCAGGCCGGCTGCCTCGCGCGCCAGCGCGGTGATGCGGGCCCAGTCACCGGCCGCCACCGCGTCGGCCGGCGTGAGCCAGGAGCCCCCCACGCACGCCACGTTGGGCAACGCGAGCAGTTCTCGCGCATGGGCGGGGGTCACGCCGCCGGTGGGGCAAAACCGAAGGTCCGGGAACGGACCAGCCCAGGCCTTGAGCATCGCGGCGCCACCGGCCTGCATCGCCGGAAAAAACTTCAGCGCCACATGGCCTTCCTCCTGCGCCTGCAGGATTTCGCTGCCGGTGGCCACGCCGGGCAGCAGCGGCAGGCCCTGGTCACGGCAGGCTCGGCTGAGAGCCACGGTGAAGCCGGGGCTGACCGCAAAGCGGGCGCCAGCCTGCGCCGCAGCCGTCGCATCGCGCGCCTCGCGAAGGGTGCCGGCCCCCACCACCGCCTCGGGCACTTCCCGGGCGATCGCTCGGATCGACTCGAGCGCCGCAGGCGTGCGCAGCGTCACTTCCAGCATGCGGATGCCACCGGCCACCAGGGCCCGGGCCAGGGGCACCGCACAGGCGGCATCGTCGATCACGATGACCGGTATGACCGGCGCATCGTGCATCACGTCCAGCGCGGTGAGCCGGCCGGCCGGCCCCGGCGACGATCGGAATGCGGTCACAGCCATGTGCAGGCTCCTTGTTCAGCCTCGAGGGCATGTCGACGAAAACTGGCGAACAGATCGCGCCCGAGTCCCACCTGGTTGGCCGCCTGAAGGTCGCCCGGCAGGCTGTCGGGCGTGCGAGCGGCCCATTCGCGTTCGGACACCAGCGCCTGCAGCGTGCCGGCGACCGAATCGACGCGGACCACATCGCCCTCGCGCAGGCGCGCCAGCGGCCCGCCCGCCGCCGCCTCGGGCGAGACATGGATAGCCGCCGGCACCTTGCCCGAGGCGCCGCTCATGCGGCCATCGGTCACCAGCGCGATGCGCCAGCCCTCGCCCTGCAGCACCGCCAGCGGCGGGGTGAGCTTGTGCAACTCGGGCATGCCGTTGGCGCGCGGGCCCTGCCAGCGCACCACACACACCAGGCCGCCATGGCCGTTGCCACGGCAGGCGGCGGCCAGTTCGCCGCGCGCAAAGGCTGCGAGCAAGGCCTCCTGGCTGTCGAAAATGCGGGCGGGTGCCTCGATCACATGGCGGTCGGCCGGCACCGCCGACACCTTGATCACCGCACGCCCGAGGTTGCCATGCAACAGCCGCAAGCCGCCAGTGGCACTGAACGGGGCCTGCGCCGGCCGCAGGACGCTGTCATCCCGACTGGGACCCGCATCGCGCCAGGCCAGGCCGTCGGCGGACCCGGCGGCCGGCGTGGGGATGCAGGTGTATTCGCGTAGGCCACCGGCGCGCACGGTGAGCGCATCGCCATGCATCAGGCCGGCGTCCACCAGTTCTCGGATCACGAAGCCGGGGCCGCCGGCGGCCTGGAACTGGTTCACATCGGCCTGGCCGTTGGGATAGATGCGGGCCAGCAGCGGCGTGACGCCGGACAGGCGGTCGAAATCATCCCAGTCGATGGTGAGCCCGGCGGCCCGGGCCACCGCCACCCAGTGGATCAGGTGGTTGGTCGAGCCGCCGGTGGCCAGCAGGGCCACCAGGGCATTGACGATGCTGCGCTCGTCGACGAGACGCCCGATCGGGGTGTGGCGTGCGCCGGGCAGGTCGGCCAGCACCGTGCGCACCGCTTCGCGCGTGAGATGTTCGCGCAAACCGTCGCCAGGGGCGATGAACGCCGCGCCCGGCACATGCAGGCCCATGGCTTCCATGAGCATCTGGTTGCTGTTGGCGGTGCCGTAGAAGGTGCAGGTGCCGGGGGCGTGATAGGCCTTTTGCTCGGCCTCGAGCAGCTCGGCGCGGCCCACCTCTCCGCGCGCGGCCTGCTCGCGCACGCGGGCCTTGTCGGTGTTGGACAGCCCACTGGGCATGGGGCCGCCTGGCACGAACACGGTGGGCAGGTGACCGAAATGCAGCGCGCCAATCAGCAGGCCCGGCACGATCTTGTCGCAGATCCCGAGCATGAGCGCGCCGTCGAACACGTCGTGCGACAGGGCGATGGCGGTGCCCTGGGCGATGACGTCGCGCGAGAACAGGGACAGCTCCATGCCGGGCTGGCCCTGGGTGACGCCGTCGCACATGGCGGGCACACCGCCGGCCACCTGCGCGGTCGCGCCCTGGCGGCGCGCCTCGTCCTTGATGATGGCGGGATAACCGGCAAACGGTGCATGCGCCGACAGCATGTCGTTGTAGGCACTGACGATGGCCAGGTTGGGCGCGCGCCGGGCGACAACCTTGAACCGCTCGTCCTGAGGCATGGCGGCAAACGCATGGGCCACGTTGGCGCACCCCAGTCGGTCGGCGCCGCGGTCTCGACGGGCCAGGGCGTCCAACTGCTGCAGATAGGCCTCCCGCGCCGGCCGGCTGCGTTCTCGGATGCGGTCGGTGACGGCGGCCACCGCGGGATGAAGGCTCATGATCGTGGGCGAACGGTCGTGGGCAGACCGCGCGAAGAGACAAGCAATCCGACCATCGTACCCCCGACCCATGGCCGCGAGACCGCCGGGGTTACGAACGGGTTACGAACTGCCGATTGCTAGAGTACGGCCATGCACGGGCTTCGAGCCGACCCTGTCCGCGATCCGCACCGCGATCCGGCCGCCATGCTGCAGCGGGTGCTGCAAGCCTGGGGTGGGCGGGACGATCTGTGGCTGTTTGGCTATGGCTCCCTGATCTGGAAGCCCGAGTTCGACTGGCTCGAATGCCGGCCTGCACGGGTACAGGGCTGGCACCGGGCACTCAAGATGTGGAGCCGCATCAACCGCGGCACGCCGCAGTTGCCCGGGCTGGTTCTGGCGCTGCTGGCCGGAGGCAGCTGCCGCGGCGTGGCATTCCGCATCGCCGCCGGCGAGGTGGAGGCGGTGCTGGCGCGCCTGTGGGTGCGTGAGATGGTGACCGGGGTGTACGACCCGCGCTGGCTGGCCTGCCAGACTTCCGAAGGCCCGGTGCAGGCGCTGGCCTTCACCCTGTCGCGCCGCAGCCCCAGCCACACCGGCGTGCTGACCGAGGCGCAATACCGCCATATCTTCGCGCATGCCTGCGGCCGCTACGGCACCACGCTCGATTACGCCCGCACCACGCTGGAGGCGCTGAACCGGCACGGAATCGAGGACCGTGCGCTGGCACGGCTGGTCCGACTGGCCGACGGCGAGAGCCCACGGACGCACAAGGGGCCGATCGGCCGGTGACACAATGGGCGTCATGAGTGAGATCGCCCGCACCATCGCCGACCTGCGCAAAAGCTATGAGCGCGCCGAGCTGAGCGAAGACGCCAGCCATGCCGACCCGATGCGGCAGTTCGACCAGTGGCTGCAGGAGGCGATCGCGGCCGGCGTGCCCGAGCCCAATGCGATGACGCTGGCCACCGTAGGCAGCGACCTGCGACCGAGCACGCGCATCGTGTTGATCAAGGGCTATGACGAGCGCGGGATCGTCTGGTACACCAACTACGACAGCCGCAAGGGCCGCGAGCTGGCCGGCAACCCGTGGGCGGCGCTGCAATTCCACTGGGTCGAACTCGAGCGGGTGGTGCGCGTCGAGGGCCGGGTGGAAAAAACCACCGATGCCGAAAGCGACGCCTACTACCAGAGCCGACCGCTGGACTCGCGCATCGGCGCCTGGGCCAGCCCGCAGAGCCAGGTGATCGAGGGGCGCTCGGTGCTGGTGGCCAATGCGGCCAGGTTCGGCGCGAAGTTCCTGCTCGACCCGCCGCGCCCGCCGCACTGGGGCGGCTATCGCCTGGTGCCGCAGGCCTGGGAGTTCTGGCAAGGTCGCCGCAGCCGCCTGCATGACCGGCTGCGGTACGTGCGCGACGACGCAGCGGCTGCGGAGGCAGCGGGCGGCGCACCCTGGCGGCGCGAGCGCCTCGCGCCCTGACGCCTTCCCCGCTCTGCGCTCCCCTGCCCTCCCTGCCCTGCCCCGCGCCTGTCCGTCAGAGCAGGCGGGCCAGGGTCATGACAACCGGCAGCGTGACCAGGGCCGCCAGGGTGGACAGGCCCACCGTTGCCGTGACCGTGTCCTGGGCCACCTGGTAACGCTGGGAGAAAAGGAAACTGTTGGCGCCGGCAGGCAGTGCGGCCACCACCACCACCACCCACAGCGGCAGGCCTTGCAGACCCAGCATCACGCCGGCGCCGGCCACCAGGGCCGGCATCAGGATGTTCTTGGCCGTCACCAGACCAAGCGTGCCGCGCCACTGGCGACCGATCGGCGTGTGGGCCAGGGTGACGCCAACCAGAAGCAGCGCCATCGGTCCGAAGGCCGCGCCGAGCAGGTGCAGCGGCTTGTCGATGACCGGCGGGATCACGAGGCCGGTTTGCGCAAAGGCCATGCCCGCCAGGATCGGCAGGGGCACCGGGTGGAAGACAGCGTTGCGCAGCGCGGTCACGACCGATCGCCACACCGGCGGGCGGGCGGTACCTGCCTCAGGCGCCACGTCACGCAGCGCGGACAGCTCCAGCACCAGGGTGGCGAGGGTCAGCAAGACCACCGTGTGCACGGTGTACAGGGTAAAGAGTGTGCGCAGGCCCGCCTCGCCGAAGGCCAGGCCCACCAGCGGGATGCCGATCATCACCGAATTGCTGAAGGTCGCGGCCAGGGCGAGCACGCCGGCCCGGCGGTTGAAGCCCTGCACCGCCAGCGTGCCGGCAAAGACGAGGCCCACGCCGATGAAGTAGGCCACCACCGGAGTGAAGTCGAGCTCCTGCGGACGGACCTGCCCCATGGTGCGAAACAGCAGCGCGGGCACGAGCAGGTAGAACACAAGCGTCGACAGCTCGCGCGCGCCCGACGGGCTGAGCCAGCGCAGGCGCCCTGCGGCGAAACCGATCGCGATGAGGAAGATGACGGGCAGCAGCGAGGCCGGGACGGGATGGCTCACAACGGGCAGGTTGCCAAGGCAACGCGGGGGAGATGAACGGGAGGCGGCCGGCCCCCAGGCAGGAGCCGGGGCCGGCGGGCCAAGGACGGAACGCAGTCCGAAAGTCTATCGCCTGCCCCGGGCCGGGGCTGTCGCGCCGGCGGCCCTCAATCGCGCACCAGGCCGGCGAAGGTCTTGCGAAACTTGGCCACCTTCGGTGCCGCTACCGCCAGGCAGTAGCCCTGGTACGGATGGCGGGCGAAGAAATCCTGGTGTTCGTCCTCGGCCGGCCAGTAGTTCGCCAGGGGCAGCACCTCGGTGACGATCGGCGCGCCCCAAACCTTGTCCTGGCTCATCTCGCGGATCAGGGCATCGGCCACGTCTTTCTGCGCCGCCTCGGTGTAGTAGATGCCGCTGCGGTATTGCGTGCCCACGTCATGGCCCTGGCGATTGAGCTGGGTCGGGTCATGGATGGTGAAGAAAATCTCGAGCAGCTGGCGCACGCTCACCTGCGAGGGGTCGTAAGTGAGGCGCACGACCTCCACATGACCGGTGGCGCCGGTGCACACCTGTTCGTAGGTCGGCTGCGGGAGCTGCCCGTTGCAGTAGCCCGACTCGACGTCGGTCACTCCGCGCACCTGCACGTACACCGCCTCGGTGCACCAGAAGCAGCCGCCTCCGAGGACAAGGACGGGCCACGCAGGAGGGGTTGGGGAAGGCATCGAGCCGGACTCCGGAGGATTGACAATGCTTCACTGTAGCCGCGCGGGCGCCCGGGGTGCAGGCCGGGCCAGGGCTACCATCGGCACATCATGGAATTCGGATCCCTCAAGCCCGTGCTGACCGCCCTCGTGCTGCCGCCTGCCGGCCCTTTGCTCCTGGCCGCCGGCGCCGCGCTGCTGGGGCGGCGTTGGCGGCCGGGTCGATGGGTGGCCGTGGCCGCGCTGCTGATGCTGTGGCTGCTGGCCTGCCATGGGCTGGCGGTGCGCCTGGCCGGCTGGCTGCTCCCGCTTCCGGCCGTGGTGGAGCCCGCCGAGGTGCGGCGGGCCGGCGTGCAGGCCGTGATCGTGCTCGGGGGCGGCGTGCTGCCCGACGCGCCGGAGTATGGGTCACCCCAGCCTTCAGCGGCCACCGTGGCGCGGCTTCGCTACGGCATCCGGCTGGCCCGGGCCTCCGCGCTGCCCCTCGGATTCTCCGGCGGGGTGGGATGGGCCGGCAGCGGGCGCGCGACCGAGGCCGAGGCGGTGGTGGAGGCGGCCCGACGCGATTTCGACATGCGGCTGCGATGGGTCGATGACCGCTCGCGCGACACCCGCGAGAACGCCCGCCAGATGGCGCAGCTGCTGCGGCGCGATGGCGTGAGCCGCATCGCGCTGGTGTCGGACAGCTGGCATCTGCCGCGGGCCGTGGCGGCGTTCCAGGCCGAAGGCCTGCAGGTGGTGGCCGCACCGACGCGCTTGCCCCGCAGCACCGACCGCCCGGTCATGGAGTGGTTGCCGTCCACCCGCGGGCTCGAGTTGTCCCAGCAGGTCCTGCGCGAATGGCTGGCCGGTCGGGTGGCCGCTTGACGGCCCGGCCGGCCCGTCCTACATTACTAACCAGTCAGTCATTAATTTCACGCTGTCCTGCCCTGCGCCGGCCCCAGCCGCAGGGTTGCCCCATGCCCATCGCCACCGACGAAGTCCCCGCCAAGCGAGAGCGCCGCAAGCAGGCCCGGCCCGGCGAACTGCTGCAGGCCGCCCTCGAGCTGTTCGTGGAAAAAGGGTTTGCCGCCACCCGGGCCGAGGAAGTGGCGGCCCGCGCCGGCGTGTCCAAGGGCACGCTGTTCCTCTATTTTCAGAGCAAGGAGGAACTCTTCAAGGCCGTCGTTCACGAAGCCATGGGGGGCAAATTCGAGGCCTGGAACGAGGAATTCGAGCGGTTCGAGGGCAGCACCGACGAGATGCTGCGGTACTGCCTGAACTCCTGGTGGGAGCGCATTGGCGCCACGCCGGCGAGCGGGCTGACCAAACTCATGGTGGGAGAGGCGGCCAACTTCCCCGAGCTGGCCGAGGACTACCGGCGGCAGGTGATTGCGCCGGGCCATCGCCTGATCCGGCGGATCCTCGAGCGCGGCGTGGCCCGCGGCGAGTTCCGCATTCCCGACCTCGATTACGCGGTGTACAGCGTGGTCGCACCGATGATCTTTTTGATGATGAACCAGCATTCGCAGGGCGCCTGTACGCCCGACGGGCAGCCGCTTGATCCCCAGCGCTTTCTGGCCATGCAGGCCAACGCCCTGCTGGCCGGCTTCATGGTGCGCACCCATGGGGGCGCGCCATGAGCCGGCGGGTCTGGATCGGCGTAGCCTTGGTGGTGGTCGTGGCCGTTGGCGTGGGCGGCTCACGGCTGCTCGCGGCACGCAAGGCACCGGCGACGCCTGTGGCCGCCGTGGAGGCGGGCATCGAGCTGTCCGCGAGTGACTGGGTGACGGCAGCCTCCCAGGAAATCGTCCAGAGCCTGCCGCTGACGGGTAGCCTGCGGGCGGTCGATTCGGCGATGGTGAAATCGCGGGTGGCCGGCGAGCTGCAGGGACTGGCGGTGCGCGAGGGCGATGCTGTGCGGGCCGGCCAGGAGATAGCCCGGATCGATCCGACCGAAGCTCGCGCGCGGCTGCGGCAGGCCCAGGAGCAGGCCGATGCGGCACGCACCCAGGTGGAGATCGCGCAGCGGCAGTTTGACAACAACCAGGCGCTGGTCGATCAGGGCTTCATTTCCAGGACGGCGCTGCAGACCTCCCAGAGCACGCTGGCCGGTGCCCAGGCCACGCACCAGGCTGCTCTGGCGGCCGTGGACGTGGCGCGCAAGACCCTGGAAGACACCGTGCTGCGCGCACCGATGGCCGGCGTCGTGTCGCAGCGATTGGCCCAGCCCGGCGAACGCCTGCCAGTGGATGCACGGGTGCTGGAGATCGTCGATCCGACGCGGCTTGAGCTTGAGGCCAGCATCAGTGGCGCCGATTCGCTGCGGGTGCGGGTGGGCCAGAGCGCCCGGCTCGAGGTGGAAGGCGCCGCCCAGCCGGTGACCGCCACCGTGGTGCGCATCAACCCCAGTGCCCAGGCGGGCACGCGCAGCGTGCCGGTCTATCTGCGCGTGCCCGCAGGCGCGGGCCTGCGCCAGGGCCTGTTCGCCCAGGGGCCGCTGCAGGTGGGCCGGGCGATCGGTGTCGCCGTGCCGCTGGCATCGGTGCGCACCGACAAGCCCCTGCCTTATGTGCAGGTGGTGCAGGATGGCCGCATCGCCCACCGGCCGGTGCAGGTGGGCGCGCGCGGTGAACGTGACGGGGTGGCGGTGGCGATCGTCACCGGCCTGACCGACGGCACGCAGACCTTGCTGGGGCATGTCGGGGCGCTGCGCGAGGGTGCGCTGGTGCGCCTGTCGCAAGCCCAGGCCACTGGCCAGGCCGAGCCGGCCACGCCAGCCGCTTCGGCCGCCCGACCGGCGTCCGCGCCTCGCACCGCGCCCTGACCGCGTCGACGCCCGCCATGTGGTTCACCCGCGTCAGCCTGCGCAACCCCGTGTTCGCCACCATGATGATGGCGGCGCTTGTCGTGCTGGGCCTGTTCTCGCTTCAGCGCCTGAAGGTCGACCAGTTCCCCAACATCGACTTCCCGGTGGTGGTGGTCTCCACCGAATACCCCGGTGCCTCGCCAGAGATCGTCGAAAGCGAGGTGACGCGCAAGATCGAGGAGGCGGTCAACACCATCTCCGGCATCAATGCCCTGACGTCCCGCAGCTACGAGGGACAGTCGGTGGTGGTGGTCGAGTTCCAGCTCAACGTGGACGGGCGCAAGGCGGCCGATGACGTGCGCGAAAAGATTGCCGCCGTGCGCCCGACCCTGCGCACCGAGGTGCGCGAGCCGCGCGTGCTGCGGTTCGACCCAGCCAGCCGCTCGGTGTGGTCGGTGGCGGTCGTGCCAGATGCGAACGCCGGCGGGGCACCCGGGGCCACGCCGCCCACGCCGGTCGAATTGACCAACTGGGCCGACCAGATCCTCAAGAAACGCCTGGAGAACGTGCGCGGCGTGGGCGCCGTCACCCTGGTGGGCGGCACCCGGCGCGAGATCAACCTGTACCTCAACCCCCAGGCGATGGAGTCCCTGGGCGTGACGCCCGATCAGGTGGTGGCGGCGGTGCGCAGCGAAAACCAGGACCTGCCGGTGGGCGCGCTGCGCTCGCGCGCCCAGGAGCGGGTGGTGCAGGTGGATGCGCGCATCGAGCGGCCGGAAGAATTCGGCCGGCTGATCGTCGCCCGGCGCAATGGCGTCCCGATCCGGCTCGACCAGGTCGCCCGGGTGGCCGACGGCGCCCAGGAAGTCGAGAGTCTGGCCCTGTACAACGGCCAGCGCACCCTGCTGCTGTCGGTGCAAAAGGCCCAGGATGCCAACACCATCGAGGTGGTCGATGGACTGGCCTCGACGCTGCGGCAGATGCAATCGATGCTGCCGGCCGGGGTGCGGCTCGAGCCCATCGTCGATGCATCGCGTCCGATCCGGGTGTCGGTGGCCAATGTGCGCCAGACCCTGATCGAGGGCGCGCTGCTGACGGTGGCCATCGTGTTCCTGTTTCTCAATTCCTGGCGGTCGACGGTGATCACCGGGTTGACGCTGCCCATCGCGCTGATCGGCACCTTCCTGTTCATGGACCTGTTCGGGTTCACGGTGAACATGGTCACGCTCATGGCGCTGTCGCTGTGCGTGGGCCTGCTGATCGACGATGCCATCGTGGTGCGCGAGAACATCGTGCGCCATCTGCAGATGGGAAAGAACGCCTACCAGGCGGCACTCGATGGCACCCAGGAAATCGGTCTGGCCGTCCTGGCTACCACGTTCTCGATCGTGGCGGTGTTCCTGCCGATCGGGTTCATGGACGGGATCATCGGCAAGTTCTTCCATGAGTTCGGCATCACGATCGTGGCGGCGGTGCTCATTTCGATGTTCGTGAGCTTCACGCTGGACCCGATGCTGTCGGCGGTGTGGCACGACCCCGAAGCCGAGCGACGGGGCTCGCCGGGTAGCGCGGCACGGGCCAGCCTGTATGACCGAACGCTGGGCCGCCTGACCGCGGCGTTCGAGCGGGGCACCGAGGCCCTGGCGCAGGGGTACCAGGCCATCCTGCGCTGGTCGCTGCGGCATCGACTCGCCACGGTGCTCGGCGCCGCAGGTATTTTTGCCAGTAGCGTGGCCATGGTGCCTTTGCTGGGCACCGAGTTCGTGCCGAAGGCGGATTTTTCCGAGGTGACGGTGAGCTTTCACACGCCGGTGGGCTCGTCCCTCGAGCTGACCGAGGCCAAGGCGCAACAGGTCGAGGCGATCGTGCGCGAATTCCCGGAGACGCGCTACACGCTGGCGACGATCAACACCGGCTCCGCGCAGGGCAAGATCTATGCAACGCTGTATGTGCGGCTGGTCGATCGCAAGCTGCGTGATCGCAGCGTCGACCAGATGGCCGCAGTGCTGCGCGAGCGGCTCCGGCAGGTGCCCGGCATCACGGTCACGCATGCCGGCCTGCTCGACACGGTGGGCGGCAACAAGCAGATCGACCTGTCAATCATGGGGCCGGATCAGGCCGAGCTCGAGCGACTGGCGCGGCTGGCATTGGAGCGCCTGCGGCCGATCGAGGGCCTGGTGGACCTGGACTCCAGCGTCAAGGCGCCCAAACCGGTGGTGGCGGTGGCGGTGCGCCGCGAGGCTGCCAGCGATCTGGGCCTGTCGGTCGGCCAGATTGCCGGGGCACTGCGCACGCTGGTGGCCGGCCAGACGGTGGGCAACTGGCGCGCGCCCGACGACCAGACTTATGACGTGAACGTGCGGCTGGCCCCCGAAGCGCGCAACGCGCTGCAGGATCTTGAGCGCATGCCCTTCGCCCTGGGCGCCCAGGCCGATGGCAGCCCGCGCGTCGTGCGGCTGGCGCAGGTGGCCCAGGTGCGCGAGGACACTGGCCCCAGCCAGGTGAACCGGCGAGAGCTGACCCGTGAAGTGGCGATTAACGGCAACGTGTATGGCCGTTCGGCCGGCGAGGTGTCGGCGGCGATCCGGGCCGAGATGGCGCAGATCAGCCTGCCGCCAGGCTATCGCTGGCAATTCGGCGGGTCCACCAAGAACATGACGGAATCGTTCGGCTATGCGGTCTCGGCCCTGGCAATGGCCATCATCTTCATCTACATGATCCTGGCCAGCCAGTTCAAGAGCTTCCTGCAGCCGCTGTCACTCATGACCTCGCTGCCGCTGACGCTGATCGGCGTGGTCCTGGCGCTCATGCTGTTCCGATCCACCCTGTCGATGTTCTCGGTGATCGGCATTGTGATGTTGATGGGCCTGGTGACCAAGAATGCCATTTTGCTGGTGGATTTCGCGATCCGCGCTCGCGAGGAGGGCATGGAGCGAACGCAGGCCCTGCTGCTGGCTGCCCGGGTGCGGCTGCGCCCGATCCTCATGACCACGCTGGCGATGATCTTCGGCATGGTGCCCCTGGCCTTCGCCCTCACCGAGGGCTCGGAGCAGCGCGCGCCAATGGGCCAGGCCGTGATCGGGGGGGTGATCACCTCCTCCTTGCTCACGCTGGTGGTGGTGCCGGTGGTCTATTGCTACCTAGACGACCTCGCGACCTGGGCCCGCCGCCGCCTGGGCACGGGCCGCGCCCGGCCAGAACCTAAAATTGACGTTTCGTCGAATTGACCAGACCTGCGAGAAGCCATGACCCAGCCCGAGTCCCTCGAACAAGCCCGCTTCAACATGATCGAGCAGCAGATCCGCCCCTGGGATGTGCTCGATCCCCGCGTGCTGGAGCTGCTGTCCGTCCTCAAACGTGAAGACTTCGTGCCGGAGGCCCACCGGGCGCTGGCCTTTGTCGACATGGAGATTCCACTGGTGGGCGGCGCGCAGGACGCGCGCGCCAGCGGCCGCTGCATGCTCGCACCGAAGGTAGAGGCCCGCCTGCTACAGGAGGCCGATCCGCAGCCGCATGAAAAGGTGCTGGAGATCGGGACCGGTTCAGGCTACATGGCCGCCCTGCTGGGCGCGCGCGCACGATCGGTGGTGTCGCTGGAGATCGACCCGGCGCTGGCGGCGCGGGCGCGCACCCACCTCGAACGCGCGGGCATGAGCCAGGTTGAGGTGCGGCAAGCCGATGGCGCCGCGGGCCTGCCGGCCGAGGGGCCGTTTGACGTGATCATGCTCAGCGGGTCGGTGGCGCAGGTGCCGCAGGCGCTGCTGTCGCAACTCAAGGTGGGTGGCCGGCTGGTGGCCATCGTGGGCGACCTGCCGATGATGCGGGCGACCCGGATCACGCGCACCGGCGAAGGCAGCTATGTCACCGTGCAGGGCTGGGACACGGTGGCCCCGCGCCTGGCGCATTTCCCCGAGCCGGCGAAGTTCCAGTTCTGAGCGCCGGCTCCGACCCGACGGGCCC
>Ga0315900_10003821_pt1 | contig 21761 bp, 27 predicted proteins | sample LakEriMetagenome_FD_203521 | JGI IMG/M metagenome (GOLD analysis project Ga0315900, IMG submission 203521) | Freshwater fungal communities from buoy surface, Lake Erie, Ohio, United States - Buoy 12 MA114 | ecosystem: Environmental > Aquatic > Freshwater > Lake > Lake biofilm | place: USA: Lake... | reverse complement strand
ATGAAACAACAAATAACCAATAACAATAAAATGAAAAAATCAATTTTAATTATCGCCCTCGCATTGTCGTTGGCATCGTGTAACAAAGAAGAACCATGTAACTGCGGAACGATAACCAGTGATGGCATTGAAGGCTCATGTCACTGGCTTGAAGTCAGGAATGAATGTTCTGGCAACAAGAAAAAGTTTTGCTTCGATTACGATGTTTGGCTCGATGGCAATCCAGGTGAATCGTTCTGTGTAACCAATCAGCCGGAGTGGTAATGAAACACCATGAATCCAAACTTCAGGCTCAGTGCGTCAAATGGTTTCGATACCAATACCCGAACATCATTCTGTTCAGTATTCCAAACGGCGGTTTGAGGTCGTACAAAACCGCAGTCCGGATGAAACAGGAGGGCGCTTTGTCGGGTGTTCCTGATTTATTTCTTGCTCATGCTTCCGGCCAGTGGCACGGACTGTTTATCGAGATGAAACACGGGAGCAATGGACTGAGTGAGCGACAAAAGGAAATCATCCCGAAACTTGAAGCGTCTGGTTACAAGGTTGAACTGTGCAAGTCGTTTGAAGATTTTATCCGAGTTATAAACATTTACCTTAGCTTAATCTAACCGAATTATATTCGCCCCATGTTTGGAGCAAATCACACCCACACACACTATCACTTTCCAAGTGACAACAAAGTAATTCGTAAACTCTTAAAACAAATACTGATGAATCAGACAGAACTCGCGGCACAGCTGGCCGCACTGACCGAACAGACAAAGAAGTCCTTCGGTGAAATTAACGGAAAACTCGCAGAACTCGACGCGGCTATTGCTGCTCAGGGCAACGTGTCACCTGAAGTACAGGCCGCGCTGGAAGAACTGAAGGCTGCTGTACAGTCGAATGACGACCTCATTCCGGACGCACAGTTGCCAAGCGAAGAACCTACTCAGGAAGGTTGATCTGAGTGTTCATGTGAAAAAGCGGCATCCGTTGGGTGCCGTTTTTTTATGCCCTTACAATTAGTATCTGATCTAACCCTGTATTCCGGCAGTCGCAATGAACCCAAGTCGGAGTGTCGCGTTTATCTTCGATAACAGTAATCCACTGCCTGTTGATGAGCATTTCCTCATGCTGCATAATAACCGCGTGAACATCTGAAACGGTCATGCCAGGTACATGAAAATCAAACCCGCGCCCGTACTTATGCTGTGACCATCTTGCGCCTGTTTTGGAATCGTGGCGTCTTAACCCTCGCTGTGTGAACTTACCGCCATTCCACCAGTTGTTGATGATCATAGGCTTACCAATGGTGTCACGAAGGAATTGGGCGGCCATAAACACTCGAATGTCGATCAGTTGAATAGCACGCTCACCGCGCTCGTTGTAAATGTCTGGCGGTACGAATTCATCAAGGTAGAAGTTATCTGATACCTTAAACCGGTTCATTTGGTTATGCGATCAATGGTCTGTTGCTTCTGATGGCTGCCGCGTGAACTTCCGACGTAGTAGGCGAAAATCGAAGTGCCGATTGAAAGGACTGAGCCGAATGTCATATCTGCGAGCCTTTGGTTTTCGACGGGAATCCGGATGAACACAAGGCAGGCGATAATACCAACGAGCAATACAAGTCCGGTGATGACTACCGTACCCATGAGCCAATCACGTTTGCCTGTGACTTTCATGTGTTCGATCTCACGGCTTCTGGCGTTGGCCCGATCTTCATTCTCCATCCTCATCTCATCCATCGCCTGCTGAACCCTGAGCCGTTCAAGTTCCATTTGCCACTCAAGTCGTTTCATTTCCCATTCAGCCGCAAGTGCCTTCGCCGCATCATCGGTTTCCTTTCGTTTGTTCAGCATTTCACCCACGCGCTCAACTGCTTCCACACCTGTCACGTCACCAATGATCTCAAGTACGTCACCGGCCACAGGTTTAACCTTTTCTCGGATGAACTCTGCAAATCCAGATTGGGCAAAACGCTCCATGAACTTAGGCTTGCTCATATTATGTTACCTTTGTAAATTCTGATATTCTGAACATGGAAATTATTTCCGTCCGTTTTGATAAATGCAAAGCCGTGATTCCACTTGTTGTAAGGCGAAAAGTCCGGAGAAAGTTCACACAAGCATCCGACGCTCCATGTGGTTATCATCTTGTCATTAACGTCGCGTTCTGTGTGTTCTGATGTCTGATGGCTATGGCCGCAAATGGCGTTGGCCTTCGCCCTCATATAAAGTCCTCGCGCCACGTTTACAGGACTGAATACGGTCTTGCCAAACTCATGCCCGTGAAAGACCGATAACTTACCAATGATAGCCTTTGTCCGGCCACCAACGTATTGAATGTTGAACTCTGATAACTTTAGCAAAGCAGCCAAAGAAAACTCCTCGATGTCAAGTAATTCAGGGGCTTTTATTCGCATAAACCGCCAATACCTTTCTTCGTGATTTCCCTCTTTGAAATAGATTTTGGCCTTCGGAAATTCGCGGCGCAGTATCTCAAAGAACTTATGGACTTGTTTCAACTCTTGACTGAACCTTCGTTTTTTTGGGTCTTTCTCAAACGATGATAACTGATAGCAGTCAATTATGTCACCGTTCAGATATATGCAGTCTGCGTCGTGTTCTTTGCCATAATTCAGCGCAGTAACAAGGCTCTGTTCATCATGGTATGGAAAGTGAATATCGGACAGGAATAGGATTCTACTACCTTCAACATGGGCGTGCTTGCGAGATTTGGCCGCAGACTTTGGAACATCATCAAACGGGTTATGTGAACGCGGAGGAACGTAGCGATCTTTATACTTAATCTTTGTGTTCTTGTCTCCGCCCTTGCCTTCAATTCTTCTTAACGCACCCCTGCAACTTTCGACCGTAGCATATAAAGCCGGATGTTCTTTGCAAACTTTCTTTGCCAATGTCAGGTTTGGCGTGTTCGGGAATCGTGTGCGGTACTCGATCAGAATTTCGGTTGGTGTCATTGTGATAGTATTAGTTGATTCGTATAGATATTCCTGCGAGCTTCAACCCATGCCACATAAACATCTTCGACAATCGCATTCACAATTAGCGGTGCTTCTTCACTTTCGCCTGCAACCCAAACACAGCACATATTACGATGCTCGACACTTTCAGAAATTCTGTTGATGAAATCAGCGCGAACAAAGTGAATAAGGAACTCAGGCTTATCGCGTCCGTGAACCAATACTTCAAGCCTTATATCTTCGGGATGAAAGGTGGGTTTTTTCGCTGCCGCCATGAGTGTATGTTTTGACAAATATAAACTACTCCATTTTTACAACAATGTGCAAAAGTGGAATTAACCTAATGACCACGTCTGCGAGGCTTCATCTTCGGAGATGCGAGCCACTTATTCATGCGCCTTATTGCAATTTCAGCAAGTTTCTTCCCGATCAGACCGAGAAAACCACCGGCAAAGGCAAGGCAAAGCGGAATCCAAAAGGTTTCAAATGTTATCATACCAACGATCTGAACTACCATGCCCGTGATGAATGAAACGATTGAATCTGAATCGGAATGATGATGTGTCATAAATCTTTTTTCTTTGTTTTACCGTTACGTTTCATGAGCATTTGCCGGTAGTTCACCAGTTTTTCAACGAGGTTTTTCTTTCGTTCCAATGAATCCTTATGCTGCTTCATAGATACTTGTGCATTTTGTTGATCCAGTTTCGCGGTACTGCCCCGCGTGTTCCCGATGCGCTGTTGCCTGATGAGATCATCACCACCGGCGCGGACTTTGTTTCAGCAATTGCCGCCCGTTGGAATCCTGTGTTGCTGTTAAGTTCAGGGAACAGGCTTGACTTTTCGCACAGGTATTCACTGAGGCGTTTGGTGTAGTACTCCGCGTTGTGCCGGCCATTATCAATGAGCCTGTTTAGGGTCGTGTTGTCAATGGGTTGCGTATCGTCGCTGACGCGCTGTGCGATTGTTGCGTTGTCGATCTTATATGTCAGGTGCGGCAAGACTTCTACATACGTCCACCATGCGATTGCATCAACCATGTAATGATCGCGCAATGTCAGGTAGTCACCCGTGATTGAATTATCGTTTGAATCTTCAACGATCTTGTCGTAAAGGGCATCACCCAAATACGGTTTCACCCATTTATCTTGAGCAATGTAGGCAGCCGCGCTGATGATGTTATCGTCGACGGGCGAATTGATCTGCGTTACCTTCTTGATGTAGGTAAGCGGCGCGAGGATTGTTTTATTGGGTATTGCCATAGATAGGGTTAGTTGGTAAGAATCCGTTATGAGGCATATCAACCGGCAGCTGTGCTACCATTCGTTCATTGCGTACGACGTAACCGGCTTGCTGCGCTTTTCTTACTGCGATCCCTTGCGCGTTTGGATTGGTCACATCAATGCCCGCGCCTTCCGCGCTTACATAAACTTCCTTCTGCCAAAAGTGATGACAGTTACCGCCGCCTTTGTAGAACCAGATGTTGTAGGTGTCTGCGCCTTCTGGCCCCCATCCGGGGTTCACTGCGCGGTTTTCCATCTGAAGGATGTCTTCCTTCCGATAAAGTTTGTCAGCCGTGAGCATCTTCCTGCAAAACTCCCGTGTGTCCGACTTCAATTCGCCTCGGTAACGGTAGCGAGTGATGAATAACTTATCGTCGATGCGCTCATCCTGTTCCGATCTTGAGTTCGGGCGTGCTGTTCCGGTCGATGTGGCGAACTTCAGGCCGCTGAGTTTCGATGTGTGATCGTCGTCGTCGTCTGTGACCTCGAATGTGTCAATCAGAATGTAACCGTCCGGCGCGGATTCACCCTGTTCGATGAATTTGTCGAGTTCGGATTTGTTTTTATTCATCACGATTCGCATCGCTCGTAGTGCAACCTCTGAGGGGTTTATACTACCCGGCACAACGCCTGTGAATATTTCGTCAACCTGCTGCTGAGTAAGTGTCGGGAATGATGCGGTAATAATTGCTTTCGCGCTTTCAATCGGAATAATTCCCGTAGATGCTTGTATAATAATTTCAATGAGTGAAGCAATCTGCGCTCCATTGAGTGCGGTTGCCGCAACATCAACACCCTCTTCCGCTTGTGCGCCCACTTCTTCACCCGGCTTCAGCACAATCTCATTCGACGTAATCTTAACTTCGGGTTCACCGTTGAATTTGGTGACCTTATTAAGCGTTGTTTCGATCATTCTACGCTTTGGTTCGATGACCTGAGCGTTGAAGATATTCAAACCGACAAGCATCTCATCGGTGTTTGAAGAAAGGCCATTGCCACTGTCAGAAACCCCGAATATACGCGGGGTGGTAACACGGTGAGCGATGAATATCTGTTCAGTGCATTGACGATACGCGAGTTCCAGATACGAAGTGTTGGCCTCCGTCATCGGGAAGCTCGTGATCTCCGGTGAATTGTCGCTGCCGGGATTGTTGAATGTTATGATGAACTTGCCGGTATTCTTTGCCCCGGACAATTTACCCTCCCAATCCATGATGATCTGATTCTGCTCATCTGGATCAGGGATTCCGTTTTTCATGTTAATTATGAAGGACGGGAACAGACCATTCAGGAAAGAATTTGCGTGATAAAGTCCAATCTGCCGCGCTGTTTCAATGTGATTGATCGCGCCCCAATAATCGGGCTTCGGGTACTTTTCGATTCCGTCGGTAGTCTCAAAACAGATAAGGCATTGGCGCGTTTTATCCGGTGCGCCCGTATTAAACAGGTCAATAAAACGCGGCTCGTAACCTTTCTTTTTGAATTGCGACCAATCGCGGGAATAATATACACCGTCGATCTCATTGTATTCATTCACCGACACCCGCACGTTGCAGAATGGAAGATGATTGACGCGGCTGATCTCTGAACCGTCGATCGTGTAGATGACCTCAAGATAGAACCCGCCTTGAGTGATCAGGTCGTTTGCAATCTTACCGATCGTCTCAGGTGTAAATGTTCCCGATTCATCACCCTTGCCGGCCACCATGTCTGCAATACTTCTGACAAGTGACCCATGAACCGGTGACGATTGTTTAATCTCAACAAGGTAGTTGGGAAAGTCATTCCGATCACCGTACTTCAGCCATCCCAACCGGTCGGGTTTTTCCTCCGTCGATACAGGTGTATACACCTCGAAGTTCATTCGGGTGATTTGGTTGTTATGCTTATGATCGGTAGTCATCGGGTATATCTCCGGTTAATGCTGTAAATATAGTTGAATCGTCGGTTAGTGTCATCATTCCGCGCTCAAGTAATCCGACAACCGATGCGTTCTCAGGATCGGTGTTGGAGTTAGAATTCTGTCCGTAAACCTCGTATGTGTATTGCCCGGCAGAATACAGACCGACTGTTGTAATTCTGAGCGACGTATATCGAGCGTTATCTTCTAAGATCGCAGGCACTTGAGCGACCTGTTGTCCGCCCGGCTGATTCTCTGCCCTTGTAATGATGACAAGGTAATGCGTAAAGGTTTCGCTGAAGTATTGACGCGCTTCATCGAGCGTGAAGTACGCTGTTTGATTGGCGGTATTTGTGGCGAGATTTATCATTTCAAAAAAAAGGGCGGGCATCAACCCACCCTTTTCAACTTAATAACCATATACGAATCACGATACGCCCGGATAGGCCGGAGATACGGTAATATCTGCAAAGTTGTCGAATGGAACTGAGGTATAAGCCTCAAGTTTTTCAGCCATCAACGGCTCATCTGCGGTCATCGTGAGTTCATACCCATTGAAGTCACCGCGAGCCGCGCCAGTTCCGGATGTTCCGGTTGACAGGTACAAACCAGTTTGACGACCGATGATCCAAATCTGATCCTGCATTGTGCGAACAAAGGCGATCACCTTCGCTTTTGAAAGATTCAAAATCTCATTGCGTTTTGCCATCGAAAGACCAGACAAACGAAGTGTTATTGTCTGTGTGAAGAACAAAGTTCCATTTTCCTGTGACGGCACTGCCGCGTCTGACCACGATGCAGAGTTCTTGAGTGGAACGTAGCGGTAAAGCGTGGCTTCCGGAAGCGCATCAACTTCTCCGGTCGTTCCATCGAAGGTAATACCGGCAGAAAAATCTTCCCAATTTTGGAAGAACACTTCTTTCACACCGCCCGCACCTTCAAGGCAGTCAGATGTGAATCCTGATGTGAGTAAACAAGGCATTTGCTGTATTGTTTAAGGGCGGCTCATCACCGCCCGTTATGAATTCAGTTGATTACGACAGACCTGGTCCGTATGCTGCGATTTCAGAAGTCAATCCGATCTGCGCACCTGCGTAGAAAGTAGCACCGTAGCGCACATTCTGCGAACCGTCCTTGTCCTTCATGTCGAGGATGAACACCTCGTTCATGTCATTGGTCAACCAAGTACCAAACCACAGGTTCGACTTGCGAGCCATGTACATGGTATTGGCTGCGATACCCGGACAAACCGCGATGTCATACAGACCCATGTATTTCTGACCTGCCATAGCTGGGCCGAGATTTGCATACCAACCGTTACCGGCTGCGATCTGCGCTTGCATGAACAGCTCCCATGTAGCGTAGTTCATGTAGATCACCGGCTTTTCGGTTGCAGCCTTTACAGCCACAGGACAGGCAGCGATCAGTGCGTCGATCTTTGCGATGATGTTTGAAGAAGTAAGCGCAACCGGAGACGAAACAAAGTTGATGTCATTGTTGGCATCCGCGTCGATGATCGTTCCGAAACCGTCGAACTGTCCGGTAGTGCCGTTGACACCCTTCCAGATCACGTTGTTTTCCATGTTGGCAGCGATGCCTGAAGTCAAACGCTCAAGGATTGCGGCCTGAATTTCTGCATTCACACGGCCAGACATAACGTCTTTTGTTGACCAGTCAGTGAAAAAGTCTTTCTTACAGATTTGACGCTGAACCTGAAACTCTTCGAGGGTCAGAATACGCTCTGCCAGTGTGATAGTACCCGTTGGGGTAAAGTCACAAGTTCCGGCTGCGAACGTCACATCATCAACGATTGTACGCACTACTGTTTTGTAGGGTACATTCTGCTTCACGGTTACGTGCTTCAGTGTTTCGAGTTCTACGAGTGCAGGGGCAAGAATCTCACCGGCCAATTCCCCTGCGTAGGTGGTAGTGAGTGAAGTTACTGTTGGCATTTTTTATTTGCTTTTGTTGGTGAGATTACTGTTCTGTGTATTTCATGAACCATTCGCGAGTGCCTTTTTTCGGCTCGTCTGCGGTTTCATTTTTCTTTGACTTGCTGAATTTTTCCTCTTTCACTGAATCGGTAGATGCCTTTTTCTTCAGTGTCGCGAGTTCCTTTGACTTGGCAGAAAGTTCAGTTTTGGTGACTTCATGCGCCTGAGTTTCGGAATCCTTTTCAGATTCAACCGCGCTCAACTTTGTTTCAAGTTCAGTCACACGGTCATTCAGCGACTTGATGATTTCCAGTGCGTCCTCTTGGCTCAATTCTTCGTCTTCCGAATCTTCCATCGTTTTGATTTCCGCGATCTTGCCATCTTCACCGACAACGATGATTGTTCCATCTTCGAGGGTGTGTTCACCTGCGGGTGCAAGTGCGTCACCATTTTCACCGGAAACATAAACTTCACTTCCGACCTCGAAAGAATCGGATGGAGTTTTTACGATGGTGCCGTCGGCAAGTTTGCCCTCTGCTTTGAATTCAACCGTTGGTTCTTCGGATAGTTTGAGTCCGATTTTCTTGAAGAACTCCAGATTCTTGCGGTAGAGTTCAGTCAGTTTTTCTTTTGGTGACATGAAATATCGTTTTCAGTAAAATAGCTGAATGTTTATTTTTTCATGAAAAGACTTGCGTGGTAAACTTTTCTTTATACATTTGCCTCATGAACACATTCAACCCCTGCATAGTGACCTGTTTGAACGGTCGCCCCCGCGTCAGTGAGTTGTTACTCCTTTGCGCTCGTAGATTGGGTGTTCCGGTCATTGCCGCATACACCGAAAAAGAAGGAGGCGACTACATGACTCTATCATCCGATCCAAACGTGATCGATATTGTGACGCTCGAACAGAATCGTCCTGGCGAAAAGTGGAACGCTGTCCTCAAAGCCGCCTATGAACACCCTGACAACTTCACCCACTTTATCATCATGGGTGACGATGATGTGCTGACTGATAATGGGGCGATGAAACTTTACAGGCACAGCCACCTTGACTATGTGGGATTCCGCCGGAACTGTTACTATGAACTGTCAACAGGCCGTGCGATGATCCATACCAACCGCCATGAGAATAAACTAATCGGAGCTGGCCGGATGATCTCGCGCCGTGCGATCAAACAGGTTTGCGTTCGTGAGATAGTGGAGATCAGCCGCGAAGGATTGCCTGGGCAGTGTATGTACAAAGGCACGCAGTACAGCTTCCCTGCCGATTGTGCGGCCTATCTGAAAGGATACGGTTACGCCCGTGAGTGTATTGGTCAGGGATTTACAGGACTTTGGCCGAATGATAAGAAGTCAGGACTGGATCATGCCAGTGAACTGTTTCTTGTGGTCAATGGATTTGCGCCCGTTGCACTTGATTTGGATGACGAAGAGATATACCTGATCGACTTCAAGTCGGATAAGAATATCTGGTCGTATTCGATACTTGAGAATAAGTGCGAGCCGTACAAGGCGCACAAGATTATCGACTATCTTAGCGACGACGAAAGGCGGTTGATATTGTCCTTTCTTGAATCCAAAATGGCGGAGTAACTTAAAACTTAATACAAATGTCAAACGAAGAACAAAACGGCTTTTTTGCCGATACCTTGTTAGCTGCTGTGCCTATCGTGTCCACTCATTTGGAAGATAAATACGGCTTTGAATGTAAAGTTTATTATGATAAAGACTTTGCAACAGATGAATATTATAGTCTGAAAATTGCCACATACAAAAAGAAGATTGTAGGCGACCTTGAAATTCATATTACTGATAGTTTCAAGTTCGTTGAAGCACCTGATACATACAAGTATGAAAGCACAACAGTTGAAATAGTTCAAGGAACTGAATTTCAAGAAATCAAGATTGATAAAATGTGGCAATTACTAATGTTGATTGATATGTTGCAGGGTGTCCAACGGCATGGCAGCTAACGCTTTCGGGCTTTGTGTCAGTTTGCCCTTGCACAAATGTTCAAATTATAGCAGAAAGTTTATAGGGCAAATTGCACAAAACCCGTGTTAGTAGCTGGCGGGATTTTCAGCACTAAACTTCAATCGAAGCACGTCCGCCCGCTTGCTACTAACGTTATCGGGCTTGGCGAAGTGCCGCTACTCGAAACTTAAATTTTAGCACTAACTGTCCTGCGGCATTTTGCCAAACCCGTGTTATGGGATAGTTTTAAAAACCTTTTAGGGTGGGTATTTAAAGAACAAATTAAAAATGAAAGCAACAGTAAAAATTGAAAAAGAAGTTGAATTGAAAACTTTAGTAGTAAAAGCAGGTGTACGCTATTACGAAGATGCAACCGTTAATGGCGTGGAAGATACCGAAGGCGATTTAATACCTTGTAAGCAGGGTGAATTGTGGTGTCCGATTATTGATATTGATAGCGGTGTAATTACCAATTGGAAACAAGGTGTAAAAGCCGAAGTACATTATAAAGTTTGCGATGCAGGTAGTTATTATTTGCAAGATGCAGAAGGCAATACCATTTTATCAATTGAACAGGATTATGTACCAAAAATGATGTGTCCAAAAGAAAGCGGTTACGGTGATTATATCATTATGGACATTGACGAAAACGGCAAAATCGCAAACTTTAGACAAACTCTTGACGGATTTGTTGACGAGGATTAACTGTGCGGTGGGAAAAGGTTTTTAAAATTTCCCATAACTATTGGCTATGGATGACAAACCTGCACAAGTACGCCCGATTGGGGTGGATATGGATGAAAAAACCCCTCACGTTTGAGGGGCTTTTCATGATACACTAACCTAAAACTATATATTACATAACCAAAACTGCATTACAAGTCACCGAGCGATATTGCCCGTCTATTTTCCGTCACGCTCCAATATCCATCCCCGCCTTCGTTCTTTCCATTGGCCAACTGAGTTTCAAAACTAAACCACACGGCCATGTTCTTACTTCCGTTGTAGGTGACAATATCATTCACAGGGTCGTAATCAAACGAAGTTCCCGCCTCGATTGTTGTCGTGAGTGTGTTGCTATCAACCGTTCCGAATGACGCGCCATCGCACGTTCCGAAGTTGCCATATTCGTAGTACAATGCACCCATGACATTCTGCGTTGTCATCTGCCCGCCGTCATTCGGAACGCACCCATTGAGGAATCGCCACCTGATCGCACCAACCCTGATGCCTGTCGTGCCGTATGATGTAACCAGTGGTAGTGTCGCGCTCGATGTAACGAGGTTTCCATTTATGTAAACATTTCCCCTGTACTGATTATTGCTGATCCTGTCAATGGTTGCAAATAGGCTTGTTACATGGGTCTGAGGATTGACTGCTGAACCGATACGATAACGTGCTGAGAATGCAGCAAGTTCAGATCGTGTGATTGTCCTGGCAGTTCGTGAACCACGCGGAAAGAATTTCATCGTCATAAGTTCAGCTTCTGAATAGTAACGTGACTGCCTTGTGTACGGATCGGTAAGTCTGAAACCATAATCCGGCCAAAGTAACTGAGAATAATACTTTCCTGACTTTGTCCAAACATTGAACCTCATTCCGTCTCCGGTGTCTGTAAACACATAACCGGAATCGGTTTGCGTAATCTGCTCGTAACCGAACTCATGCACAAAGTTGGCAATAAGGTTCAGACCATAGACACCTGCCTGAACTGTCTTGGCAGATGATCGAGGCACGGGGCGAAGTACGACTTCCTTCGTTGTAGTGGTCACCCCATTGACTGTGCGTTTGGTTTCGAGCTTTGTCAGTTCGAGTGCTTCAGGTGTGTATTCCTGAGTGAACACTAAATTCTTGTAGGTGTCGAATACATCCTGAGGAAGTCCGACATCGTTTGCGGTAAGTTGTGGAAATGCCGTGACTGTGACAGCCATAAACAGGATGAAGAGAATTGTTTTCATTTATATTGATTTAATAATTTCCTCCATTTCTTTGACAAGTTCATCGATCGGATCAGAACCGACAAGCACACGCTCCAGATCACCGGACTTCACCCGCGACCATACATCATCGTCATTCACTTTGCTACCTGTAAGCCATGTTCCGTCTGGAAGTTCACCGAGGCCGAGCGAAATACTCTTGTCGGATTCGCCTTCCTTAATCCATGATTCTACGACAATCGTATTGGCAAGTTTTTTCTCATGGTCAACAGTCGTATTCTGATGGTTATTCTTCATCAGATACCTGTGTGCCATTTCGCGCACTACGTCCTTTGGAAACTTAATGAAAAATTCGTTGCCTTTGTCATCCATCCGGTAGATGGGTAGGTCAGGTATCATTGCTGGGCCATAAACCATGCGCTTCTCATCATCTACTTTCCTGAGTTTATACTGAGATTTGAAGTGCATGAAACCCGATTGAATTGCAGGCTCATCGACGAACGAAATCGCGTAAACACCGAGTTCACCGTCATCGTCAATCTTGGCCTCGTAAACTTTTATTTTTTCCATGTTGCAAATTTAGAATTTCTGTTTATGTTTGCGGCGCATCTCATAGCTTTTTTTCATAGCATCCATTGGTTTTGAAGCCCCTGAAACGTCGGGGGTTTTTTTATAGCCTTGCCTGTCTGTCGATCTGCTCAGTTGCTTCCACTCCCTTGATAACGTCATTCGCTACCACATACGCCCGAGGCGGCTGCGGTGGTCTGCTATTCACAAAGTCTGTGTTCACCGGATTAAACTGAGGCGCACCGCCACCTGATCCACCACCGGCTGATGCGCTGACACTTGCCGAACCTCCCGCCGATGCCGAACCGCCACCGCCTGAAGAGTTGAATGTAGTCTGCCTGATCTTATTCACCTGCGCAAGTCCAGCAGCTACAGCAAGACCGGCCTGAATGAATGGTTGTGCCGGAAAAAGCACGGTAGCAGGATTCAATGCTGCCGCCGCAAATATTCCGTTAGCAGCTTGATACGTTGATATAAGTGCCTGAGCGATCTGTAATCCCTTGTTTATATTGAATTGACGCTTTGCCTGTGCCTCGTTCTTTGCGCTGAATGAATCCGTAATTGATATAAGTGTGCTTACCGTGTCTGCTGCAATCTGAGTTTTTGCCTGTGTTATTGCGATTTCACGTTCCAATTCTTTTTTCGCATAATCCTCTTTAATTTTATCAACTTCTTCACCATTGGCAATCGCAAGTTGTTTCAATAACTCCGCGTTACCCGCCGCCTGTTCACGAAGTTTGATGTACTTCTGATCGACAAGTGCAATTTCCTTTTCTTCGCCTTCAGCCATGAGAGACAATTCCAAGTCCTGCTGCTGCTGAAGAATCTTGAAACGCTCATCATTCTCTGATGTGAGTTGTGATAGCTGTGACTTCTGCCCTGGTAATGACTTCTCTACCTGCTCACGAAGTTTCTGCTGAAGTTCAAACACCTTCGCCTGTTGATCCCGTAGCTGTTTGATTTCTTCATCTCTGATCTTCTGACGTTCCGCCGCCGCCGCCCGTGCTTTCTCCTGCTCCTGAAGTTCAAACCCATCGCGGGTATTCTGTAATTCTTCCAGCTTCTTCTTCGCCTCGTCAATAGTTTTCTGACCTTCTGCCTGAACTTCCTTAGGATCAAATACCGCGCTTGCGATACTTTCAAGACCTTTTGCAAACGTGGATTCAAGTCCGAAGTTCTGACCGAATGTCGAGCCGATGGTGTCAATGCCTTTCAGGATGAGTTGGATCGGAGTTGTGATGAAGTCCAGTATGCCCTTTAGGATAAGTTTATTCCGTGCGGCTGCTGCCACTTGCCCGTCGAGAATTGTCTGTTGCGTTTCGACTGCCGCCTGTTGCTGAAGGATAGCTGTGTCGAGTTGCTGTTTCTTCAGGTCCAGTATTTCTTTTTCACTTTTCCCCTGAAGTTTCAGCGTGTTTTCGGTTGCGCTGATCGCGTCATACTGAGCCTTTGCCGCATCTGCTGACTTCTGCTGCGCTTCTGCCGCCTGAAGTTGCTGATCAGTCACCCCGTCGAACAGTGCAGTAATTTTCTCAAAGTTTGAGATGATAAGCGCACCACTTGTGATGATTAGGAAAAGCGGGTTCGTCAGTAATGACTTACCAAGTGAAACCAGTCCTGACGTTACGTTTTTCAGACCGCTTGAAAACTCTTCAAATGTGAAACCCTTGACAGTTCCGGCCAACCCTTTGAGAGACGATCCTACCTGCTCAAAGTCGAGGTTGAAGAGTGATTCACGAAGTCCGGCCGCGTTATTACTCAGTCTCTCAAATGAACTACCCGCCTGACGATTGATTGCCTCGCTCGCGTCTTTTATTCGGTCTTTCAGTTCACCGGCTTCTTTGGATAACTTCTGAAACTCTTCACTGTTGGAATCGAGTGATGAGAGTTGCTTCTGCATTTCGCGAAGCTGTTGTTTCAGATTGACCGCGCTTTGAGTTGCGTTATCAAGAGTGCCCGCGACTTTGTCGACGTTTTTAATCGCGCCGGATTCGTCAATATCTAATTGTATGCTGTACTTCTTCATCTGAATAGTTGTATGATGCCCAAAACTATGAGGGCAATAAAGGCAAGATTGCACACGCGGTAAATCCACAGGCGATACCCGCGCAGTTCTTTGTTGTACTTTGGCGCGGTTGCCCCTGCCTTAATCAGCTTCAGTGCCGCTCCTATTGTTTCGCTGTGGTCTATCATACGCGTCTGTATTGGATATATTCAACTGTTGCAATGAAGTTCAGGTTCGTGTGCGGGTGTCCGGAGGATAGTCCTACCTTCAAACGATGTTCGGCTGTATTGGTTGCTGTGTCAACCGTCAGCTCAATGTTGTGGAAAGTTGTGTCGTCAAAAATCGTATTAACCGTTCCCGCGCTTGCCGTGCCTTCTTTCTTCAGCATAACACTGAACCGAGCAAGTGCCTGATTGATGATGGTAGTTGTTGATTCAGCGCATGAGATGGTCACCACACACGCCCATGCGGTTTGATCTGGAATGTTGATCCGCTTGCCTGTCATACCCTCGATGAGTAATTCAAGCGTCGAACTTCCCGATGACAAACCGCCCTTCACGTTCATGATGAATGTTCCGGCCTGACTTCCACCCTGTGCATCGTCACGATTGCCACTCATCCACCCGCCGCCAATGTGGAAGCCGGGAACATTTGCATATACGTTTTTACCGCTTATCAATCCGCTTCCGTGATCACCTTCGTACTTAACCTGTTCCCCGATGATGAGGGTGTTGGGGTTATTGTCAAGCGATTCGATGCCCTGCCCGACTGTTATGGTCTGGCTGTTCTCAGGTGCGAGCTGAATATCATTTCCGATGGTGACGCTGTAATCGGGAAGCGGCAGTCCGCGACTTGATGCCAGTCCGATGGTGTTCCCAAATGGTGAACCGGCCGGATCGTCACGACGGTCTGCGCCGAATTGAAAACAGAGTTCACCCAGTGCCTCCCATGTGTACCCGTAACGCTCGCAGCAGGTCTGCATTGCGCTTGCGGGATCCTCGTTCTGATCTACAAAGTTCACCGTGCCATTGAGGTTCACAGATGCAGGTATCACAGGACAGTCAGCCTGAGTGTTGATGATCTTGATAAGTTTCACCTGCGTACTGTCACGGTCGCCTAACCGGTAGCCGTTAATCTCAAGAACGCGCCAGTATGAATCTTTCACCCATATAACATCGTTAAACTTCACGTTGATCGCATCGGCAAACGTCAGATCAAAGTAAGCCGTCATGATACGCGCCTCCGGCGAATAGATTTCGTTCAGGTAGTTCCTGTAATACAGGTTGAACAGGTTGTTGTACGGGTGTCCGATGATCTGATGTGGCTGCGCTTCAGGTGCGAAGTTCAGATCGAAGTCCTGAACCTCTGCATTGACCGTGCTGTAATGATTTGCAAGGTTCACGCTCGTAATTTCACCCACTTCATCTGTGATGTCGTCGTACAGTGCTATGTCAGCCGTACCTGCGATGTACAGGCAGCGAGGGCCAGGCACTACAAATTCACCCTTATCGTTCACGAACTTCGGGATGATGATGCCCGTTCCGTTGATCGCGTTTGAAGGTGTTGGTTGCGTGACAAGTTGCACCGTCATTTCACCCTGTGCAAAGTCGTTCGGAACTTCCGATGAATTGACAGTGTAGCCTTCGATCTTGTATTCACCGTAGATACGGCCAGCATCCTGAAATATCTTATTCCAAACATCGCCGCCCTGTTTATAGGTAAACTTCAACTTCTGATGTTGTAGTGAAGTTGTCGGTTCAATGATGTAGTCCTTTGAAATATCCAGTTTGCCCGTCCAGTCGCGGTCGTCACCACTTCCGATGTACTTGCCAAACGATTCAAACTTGAGCTTGTTTGGAATGTTGCGGTCAGGGATGACGGCCAGATTGTGCATTGCGATTACGTCGCGAATGAATTCCATCTGCGTCATGTCCGGCGCGTTCAGTTTCAGATCAACCGTCTGTCCGTATAACGCACCCTCAAAACCGATGAGTGCGAAACCTGTGCCGCTGGCAAAGTCATTGTCAGCATCACCGAATAGATCCACAACGGGCGTGCCTCCGGCCATGTATAGTCCGATGGTGTCACCTTGTGAAAGTGTAACGGTCACGTCATACTGGATATTGATCGTCTGACCAACTGCGGGTGCATAAAGCGGTGTTGCACCTCCGGGAATTGATGCGCCCGATGTGGTGTTGCGAAGCCTGAACGTAACAAACGGCGCACCTGCTGGATTGGTGTCACGTCTGAATGTGGCGAAAATCTTGAAGGTGTACACCCCATCGAACGGGGCTGTATAAACCGACGTTGCGAAATTGTTGTTGTTGTCGTATGATTCGGTCAGTCCGGTAAGCTGTGAACCCACCAAACTATTCTGAAGGTTCGACTGGTTTGTCGTGTAACCTGCTTTGAAGAAATAACCCTCCGGTGGGATGTCATACTTCAGAGCCTTGCCATTGACAAAGGGCATATAATACCCATCGAGTACGGTAATGAGTGCCTCCGCGTCGTAATCAAAACCGGCCTCGCGGATGATATTGTCAAACAGCCATGACCATTGGATCATCGGTGTCATTTCAGCGGCATAGATCGGTCTGTCCGGATTCAGCACTACCCGCGTACCTGATTCACCCGCTTCGCTGAACTTATACCCGCGATCAATCAGTGCGTAACGGTAGGGCTCAGTCGAGTTGGTAACGGCTGTATAAGTAACCGCATGGTTGATATCTGCAAGTGCTGCGATGTCTGCGAGTTTCTTCGTGCCAAGTGCCTTTGACAAATTCGGAGTTTCCGAATAAAACACGACTTCGAGCGATGCGATCAGGCCGTCCTTAATAATCGAGCGCATGACCTGAATGTGACCTGTGGCAAATGGCATTGAGTTCACCCGCAGTTCAGCGTCCATCTTAACGTGGAAGTAGTTATTGGTCGGTGAAACATTCGGCTCAAACAGTGCGCTAAAGATTTGCTGATTGTTGGTGTCAAACGGTACCCGAAACGAGCGCGAAAATCCGCCCGTTGCCTGAAAGTTCTGAATATCGGTGAACCTTGATGTAATGGCAATAGGGTCGTTCTCGAAAAGCGAAACGATTCGGCCTGATGAGGATTCTATGAGTTGGATATCGGTCGTCATACGTATTGGTTAGCCATTGCCAGTTTCAAGTTCAGGTTCTTAAGTTTTCCGTTACGCTCACGGGCAAGTGTGTAATCGGTGTTATCGATCACAACAGGGTAGTAATACCCATCGTCTTGCAGCCAGTGAACTTGACGCGACACAAGCAGGGATTGAAGAAATACAAATTCATTCTCACTGATCCAGTCCGATGTGATCGTGAGTGACTTGGTTGCTTTGACCGCCTGAATAGTCGTACCCGCTTCGTATGCCCCGTAATCGAAATTGCCTCCCGTATCATACCCGCGTAACTTCCTGAACGTGGTACGCTCGATGTTTAACGATTCCTCATTCTTCTTGATGAAGTTGAAGTAATCCCACCCGCCGCGTGAGTTCTGCCATGCCAGCCTGACCTTATTGTGTTTGCAGTCCGATTGACCGTATAACTCCGCGTTGTAAAACACATACAACGCGCTCACGGCTGCATTGGAAGAGTCCAGAGCGCGAACCGTGTAAAACCTCCAGTTGGGATAGTTCGAAGGCTTAACGATTCCAGTCGCTGTTGATGCGTTGAGATTAGCCGGATATACAAAGGCATTGGCAAGGGGTTCGCCACCGCCGCCGATTGTTTCGGTATACGCTGTTGGTGCGCCGTTGGCCGCGTAAATTGTAACCTGAATTTTGTCAATAATGTTGGCCGATAACCAAGGGTCGTTGTTATTTGAAAAACCCAACACACCATAATCAGATTCAAACGATGGAATGAAGATGGTTTGTGCGCTTGGTGTAATGCTGAACGATTGGGCGCGATCCCAAATGTGAGTATTAAATTTACGATCCGAGAAAAACCGCTTGGTGTTACCATTCAGATTGAAAGCATAGTCTGTGTTGCTGCCTTCTGTGTCTGGGTTGAAGTTTGTTTTATTATCGAAGTGGCCGTTAACCACAACAAATTCACAACTCTCCTGATCTTCATCTGCCTCGGTTAATATTCCATCGACGAGCCACCATTCGGTGACACTAACGCTAACCGTGTTGATGCTGTCGTTAGCGTCGCCATAAATACCGCCGCCAGCCTGACTGTGAATTGTTCCGCTCAAAACATCGTTGAGCCTGTTATCAAGCAATGATCTGATGTCGATCTTGGTAACTGCGCCTTGTGGCGGAACGAACAAGGTAACATGATCAGTCACAAGTGACATTTCAATATGAACCCGAAAACGAAAACCATCCTCCGCACTGTTGTCAGAGGATAGACCGATTACTACCGGATGACCAGCTACGGAATAAAGTCGAGGTTGTTGTTCAATACTTATTGCCATTTTATTTCAATTTCAAACGCAATTCAATTTTCTTTTCAATATACTTCTGAATTTCCTTTTCCTGTTTTTCCAGTGTCGATTCAATTGCGTATTCGTAAAACGGAAACGGTTCAATTCCTTTTTTTCCGATGGAGCGAGCCATGAGAAATGCAGCCGAACGCCTTGCCTGTGGAGTGGACTTGATGAACCCGCCGCCCTTTTTCTGAAGACGAACATTCTTCTGTTGAATCCACTTTTCGATCTTGTCTGGTGGTGGCATCTTCGCCCCTTTTCTTCTACCCTCAATCACGAATCGAATATAATTCTCAGCCTCACCCCTTGCGCCAAGATCAATCGTGCCTTTGCCTGATCTCTCTTTGATCGTGTACGCCAAGTTATCACGAAGTGTACCCGAAGCAATGGAGCGACGTTTTTTACCTCTTACCGTGCGTGTCAAACCAAGTTCACGCTGCGCAGCCTCTACGATTTCCGCGCCGAGGGTATCGAGTAGTATTTTGAGTTCGCTCATGGTTATATCTGATATGACACCGCGCCCTGAATGGTTACGCCTGTCGGGTTCGTCGTCCATGTGGGGCAGACTATCTTAATCTCCCAATAATCATCCGCATTCAGCGATATGTCCATGCCCTGATTGTTCAGGATGGCGTATGAGTTTGCACCGGGATTCCATGTCATTGTGCCTATGAGATAGTCCGTTGTATTATTCACCCTCACGGATACGGTGACAGTTTCACCCGAACCTGTTACGGTAGTGAATGTCTGAATGTCGATGCCGACTATCCGACGAGCCGAGCCAACATAAACCCGGCGACGTGCTGCGGTTGTCGATGGTGCGGCGGCCATTGACTGAGAAGAGCCGATATAGTAAGTCAACGTGTCTTGAGGGTTAAACACACCACCCGAACCGAGTACATAGGTATCGATTACACCAAGCGCAGTCCGCATTTCGGCTGCGGTCAAAGCAGAAACCGTATTGTCTGCATTGATGCGGAGAAACCTGATAGCTGACGGGTTCGATAAAACGAAGATGTTTGAACCGACTGTTGAAGCTCCGAGTTGTGTGCGGAGATTTGATGCGTCTGCGGCGATTCGTGCAGATAGCGTCGTAGGTGTATCGAGTACGCCTGAAGTCACTGACACAAGCCCTGTGCCTGATGGAGCAGGGCCAGTTGCGCCTGTTGCTCCGGTTGCTCCGGTTGGCCCTTTGATGTTCCCATGCAATGCCCATGCACCGCCGGACTTCAGATAAATGTCACCGTTTGAAACGTCAAAAGAGTAATCTCCATCCTTTCCAAGTCCTGAGCCGGGTACTCCGACCTTGTTATACCAAGTCGAACCGTCTGCTCCGTTTGCGCCTTGTATGCCCTGAATGCCCTGAATGCCCTGAATACCTTGTTGGCCTTGTTCACCTTGCGGGCCTTGCGCTCCCTGTGGCCCAAGTATGTTTGCCACAACAGAATAAGTGCCGCCTGATTTCAGGTACACATCACCGTTGTCATCGTTCAGGTAGTAGTCACCGTTTGAACCGAGTGAATTGGAAGGTACGCCCGAACCATTGCGCCAAACCGAACCACCACCGCCACCGCCACCAGAACCAGTATAGTTGATCTGCACGCGACCATCGCCGAGATCAACCACTTCAATATCGTCACCATCGACAAGATCGAGCAAAGTCTGAACGGTGTTATCTGTTCCGTTAACCTGAAGGGTGATACCGACACCCGAACCTGAGCCGCCCGAACCGCCCGCGCCACCGACGGAATAATCGGCAGGTATGTCACAAGCCGACCAGTCGTATGGCACGATTATCGACGCGGTAAGGGCAACACCTGTGAGGTAGTTGCTTAACTCGTTGGTAAGCGGCGCAATCGTCACACCTTCCCCGACTTCAACATCCGAACCGAAAAGGACGTTACCATTGCGGAGTTCAGAAATCAAGTCAAGGGCAATCTGCATCATGTCGCTGATCGCCTCACGCCTGTGTTCATTGGGTTCAACCTTATCCGATGGGCGATCCATGAACGTGAATGTAAATGCGTATTCGATCTGACCTGGCGATGGTGTAGCCTGTGACAGTTCAGCGTGCATCCAGGGGTATTCGTTTATCATGGCCGTGTCAACCTGTGCAAGATCGCCATGAGTGAAACGCCTGAGCATATAATGACCATCGGCGAATGCCTGAAGCCTGTCTATGATGTTGTTGTATGTCCTGTTCACAGTTTTCGTCTTATTTCTTCAAGTCTCTTATCTTCAGCATACACAAGGTGCATAAACACCTCATGCGCTGGTCTGGTCAATACCTGTTCAAACTTCGTCACATCGTGTCCGGCAAGTAGTTCAACTATGTGAAACCATCCGTACACTTCGCCCAAACCCTTCATGCCTCTGCCGCTTCCCTCATCGTCTTCTTCACCAACTGTTCCGAAGATTCGACTGAACTTCTCACAAGTTCGCTTAAAATAGTCGAAAAAAAAAGCAGTGCGGAGTTGACAGTGTTCATGTCGAGCCGCTCGATGAACTGCGCGTGTGTGGTCTTTTCGCTATCGTATGGGGCGATCTTATACCAACTTCCGAGTCTTGCCTCCACAGGTCGGTACAGGATGCCCACCAATTTCTCAAACCATTCCCATTTGCCGTCCTTCCAAATCAGCTTCCTGAGTTCATCCAAATCAACGTGTTCGGCAAGTGTCATCGATTCGAGTGCCGGAATAAATCCGAGCGTCATCTTTCGAGTGAACTTTCGCACAGTAACA
>Ga0315900_10003820_pt1 | contig 21762 bp, 24 predicted proteins | sample LakEriMetagenome_FD_203521 | JGI IMG/M metagenome (GOLD analysis project Ga0315900, IMG submission 203521) | Freshwater fungal communities from buoy surface, Lake Erie, Ohio, United States - Buoy 12 MA114 | ecosystem: Environmental > Aquatic > Freshwater > Lake > Lake biofilm | place: USA: Lake... | reverse complement strand
CATGGCCCTGTACGAGTCCATGGGCTACCGACGTATAGAACCCTTCGGCGTGTACAGGCAAGACCCCACCAGCGTCTGCTTTGCCAAGCCGCTCAGCTCCAGCGGTGCCTGATTCGCCATGCCCCGCTTGATCCAAGACCTCTCCCTGCCCGCCGTGGTGGCTGGCTTCGTGGCGGTCCTGGTGGGGTTCACCAGTTCGGTGGCGCTGGTGTTCGCGGCGGCGCAGGCCGTGGGCGCAGATGCGGGGCAGACGGCGTCGTGGATTTGGGCCTTGGGGCTGGGGATGGCCGTCACGTCCATCGGCCTGTCCTGGCATTACCGGCAACCCGTGCTGACCGCCTGGTCCACGCCCGGTGCGGCGCTGGTGGCGGCCAGCAGCGGCGTGGACCTGCCGCACGCCATCGGCGCCTTCATGGTGTGCAGTGCCTTGATCGTCCTGGCCGGTGCCACGGGCCTGTTTGCGCGGGTGATGAACCGGATTCCGCAGGCGATTGCCGCTGCCCTGCTGGCCGGGGTGCTGGCGCGCTTCGGGCTGGATGCGGCGCAGGCGCTGGGCAGCGCACCCGTCCTGGTGATCGCCATGACGCTGGCGTTCCTGCTGGGGCGGCGGGCCTGGCCGCGTTATGCCGTCCCTGGCGCGCTGCTGGTGGGCGTGGGGGTGGCGCTGCTTCAAGGCTCCATGCGCTGGCAATTTCTGGGCACGACCTGGGCCGTGCCGGTGTGGACCGCGCCGGCTTTCAGCGTCTCGGCCGCGGTCGGTCTGGCTTTGCCGCTGTTCATCGTCACCATGGCGTCACAGAACCTGCCGGGCGTGGCCGCGCAGAGGGCGGCGGGCTACAACACCCCCGTGTCGCCGCCGCTGGTGGCCACGGGCCTCACGGGGCTGGTGCTCGCGCCCTTCGGCGGCTATGCCTTCAACCTGGCGGCCATCACGGCGGCCATCTGCATGGGCCGCGAGGCGGGTGACGACCCCGCGCGGCGCTACACCGCGGCCATCGCCGCCGGCGTGTTCTACGGCCTGGCCGGTCTGGCCGGCGGCGCCGTGGTGGGGCTGCTGCAGGCCTTCCCGCGGGAGCTTGTGTTGGCCGTGGCCGGCCTGGCCTTGCTGGGCACCATCGCCACGGGCCTGGCCACGGCCCTGAAGGAAGAGGCCCACCGCGACGCCGCCGTGATCACCTTCCTCGTCACCCTGTCGGGCGTGTCGCTGGCGGGCATCGGCTCGGCTTTCTGGGGCGTGGTGGCCGGCACGACCGCGCTGCTTGTGCAGCGCAGACAGATGCCCTCCTTCAGGTGAGCCGCACCGGGACCTCTTGACGAGGTGCATGGACGGCAGGGGTTCGAGCTATGGACAGGAATGAACAGGATCTCTGTACGGTAAAGTGCCGTATCAACTTCGGAGCCCCGCATGACTACCGCCGCCCGTTTCGACCTCAAGATGGATGCTGCTGACAAGGCGGTCGTGGCCCAGGCGGCGGCCCTGCTCGGCACCACCATGGCTGGCTTCGTGCGCATGGCCGCCAAGGAGAAGGCCCAGGCGCTGCTGGAGCGCGAAGCGCGGTTGACGCTTACGGTCCGTGACTTCGGTGAGTTCACGGCCGCGCTGGATTCGGCGTTCGCCCCCAATCCGGCCCTCAAGGCCGCTCTGACGCAGGTGCGCCGCAGGGTGCGCCGTGCTTGAGGACCTTCCCCTTGACCCTGCCGTACACGACCGGCAGGCGTTCACGTGCGGAGTCCCCGCGCTTGACGAGTATCTGCAACGGTTTGCGCAGCAGCATCGACAGCGGGGCATCAGTTCGATCTACGTTCTGACGGATTCCGCGCAGCCCGAGCGCATCCTGGGCTACTACACCCTGAGCGCGGCCGAGGTGGACGCGCAGCGCATGGAAGATGCCGAGCGAAGGAAATTGCCGAGGTATCCGGTGCCTTGCTTTCGGATAGGCCGTCTCGCCTGCAGCGAAGATCAGCAGGGGCGCGGCATGGGCAAGCTGCTACTGGCTTGCGCGATTGACCGTTGCCTGAAGGCACGACAGCAGGTGGCCGCCTATGCCCTGCTGGTTGATGCGAAGGACGCCGCCGCCAAGGCGTTCTATCTTCACTTCGGGTTCAAGACCTTCCTGGATACGCCGCTGACGCTCTACCTCCCGCTGGGTCGATAGCTCTGTGCTGAGGCACTGACAGCGGCACGACCGCCCTGCTTGTGCAACAGTCGCGGACTCGTTCCCTCACTTGAACCCTCGCGTCGCACTGCGCCGGCCGTCCCCATGGCCGGCAGTGGTGGCGACCGCGGGGTGATGTTGCCCACATGCAGATCCTCTTCGTTGCCGACCCGCTGGAGTCCTTCAAGACCTACAAGGACTCCACCTTCACCATGATGCGCGAGGCCGCGCGCCGGGGCCACACGCTGCTGGCTTGCGAGCCGCGCGAGTTGCGGTGGCAGCAGGGCCGCCCGGTCACTGGGCGCATCCGCGAGATCGCCCTCACCGGCGACGCCGATGACTGGTTCACCACCGTAGCCACGCACGTCGACCTGCCGCTGCGAGACACCGGCGCCGTGGTCATGCGCAAGGACCCGCCCTTTGACAGCGAGTACTTCTACGCCACGCACCTGTTGGGCCAGGCCGAGCGCGAGGGTGCGCGGGTGTTCAACAAGCCGGCGGCCCTGCGCGACCACCCGGAAAAGTTGGCCATCCTGGAATTTGCGCAGTGGATCGCTCCTACGCTGGTCACGCGCAGCGAAGACGACATCCGGGCCTTCCACGCCGAGCACCGCGACATCATCCTCAAGCCGCTGGACGGCATGGGCGGCATGGGCATCTTCCGCGTCGGGCCCGATGGCCTGAACCTTGGCGCCATCAGCGAGACGCTCAACCGCGGCGGCGCGCAGACCGTGATGGTGCAGAAGTACCTGCCTGCTATCGCCCAGGGCGACAAGCGCGTGCTGGTGATTGGCGGGCGGCCGGTGCCTTACTCCCTGGCGCGTATCCCGCAGGGCGGTGAGGTGCGTGGCAACCTGGCCGCCGGCGGCAAGGGCGTGGCCCAGCCGTTGACCGAGGCCGACCGTGCGATCGCTGAGGCTCTGGGGCCAGTGCTCGCTGCGCGCGGGTTGCTGCTGGTCGGGCTGGACGTCATTGGCGATCGCCTCACCGAGGTCAACGTCACCAGCCCCACGTGCTTCCGCGAGATCATGGACCAGACGGGCTTTGACGTCGCGGCGATGTTCATGGACGCGCTGGAGGCGGCGTTGGCGGCAGCCGCTTGATCGCCGAACGCCCCTGCCTAGTCCCCCCCCCATACTTTCAGCAGTTTCCACATTGAACCCATGAACCTCGTCGATGCCCTGAACCACTGCGCCGCCCATGCCCCGGAGTACCGCGCCGGCCTGAGCAACCACCTCTCCGCGACCCTGGTGGCGCTGGAGCGGTTGGGCGCGGACGAAGCTCGCCTCTCGGCTTTTGCCGCGGCCTATACCCCGCGCCTGCAGCCCGTACCGCCCGCGCAGCCCTGGCCCGCGGGCGACCCCTGGCCCGACCGGCTGGGCCAATACGAGGCCTGGCCGGCGTACCGCGCCCTGTTTACCGAGTGGATCGCGCAGGAAGGTGCCAGTGACATGCTGGGCCAGGTGCTGCCGCAGCTCATGCCGGGCGTCAGCGCCGCCGGCTTCCACGGCCTGATCCGCACCGCCTACGCCCTGCGCAGCGGCCATCTGGGCGAACTGGCCGACGCGCTGGCCTACTGGGCCTGCCGCCACCAGCGGCTGGGCGCGATGCACAACCCGCAGGCCGGTACGGCCCGCGCGCCCGCCACGGACGACCCGGCGGCCCTGCTGCGTGAGCTGCGGCCTGGCCGCTCCCGGGCCGAGCTGATCAGCGACCAGATCCGCGATGCCGCAGCCGACGGCCGCGTCAACCGCGTGGCCGCGCGCCTGTTCGTGGACGAGAGCACACCCGAGCGCCTGGCCCGCGCCGCGGCCTTTGCCTACGCGCACACAGGCAGCTTCACCGCGCTGCACTTGGTCACGGGCACCCACGCCATGCGCGTAGTGACGCGCTTCGTCGACGAGCCGCTGACCGCCTGGGCCTGGTACTGGCAGGCCTTCGCCCATGCCGTGGTGGCCGCGCGCCTGAAGCCTCTACCCCACGCCGCGCTGCGCCCCTGGGCCACCTTGGTCGCCAAGGCACGGGCCAGTAACGACGAGCACCTGATCAAGCTGGTGGAAAGCTGCCGCGAGGAAGAGAAAGCCTACGCCCGGCGCGGTGACGCGCTGTGGCGCGAAGCGGCCTCGCGGGCGGTGGCGGCTTGAGGGGGCCTGCTCTTACCGCCCCGATCAGCCCGGTGGCTCCAGACCCTCGAGGTCAGCGAGGTCTTTCAAGCGGCCTGTCGCCCGCTTGTTGGTCTTGAAGTCCTCCAGCCCAATGATGTTCAGCCGAAGACCCGCCAGTTCCACGGTCTCGCGCCGCGCGTAGCAGCAGTCGAAGTCCACGCCGTCGATCGTGGTCATGAGGTCGATGCGCCTGGGGGGCTGACCCAGTTGGATGACTGCGTCCGGGGTGAAATCTTGGGTGGACAGACCCAGGGATCCGAAACCGAAGTCCTTCAGCGCCGTCAGCAGGCGTTCCAGATTTTCGGGTGTGGGCCGAATCCAGAAATCGATGTCGCCGGTATAGCGAGGGTGGCCATGAGCAGCCAACGCGTAGCCGCCGATGATCAGGTATTCAACGCCTCTGGCGTGCAACGATTCGGCAAACTCTTTGAAGTCGCGGTTCAGCATCGTGGGCCAGCGCCTCCGTGTCGATGGTGGATTCGCTCAACATCGCCTCGCGGCGCAAGGCTTCCACGGCCGCCAGGCGCTCGGCCATGGGCCGGCTGAGCCACCACTGCAGATCTCGCGCCTGCTGACCGTGGCGTGGAGCGCGGGTGATCACTCGTTCCATTCGCCAATTGTGTCCGTAACCCGGGCTGGTGTCGGTGGGCAGCCCGTCAGACCGTCGGCCCGTCGACAATCCCCCCATGGCCCTGCTGACCCTCACCAACGCCCATCTCGCCTTCGGGCACGTGCCCTTGCTCGATGGCACCGCCTTTTCGCTGGAGGCGGGCGAGCGCGTGGCGCTGATCGGGCGTAACGGCACGGGCAAGTCTTCGCTGCTCAAGGTGCTGGCCGGGGTGGAGCGGCTGGACGAGGGCCTGCTGCAGCAGCAAGGCGGGGTGCGGCGCGTTTACGTGCCGCAGGAGCCGCAGTTTGCCGAGGGCGCCACCGTCTTCGAGGCGGTGGCCGAAGGGGTGGCGCAGGCCCGTGCGCTGCGCGAGCGATACGAGGCCCTGGCCAGTGGCACCCCGCCCCCGCCCGGCGCGGCCGAAGCCCTGCCTGACGACCTGGACACCCTGCAGACGGGCATCGAGGCCCTGGACGGCTGGACCTGGGAGCAGCGCGTGCACGAGGCCCTGCAGCGCCTGAACCTGCCAGCCGACGCGCCAGTAGCCTCTTTGTCTGGCGGTACGAAGAAACGCGTGGCCCTGGCGCAGGCGCTTGTCGCGCGGCCCGACGTGCTGTTGCTGGACGAACCCACCAACCACCTGGACATCGAGGCCATCGAGTGGTTGCAGGAGCTGCTGGTGCAGTGGCGCGGGGCGGGTTCGGGTTCGGCATCCTCTGGCGGCCTGGTGCTGGTGTCGCACGACCGCGCCTTCATCGACGCCGTGGCCACCCGCATCATCGAACTGGACCGCGGCGTGCTGCGCAGCTACCCCGGCAACTTCGCCGCCTTCGAAGCCGCCAAGGCCCGTGAACTGGAGAACGAGGCCCTGGCCAATGCGCGCGCCGACAAGCTGCTGGCGCAGGAGGAGGTGTGGGTGCGCAAGGGCGTGGAGGCGCGGCGCACCCGCAGCGTGGGGCGCGTGGCCCGGCTGCAGGCGCTGCGGGCGCAGCGCGCGGCCCGGCGCGACCAGCTCGGCCAGGTGCGGCTGGAGCTGGATGCCGGCCTGCCGCCCGGCAAGATCGTGGCCGAGCTCTCGGAAGTGAGCATGCGCTTTGGCGAGCGCACGTTGATCGACCGCTTCAGCGCCACCATCCTGCGCGGCGACAAGGTAGGCCTGATCGGCCCGAATGGCGCAGGCAAGACCACGCTGCTCAAGCTGATCCTGGGTGAGCTGCAGCCGACCTCCGGCCGGGTGCGCCAGGGCACCAAGCTGCAAGTGGCGTACTTTGACCAGATGCGCGCCGGGCTGGACCTGGAGGCCACGCTGGCCGACACCATCAGCCCGGGCAGCGAGTGGGTGGAGTTTGGCGGGCAGCGTAAGCACGTCATGAGCTACCTGAACGACTTCCTGTTCTCGCCCGAGCGCGCCAATTCGCCCGTGCGCACGCTCTCGGGCGGCGAGCGCAACCGCCTGCTGCTGGCGCGGCTGTTCGCGCTGCCCGCCAACGTGCTGGTGCTGGACGAGCCCACCAACGACCTGGACATCGACACCCTGGACCTGCTGGAGGAACTGTTGCAGGGCTATGGGGGCACCGTCTTCCTGGTCAGCCATGACCGCCGCTTTCTCGATAACGTGGTCACCAGCACCATCGCCTGGGAGGGCGACCTCGCCTGGGGCGGCCGCCCGGGCCTTTGGCGCGAGTACGAAGGCGGCTACGAGGACTGGAAGCTGCAGCGCGCGCGCGTCCGGGCCCTGCAGGCCGCCGCCTCGGTGCCCGTCACCGCCGCACCAGCCCCTGCGGCCCCCGCACAGCCCTCGTCCGCGGCTGGCGGTGGAGCTTCTTACAGCGTGCGCAAGCTCAGCTACAAGGAGCAGCGCGAGCTCGACGCCCTGCCGGCGCGCATCGAGGCCCTGGAAGGCGAGCAGAGGACCATCAACGCCGAGCTGGCTGACGGCCTGCTCTTCGCGCGCCACCCGCAACGGGGTGCCGAATTGACCGCGCGCCATGCGCAGATCGAGGACGAGCTCATGAACGCCCTGGAGCGCTGGGAGACCTTGTCTCGATGAGTTCCGCCGAACTCGCCGCCCTGCTGGTGTTTTCCACCGCCATGGCTTTCACGCCTGGGCCCAACACCACTTTGTCTGCGGCACTCGCCGCCAACGGGGGCCTGAAGCGCGCCATGACCTTCATCCTGGCTGTGCCCTTCGGCTGGGGCCTGCTGCTGCTGGCCTGCGCGGGCGGGTTGGGCGCCGTGATCCAGGCCGCACCGGTGCTGCGCGGTGGCATCAAGGCGCTCGGCCTGGCCTACATGCTGTGGCTGGCCTGGAAGCTCGCCCACACCACGCGCATGGCCGAGGCCGATGGCGGCCTGCGCGTGGGCTTCCTGCAAGGGGTGTTGCTGCAGTTCGTCAACATCAAGGCCTGGATGAACGCGCTCATGATCAGCGCCGGCTGGATCACCGTGGCCGAGCCCATGGCCCCACGCTTGGCCATCGTGCTGCCGCTGATGATGGCCTACGGCTTGGCCAGCAACTTCACCTACGCCCTCATCGGCTCGGCCCTGCGCAGTTGGCTCGCGACCGGTCAGCGCCTGGCCTGGTTCAACCGCACGCTGTCAGTGGTGCTGGTGGCCACGGCGGGGTGGATGGCGGTGTTGTGATCAGTCACGATCGTGTCGGGCGATTCCGCGAGATGTGGGACCCGACGAAGTCCGAATCCTTGGTGACGACGGTTCTGACCTCGCGTTCGGCGCAATCGGTGACCTGGTCATCGCTTGAGGCGTTCCCGCGGGGCAAGTCGAGCGTGTGCAGTGCATCAACCCCTTGAGCTTTTCTCAGGTTGACGGGGGAGCGTGATGGCCTCCTGATCGAAATCGACCTTTGAGCCGCTGACCACGCTGGCGATCAACCTTGATATTACTACTTGCTATCATGATCGGGTGAACAGCAAACACCGTAAGACGTTTGTGGCGATCTTCGCCCGACCGACTTCGGCGTCCATTGTGTTCACCGACATCGAGGCACTGGTCAAAGCGCTCGGTGGTTCTGTGTCTGAGCGCGAAGGCTCGCGTGTCAAGATTGAACTCCATGGCGAGCAGTGGCGCTGTCATCGGCCACATCCAGGCAAGGAGGCCAAGCGCTATCAGGTCGAGGAAGCTCGCGAACTACTGGAACGTGCAGGAGTGCTGCCATGAACACCATGACCCACAAAGGCTACACCGCTCGCGTCGAGTACGACGAGCGCGACAATCTATTCGTTGGCCGAATTCTCGGCATCCGCAACATCATCAGTTTCCACGGCGAAACGGTCGAACAACTCAGATCCGAGTTTGAACTCGCGGTCAAAGACTATCTGGCCGACTGCAAGGAGCAAGGCCTTCACCCCGAGAAGCCGGCGTCCGGCAAATTGCTCCTACGGGTGCCGCCCGAGGTGCATGGTCGTGCCCTGGTGGCCGCGCAGGCCGCCGGCAAGAGTTTGAACCAGTGGGCCGCCGAGGTGCTGCAGCACGCGGCCCGGCCAAGCTAGCAAGATCGTCGTATGAGGCCGTCTGCGGGCGAAAGGGCGAGGCCTGCAGCACACAGGGTCTTGAATGACGCGGTGCCGAACGGCTGTTGTGAAGTGAGGAATCCCTTTGCCCGCTGACAGGTCTTCCGTCGCGCCCACCCCCGCCCAGGTCCGCCGCGGCCTGCTGCTGGGTTTGATGGGCGTGGTGATGTTTGCAATGACCTTCCCCATGACCCGGCTGGCCGTGGGCGATGTGGCGGCGCCGCAGATGTCGCCCGCCTTCGTCACGGCGGCGCGCGCGGCCCTGGCGGGCCTCTTGAGCATCGGCTACCTGCGCTGGGTGGGGGCGAGCGTGCCGGCGCGGCAGCACTGGCGGCCGCTGGCGGTGTGCGCGCTGGGCACGGTGGTGGGCTTTCCGCTGTGCATCGGCCTGGCGCTGCGCGAGGTGGAGTCCATGCACGCGGCGGTGGTCACGGGGATCATCCCGCTGGGCACGGCGGTGGTGGGGGCGCTCACGCTGCGCCAGCGGCCCTCGGCCGGTTTCTGGGCCTGCGCGGCGGCTGGCTGCGCGCTGGTGATGACCTTCGCCGCCTGGAAGGGTGGTGGGCGGCTCGTGGCGGCGGACGGCTGGCTGCTGCTGGCCGTGCTGTCCACCTCCATCGCCTATGTGGCCGGGGCGCGGGTGTCGGGGGTCATCCCGGCGCAGCAGGTCATCTGCTGGGTGGTGGTGGGCTCGCTGCCTCTCACCCTGCCCGCCACGCTGTGGTGGTGGCCCGTGGACACCTCGCCCTCCCTCGCTGCATGGGGCGGGCTGCTCTACGTGGGCTTGTTCTCCATGTGGCTGGGCTTCTTCGCCTGGTACGGCGGGCTGGCGATGGGGGGCATCGTGCGCGTGAGCCAGGTGCAGCTGATCCAGCCCTTCCTGGCGCTGCTGTTCGGCGTGCCCGTGCTGGGCGAGCAGCTGGACCCCATGACGGTCGCCTTCTCGCTGGCCGTCATCGCGGTCGTGTTTGTCAGCCGGCGCATGGCCGTGGGGCAGCCCAAGGCGCGCTGACGCAGCGCCGTCCTGACGGGCAGCCGCACCGCAGACAGGGCTGCGCATCGCGCAGGGCCCCGCTGAAGGCGCCAGTGGGCGCGATGCGCTTCAGCGCGCCCGGCCCGCATGCACCGGCTTCGCCCTGAACCAGGCCGCGTACAGTGCGCGCCGAAGGCACCGTGGGACGCAAGGCTGTGACCGGTAGATCGGCAGGCCCGTCCCAGCCTGCACGGCGAACGAAGTTGCCCCATCCTCGAGCATGGCGCACCCTCCATTGGCATCCCCCCATCGGAGTGACTCCAGCGGGTGTAGCGGCGCCAGGCGACCCGAGCGACGCTGTGCGGTCCCGGACTGCGCAGCACCCCCACCGTGTCGATGGCCCGCCGGCAGCCTGCGCGCGCGGGATCTTGCGCGGCGCGGCCCGCCCACCCTCACCCGCTCCACTACGAGCGCCACCTCCCCGAGCAGACCACGCTGTACCGTCTGGTGCAGCAGCACGCAGCCCACTTCATCGCCCACACCGCTGCCAGCACCGGGGCTGCGCTGCCGCGGTTCGTCAAGGACGAGTTCGACGCCTTCCTCGAATGCGGCATCCTGGCCCACGGCTTCCTGCGCCTGCGCTGCGCCGAGTGCGGGCACGACAAGCTGCTGGCGTTCAGCTGCAAACGGCGCGGCTTCTGCCCCTCGTGCGGCGCGCGGCGGATGTCGCAGACGGCAGCGCACCTGGTGGACCGTGTCATCCCCCACGTGCCGGTGCGCCAGTGGGTCCTGTCGCTGCCGATCCCGCTACGCGCGCTGCTGGCAGCGCAGCCTGAGCTGGTCACGCCGGTGCTGCAGGTGGTGCAGCGCGTGGTCGAGCGGCGTCTGCTGGACCACACGGGGCTCAAGAGCGACGAAGGCCAGGGCGGCGCCGTCACGCTGATCCAGCGCTTCGGCTCGGCTGCCAACCTCAACATTCACCTGCACTGCCTGGTGCTGGACGGCGTGTACCGCTGCGGTGCCGATGGCGTGCCCGGTTTCATCGAGGCGGGTGCGCCCACCGACGAGGAACTGCGTGCGCTGCTGTGCACCGTCATCGCCCGGCTGATGAAGATGCTCACGCGCCGGGGTGTGCTGGTCCAGGAGATGGGGCAGGCCTGGCTGGCCGAGCCGGTTACCGACGGCGAGGAGGCGCGCACGCTGTGGCCGCTGCAGGCCGCAGCCATCACTTACCGCATCGCCTTCGGCCCCCGCGCTGGCCAGAAGGTGCTGACGCTGCGTGGCGCGATGCCGCGCGAGGATCGGGCGCGCCAACCCCTGTGCGCCGACATCGACGGCTTCAGCCTGCATGCCGCCGTGCGTGTCGAGGCGCACGACCGCAAGCGGCTGGAGCAGTTGTGCCGCTACATCACGCGCCCCGCGCTGTCGGACGAGCGGGTGCAGCTCAACGCCGCGGGGCAGGTCGAGCTCAAGCTGAAGACGCCGTGGCGCGACGGGACCACGCACCTGGTCATGAGCCCGCTGGAGTTCATGCAGCGGCTGGCGGCGTTGGTGCCGCGGCCGAGGTTGCACCTGATCCGTTTTCATGGGGTGCTGGCGCCGAACGCGAAGCTGCGTGCGCTTGTGGTGCCGCAGCGGCCACCGGATCAAGAGAGGCCAGCCACCGAAGCCGCTGCGGCGGCGGGCTGCGAGGCAGAGACGGTTCAGGCCTGGCCGCACCGCATCAGCTGGGCGCGGCTGCTCAAGCGCGTGTTCGACATCGACATGGAGCACTGCCCGAACTGCGGCGGCGGGGAGCTGAAGATCATCGCGGCCATCCTGGAGCGGCCGGTGATCGAGAAGATCCTGAGCCACCTCGGACTGGATCCACAGCCGCCGCCCCGGGGCCGGGTGAGTGAGACGGGTGAGGCCTGGGCGCACTGAGCCCGGACCTGGTGGAGGGAGGGTTTCAGGCGACTGCCCAAGCGCACCGCCCCCACCGAAGGCACATCGAGGCTGCGACGTGTGACCTGGCCGGGCTGGCGCTGCCCGTCTCAAGTGTCACCACGCCGGCGGGCGGCCTCAGGACCCGTGTGAACCCGGGCGCGCGACCGTGCGAGCGGCGCGCGACGTGTCGGGCCGAGCCTCGATGCGTCTTGTCTGGCCGTGGATGGATGGGCCAGACCCGGATCAAGCGGCGCTGTCGGGTTTACCCCGGGGCCTGTCGGCTTGAAAAGGCGTTTGAATTTCCTATGCTCCGCCGGACTTCGGATGAACGGGAGGATCGTCATGCAAGCGATAAATCTTGCCGACAAGCTGGCGCTGTTCAGTGAGCACTTCAAGCCCCGTACCGTGGGCGAGTTCAATGGGCACGACCTGATGGTTGTCAAGGTGAAGGGACCCTTCGTCTGGCACAAGCACGACGAGACCGACGATTTCTTCCTGGTGCTGAAGGGCCGGCTGACGATCCAGTTGCGGGCCGGGGACGTCACCCTGGGTCCCGGCGAACTGTTCGTCGTGCCCCGGGGTGTGGAGCACTGCCCCGTGGCCGAGGAAGAGACCCATGTCCTTCTGATCGAACCGCGGGGCACGTCGAACACCGGCGATGCCGCGACTGCGGCGGCGCGGGTGGTGGTCTAGTCACATCCGGGCGCGTCGGGTTGCTCTGGCCGTTTGCTCGTCAAGCGGCCGGGGAAGGTGATGTCGGCTCTGGGGTCGCGGCGCGCCGCCGGGTGAAGACTATTCTCGGACCCGTGCCGGGCCTCCGGTCTGACGAAGGACCGACGTCCTACGGCCCACTGACCGCGCTGGAGGCGTCGGTCATGAGCGCAGGAGTCGCGTTCTGGCGACCTTCGCTTCAGCCTGACCCGGTCATGTCGGGTCGGCGGCGGTCGGAGTTCCTGATCGCCGGGCGGAGAATCGGAATCCTGCCGAAAGACTTCGGGGAGGAACTCGTGGATGGTGCTGCCGCGTGCCGTTGCTGGAGCTGGGCGGAGACGCGATGGCCTCGACCGTCGATCGAGCCCGGCGTGCGGGCGCGGTCGTGGTCCTGGACGGCCTGAGCGATCCGGTCATGAACGGCATGGGACCGCCAACGGCGCGCGGCCACGAGATCGCAGGGCGCGCCGGTGGCGCGCGCAACTGACCCGCGACACGGTGCCGCAGCAGGATCTCGCAAGGTGAATGTTCTGGAGTTGCTCGCCTCCGGGCCGCCCGCTTACCGCGGCCGGGGCACCAACCACGACGGCGAGCCGTTCATCGGCGCGTTGCGCGTGCAGGTGCTCGGCGACGGCCGCGCCGTGCTTTTGCACTACTGCGCCACCCTCGACGACGGCACGGTGGCCCACACCGAGTCCACGCTGCTGGCGCCCGGGCCGGACGGCCGGCTCTGCCTGTGGCCCGTGATGTCCGAGTTGCCGGTCGTGCTGCCGCACGCGCAGATCGAGACGCAGGCGCCGGGCGATCCCCGAACCACGGCCGTCTTCGCCTCCGGTGCGCGCAAGGACCGAGACTGCTTCCGGGAGGAGATCACCCTCGCGTTCGGTGCCGACGGCAGCCTGACGTATGCCCACGCCTGGGGCCTGCCCGCAGGGCCCTTCAAAAGATCGATCGACCTGCCGTCTGTTCCAGACCACCGCCTGAGGCGCCGTCGCGCGCCGTCTGCGGCGCGGTCGATGCCCGGGCGTGCCCGCGTCGCCCGGATGCCGGCCTGGCTCGGCGACAATGAGAGGGTTGTTCTCGCCAGGGTGACGTACGGCTCGGTCCCGTCACCGGGATCGCTCGAAGCACTCTGCCCACCCGCAGGATAAATGCGGTGCAGCCTCTCGCCCGGCGGCGATGGGCTGCGCGCCTGTCCCGGAAGGATGCCGCCCGCCATGAAGGCCACCGCCGCAGAGCTGCTGTCCCGCTTGCCCGGCAGGATCAGTGCGCGTTGGCCCGCGGGCGAGCGCTTCGTCCAGGCGCTCGCGCACGGCACCATGTCGGTGGAGCTGTACGCGCCGCAAGGCACCGACCCGCAGGGGCCGCACGAGCAGGACGAGCTCTACTTCATCATCGCCGGCAGCGGCGAGTTCGTCTGCGGCGACGAGCGGGCACGCTTCGCCCCCGGCATGGCCTTGTTCGTGCCGGCGGGAACGCCGCACCGCTTCGAGGGCTTTTCGGACGACTTCGCCACCTGGGTGGTGTTCTGGGGGCCGCAGGGGGGCGAGCGGTGAGGTGCGGGGCAGCGGCAGCCTCGCGCTTGCAACGGCAACGAGGCGGTACCGCAGTGGGTCTTGCCTGCAAGGCGGGCCGCGGTGGGTGATGACATGCCGACGCCGAGCGCAATCGACGTGGTGCATGAGTTCTGGCGGCTCATGGCCACCAATGACTTCGACGCGGTCGGGGCGGTGCTCGCGCCGGAGTTCGTGCTGGAGTGGCCGCAGTCGCGCGAGCGCATTCGGGGCGCCGAGCGCTTTGCCCGGATGAACGCCGAGTATCCGGCGCATGGCCGCTGGTCGTTCACGATCAATCGGATCGTCGGTGGAGTTGCGGAAGCGGTCTCGGACGTTTCCATCACCGACGGGGTTCAGAGCGCCCGGGCGATCTCGTTTTTCGAGGTGAGCCACGGCAGGATCCGGCGGCTCGTGGAGTACTGGCCTGAGCCGTACGATGCGCCGCTCAGCCGAGCGCACCTTGCGGAGCGCACCGAGTAAGGTCTCGTTCGAGCAAGGCGGGCCACCGCACCGGCCGTACGGCGTGCCGCCGTCCGTCCGGCCGCCTGCCCGGTTTGCCGTGCCGCAGCCCACGATGATCCCCGACATTCGCCCCTACCGGCCTGGCGACGACCTCGCTGCGATCACGGATAGCGACAGCGACGAGGCGCGTACACTGCGGTCGCTGCAGGCCGCAGCCATCACTTACCGCATCGCCTTCGGCCCCCGCGCTGGCCAGAAGGTGCTGACGCTGCGTGGCGCGATGCCGCGCGAGGATCGGGCGCGCCAACCCCTGTGCGCCGACATCGACGGCTTCAGCCTGCATGCCGCCGTGCGTGTCGAGGCGCACGACCGCAAGCGGCTGGAGCAGTTGTGCCGCTACATCACGCGCCCCGCGCTGTCGGACGAGCGGGTGCAGCTCAACGCCGCGGGGCAGGTCGAGCTCAAGCTGAAGACGCCGTGGCGCGACGGGACCACGCACCTGGTCATGAGCCCGCTGGAGTTCATGCAGCGGCTGGCGGCGTTGGTGCCGCGGCCGAGGTTGCACCTGATCCGTTTTCATGGGGTGCTGGCGCCGAACGCGAAGCTGCGTGCGCTTGTGGTGCCGCAGCGGCCACCGGATCAAGAGAGGCCAGCCACCGAAGCCGCTGCGGCGGCGGGCTGCGAGGCAGAGACGGTTCAGGCCTGGCCGCACCGCATCAGCTGGGCGCGGCTGCTCAAGCGCGTGTTCGACATCGACATGGAGCACTGCCCGAACTGCGGCGGCGGGGAGCTGAAGATCATCGCGGCCATCCTGGAGCGGCCGGTGATCGAGAAGATCCTGAGCCACCTCGGACTGGATCCACAGCCGCCGCCCCGGGGCCGGGTGAGTGAGACGGGTGAGGCCTGGGCGCACTGAGCCCGGACCTGGTGGAGGGAGGGTTTCAGGCGACTGCCCAAGCGCACCGCCCCCACCGAAGGCACATCGAGGCTGCGACGTGTGACCTGGCCGGGCTGGCGCTGCCCGTCTCAAGTGTCACCACGCCGGCGGGCGGCCTCAGGACCCGTGTGAACCCAGGCGCGCGACCGTGCGAGCGGCGCGCGACGTGTCGGGCTGAGCCTCGACGCGTCTTGTCTGGCCGTGGATGAATAGGCGAGACCAGGATCAAGCGGCGCTGTCGGGTTTACCCCCGGGGCCTGTCGGCTTGAAAAGGGCGTTTGAATTTCCTATCCTCGAACAAGTGGAGAAAGTTCGAATCTCCTCAGTACCCCAGGACGGAAAGCCTCCTGACCGGGGACTGTTTGCAAACCCGTGACTGCCGCCCCGCCAGACCAATACCTTCGAACCTGCTGAGTGGGCTTTGAAGGCGCTCAGAGCCCCGCACCATGCGGGGTCGTTTGCTTTTTTGCCCCTGACTGCGGTTTCGGCCGAGGGTGCCGGAATTTCACTCCAGCGGGATCTCACCGATCTGACTTCGCGCCTGTTTGGGCTTGGGCATCCGTCGATCTGGTCATGCCCTCGGCAATCCCAGCCAGGGCCGGAGCGGGTTGATGGCTTCACACATCCGGACAAGGGCCAGGGCGCTCATCACGGTGCCGACGATCAGCAGCGGTCCCTCGGCAAAGGGTTGCAGTGCCAACGGCCTGATCGCCACGGCAAGAAGGATGACCAGCGTCTGATGCAGGACGTACACCGCAAAGATCAGGGTTGCGAGCCTGTTCAGCCACGGTTTGGGGCGGTTCAGGTGCACCCAGGCGAATCCCAGGGCCGCGATCACCCCGGCCCATTGTTGTGCGGCATAGACCATGCGCAGAGGCGGAACAGGGATGTCCTGTGCTGACAACAGGAACAGCCAGGCTCCCAGCATGACGAGCAACGCGGTCACCCGAAGCCGTGCGATGGCAGGCCAAACGCCGGGCGTGCGGGCGAAGATCGCTCCTGCGATGAAGACCGGTAGGTACTGCGCATGCGCCAGCGCGTCATCGACGAGGGCGTGGGTGACATCGAACCAGGGCCTCAGGGCAAGCCGGCCCGCAGCGAGCACCAGCCAGGGCGCCACCAACAGGGTCAGGGCCGACAGCGAGCCCGAGAGTCTGAGGCCCGCCCGCTCAAGCCAGGAAGGGGCGAGGCGCACACTCGCCCACAACACGAGCGTGTACACCATCAGGTAGGGCAGGAACCACAGGTGGTTCCAGGTTGGCAGGGTGAGGCAGGGGCCTGCGGGCTTGCAGAAGCCCTCGTGCCCGCCCAGGTAGAGCGGCAGGAAGTCCAGGTAGCTGCCGCGGTAGCCCATCTGCTCGACCACCTGCCAGTAACTTTGCGGCGGCACGATCACCAGCACGCCCGCCGCCAGCGGCAAGCCCAGTCGCCCGAGCCTGAGCCCGAGCCAACCCGGTGCGCCTCGTTGCAGCAGGATCGCTGTTACGGCACCCGAGATAAGGAACAGGAGGCTCATGCGCCAGGGGTTGACGAGCCGCATCCAGGGTTCGAGCGTTGTGCTCGCGAAGTGGCTCTTGAGGTGCCAGTCCCAGGTCACGTAGTACATGCCCACGTGGTACGCGATGAGCAAGCCCAGGGCCATGACGCGCAGCGCATCAAGAAAGGCGAGGCGGGCATCCGCCTTGGAAGGTGCTTCGGTGCCGGGTGGGTCAGCGCGGAAACTCATCTCACCCGTGGCGGCAGTTCAGCCGTCCAGCAGCGCTATCAGCCGCCCCAGCGCCTCGTCGATGACGGCCTGCGGCGCGCGCTCGATGCGGCGGGCCTTGCGCGCCGCAAGATCGAGCATCCGCACCTTGTTGATGAGCGCCACACCCTGGGTTCTGCACCCGGTGCCCGTGAGGCTGACAGCGAAGCCCGCATGGCGCGAGAAGTCCCCGCCCTGGGTGATGGGGGCCACCAGCACGTCGCCGAGCTTGTTGAAGTCCTTGGTGGTCAGTACCAGGGCAGGGCGGCTGCCTCTCTGCTCGTGGCCGATGGCGGGGTCCAGGGGCACGCTGACCACGTCCCCCCGGTCGAATACCGGCATCACCAGACCTCTTGCCCTACGGACTTGGCGGAGTCCCAAAGCGCGAGGTCGGCAGGCGGGGGCGCCTTGCGGTCGCACTGGGCGATCATTTCCGCCAATACGTACTTGCGCTTGCGGGACAGCACGATCTGGCCTTGGCCTGTGGTGTCCAGCGACATGGCCTGGCCGGCCGAGAGACCGAGGTCCTTGAGAACGGCCGGAGGGAGCACGGCTACGGTGCTGTTGCCGTACTTTCTGAGAATGACTTCCATGCGGTATGCCTGTCGCAGAGGACCAAGGAAAGTGTATAAAGAGCGCGGGATTTATGTCAAGCTTTGTTGAACAATGGGTTTTCCGTCAGAAATTTCGAAACCCTTGACCGGCCAGCTCGGAAATCCTCCTGACCGAAGGCTGTTTGCGACTCCATCACTTCAGCCCCGCCAGATCAAGAGCACTGAAACTGCCGAGTGACCATCGCGGGCGCTTGGCATTCCAAACCCCGCCGTCAGGTGGCGGGACATCCCAGTTCAAGCAGTAGGGCCTGACGCCGGCAGCACGCGTCCCTCGCAGGTCCCGAAGCCGATGCGCGCCGCCCCTTCGCGCTCGCACCAGCCTCGCAGGATGACCGCGTCGCCGTCCTGCAGGAAGGTGCGTTGCTCCCCCGTGGCGCTCAGCGTGATGGCCGAGGTGCCGCCACGGCTGAGTTCGACGATGGCGCCCGCCTCGCTTGGCGTGGGGCCGCTGATGGTGCCAGTGCCGATCAGGTCGCCGCTTTGCAGGTTGCACCCGCCCACCGTGTGCTGCGTGACCATCTGCGCCACGGTCCAGTACTGATGGCGAAAGCTGGTGCGCGACACCTGGCTGGGTGTTTTGCCAGCCGCGCGGGTGGCCTCGGTGTCGATGCTCACCGTGAGCTGCACGTCCACGCCGCCAGCGGGCCGATGGACGGGGTGCTCCAGGTAGGAAAGGGGTTGCGGCTCCGGCGCGGGACGGTCGGCCACGGGCACGCGAAACGGGGCAAGCGCCTCCATCATCACCACCCACGGGCTGACGCTGGTGCAGAAGTTCTTGCCCAGGAACGGCCCCAGGGGGGCCATCTCCCAGAACTGGTGGTCGCGGGCGGACCAGTCGTTGAGCAGGCACATGCCGAAGATCTGTTTTTCGGCCTGCGCCAGCGGCACCGGATTGCCCTGCGCATTGCCGGGGCCGATGTAGAAGCCCATTTCCAGCTCGTAGTCCAGGCGCGTGCTGGGCGTGAAGACCGGCGCCCGGGCGCCCGGTGGGAACGCCTGGCCGTTGGGCCGCTTGAACGGGGTGCCGCTGATGACCACGCTGGATGCACGGCCGTGGTAGGCGATGGGCAGCCAGACGAAGTTGGGCGTGAGCGGATCATCCGGTCGGATCACCCGTCCCACGTTGCGGGCGTGGTGGATGGAGGTGTAGAAATCCGTGTAGTCGCCTATGCGGCTGGGAAGGCCGTAGGTGGCCTGCTGCTGCGGCACGAGGCATGCGCGCACGTTCGCCTGCGTAGTCTCGCGCGCGTGAGAGCTCAGCAGGTCGAAAACGCCGTGGCGCAGTGCGCGCCAGGCCGGCTGCCCTGCGGCCATCAGCGCATTGAGCCTGGGCTGCGCGGCGAGCTCGCACGCGTGTTGGGCCTCGCCCGTCAGAAGGCGCGCGCTCGACAGCGCCGCCAGGTCGACGATCTGGTCGCCTATGGCCATGCCGCCGCGAAAGGCCTCCTCCTCGCCCTGGCGGCGGAACACCGCCACGGGCAGGTTCTGGAGGGGAAAGTCCTGGTGCCCTTGGGCGCCAGGGACCCAGCTCAGGGCTGCGGGGTCGTGGGTGTGGTTGAGCGTGTCCATCGTTCCGTGCATGTCCGATTCAGGCGGCTGCTGCCTCGAGCCGTGCCAGGGCGGCTTCGCTGCCTGGCAGGAGCGCGTCGTCGAAGATGGCCACGGCCCGTGTCCATCCCGCACTGGCGCCGCGGATCTTGTGCGGAAAGCACGACACGTAGAAGCCGCTGGAGGGGATCGACTCCAGGTTGTGCAGCTTCTCGATGTGGCAGTAGCCGATGTCGCGCCCGGCCTTGTGACCCTCCCAGATCAGGGAGGCATCGTGCGTGGCGCCGTACTTTCGCGCTGTGTGCACGAAGGGCGCGTCCCAGCTCCATGCATCGGTACCGGTCAGGCGAATGCCGCGCTCCAGCAGGTACATGGTGGCTTCATAGCCCATGCCAGCACCGGCGCTGACATAGTCGGGATGGCCATAGCGCGAGCCGGCCCGCGTGTTCACCACCACGATCTCCAGCGGCTTGAGGGTGTGACCGATGCGCTGCAGTTCCGCTTCCACGCCGGCTGCCGTGACCACATGGCCGTCGGGCAGGTGGCGGAAGTCGAGCTTCACCCCGGGCTGGAAGCACCATTCCAGAGGCACTTCATGGATGGCGATCGCCGGCTTCTTCCCGCCACCGGGACCGTCGACCTTGGCGTCCATCGTCGAATGGAAATGGTAAGGCGCGTCCAGGTGGGTGCCGTTGTGTGTCGACAGTTGCACCATCTCCACGGCCCAGCCTTCACCGTCGGGCAAGTCTTGCTGCTTGAGCCCGGGGAAGAAGGGCTCGATCTGCGAGAAGGTGTTGTCGTGGGTGAAGTACTGGATCTTGGGTGCGAAGGCGGGCGGGTCACTGAGCACATCGTTCTCCAGAAAGATGGAGAGGTCGACAAATCTGCGGGCCATCGGGGTTCCTTTCGAGAAAAATTGCGCGAGTGCGCGGTCAATGGGGACGCTGCCAGCGCAGCAGACGGCGTTCGACCAGGGCGAGCAGAGCATTGCTCAGAAAGCCGATGGCACCCAGGAGGATGATGCCGGCGAAGAGTTCGCTGGCTCGAAAGCTGCGCGCCGCCAGCAGGATGGCCTGCCCAAGGCCTGCCTGAGAGGCGATCATTTCGCCCACCACGGTCACGATCAGGGAGACGGTCATGGACAGGCGCATCCCGGACAGGATGTCGGGCATGGCGTTGGGCAATCCGATCTTCCATACGTAGTCGGCGCGCGACAGCCCAAGACAGCGAGCCACCTCGTGGAGCCGAGGCTCCACCGATGCGAAACCGTGCACTGTGGCCAGCAGCACCGGCCACAAGGCACCAAAGGCCACCACGGCCAGCACCATCGAGGGGCTCAGGCCCCAGATCGCAATGGCCAGCGGGATGATGGCGCTGGCAGGGAGCGGGCGGATGAACTCGAGCATGGGCTGAAGGTATGCCCTGGCATGGGCTGACACGCCAATGGCAGCGCCCAGCGCGATGCCCACGCCCGAAGCCAGCAGCCAGCCTTGCGCCATGCGGGCGATGGTGGCACTGGTGAAGCCGGCCAGTTCGCCATGCCGCAGCCCTTCCCAAAGGCTGTCCCATGCTGCCCCAGGTGTGGGAAGGAACACCTTGCTGACCCACTGCGCGGTGCTGGCGGCCCACCACAGGGCCACCAAGGCGGCCAGCAGCGTCAGCGACCACAGCAGGGTTGCGGGGCGCAGCGCGTTCACAGGGCCGCTCCCATGCGCCGGGCCACGCCGCGCTGCAGCCACAGCGTGAGGGCATTCAGCGCAAAGCCCATGCAGGCGATCCAGAAGAGCCAGGCCAGCATGAGGGCTGGGCGCAGGCTTTGCTGCGCCATGGACAGACCGAACCCCAGGCCGTGGGGGTTGGCCGCGATCTCCACCGTGACCGCCACGACCAGCGCCACACCCACGCCCAGGCGCAGCGCCACGAAAAGGCGCGGCACGATGGCAGGCAGCACGATCTTCCACACGCGGGCTGTTGCTGACAGGCCCAGCGCCGTGGCCACCTCCAGCAGCCGCGGTTCCACCTGGCGCACGGCAGACTGCGTGAGGATGGCCAAGGGCCAGAAGGTCGCAAAGGCCACGATGCTGGCTTCCATGTCGACCCCGAAGCCAAACACGAGCATCGCCAGCGGGATCAGCGCGACGCTGGGAATGGGGCGGAAGATTTCCATGCTCAGGAAAGCCGCCTGCGCCGCGCGCCGGCTCAGCCCCAGCACGAGACCCAGCGCGACGCCCAGGCCGCCCCCAAGGCCCAGGCCCAGTGCTGCGGCGTACAGGGTGAAACCGGTGGCCTTGAGCAAAGTGCCATCGCCCAAGGCCCTGAGCAACTCTGTCAGGGCCTTGCTCGGCGGCGCTATGGAGTCTGAAAAGCCTATCGACCGCGCGTACCACTCCAGTGCCACCAGGCCTGCCGCGGGTACCACCAGAGCCTTGGCTACCGCCGCTCTCCGGCCGCCGGTGCGTCCTGCGCTGCTGGCCATGTCAGTGCCTGGCCTCGATGAAGGCGAACAGCTCGCGGCGAAGGCGCAGGAACTCGGGGTGCTCGCGCGTGGTCAGCTGGTCACGCGGACGCGGCAGACGCACCTCGATCGTGTGCGAGATCCTGCCAGGCGAGGCCTGCATCGCGATCACCCGGTCGCCCAGGTAGAGGGCCTCCTCCAGGTCGTGGGTCACGAACAGGGCGGTGATGCCCTGCGCCTGCACCAGACGCGCCACCTCGTCCTGCAGGCCCTGGCGCGTCAGCGCGTCAAGCGCGGCGAAGGGCTCATCCATCATCAGCACGCTCGGGCTCTGGGCCAGGCAGCGCGCGATCTGCAGGCGTTGTTGCATCCCGC
>Ga0315900_10003818_pt1 | contig 21765 bp, 39 predicted proteins | sample LakEriMetagenome_FD_203521 | JGI IMG/M metagenome (GOLD analysis project Ga0315900, IMG submission 203521) | Freshwater fungal communities from buoy surface, Lake Erie, Ohio, United States - Buoy 12 MA114 | ecosystem: Environmental > Aquatic > Freshwater > Lake > Lake biofilm | place: USA: Lake... | reverse complement strand
GTCCGTTCTGTTCCGTGTTCTGGTCCAAAAGTTAAACAAAAAACACGTATTTACATTTCTGTGACAATTATGTCCCTTCTTTGACAGTGTGTCTATTTTCGACTACACACAAAAAAGCCGGCACCCTGGAGAGAATGCCGGCTCGGTGGATCGATGGAAGGTTAAAGCTTCAAATTGCGGTCATATAAAATTTCCACCGCTTCCGCTTCAAACGGCATACGGTTGCGCTGGTAATACCTTTTGGCTTTCGCTACTCCATATCTTTCAACGAGCGCAATTATATCTCTTGGGTGTTCGTCTGGGTCCGGCCCCAAAAGCTCAACTACCATACTATACCTTTCTTTGATGTATTGCGGTTTCTTCCTTGGCGCATTATCGCGCCTGCGTGCGGATCCGATTCCGCCAATGAATACGTTTGCCATATACGCAAATATACTGCTTCAGGTTACTTTTCTTGGGGTGATAACCGAACACGCAACAGTTTTCCGGTCGTCACGCGTCCACCATATAATGCGCCCTTGCATTTTGATGATCCGGAACGTGTTTTTAGGAACGTTAATTTTTATAATCCCCGATCCTTTCTGAAACAAGTTCCTTCAGTGTCTTAACTTTCCACTTGCGCGCATCTTCTCCGAAGTACACGGTATGCACTTCGTATTTGCCGCATTTTTGGCACTTGTGGATGGCTCTGTGGAAAGTTCCGCACACGAAATTGTTTGCGTCTGTCATTGGTCCTTGGTGCGTATCCACCTGCCGGAGATCGTGCATGCATAACGCACGCTTGATCCTGTGTATTGTCCTGGTTATCATGGTAGGCAAATATAACAGAAAAAGCCCTTGCGGGCCTTCACTGTGGGTTTGTTGCGCAGACAGGACTCGAACCTGTGAACTCCTGGTTATGAGCCAGGCATGATACCATCTTCACCACCGCGCAATGTATGGGACCGGCTATTTATTCCCCCCCGAAATGCGTAACCGGCCCCAAACTCATTTGTAGGGATGCGAATATACATCAATCTATGCTACAAAAGCACTCAAAAGACGGGTCGTTATCGAACATTCCCATCTGTGCCTGTGCTGCTTTGCGCAGTGCGTTGTATGTTATATCCTTTTTGAAACTGCCGCCATTGGCTTCTTCATTCTTAATCCACCAGTCCAGTAAATGCGGCTGCTCTCGCGCTATCGTTGCCAGTTTTCCCTTGCCCTTCAAAAAACAGCAGTCGCAGTTGCCGTAGGGTTCTTTGACTTTCAAATCGAAATCCTGTGAAGCCCAAAACCCCAGTACGTTTGCCTTGGTTACCTTCCATTGCACGAGTGGCATTATCACATCAACATAATCCGGCGCAGCCTTCATCTTCGACCACCTGCGCGGCTCGTCGTATCGTATACCGTTGTAAACTGTCCACTCATCGAACCCAAGGCTTTGCAAGTAGCGCCGGCCCGTCTGAATTTTGAGTTGATCCGTGCAAAAGCGCATCATTGTGTTTGGCAAAAAGCCTTTCTTCCACGCAATCAGCTCATCAAATGGCCTACCGTTGCGGCTTGCGGTGTTATAGTCCACAACTTCAAAACTGTTGCCATAGCGGTATTCCAGCCATGTAATTTCCCATTTATATCGCTCCGCGCATTGCTGAATAAAATCCAATGTTGCCGGATGCTCTTTGCCAGTATTCTGAAATAGAATCAGATAATCTTCGGGGCGTTCATGGATCAGCCTATGCGTCATATAAGCTGAAGTCCTACCACCTGAGAAATTGATAATGTGCGCGTGTTTCATGTTCACGCAAACATACATCAAAACTCCATATTCATTCCGTCGTACTCGTTTCCGGATCCGCTTTCGCCTGCGCTCTCGTCCTCTCCTTCGTCTGCAAACTCCGGTTCTGCCTGGTGCTGGCTTCCTTTCGGGAAAACGCGCATCACAGTAGGCTCACAGAAACGGCCCTGCTGGTGCGCGATACCGGCTTCGACGTTGATGATGATATCGGCGTCGTGCGCATACTCCTGGCTGCCTCGGAACTTGCCGTCCTTGGTGGCCTGCTGAACGGTTATAAAGGCGGTTTCCGGATTCAGTTGCTTGATTTCACGCATTTGCTCAGGTGTAATCTTCATGAAGTTTACCGAATCCAGGAATACAAAACGGAAGTTGTTATTGGCCAGTGCCGTTTTCAACGCATCGTATTCGCGGAAGTTTGCGTAGTACAGGTTTTCGTTCTGATCGGCAAATTCCTTGACTTTCTTTTGCAAGGTCATGCTGAAGCCTTCCTCTGCCGCAACGTATAGGACGGTACCGAAACTGCCAGCCAGGTAACGGGCAAATTGCGTGCAAAGGATTGATTTCCCGCTCTTAGGGATACCGAATACCATTGCATGGAACCCGACTGCAGGTTTACCCATGAAGCGCAGCCATTTGCCGGTAAAATCAAATGCGTCGTACTGGTGATTTGCCAGGTCCGCGGCACTCATGATGCCGTCGATTTCGCCGGCGTTGGCCGGATCAACTTTCTCCAGGCGTGCGAGCTGTTCACGCTTCACGTTGATTTTATTGATGATGATGCGCTTGTCCAGTTCGGTCATTTTGACGCGACCGCCTATTTTGTAGCCAACTACTGCGCCGGCAATACCGGCAAAAGGCCCAAAATAGTGGGCCGCAATGGATCCGAACCCGACGGCTGAACGTATGGAAGGGGCAAATGCAATTTGGGCACTCAGGGCGCGTATTTCCTGGCGCAGTTTGTCAATCCTGGCTCGGTGGATTGCTTCGTGGTCAATGTCCTGGAGATCGTTTGGATCGAGCATTCAACAAATATAACGCAAGCAACATCATAAACGGGCCGGCGAATCCCATCAGCCATTCACGCATGGTGAACTTGTTTTCAGGTACCGGAACTTGCCGGCTTGTCTGAATGATTTTCTCTGGCTGAATTATTTGCGTGCTGCATGGTGGGCATCCACCTCTAATCCGGATAGTTGAATCGGATCGCCAGAATGTGAAGTGCTCTGTAAATACCGTGTCTGTCTTTTGCGTAAACATGAACGCCGTATCAACAGACCGATAAAACCGAACCACAGTCGAATCTTTTGTGCGTGTCTGGATAAGGTACGGATGCTTCCGGAGAATAGTAGCCAGGCGACGTTCAGGGCCGCAAGACTGGCAAAGCACCAGAACAAGAACAAGCCCAAGGGAGTAAGGAAATTTTCCATGTTTCATTTATGCGTATGTGCTTTCAGTTTTGCTTCCAATCCGGCAATATGGGTATTTGCTTCAACGAGCCTGGATTTTAGCAAATCTATTTCTCGATCATACCTTTCGCGCATATCATCGAGCATATTTTTATAGACCGATACTGCCTTTTCGATGTTGTCCAGCATGATAGATTCGGTTTCCTTGCGGTTCCGTTGTCTTGCTGTGATCCACGCAATAATGCCGGTTATTGCTGGCAGTATTACGTTTTGCAGTACGGTCATTAATTCTTCGCTCATATCTTGCGTGCCTCCATCCAAGTGTTGATGTGATTTTCAACGTCCAAATTTGTCCATGTTGCCGCATAGAAAAAATCGCCAGTTTCACGATTCAAGTCAAATCCAATTCCGGTAAATTGACATGAAACAGAAACGTTATCAATAAAATTATCTGTTGCTGCTGTGGCTGTAACCAATGGAGATTTAACGACCGTTGTGCTATCAAGTTGGTATGCGCCGGTGAATTGTATTTGTATCTGGTTGTTCATAGTCAGGAAATCAAATTGCGTGCATCGCGAACAAAGAAATGGCCGAGCAAGTCACCGGATTTTGTGTCCGTTCTCAAATCCGTGTTTGTGGCATTTCTGGAAATCGAATAAGCCCTGGTTCCGTCACCGCATCTTGTGGTACCTGTCCAAATAAACTCCAGTGTAGGACTTCCACCTTGAATTATTATTGCGCTGGTCGCCTGATCGGTAACGGTAATCATGGGTATGTTCAACTGTATAGGCGACAAAGTGTGCTCTGCCAGTGATGGTAAAAACCAATCATCATACAAAATCCCGTTCACGGTTATAGAGTATGCCAGGCACGCATCTACTGCGGCGTTCCACAGCTTATTTGCTCCGCCAGCTATCCTTGGGATGCGCGACCACATCAGGCCGGTAAGTTTGTCGATTACAACGGCATTTTTGTTGTTTGTGGTGCTAAATACTTGCGTTCCATCTACATCTACAAACCTACAGTGCTGCTTACGCCATTTACTGTTAATGGATTTTTTAGGATCCACCAAGTATTTGCGCCTGCAGTCAAGCCCAGTTGGGCAATTTTGGCAGGGTTCGTAGGCGGTGTATAGTTGTACCATCCGTTTTGCGCCCGCCATCCTACATCACCGGTTCGGTAGCTTGTTATTTGGTCAGGGTTAGGCCATTGGAGCAATACGCCACTTGGTGCCGGACCCGAAGGAACTTCGAGGGTGAGCGCATTTCCGACTTTCACAACGGACAAAGGCGCAACAGGGTTGCCGCCTGAATCTTCAAGGAATACGTCAATTATGGTGCCGTTTTGAATATCTCCCTGCGCAACATTATTAACTTCAATCGGCGTTTCATCTTCGATAACAACGGTTAGGATATTACTTGCCAATGATGCGCCCAATGGAGTGAACGGATTCCCGTCCGGATCTTCCAGGTTTACCGCAATGGGTGTCCAGTTTTTTACGTCGCCCAATGGTGTGCCGTTCAGCACAATAGGCGTATCTGAATCGACTACCACGTCAAACGTGCTGCCGGTCTGCGTATAGCTTACAATTTGAAGAAAGTTTCCGTCCTCATCGAGCAGATTTACGGTAATAAAAGATCCGGCAGGAAGGCTATAAACAGAACTTGGCGGTTCTGCAATAAAGCGCAAATCAGTATCAGGGCATGGGCCGCCTCCGGTTGTTTCCCTGGTGATGCGCAAAAGTGGTCGTCCGGTTTCGATTAGACTCATTTAGGCAAATTTAGTCATCAAGAAATCAGGTTGTAAGCCTTTCGCACAAAAACGACCCGTTGCGAACTTGTTTTTGTGGATTGGGCCAGTATCCGTGTATTCGGTGCAAATGTGTTTGCGCTCAGATTGCTGCTTATATACGTGTTTGATGTCCATACCGTTCCACCAATGTTAATTAGACGTACTGCGCTTTGTCCATCATCTAAGTTCGTGTTACCTGCTGTTTGCTGATTGAATATAGAGCACAATTCTGAAACGCAAGCAAGGAACCAATCATCGTAAATGATTGAATTTACAGTCACAGAATACGCAAGTGCATTGTCAATAGCATTTGCCCAAGTCACGGCAGCATTTCCGGATGGAAATCTTGCGTACATTAAGCCAGTCAGTTTATCAATAACTACTAAATTTTTACCAGAACCCGATGAGAATATCTGAAGCCCATCTACATCAACAAAGCGCACAGTGCTACTTACGCCACCAACAGTTAAAGGCGACTTTAACCGCCACCATGCGTTCACGCCCAAAGACAAATCAAGTTCAGCGAACTTTGATGGAAGCGCAGGGTTGATCCTATCCCACCAATTATTCTGAAATCGCCAGCCTTCATCACCTGTGCGGAAAGATGTATGCTGGTCTGGATATATCGACGGGAAATAAATTCCTGATGGATTTGGATTCGTTGTTACTGTTAGGATATTGCCAACCAGGCTTGAACTTACAGGCGCAACAGGGTTGCCGACTGAATCTTCCAGGTTTACCGCAATGGGTGTCCAGTTTTTTACGTCGCCCAATGGTGTGCCGTTCAGCACAATAGGCGTATCTGAATCGACCACCACATCAAACGTGCTGCCGGTCTGCGTATAGCTTACAATTTGCAGAAAGTTTCCGTCCTCATCGAGCAGATTCACGGTAACAAAAGATCCGGCAGGAAGGCTATAAACAGAACTTGGCGGTTCTGCAATAAAGCGCAAATCAGTATCAGGGCATGGCACGGTTGTTTCCCTGGTAATGCGTAAAAGTGGTCGTCCGGTTTCAATTAAACTCATCAGGTAAATTTAACAAACCCTTGGCCATCTACGCTACCTGCCAAACGCGCATTGTTCAATTCCCGTATCGAGGGTCCTGTTTCAAAATGCGGCTTGTCCTTTATGCTTCTAAAGTCACCGCCCCATCGAAGGCCAAGCGACTTGCCCAATGCGCCTATTTCATTCCACCTGCTGGAGTTCCACTCAGGTTGATTTATTGCGTTCATCGGTACTACGTCAATGGCAAGTCCGTAATTGTGGTAAGACTGCCATCTCTGTGCGTTTGTGACCTTCCCGCCTGGCTTGGTGCGTCCTTGTGCGAATAAAGCGTCTTGCTCTTCAGGGGTTCGCAATCCAGAAGTGATGCGCAGGTTAATGCCTTTCTTCCTGGCTTCCTGGAGCAGTTTTATTGCCAGTGGCCGCATAGCAGGATGCAAATCCTTTATGCGTGCGGCTGAAATGTTATCCCAGACTTGGTTCATAAGCAATTTTACGGCAATTATGCCGGCCATAGCATACCCAGCATATTTCAGCCAGGCTAATTTCATGAGATGGCGCAGTATTGGTTCAAATCCTTGGGTACGATTTTGGCAACAATAGCCTGGTTTGTTGCGTCGGCATTATTGGCAAACAGGATTTCGTACTTGGTGCCGTCCAAGTCGCCTTTGTTCTGCGAAATGGTAAGAGCTTCGCCGGCGGGAACCGGTATGCCATTAACAGAAAATGCGCCGGTATTGGCCGGACGGTGAAACATGATCGAAATACACTGGCTGTCTATGCCGGTGCTTTTGCGGTAAGTATTGGTGATGGTTTCGGTGATCATTTTTTGTTCATGTTAAGTACCAGGAGGACGGCCAATACTACCACGGCTATCCAAAGGTAGTTTTGTTGCTGGCGCAGTTTGTCGATTTGCGGCTGAAAATTCAGTTCGTTTTCTTTGATCGCCGGAGCCTCGCAGTTTCCGTTGATTTTTGGCGGTATGTTTCCAAGCATCATCAGTACAGTAGATAAGGATTTACGAGCGTAAATTTGCTTCCAGGCTTGTTCCTGTCGCGTTTTGAGTTCAGTAGCCAGTAACCGTTTGCGTCATAGTCAAACGTAATCTCGTAGTCCGGCCCCTTGTATAATGGCCTGTCCTTCACGAAATAGATTTTTTTACCGCCAGGAACAGGAACGTATGCGTTTTTGGAACGGTCAAACGTTTTTTGAGTCGTGTCAAAGGATCGAACAAAACGCACCTTATCGCCACGCTGGTAGGCCGCTTCCAGTTTCTTACCATAGTTGGCTCGTGCCTGCGCTTCAGCACTGGCATATCCACCGAACTTCCATGTTTTCTGCCTCGGTGTTTGTGCGGTCTGAAACTGTTCGATGTAGAAATCAACGTTTGATTGATTTACCGGCCCGCGACCGTTTGTTTTAAGGTTTGGAAATCCGGCTTTAATAGCCTGCGCAATGTGGCTTGGCAAACTATTTTCGCGCTTCAAGTCATAGTAAAAATCCAGGTTTCCATTTGTTTGATCCCCTGCGTGCCCATCAATTTTGATTTGCAGTAAGCCTTGCAGCACTTCTACCTTCTCATTGTATGGCAGGCTTTGATACCCTGTGTCCGGTTTCAACTCTTGCGTTCCGGTACCAGGATCGCCGTTGTCATTATCGCCTTTCAGCTTGTCAATAATTTTATCCCAGTTTTTGTAAACAAGGAAAACGCCTGCTGCGCCAGCCGCAACGAGTATTCCGGTGAGTGCTTTCTTCATATCGAAAATTGAAATTTAACGCCATTGCGGCGCAGTGGTGCATTGACGTACTCTTCCAGTTCTTTCGTGCTGAAATACGCCGCAACAGCCGTAGGCAAAGTATGCTCTGCCTTAATCGGGTTCCATGAGGAACTCAGGTCACGGGTGCCGAAAGCCTGAATCAACTTAGTAACATCCAAGTCATTTTTCATCATGCGCATAATCGGCAAAAAGTCCTCTTCGTCCTCAGTGGCACCGGTCAATGCCTCTGCCAATGCGTCTGCATAAACGCCATACTGATATTCATTGTAACTTGGTATCTGCCCTTCACGACGCAGTTGCTTCTCCTGATCATCAAGTGCCTTTTGCCTCTCTTTCTCATCTCTACGTGCCTTTATCTCATCGCGCACATTGCCGATTGTCTTGGACACAATAAAAATGGCCACACCACCTACAATAAGCCATGCCAGAGGTCTTGCCAAAAACGCTTCTTGGAGAGTTTTGGGATTCTCTTTGCGTTCTACTGTTCTTGGCCCTCTGTCACTTGTTACTGCCTTAACGGTGGCTGCGGTAGTAGCTGCCTGTAAAATAGGGTTCATCTTAGAATTTCTTTAGCATTTCGACTGCGGTCTGGTACATCTGCGGGTTTTTCTTTGCAAGTTCGGCCAAGGCTGCAATGTTATTTGCAAAGTCTGGGTCCAACTTCAAAAGTTCATTTACCGCATTGATAACCTTGTTTTTCGTGTCTTGATCCTGGTTCATGGTATTGTTTTCAGTTTGTGGTATTCCGTTCATCGGCGATTGTGCGCCACCGCCAAACGCGCCCATCACGGTAGGCAGCACTTGTTGTACGATTCCCTGGATGCGCGTTTCGTTGTTCAGTTTTTTGTCGAACTCACTGCGCAGGTCTGATTCTTTGCGTGAAAGCTGGTCCTGCAAATACTGCTTTTCCATTTCAAGTTTCTGGATCATCAACTGAAGTTCCAGAATCTTATCCTTTGCGTTCAGGTAAACGTCCATGCCCACTCCACCCATCATTCCGGAACCACGCGCCAGCATATTTTCCATAGCAGAAACGGGCGCAGTATTCTGCGGCGTAGGCACTCCATTAATCTGCACAGGTGGGTTATCCTGCATGGATTCGGTGTGCATGACCTCGTAATGAAACGGCACCCCTTTGGGTTCTCCATTGGCGCGCAGTTCGTTGGTCTTGTAAACGTTCACATGGTAAATTTGCGTGCCGGCGTTTTGGAAAAAGCCTTTCAGTTTCCGTATAGCATCTTCCAGGCTACCAGGCTGCAGCCAGGCATAAACGAGGTTGTGATTCACGTCTGTTATCGTGAAGAAGCGCATATCCATTTCGCGCATTGCCTGGTATATAAATTCCTGTTTTACCATAGTTAGAATGCTAATACTTTAGACATGATGCGTTGCTGCTCCGGAGTCGGGTTTTCGCTTTGAAAGATTGCTTTCATGAACAATTCGTGCTCAGGCCAGGTCATGTGTTTTTTGTAATTGGCCGCAAAGTTGGGGCCAACTTTAATGCCCTGCTTTTGAAGTGCGGCTGCTGCCTCTAATGCAGCGGTTCCGGCTTTTTTGCTTGCCGCTGAATATGCCGCTATTGTCCGGATAACGATAAAAACACCTGCCGCAATGGCTATCTTTTTGAGTGTGCTCATTTTGGGTCAAAATACACAATAAACTGCAACCCTACCGATGCGGTAATGCCGGTAAGGTTGGTGAACTCGACATAGCAGTTTTGCCACAAGTGGCTTTGGATATTCAAAAACGTCAATTTGCCATCATTCAGCCGGCGCACCAGATTATACAAAGGCAAAACCGCTATGGCTTCCCTGCGCTCGTTTGAAATCACAAACTTTCCGTTGTGAAGATTCGCTGCTGCGATATTGTCACGCTGGTAAATTCCGGAAGTGAAACTGGATGCCGAAACGCTGTCCAGCAACTCAATTCCCTTCAGTACGCAATTTGCTCCATCCAACTGCGTATCACTGTTCATATACATTGCCTTCCCGATGGCCGGAGCCAGAAGGCCGGAAGCCTGGAACGGAAGATATGCCGATTTGTACTTGTCGGAAACATGATCCGCAAAAGGCTTGGCCATGTTACGCGCTTGATACGCGGCCATTACCCTTTCAACGTTCATGCGTCCTCCCCTGGAAGTGAGTAGTAAAGATTCAGGACAACTGCTTCGCCTGCGGTTACGGAACCGGCATTTACCAACTGGATATAGCTGTCGGTAAGGTTGATTAGCCTTGGCGTAATCATGGTAATGAAGCCGCCAACATTGCTGCGCACGAGGTTGAACAGCGGCACCTGGTACACAAATTCAACTTTGTTGGTGTCGCGGAAGGACAAAACCACGTTGTGCGCGTCTGCAGCCAAAAGGGTATTGTTACCTTGTGGCGAAGTGCGCAACTGAGTACGGGTGTAGGCTTCAAAGCCGTATAGCAAAATGTTGTTGCGGCTCAGGTTGGGAATTTCCTTGAACTGGAACTTTTGGCCAATAGCCAGGCTTTGCACTTCTGCCTCGATCAACTGGCTGCGCTTAATAATGAGGTTGTTCATAGTTTTTGCTTAGGCAAATATAAAAGAAAAAGGGCGCAATTACGCGCCCTTTCCCAAACATGAAAAATCGCCCCAGGATCAGGACTTTGCGTTTACAACCAGGTATCCGCGTACTTCCATCACGGCGTACACCTTGTAGCCGGTCCGAACCATGTTCACTGCGCTGCCGAGTTCGGCATCAATGTTCATGGTCTGGCGACCGTCGATAAGAGTAGGTTCGCATGGGTAGAAGCCATACAAACCGTTGTCGTAACCATCGGCTACGGCTTCAGGTGCAGCGATGCTGCCGCCTTGGGTCGTGGGAACGCGAAGGAAGCTACGCAGTGGGAAGTTCGGCAAGTACTGCTTGCGGTCAATGATCCAACTGAAGTTGCTGTTATACAGCGCAGCAGTATTGGCATTGTTACCGGTGAAGGCAGTCAGGTTGGCGAAGGTGTAAACCGGCGCAGTCAGGTGCTCAGTGTCGGTCGGGGTTGTGTCCGTTTCAATCACCTTGAGGCCCACGGTGAAATGCGTAATCACAAATTGATCGTTCAGGCTCAGGAGCCTTTCGGTCACGATGGGATTTGCCACCTGGCCACGCTGAAGCAGAAACGCATACTGCGACAGGTTGGTGAGTTCGGTTTCGGAGCGCAGGTAGGACTGGCTCAGGTTTTCATAAGCAATTCCAAGACGTTCCTGGATGTACTTTTTTTCGGCTACAATTTGGTTCATGGTATTTTGTATGGATTGGTTTTTCTTTTATGATTTCAAGATCGGCCATTACGCATCAGAAGTCCATTTCACCGGTGCTTGCGCTGGTGAAATCGTAAGAATCAGATGCGTAGTCGTCGGTTCCGGTTTCAGCGTTGCCCATGAACACGTCGCTTTCGCCTACGCCGTTCATAAAAACGCCAGTTACGGGTGCAGCAGGAGCACCGGTCAGGTTCAGGCCCGCTTTGTTCAGCGCATAGTCCACATAGAACGCGCCGGCACTGGCAAACATTCCGTTTGCAATACCTTGGGCGTAACGGTTGTTAGGCGCAAGCAAAAGGGTCAGGATTCCACCGGCTACTGGGGTGAGGTTAGCCACAAGAGGCTTAGAAAGCGCAGGTACCTTTGCGCCTAATTTACTGGCTACTACATTAGTAGCGGCGCGACCTGCTACAACGCCCACACCAAGGCTGGCTGCGTCGATCAGGGTTTCTTTGTTCAGGAACTTCATATCGGTTACGAATTTAGGTTAATGTCTTGAAAATTGTACGTCTTATTTTTTGCGCATTACGAAAAACAAGAGGACGGCTCCACCAATTACCCAAGGCAGCAGTTTTTTCATGCCTCCGTTTTCGCCTTCGCCGTCTTGGTTGTAGTTGCCTTCGGGGTTCAGTCCGGTTTCATCCACCGGCGCATCGGTATCTTTTGCTACAACGTCACCACCTGCGGTATCGCCAGGCAAAGTGATATTGTAGGTTCCATCAGGGTTCGGCGGTCCGCTTGGGATGTCGCCTGGATTGGTCACGACTGCGACGTTTCCGAGTAGTACGTTGTTCATAGTGCTTTGATTACTTTTTGAATACGAAATATGCCGCAGCCAGGCCACCGGCAATGAGTAAAATATTGGTCATGTCAAACTTGCCGCCATCATCATCTGGCCTGTCACCACGCGGCGCATTGGGTATTACGCCATCAGGTGGCGCAATTACCGCAGTGTTTTCGTCCGGAAGCAGTTTGATGATTGCGTCGGTGATGATCGGTAAAATGCCTTTGATCACCGCGCCCAGGCTTACACCACCTGCGGCACCTTGGGCCGGCTGGCCGGTAGCTACGCCTACGGCAGCACCAGCAGCAACAGCGGCAGGAATTACAGCTTCAGCGATTTTTTGCGTTTGCTCAGGGTCTATGGTCGCACCAATAAATGCGCCGTTGATTTTTACGCCTCCAGCTTTTGCCAGGCGACCGAGCAAACCCAGCTTTTTTGATTTGCGCGAAGATCCAGTACGGATCGCGTCAAAAAGGCTTTGGGGATTGCCACCCACATTGCACCAGTTCTGGCGCAGCTTTTCTTGGTCCATCTGTGAAAACTTGGTAGCCAAGCCGTCCAGGTTGGATTGAACAATAATTAAAAACAGGTTGCGTCCTGCTGAAAGCGTTACCGGCTTCAAGCCTTGATTGCCACAGTCATTGCGTGCTTCTCTCTTCTGTTCGCGGTTGTCCTTTCGCTCATCTTTTCGTTGCTGGGCAGCGGCTTTTTTCTCAGGGCTGCGACGAAGGAATCCTACGCCTTTATTTTCACAGGATGTGCAGCAGGCTCCAACACCTGCAATAGTTGATACTCTCATAGTTCCGTCGATGTTTGTAGGGTACTTATAATTGGCCGGTTTCTCTGCGTTGAATGTGCCATAAACGGCGTCGATAATGATACCGGAATCGGTTACAACATAGATATGCCCTGGAGTTGGGTTTGCCGTGTAGCTGGCATAAACATAATGATGCGGTATGCCAAGGTTCGATAGCACGGCACTGGTAAAAACCGAATAGCTTTTGCAGTCGCCACGACGGTTGCGCAACAAGGCAGAAGGCAACTGCACTACCTGGTGATCTCCATCTGCAACGTACTTTAAGTCGTTTTTAAGGAAGTCGAAAATAGCTTGGCAGGTAGCCTTCTCGCTACTGCGCTTGAATTTACCGGCGAAGCGTTTTGCCTGCATACGCGCTTTCGGTGTAGCCTTGGTAATGGCACGCCGAATATCTGCGTTGTCTGCAGTGTCAATGTTCGATATGATGTTACCGGTAAGGTTCACTTGAAAACGTTTTGATTGCTACGCTGAAACAACTGCGCTACCGGATCTGGAACGTAGTCGCGTGTATGAATTTTGAAGCTTTGTGTAGTGCTTAGGCCAATGGGTATGCGCACCGTCATAGTCATATCCAGTATAGGGAAATTCCTACTTGCGATGGCAGGCAAAAGGGTCTGTACTACAAAAGTCGGGTTCATTACGATTTTCACGTCCAGTGTTTGCTCTCCAGGCTTAATCACAAACGGGCCAGTCGCATAACCGGCCACTTGCGTATCCTGCATGGAAACGGTGCCATACATATTGCTTACCTGCATACTGGTTCCGGTAGGGTTGAATATGCGGTAGGTGACAGTCATTTCGTACTTGGTTGCCAAGTTCGATGTAGGCCTGGTGAAGCGCACTTGTTTGAACGTGTACTGGATGCCATTGAACAGTTGCCACAGCTTATAGGCACGCACGCCGACAAATAATCCGGCTACGGTCAGGGCTGCTTTGAGTTTTTTGTTCATTGCCACAAGACAAAGATAGATGCGTTTTGAGCATACGGCCCTCGCGTGCGTGCGTGTGGGCGCGTTGCAGGCCTTGTTTTGTACGATTTTTATATATACTTTCGCTGAATCATGTACAAGCCGAAAGAAAAATGGGTGCAGCACTCGATCCATTTGCGCCGGATAATGGACCAGGAAGTGCGGATGGAGTGCCACCGCCTGGGGATCAGTTTTCAGTCGTTTATCCGGTCACTTGTGACAGACTACTTCCTGCGCAAGTATGGAAAGGACGTAAACACAAATACCAACGATCATGGAATATAAAATAGTAACTGAAGCCGGATTGACTGCGCTTATTGTCAATGGCAGACAAGCGAAATGCCCGTTTGGGCCTAAAGGTTCAAAATGTACATCTTCGTGCCCGCATTTCAGCCTTGTTACAAGTCTTAATTCCAACATTCACATAGACGTAAAACTACACTGCGTAACACCTTGCCGCGAAATTGGCGCATTGGATTTAGACAATCCACTCAATGAGCATGAAAGGAAAGAGTACTATGAAAAAGAATGGGGGTATTAACGAACTATTTTGCCGGCACGCATACAAAATGATACTGAATTTCGAGAAACTACAACAGCAATTCAAATACGAAATGGACGCACTACAACTGAAGACGGAAAACATTGCGCTTGAAAACCGCGTCCGTCACCTGGAATTAGAACTGGAGAAAGCAAAGGTTATGGCAGAACGCCACACGCTGACACACGATGCGTTTGTCGCGCTGCTGGAACGCTACCGGCTGGAATTGGAGTACAAAGGCCAGGCGCATCCGGATCTGGAGTATGAATGGATGGAAAGGGCAGGTTTGCTGTGAAACGCAAATAGGCCGTCGAAACGGCCCATTGCGGTTAATTCAACCCCCATGCCCAGGGTTATTTTTTGCGGCGCACGCCGGCAATCTTCTTCACAGTGAAACGCTTATTGGGTGCGCCCACCGGTTTCCAGGTGCTTTTGCTTTTGGAAAGTATATTGGTCACTTCACTTGGTGATTCACACTTCTTGCGTCCGTAATGCTTGCATACCGCCAGAATTTTACCGGCTTTGCGCTGTGCTGGTGTGGGAGCCTTCGCGCTTGATCCGCTACTGCGATAACCTGCCGTTTTTGTTGCCAGAACGCGGCCAGCTTCAGAACTCAAGCCAGTAGAAAATTTCATCTTGGTTTGCGTCAAAACGGCTTTTTTCTTACCGGAAGGAGCGGTTGCAGGTTTGGATTTAGCCTTTGGCGCAGATTTCTTAGCTGCCGCCTTTTTTGCGGTGCTCATTGAAGTTTGGGTCAAAGTGGCTTTTTTCTTGACCGCGCCGATACGAAATGGAAGTGCCATAGTCTTGCGTAATTTTGTTGTTCAGGTTCAAAGATAAATCAAAATGGCGTACAAAATCCAACCCTACACTTTGCGCCAGGCTGAAAGGCTTGGTGTGACAGTCCGGCCATCAACTTTGAAAGGTAAGAAAATCGACGTTTTCAAGTCCGGAAAAAAGGTCGCCAGTGTAGGCGCAATGGGTTACGGCGACTATCCGACTTTTCAGGATATGGAGCGCAAGGGTCTACTGCCGTCCGGATTTGCTGAATCCAGGCGAAAGGCTTACAAGTCCAGGCACGAAAAAAACCGGAAGCGCAAAGGCACCGCCGGTTTCTATGCCGATCAACTGTTATGGTAATCAGCGCACAATCAGTTTGTAAATCCAGTAAGCTACTGCCGCCACAATCACTGCGCCACCGGTATAAGCCGCTTTCTGTGCTTTCGCTTCAAGCCCCAGGTATTGCAGGGCCACACTATGCGCCTTTTGTATATCCCTTTCCGGAATCCATCCTTTGCCGGCTTCAAAGTGGATAATGCCGCGACCCAAAAGCAATGTTTCAGCAGGCGTTGAAATCACCTTATTGCGGTTCCACTTGGTGTAATTCTCCAGAAAACGGATATACGCCTCGATCTTGCTTTTGTCCTTCTCTGGCGCATAGATGGGAATAATGGTAGCTATGGTATTTCGTCCTCGCTTCAGGTAAGTATTGTACAGGTTGATGAATCCTGCACGCATACCATTGGCTATGCTGTCAAATACCAGGAATCCGCTTTCACGCTGTCCGGTAAGTCCTTTCCAGGGAGAAGGCTTGCCATATTTTTGAATCAGCGCAAAGGGGTTATTGGTCTGTTGGGTCAAAACTGCCATAACCGCAAATTTACTTAGGTTCCTTCATGAATTTACGGCAAAACTGAATCTTTGCGTTTTCAATGTGATCTGCGCCGTAGATAAACTTGTGCCACTGGTTCAGCTGAAGCAGGTTGAAAAAATACCACCGTTCCTGCGCCATTGCTTGCAACTCTTCCAAGGTATGCGGTATCGGTACCGTCTTAACCTTGGGTGTAATGATTCTCTTGCGATAGTTATTCATGTTGTCCTGGTAGTTTAATTGCTTCGTTCATAAGGGCCAGACGCACTTCACTTTCATTGCGCTGGCTGTCGGTAAATGCCCATTCTTTCACCTTGCCTTCCTTGTTCATGGATATGCGCACGTCACCATCAATGTTCGAGTAGTTGAAATCCTGCACCAGTTCAAAACTATATGTGTAACCTTCGCTTGCGATGTATTCTTCCACTTCCTTTATCAGTCGGTCCGGTGTTTCACGCAAAAAGAAAATGCCATCAACCCAATAGTACACGAAATACCGACCCAGTATAAACTTTAGGTCGCGCATAATCCGGTCTATCTCCTGAATCAGAAAAAAGAAAATTTGCGCGGTATCAGCCTGAAATTTATCCACCATATAGCACTGTCCAAAATCGTAGTGAAATAGTGTGTAGCTGCGTGCCAGCAGTCCAATGGCCGGTAGTTTCTCGTGTTTGTCCAGGCTTTTAAGGTATGATGCGGTTTTCTCCGATATTAACCCATTGTTCATCATACAATTTGGGTATGCGCTTTTTATGTCGATGTTAAGCAATTCCGGTGCCTTCAGTTCGGTTATTGTGTCAGAATTGCCGTAATTTTTAGTAAAGTGCTGGCGTTGCATTATATCTTGCGCATACGGTGACTTTTCCACGTCGTTTTTTATCATGCGTGCGGCGATGAAAACCCGCTGCCGGAATTGAACTGTTACGTATGAAGTTGTCGCCTGGGGCTTGATTATTTTCGTGGTATAAGTGCCGTGCTGAACGGTGAAAGGCCATCCCAATTCGCGCAGGGTTGCTATTTCATTTTTTACCGCCAGGGCCGTGCGTTGCAGTGTGTTTGCCATTATATCGGCTTTTTTGTCTTGCGTTTTACCTTGGTGATTTTATCCAGGTCTGCTTCCGGAAATAGTGTCGTCTGCGGTCTTGGCTTCGGTGGCTCCGGCTGCATAAACTGAAATTCGTTATCCATGAAAGCCTCGATTTCTGCGCGGTACCTTTCAGCATACCTAACAATGTCTGTGTTTTCGTATTGAGTCCGTTTTTCGCTCATTTGAACAGAACATTGAATGCGTAAACAAACTGCATGGCTATTACAAAGCCCCACAGCATCAAAACAACGGCCAGGCTACCCACGGCCACGATTTCGCCCATGATGCGCATGGTACGGCTGAATGGATCCAACTTGTAAGGATCCGGCAATGGCTTAGGTTCCTGTTCAGGTGCATCTTGTGGCGATGCGTTTTGTATCTTGGCTACCTTGAAGCCGGTGATGAATCCGGCACTTGCCGCAATCAGTAAATCAAGTGTCGTTTTTGTGATCCTGGTTCTCATGTTTATTTGCGTTTTTTACGTTTGAGTTTTTTATCCTGAACAGGCTTATTAATCGGCGTTTTCTTGCTTGGGTCACTGGTCATAATAACCACTTGCGCATCCTGAAGCCCTATGGTGATAACCTTCTCCTTCCAGTCGTATTTCATCTGATACACAAACTGCACAGCCGCCACGTCCACACGTTCCCGCATAGCTTCGCCAGTCTGGTCTATTTCGTAATCCATGATGCGCGATAGCACCGTTTTGTAGCCCTTAACTTCGTTTCCGTCCTGGTCAATCAATACGAATTTCCATCCATCATTGCGCAACGGACCTAAAGTGTCTTGAATCTTCACAATACCGGTCGCCTCCTGGCGATCTCTGAATCCTGGCGCACCCATCAGCGTTGTATTGATCCGAATAAAATCTTCTTTCAGTCGCTCAAAAATCTGTTCAAATGCGCCATAACTTCGCCATTGCTGGGCACCTGAAGGCAGTTTTACTTGCGTCAATTCACGCGGCCCTTTCGGATCCAAAAAGCCTTTCTGGAGCATCACATCAACGATTGTTTTGCGTATCGGCCGGCCCTTGTATCGGAATAGTTCCTTTTGGCTTGATACATTTTTGAGAGTTTTTTGTTCCTTCGGAAGTAGTGGCAGCTGCGATTTGCGCCAAGGGTTGCTTAAGGTTTCGTAGTTTTCACGTATGAACCTGGCAGCACCTTTCTTTGCGCTAACTCTTTTACCATCAATGTAATATCTTGCTTCCGGCCCCTTCTTTGTTTGCGCTATGACGCGCTTCAAATTCTGCTTTTTGGCCATAAGACAAAAATAGGGCCTGGAACCGGAATCGAACCGGTCACGGTAGAAAACGACTTAACCACCGCACGCCCATGCGTTTTATTCCAGGCCAAAGGATCAACCCAACAGCGTAACGCTGTAAATCTTGGTGTTTTCCTTTTTACCCTTAAATTCCACCAACAGCGGCGCACCCATTGGCACGCCGGCCTTTTTGATTTCGTTCACGAGCACCCAACCTGCGTTCAGTACCATTTTTTTCTCCTCGGTGATGAAACGCGCGGCCTCAACCTGCTTCAGTTCGCCGGTCACTTTGTCGGCTACGTTGATGGTAGTGATTCCTGCGTACACTCCGGAGAAAACGTCACCTGGCTTTGCGAGTTCCACGTACTCTGCGGTCAGCTGCATAACCGGTTTTAGTTTCTTCAGTCCTGCGGCTGCGGCAGCGGCAGCGGCATAGAATTGTGGATCTACTTCCTGGGACTTGGCAACGGAAACGATTTCAGCGTCCTGCGTTGCGATTTCTGTGTTTGGATTTTGGTTTTCCATATAGTTTAAATTGGTTTTGATTACATTACGATTGCAGGAATGCGAGCTCTCTCCGCCTGAAAGCGCAAATGGCGCTTCAACATTTCACGAGAACTGTGGACCCTGCAAAGGTCCGCATATTTATGCTCTCCTTCATGTACGCATCCGATTGCGACGTGGACTACCACGGAAACATCAAATGGCTTACTGCAAAATTCTAAGCCGGTCGTTTTTTCCGCGTCTTCTAACGCATCATTAAGTGCTTCGACAGATTCAGCGAATCTATCAAATGCGTCCTTGAGTTGCTGGGGAACTCCTTCTGGAAATTCCACGCCTGGCATACTGTAAAGCGATCCTGTTTTCATGTTTGGTATAGTTTAAATTGGTTGCTTATCAATCATGCGTTCAATGGCTTCCACCATAGCGCGTTCAGCGTATGAAAGAAAAAATCCGATCATGCGCTCGTTCAGTTCGGTCCTAGTGATTCCTTGGGTGTAGTACCGGAGTTGCACCGCGCCAGTGTCTTTGCGGGCAATCTCGTTAATGGTAACACCCAAATGCGGATTTTTGTCAGCGTGCGCAATCAGCGCCGCTGCGTTCTTTTCGTCAGTCCAAAAATGAACTTGTTGCTTATCTTTTTGCGTTTGCTTAGTCATATCGGCAGCAAATCTAATAGTAAATTTCAGAAAGTCAAGCGAAAAATTATTTTTCGTGATAAATGCGCCAAAAAACTTCGCCCCAAACATCTGAGAGTTGCAGCTCCCCCTTGTCCTTACACGCTTTTGCGCGTGTAAAGCAGAAACCCAATGCGCGGATGCGCAATTTCGCTTTTGCTACTTCAGGGCCTGTTTCAACCGGCGCGGTGCGATGCGCGTGGTCGATAGCAATGTCGTAAAGTTCGTCGTGTATGTTCATAACGGCAGCAAACCTAATAAGAAACTTCAGAATCACAAAGTTTTCAGAAAAATATTTTTTTGTTAGGATCCGGAACCAAGGAACCAGGGAACCGGACCAGGGAATCGGACCAGGGAACCGGACCAGGGAACCGGACCAGGGAACCGGACCAGGGAACCGGACCAGGGAACCGGACCAGGGAACCGGACCAGGGAACCGGACCAGGGAACCGTAACGGCCGGCCGGCACTCCTTAGTATATAGGGAACCTAAAAACGGCTATTTGTCATATTTTTGTCAGGTTCCAAAGTTTTCTGAAATTTTCAGAAAATGGGGTTACCTTTGTTCCCGTTACCTAACAACAAAACGACATGAACACACAACCCACCACCACCACAAACGGCACCATCTGGCCAGTTACCGAACTATTGGTCAATTTTGCCAACAAAAAACCTTGTTTGGAATTTTCAGATTATGGAGATTACAAAATCTACAAAAGAGAGGCCAGAGAGATAACAAAAGATCTCCATGATTTCAGGGAATTGCTAATTATTTGCCGGCTTAGTATGGAGAATGAGGAACTTGAAACGCTGTTAAGCATGGAATTAAAAAACACTTCCGGCCGGCTTGGCTTGGATGAAAACGGCCGGCTTTATTACCATGTAGGGCAATACTTCCCTACCGAATTTAGACCGGCAGCCTGCAGGATCTTAAGAAATATCTGTTGGCAATATATACGCGATACCAGGCCAGAATTGGACGGTCACGGCATACGGGCCTATTTCAAAAAACGTTGCAGCCGACGATTATTTCAAAACTATTTCAAATAAGAAACAAACGGCCGGCCGGCTTAATATCCGGCCGGCATTTTTAAACCCTTGAAAAAACAAAATGCAAATCACAGAAAAAATAGAGGCTTACGAAATAGCCAGAATTACCGGCAACATATCCGGACTTTTGATAGGATCGAAAAAAGCCGGCAGCCCGTTAATTACAGATAGCCAGGCCGTCACGATTTTAAAGAGAATACATGGCGAATTGTCAGAAATGATCAACCGGCCCGAATGGACAAAAGATCTTGAAAACAAGCTAAACGACATAACAAAATGAACCAGGCAATTAAAAGAGATATAAAGGATCTCAAATACCTAAAACAGTACGGTTACACCAATTACGAAATAAATAAGGCAGTGAAACAAATACACAAGTCCGGAACTTACGAAAGCCTTGATATTTTTGATAACAAAGATGACAGGAGATTACAACAAATAGTAAAAGAATATATATCACTATTTGAAGACTAACCAAGCTATTAAAAAAAACAAAAAACATGAAAAATAAAACACTTTTTTCCCAAATCTGGCAGGTAGCCAGCAGCGACGATTTACGCCCCGACTTGCAACAGGTCTATTTTTGGGACGGCTTTGCTTATTGCACCAATGCCACAATAGGCATACGGCAAAGTTTGGATTTATGGGATTTAGACCCAATACAGCGAGATATTTTGAACGGTAAAGCAATACCAGCCGACAGCCTTAAAAAAGCAAGCCGCGACCGCGTTTTAATCATCGAACCGGAACAAATAAGAACCGATAGCGGGCAGGTGTTCAGCTATTACAACGACATAAACGAAACGTTTAGAAAAAACTTTATCGAAATTGTAAACGCCCTATTCAAAATATATTCCGGCGAACTTAAGCCGGTGAACGTTTGGGCGTTTAATCCGGATATATTGGTGAAAATGGCGAAGGCTTTACAGCCGGCAGACAGCCAATACATAACGGCATTTTACAAGGCACCAGACAAGCCTCTAATTTGTATTGACAACATCAGGCAGGACTTGTCAGAAAATGCAGGCTTTATCTTTCCGGTAATGATGAAAGAAGAATTTCATGACCCGGCTTCATGGGGTGGGATCTTACCAGGCTTGCCAGAAGATAAGCCAGAGAACGAGCCAGAGAACGAACCAGAGAACGAGCCAGAAAACGAGCCAGGGAACGAGCCAGAGAACGAGCCAGCCAGGCACGACGTAATGAAACGGGTTATTATTGGTCGTATGCCTTAATCCACCCCTTCCTTCGCCGGCATTCTTTCGAGGGTGCCGGCTTTTTTGTGTGTAGTCGAAAATAGACACACTGTCAAAGAAGGGACATAATTGTCACAGAAATGTAAATACGTGTTTTTTGTTTAACTTTTGGACCAGAACACGGAACAGAACGGAC
>Ga0315900_10003813_pt1 | contig 21776 bp, 17 predicted proteins | sample LakEriMetagenome_FD_203521 | JGI IMG/M metagenome (GOLD analysis project Ga0315900, IMG submission 203521) | Freshwater fungal communities from buoy surface, Lake Erie, Ohio, United States - Buoy 12 MA114 | ecosystem: Environmental > Aquatic > Freshwater > Lake > Lake biofilm | place: USA: Lake... | reverse complement strand
CAAACCCAAATAACGGGAACGGAACGATTACATGGACAAATGCAGCCGTTGAGCAAATCAACGTAGTAAACGCAGCAGGACAAGTGGTAAACAGCATCGCAGTAGAAAACACAACAAGCGTAACATTCGATGGCTTAACAGCAGGTGTTTACGTAGCACAAGTGGTAACAGCAGACCACACACAAACAATCAAATTCATCGTACAATAAGAAACTATAGAGTTGGTTTAGTTTAGTTTTAAGACAAAAAGCGCTTCACACGGTGAGGCGCTTTTTTTTAAACGACTAATTCAAGATCAACTTGCCTTTTCCTCGGGTTAACTTCGAAAATTCTCACCTTTACTTTATCGCCAAAATTAAACTCCTTCTTATTTTTAGCTCCGATAATCCTGTATTTTTCTGCATCAAAGTAATATCGGTCTCCTGGTATTTGAGTCATTGGCACCATCCCCTCGCAGTGATTGTCATTCATTCGAACAAACATACCGTGTTCTGCAATTCCCGAAATGGTACCTTCAAATTCTTCTCCAATATGCTCATGTAAAAATAAGGTTTGAAAATACTTTGTTGATTCTCTTTCTGCATCTGCGGCTTTTCGTTCATTTTTTGAAATGCGTTTGCAAACATCCGACAATTCACTTCCGTATCTGTGTTTTTTATCCGTTAACTCTGTTTGAAGAATGCGATGCACAACAAGATCAGCATAACGTCGAATTGGTGAAGTAAAATGAGTATAATATTCGAAAGCTAAACCGTAATGACCGATGTTTTCTGTCTCATAGGTAGCTTTTGCCATACTTCGAATGGCCATGGTTTGAACAAGTGAAAACTCATTCTCTTCCTTAATAGATTCAAACAAACTATTCAAATTCTTTGCTATATTCCTCGGGTCTGACATATCGATTTTATGCCCAAATTTGTCAATAAATACAGCAAACATTGCCATCTTTTCGGGGTCAGGTTGGTCATGGACTCGATATACCATCGGTATTTTATCTCTGTCTTTTTGCGGTTTAGACAAAAAGGTTGCTATGGTTCTATTTGCTAACAACATGAATTCTTCGATTAGTTTGTGTGCGTCTTTGGAAGTTTTAATCACAACCTGTGTAGGGAAACCTTTTTCATCAAGTTTGAATCTCATTTCTTCGGACTCAATACTTAGCGCACCTTTTTTCAAACGCTTAGCACGATACCTTTTTGCTATTTGATTAATTTTTCTTAGTATTTCCGAATTATCTCCCGGGTTTCCCTCCAAAATATCTTGCACTTCTTCGTAAGAATATCTGCGATCGGAATGTATTACTGTTTTGCCAAACCATTCACTCAATAAAGTGCCGTCAGGTGCTAGTTGAAATATGACCGAAAAGGCATATTTATCCTCATTTGGCCGCAGCGAACAAGCTACATTAGATAACTGTTCAGGCAACATAGGAATAACCCTATCTACCAAGTAAACAGAATTAGATCTCAGCAATGCTTCTTTGTCCATAGCTGAACTAGGACGAACATAATGACTTACATCTGCAATATGAACCCCCACTTCTAAATTGCCATTTTCTAATTCCTGATAGGAGATCGCATCGTCAAAATCTTTCGCGTCAACAGGATCAATTGTAAAGGTTAGAATTGAACGGATATCTTTCCTTTTCGCTATTTCATCCGGATCCAAATCTATCGGAATAATCTCCGCCTCGGACATTACCTCATTCGGAAAAACAGGATTTATCCCTTGGCTGTACAAGATTGACAACATTTCTGCATCATTTGACCCTGGCATTCCTAGAACTGCAATTACCTCTCCATAAGGCATTTCAGATGATTTTGGCCAAACGGTGATTTTAACCAACGCCTTCTCCCCATTTCTTGCGCCATTCAGCTGTTCTTTCGATATATATATTTGAACCCCGGAACGGTGATTATCGGGAACTAATAACGCATAACGATCTAACATTTTTATCGTTCCGACGAACTGCGTGCGTTCACGCTCAACAATCGATACAATTGTTCCTTCATCACGTTGCTGACCTTCTTTAAAAATTCTAACTTTAACAATATCTCCATTTAACGCTTGCCCAATATTTTGAGGTGCAATAAAAATATCTTTTCCTCTCCCTTCAATCATCACGAAACCAGCACCCCTTTGTGTAAGAGAAATCACCCCTTGCAAAGCAGATTTTTCATCGGATAATTTAAAAGTAAAGTGATTGGATCTAGTGATTATCTTATTCGCACACAAATTTTGTAGCACTTCGAAAACTACTTGACGTGAAGCAGGATCCTTAGCGTCAATTAAATAACAAACTTGCTTGTGTGTGAGTTCAGCTTCAGGATTTTTTTCAAAGGATTTTACAACAAGGGAGACTACAGTATTTCGCTTGAAAGACGAGTTAGCAACTTGTTTACTTGGCTTTTTGTTTTTTTTTGACATGCTTCACGAAAGTAGTAAAAAGCATGAGTTGTCCGACAAGCCAATTACTTATTTAATAATTAACTTTTTCGAAAATGATCGGGAACCCGCGATGTCTATAGTAACAAAATAAATACCTGGTTTAAAGTCACTGACATTAATTTTCTTAGATCCTGAAACTTGATCTTTCAAAACCAATGACCCAAAGGAATCAAAAATTCTAAAAGAAGCTGTTTCAGCGTTTGCAAGTGTTATTGAAATATAATCACTCGCGGGATTTGGCGTTATTGATACGGAAGGTTCTTGCTTGACTGGTTTAATCGAAGCTGTAAAATCAACGATTAAATCAACCGAGTCTGAATAAACAGATGTCCCTGCTTGTGCGATGTAATATCTATAATGTGCGCTACCACTCGTGAAATCTTCAGGATTGATTTGCGGTTTTAACTTTCCATACTCTCCGTCGTTAATCGTGAACAAAACAGCTTGCGAAGCTGGTGAAGTCCATGTGTCATAATTCATTTGGGTTGAAGAGTAACAAGTTCCTCCGAAAGGATCCGTAGCATGCCCCCAACACAAACCATCCGCCCAACCCGTTGGCACATTCAATTTTTTTCGTGTTATGACCCATTGCTTTGAATTTCCGGTATAATTGTAGACGTCAAATAACACATCAAATACATCATTTGAAGGAGCAATCACTGTATGTGTTCCTCCCGAAATATCCGCGCCTTGTCCATCTACTTTTATTTCTATTCCGTTCTGAGCAAACACAGAAAAAGAAAAAGAAACGATTGCCGAAAGTATGTATAAATGTTTCATTTCACTGTTGTTTAATTTTCAAATATAGTGAATTGTCTGAGGATTTTCAAATATCGCACCATTTTTTTAACTCTTTAAAATTTTATACCTTTGATTTCGGCAAGGTTATTGGAAACTTGCGATTCAAAAAAACTAAAACTTATGAAAACACTTATTTCCTCCATTATCTTTTGTCTTATTTCACTTAATTCTTTTAGTCAAAAAGTTTCCTCAGTTAAGTTGAAGGACCTTAAGGGAAAAACATACAATACTGCTGAATTAGGTTTTGATGGCCCTGTGGTTATCAGTTTTTGGGCTACTTGGTGTTCACCATGTAAAAAAGAACTAAATACGATTCACGAAATATACGAAGATTGGCAAGCTGAAACAGGTGTGAATCTTGTAGCTGTTTCGATTGATGACGAAAAAACAAAAAGTCAAGTTCCTACATATGTCAATGGTAAAGCGTGGGATTTCCTAGTTTTACTTGATCCTAATGGTGATTTTAAACGTGCTATGGGAGTTAATAATGTCCCTCATACCTTTTTATTGGATAAAGACGGTAATATTGTTTACACACACAACAATTATGCTCCTGGTGATGAAGAAAAGTTATACCAGGAAATTAAAAAGTTGAGCGGTAAATAACATGAAAATTTTCAGTTTCCTATTAGGATTCTCTGTTTCCGTTTCGGCACTTTCTCAAGGTGAATTGACTGGAAATATTGAAAGTACTTTTCAATACTTAAACGAAGACACACTTATTGGGGCAAATCAACCGGCTCAGAAAGGACTAATTAACTCATACATGAATGTGTTCTACACACAGGGTAAATTTAAAGCTGGTATGCGACTTGAATCATATCTGCCGAGAATTCAAGGGTATCCAAATCGTTTTGACGGAACAGGATTAGGTATGCGTTACGTAGGTTACAGCGATGAATTTGTGGATGTAACACTTGGCTCATTTTACGAACAGTTTGGTTCGGGTCTTTCTTTTCGCGCCTATGAAGATCGTGCGCTTGGTTATGATAATTTAATGGACGGAGCACGTTTAATTGTTCGCCCGAAAAAAGGTATCGTACTCAAAGGTGTATACGGTTATCAACGATTATCTTTTCAACAAGGAAAAATAATCCATGGGGATGGGATTGTAAGAGGAATAGATGCAGAACTGAATCTTAACGAAACCTTTTCGAAACTCGAAAATTTCCCCTTAAGCACTGTAATTGGCGCTTCTTTCGTTAGTAAATACCAAGCGGATAATGACGCTGACTTAATTTTACCCGAGAATGTTGGGGCTTACGGAGGAAGAATAAAATTAGGGTACAAAAATTTTAATTTTGATGCTGAATACGTTCAAAAAGAACAAGACCCTTCAAACGATAACGGAAAGATTTACAATTTTGGACATGCTGCAATTTTTAATTTAGGATACAATCAAAAAGGATTAGGTATTTTAATCTCCGGGAAATCTGTTGATAATATGAGCTTTCGATCAGATCGAACAAAGGACTTGCAAGACGTTTTCATTAATTACTTGCCAGCTTTGAATAAAACGCACACGTACAATCTTGTCGCTACACTATATCCATATGCCACTCAACCATTAGGCGAAGTTGCCTACCAAGCAGAAGTACTATATACCTTTAAAAAAGGTAGTTTTATCGGTGGCAAATACGGCACTTCACTAAATGCAAATTTTTCGACAACATACAGGCCAAAACAATTTTTGGACAACATCAATTTACTTGATTCTTCTAGAGTGGTCTATGAAAGTAAACCATTTGTTATGAGTGACAGTCTTTTTTGGCGAGATATTAACGTGAATCTTACCAAGAAAATAAACAAAAAGCTTAGTTTGATATTCAGTTATTTCAACATCAATATAAATAATGACGTTGCAAAAATCTCTAACGATGCATCAGGAATAATCAGAGCTCATATTGGTGTTATCGAAGGGTCCTATAAATTAAACAAGAAACATGCTATTCGTGCGGAATTACAAGGGTTGATAGTTGAGCCCAAAAATGGTCAACCGAACGATAAAGGTGATTGGGCAACAATACTCGTTGAATATACAGTTTCACCACATTGGTCTTTTGGATTTATGGATCAGTATAACTATGGAAATCCAAGAGAAGAACTTCGGGTTCATTATCCTATTGTAACTTTCGGTTATGTCAAAGATGCCACGCGATTTATGATATATTACGGTCGGCAACGAGCAGGATTATTCTGTGTAGGAGGAGTTTGTAGATTTGTTCCAGCATCCAACGGGTTGACCTTAAGTTTCACACAAAGTTTTTAATAAAATGAAGTATTTTCTTATTTTATTTATCGGCACTACATTTTTTTTAACTGTTTCTTGTGACCGTGTAGAAAATCCCTATCCGCCGAGTATACAAACAGATCTAGACACAACTCTATACCCAGGAAATTGGAGTGACTACGTTGCTAACGAATGGCCGGTTTTTACGCAAAATCAAAATGTATTTCGAAATGTATTAATTGAGGACTTTACGGGACATCAATGTGTTTTTTGTCCTGCTGCCGCTGATTTAGCTCATGCTTTGCATGAATCAAATCCATCGCGTGTTTTTACCGCTTCGATTCATTCTGGCCCCACGGGAATGGGCGATTTTCAAGTGGTTTCTCCGCCGAATTACCCTACTGATTTTACGAATGCACAAGGCCTCGAAATTGGAAATTATTTTGGTACAAATGACGGTGGTTTTATTGGTAATCCAAGAGGTACAGTCAATCGATTCAACAATGGATATATCTTTCAGAGTCCCGCTCAATGGTCATCAATGATGAATGAGCAGCTTACTCAAAATAACTTAAAAGTAAATATTCAATCGGCCTTAAATTATTACCCTTCAACAAAAGGTGCATTTCTTCATGTGGAGATTGAAAAATTAGATCAATCGCTCATAAATGATTTGGGAGTTGTTGCCTATCTCCTAGAAGACTCGCTTGTTGGCGATCAAAAAATGAGTGATAACTCTCATAATTCCTCCTACATTCATAGAGACATACACCGTGGAAACCTTAACAATCAAGCTTTTGGTAGAACACTTACTTCAGATGATCTTATCAATGGTAAATATTATGTGAATTACTCATTTGTCGTACCTAATCAGTTAGATGGAAACTTTAATGCTGAAAATATGCATGTATTAATTTATGTTTATGACCGTATTACTTGGGAAATTTATCAAGTAATTAAACAAGATATTTTACCATAATCATTTGCTATTTCTTATATTTGATTAATTCTTTAACATGGCATTAAGACAGCAGTTAGCGCAAAAATTAGAACAACGCCTTTCTCCACAACAAATTCAATTGATGAAATTGTTGCAAGTGCCAACCATGGAACTTGACCAACGCATTAAGCAAGAAATTGAAGAAAATCCTGCACTTGAGGAAGGTGGTGAAGAACAAGAAGATGAATTCGACAACCAAGATGAATATGACGACGACGAGCAAGAAGAATTTGACCTCTCTGATTACTTGGATGATGATGTCGCTGACTATAAAACACAGGCCAATAATCACTCTAAAGATGATGAGGAAAGGGTAATCCCTTTATCTGGTGAGCAATCTTTTCAGGAAAAACTCACCGAACAATTACATTTGCTTGATCTAGAAGATAAAGAGTTTATTATTGCTGATATTATCATCGGTAATTTAGATGAGTCGGGTTACTTGAATCGTGACCTAGAGGCCATTGTTGACGACTTGGCCTTTTCAATGAACCTGACCGTTTCGGAAGTAGAAGTACTCGAAATTTTATCTTTGGTTCAAGAATTAGATCCTGCTGGTGTCGGGGCACGTAGCTTACAAGAATGTTTGCTCTTACAAATCCGAAGAAAGCAAGACGGAGATATTGCGCGTTTTACCGCTATGAAAATTCTCGAGGACTATTTTGAAGAATTTACAAAAAAGCACTACGAGCGTATTGCCAAAAAACTCGAAATTGAAGAAAATGACCTAAAGGAAGCCTTGGATGAAATTTTAAAATTGAATCCGAAACCCGGCGGATCGAGTAGAGAGTCCGCGAAAAATTTTCAGCAAATTATCCCAGACTTCATGTTATTCGAATCGGATGGACGCTTGGAATTATCTTTAAATGGTCGAAATGCTCCAGAATTAAAGGTTAGCAAAGATTATGAATCCATGCTAAGAAAATACGCTGAAGGAGCAAAAACATCAAAAGCAGATAAAGATGCATTGACATTCGTTAGACAGAAATTAGATAGCGCCAAGTGGTTTATTGATGCAATTAAGCAACGTCAGCAAACCTTATTGTTCACCATGAATGCCATAATGAATTATCAAAAGCCCTATTTTTTGTCTGGAGATGAAACAAAACTTCGTCCAATGATTTTGAAAGATATAGCAGACATTGTTGGGTTGGATATTTCAACAGTTTCTCGAGTTGCAAACAGCAAATACGTTCAAACTAATTTCGGTATTTATCCATTAAAGTACTTTTTTTCTGAGTCTTTATCCACAGAATCTGGTGAAGAGGTTAGTACACGAGAAGTCAAAAAAATTCTTTCAGAAGCTATTGAAAATGAAGACAAAAAAAATCCACTTACAGATGAAAAACTAATGGATTTACTGAACGAAAAAGGGTATAATATTGCTAGGAGAACTGTGGCAAAATACAGAGAACAATTAAACCTTCCTGTTGCAAGAATGAGAAAAGCGCTTTAGTGTATGCAACTGACAGCCAAACTAATTTCTTGGATATTTCTTCCCTTTCTTACCCCATTATATGGTCTATGGTTAACCTTGTATTTACCTGTTGAGGAACTTACCGTGGATACAAAATCTTTATACTTATTGCCCCCACAAACCAAACATGTGATATTGGGCATTTTTATCATTTTTACTGTTCTTGCTCCATCTATTTCGTATTATTCTCTTTACAGAAGAAAACTTATATCCTCCATAGAAATGGATAACCAACCTGAAAGAAATGCTCCTTTGTTGATTATGTTTGCCTATTGCATGGTAATGTATACGCTATTTTGGTACAAAGACCCTCAACATCTGCTACCAAGTTATGTAAACTCGCTACCACTAACAGGGGCATTGGTTGCGTTGGTATTTGTTCTATCAAATCGTTGGACAAAAATATCCTTGCATGCAGGCGGTGCAGGAATATTGGTCGGTTATCTTATTGCATTTCATGCAAGTCATGTATTAACGCCCGTGGGGCCTGTGCTACTTAGCGTAATGCTATCTGGTGTAATTATGAGCGCCCGAAAAATTCTTCAAAAGCACACCTTGTTTCAACTATTTCTCGGTTGGTTTTTTGCAGGGGTCTTGTCTTTTTTCATCAATTACTTTTATCCCGGGCTATTGGTATGAAAATAATCGCTTTTTTTCTCACAGCTCTGCTCACTGCATGTTCATTTTTAGACTCTGAAAAAGATGACCATTTCCAAGAAATTGATGAAATGCAAGAGGAATTGAATGCTCTGGAAAGTAAACTTTTATCGAACGAAATTGACACCTTACCTGCACTTCAAGTTGCCACAAATACAGTTGAATTGCGTATTAAGAACAACTTAGTTATGGACACTATCGATATGAGCTTAGCTAAAAAATTGAATGCCTACAAGGTGATGAGGCGATCATTAGGCCCAATAGGGTCGGCTTTTCAGAAGGGCAAGAAATCAATCATTGAACAACGTGAAACCCTTAAAAATTTGCGAAAGGATATCGAAAATGGGAGTGGTGAAAGAGATAAATATAGAAATTACATAGACTTCGAGAAAGAAAAAGTAAAAAAGATTAGCACACTTATTGCAGACTATGTGAATCAAAAAAACAAGACAATGAAAACTTTTTTCGACCTTCACAGCGAATTAAATACTTTCTCATTGACTTTAATAGGCAACTAAGACCCAAAAATATGAGGCTTTGTATTTTATTTATTTTATTTGCTTGTTACAGCACAATAAACGCACAGCCTGTTGCTCAAAGTGATTTGCAACTTGCACAATATTATTATGCCAATGGCGATTTTTCTAAAGCAATCACTTATTATGAAAAATTGTATGCAAAAGATCCTTCTAAACAAGTTTTTCTTCGTTATGTAGATTGTCTATTTCAAACTAAAGACTTTAAAACTGCAGAGAAACTTTACAAGCGACAACTGAATTCAAATAGACAGGATTTAGATTTAAAAGTTTCATTTGGTCAATTTTACGAAGACATTAACGAGCCTGAGAAAGCAACAGTATTGTACGAAGACCTTATTAAGAATTTACCACCTTCTCCAACAAAAATTATTGACTTGTACCGATCGTTTATTGGAAAGAAAAAGATTGATCTTGCGTTAGAATGCCTAAAAAAAGGTAAAAAAATAACTTCCAATGGGTATGAATTTCAATTTGCCGAATTGTATTTCCTAAAAGGTGAAAAAAAGGAAATGATTGCTGTAATGATTGATTTCCTGGGACAACAACCTGAAATGATTGATAATGTGCAGCAATTTTTATCTGGGAAATTAAACCTTGAGAATCAGGAGGGCACAGACTATATTCTTACAAAAGAATTACTAATTTCTGCGGCCCAAAAAAACAATGCGCCTGTAATTATTTCGGAGCTCGTTACTTGGTTTTTTATCCAGTCGAAAAATTTCAATGCTGCCTATAGTCAAACGGTAGCCATGGAGAAAAGGCTGAATGGAGATGGTTACAGAGTTTATGATTTAGCCATCGTTTGTATGGAAAATAAAGCCTTCGAGTCTGCAAGGAAGTGCTTTAATTACTTGTTAAATTTGCCAAACTCCGAATATATCATTGAAGCGCAACGTGGACTTTTGAATGCCCGTTATTTAGAAATTACCACCAATAGAAACTACAAAGAATCAGAAATTGCTACAACACTAGCTGAATACGAACAAGCCATTAATCGATTCGGAAAACAAGCAAAAACTCACTCAATCTTATTGGAGTTCGCACACATTTTGGCTTATTATGCTAATAATACAAGTAGCGCCATTTCTCTTTTGAAAGAAGCACTCACGATTTCAGGAATGACCGATGTTCAAAAAGCACAACTAAAAATGCAGCTAGCAGATATTTACGTCTTAAGCGATGATATATGGGAGGCCTCTTTACTTTACATGCAGGTAGATAAAGATTTTAAATTTGAAGCTATTGGAAATGAGGCCAAGTATAAAAACGCCCGCATCTTTTATTATGACGGTGAGTTCAATTACGCGCAAGCACAATTAGACGTATTGAAGGAATCAACATCGAAACTTATTGCCAATGATGCTATTCAGTTATCTGTAGCCATAACTGATAATTTTGGTTTGGACAGTAACTACCAAGCCATGCTATGGTTTGCACATTCTGAATTGTTGATTGAACAACATAAGTATACGGAGGCTTTTCAATTAATGGATAGTGTCCGTATCAACTACCCTTTTCATTCATTGGCAGATGAAATGCTGATGCGAAAAGGCAAGGCCATGGAGATGCAGGGAAAATGGCAGGATGCAATAGATTATTATGAAGATGTACTAAAATTTCACCCAAAAGATATTCTTGCGGATGACGCATTGTTTCGTATTGCCGATATAAAAGAAACCATCTTAGGTGAAAAAGAACAAGCACTTGATTACTACAAGCGCTTGTTATTGGATTATAAATCAAGTTTGTTTGGTGCAGAAGCACGAAAAAGAGTTCGAATTCTTAGAGGTGACCAGTTTATAGAAAGCGACCTCTAGTTATAAGTTGGGCATTTCTCTCGTAAATGCTGGTATTCCCGTCACATCCATCCCGGTAATCAATAAGTGAATATCGTGGGTTCCTTCGTAAGTTACAACCGATTCTAAATTTGCCATGTGTCGCATCATTGAATATTCACTAGTAATACCCATTCCACCATGAATTTGTCTTGCTTCTCTTGCAATATTCAACGCAATTTCAACGTTATTTCTTTTCGCCATGGAGATTTGTGCTGATGTAGCTTTGCCTTCGTTTCGAAGTTGTCCTAACCTTAAGGTGAGTAATTGCGCTTTGGTGATTTCAGTAATCATTTCAGCTAATTTCTTCTGAATCAATTGGAAAGATCCGATTGGCACATTGAATTGTGTGCGTTCTTTGGAATAACGTAACGCTTGATCATAACAATCCATAGCCGCTCCTAATGCCCCCCAAGCAATACCAAAACGTGCTGAATCTAAACAACTTAATGGAGCACCTAATCCTGTCCTTCCCGGTAAAATATTGCTTTTAGGCACTTTGACATCCACAAAAATCAATTCGCCAGTGGCAGATGCCCTAAGGGATAATTTACCATGCATTTCAGGCGTAGAAAATCCTTCCATTCCTCGTTCTACAATCAATCCATGTATTCTACCAGCTTCATCTTTTGCCCAAACAACCGCAATTTGAGCAAATGGCGCATTTGAAATCCACATTTTAGCACCATTTAGTATCACATAATCTCCAGCATCTTTGAAGTTCGTAATCATTCCTCCAGGATTTGATCCGTGATCAGGCTCGGTCAAACCAAAACAACCCATCATTTCTCCTGTTGCCAATTTGGGTAAAAATTTAATTTTTTGCTCTTCTGAACCATATTTCCAAATCGGATACATAACCAGAGAGGATTGAACTGATGCCGTGGAACGCAAACCTGAATCGCAACGCTCCAGTTCTTGCATGATTAGTCCGTATGAAATCTGATCCAATCCTGGTCCGCCATATGCCTCGGGTATATATGGTCCGAAAGCACCTATTTCCCCTAACCCTTGGAGCAAATGCATTGGGAAAGTTGCGTTCTCATAATGCTCGTCAATAATTGGAGACACTTCCTTCTTGACCCAAGCGCGCGCTGCATCACGCACCAATTTGTGCTCATCAGAAAGTAAATCGTCCATATTGTAATAATCTGGGTGAACGTATTGGTCAGTTCTCATAACTTTTAGTTTTGCCTGCAAAAATAAGCATAAAGTCCATGAGACACGACGCGAATTCTTATTATTTTCGTGTAAATGTTTAACCTTTCAGTACAATTTCTTTCATTAGATCTTGCCTTGCAAGAACGAAATACCGGTATGACAAGTTCCTTGTTGTTTGCTGTGCTTTTCGGATTTCTACTAATTGGATTGGCAAGACTTAGCTATCCAAATCTTTTCAGTATGCTATTTAAAAATTTTATTCGCGTAAAGCCAATTGACAATTCTTTTGGTGAAGAAGTGAAAATTAGCCTGGGCACAAGCATGCTGCTCAACTTCAATTTTATATTTAGTTTGGGGTTGACACTTTTTCTATTAGCCAAAAATCAATTAGAAATTGGATTGGCTTTGTCTATCGCTGCGGGTGGTGCTATCACCTATTTTGCGATTAATCAACTAGGTTTTCGCTTGGTATCTTTCGTTTTTGGTGAATCTAAACTTATCGATAACCTCTCATTTATTAGCTCATCACTTTTGAATTTTGGCGGTGTGTTTCTCTTGGTGCTGGGATTGATTTGGTCACTTAACCCAGAGTTTTCACAAGTCTTAAGTCTTGTATTAATTTGTTTTCTGGGCGTGTTTTATATCATTCGGATTTTCAAAGGGTTAAATATTACTTTTAGGCAGAAAATAAGTTGGTATTATTTAATTTTATATCTTTGCACCGTTGAAATTCTTCCGGTATTAATTGTCTCGCGCATCATATGGTTGAAATTTCAATAACGGAGATAGTTTTAATTAAAACTTTGAGCGTTGGCAATAAAAAGCATTTTAGTCTCTCAACCCAAGCCAGAAGGTGAAAAATCACCTTATTACGATTTGGCGGACAAGTACAAACTCAAGATAGATTTCAGACAATTTATAAAAGTAGAAGGTGTAGACGCCAAAGATTTTCGTTCCCAAAAAGTAAACCTTCAAGATCATACAGCAATAATATTAACTTCTAAAGTAGCGGTAGATCACTTTTTTAGAATTGCTGAAGAAACACGTTTTGAAGTTCCTGACACGATGAAATATTTTTGTATTACGGAAGCTGTAGCGCTTTATTTACAGAAATATGTGGCTTATCGCAAACGAAAGATTTTCTTCGGTAAACAAACGATTGATGAGTTGGCTGATATCATGAAAAAACACAAAGAAGAGAAATTTCTTCTTCCTTGTACAGATATTCTACGAGACAACATCCCAGATACACTAGAAAAACAGCTTTTGCCATTTACCAAAGTAATTTTATACAGAACTGTTGCAGCGGACTTATCAGATTTAGAGAATGTATATTACGATATGTTAGTGTTTTTCAGTCCAGGGGGGATAGAATCGCTCTTTAAAAATTTCCCTGATTTCAAGCAAAACCAAACTGTAATTGCTGCATTTGGCCCGACTACAGCAAACGCCGTTGTTAAGCACAATTTACGTCTAGATGTGCATGCACCGCATCCAAAAGCACCGTCGATGGTGGGGGCTATTGAGTTATATATCAAAGAGCAACTTAAAAAAAAGTAACCCTACACTAATTTTAAATTAGGCAAAATCTCCGCAGCCGAACCCTGGTGTTTTTCAAAAAAACTTGGAATATTAAATTCATTAACGTGCGGATCAACAATGATTTTTTTACATGCAGTAGACGCTTCATGAATTAGTCCTGCAGCCGGATATACCTGCAGTGAAGTCCCAATGACGAGTAAAATATCAGCTGATGCAATTATTTCCGCTGCTTGTTGGTAAGCTGGGACATCTTCTCCAAACCAAACCACATGAGGCCGAAGGCGGTATCCATCATCGCAAACATCACTTGATTTTAGCTCCCATCCGTTAACGGGATAATACTTTTTTTCTTGATTAGGCCCAGAGGATTTTGCTAACCTGATATTGCCGTGAAGGTGCAGCACATGACGAGATCCAGCTCGTTCATGTAAATCGTCTACATTTTGTGTGACCACAGTTACATCATAGTTTTCTTCCCACTTCACAAGTTGAATATGTGCTTGATTTGGAACTGATTCAAGGATTTGCTTTCTACGTTGGTTGTAAAAATCAGCTACTAAATTTGCATCCTTTTTCCACGCTTGAGGTGTTGCCACATCTTCAATATTGTATTTTTCCCACAAACCGCCGCTGTCGCGAAAGGTTGAAATTCCACTTTCGGCGCTCATTCCTGCTCCCGAAAAAATTACCAATTTCTTTTTCATTCTTGAAAGTTTATGTTAAATTTACCCAACTAATAACATATAAAAACAAATCAACTATGAAAAAATTATTACTTTCTGTGGCTGTATTTGGAACTATTTTTTCGTCAAAAGCCCAGTTGCCTGACGGAAGTTTTGCTCCAAATTTCACGGTAAATGCTTATCAGTCTTGGCTTTCAACGGCTGGTGCAAATGGCAATGGATCTTACACGTTGTACGATTACCTAGACCAAGGATATACTGTATTTCTTGATGTTTCTGCTACTTGGTGTGGACCATGTTGGAACTACCACTTAAGTGGAGCATTAGATGATGTTTATATTAATCATGGGCCTGCCGGATATCCAGGTGTGGCGACGGGTACAACTGATGATGTGATGGTTATTTGGATTGAAGGAGATGGTTCTACAGCTGATGCAACTATGCTCGATGGGTCTGGTTCGATTGGAAACTGGATTGAACCTAACGCAACTTTAGGACAAATTCAATTCCCAATGGCGAATCCTACATCTGCGACTGCCACTCAAATCAATGATGATTATGCTATTGGTTACTACCCAACAGTTTACAGAATATGTCCAAATAGAATCGTAACTGAAGTTGGTCAAGCAAGTGCAACTCAATTATACAACTCTGTTGGTGCTTGTCCTCCGCCAGCATCAAATCCTGCAGACGTTAGCGCTTTATCATATGCAGGTGAAACTGTACATTGTGAGGGTTCTTACACACCATCGGTTAAAATTCAGAATAATGGAACTGACCCATTAACTTCTGCGACCATAACAATTACTCAAGGGGGTACAACGGTTTCAACAGGAACATACACAGGTTCGTTAGCTACTTATGGTGTTGCTACAGTTAACTGTACACCTATCACAAACTTTACAGGTGGCGCTTTAGCGGTGACTGTTACAACTAATGGTGATGCGAACACTTCTAACAACAATGTTAATGCTACGATAGGATTAGCTGCAACTGCTGCTTCAACATACGTAACAATTGACATTACAACAGATCAATACGCATCTGAAACTTCATGGAAAATCAAAAATGCTTCGGGAGCTGTTGTTGCTCAGGGTGGTGGTTCATGGACTGATTTAGGGGGTGCTGGAACTACCGTAAGACCACAAGCTTCTGCAAATCTTAACGCTAATGCGTGCTATACTTTTGAAATTCTTGATTCTTATGGTGATGGTATCTGCTGTGCATACGGAAATGGTGTTTACACTGTGAAAGACGTGAATGGAACAGTTCTAGCAACTGGTGGAGAATTCACAGACATCGAAGTTTCTGCATTTAAAACTGGTGTTGCGAACATTAACGAACTAGATGCGATTGCATTGAATGTATTCCCTAACCCTGCAACAGATGCAGTAAATGTAGTATTCGAAGCAACAGCTTCTGATTACAATGTATCACTTTCAGACTTACAAGGAAGAACAGTAGCTTCTCAAACCATTGAAAACGCTAATGGAACTCAAACCATCGTTTTCGCAACTGATAATGTGGCGAAAGGTAGCTATATCGTAACTGTTCGTTCGAATGGTGCGACTACTACAAAAAATGTGGTTATCAAATAAGAGATTTTTTAATCTAAATAAAAAAGGGGTTGTCAATGACAGCCCCTTTTTATTTAGAAAAGCTTCTAACTATTAAAAAGCAGGTTGAACGGGTTTATTATCTAAGACTTGTTCAATACTTTGAATTACTTCATCTGTAAGTTTGTTCATTAAGTTCAAAACGGCAAGATTCTCCTCCAATTGACTTCGTTGACTCGCACCTAAAATCACTGTGCTAACATTGTCATTTTTCAAGCACCAAATTAGCCCTAACTGAGCCAAAGATAAGTCCAACTCTTCAGCAATTCGGTTAAGCTGACGAACTTTTTCTAATTTCTCAGCAGTTAAATTCTTTTCTTTTAACCACTCTAATCCATCCATCCCTAAACGAGTGCCTTCTGGGAATTTATTCAAATATTTATTCGTCAATACGCCACTCGCCAAAGGAGACCAAATAGTTGTTCCTAAACCAACCGTTTTATACAACTGAGAAAACTCTACTTCCACTTTATCTCTGCAAAACATATTGTATTCGGGTTGCTCCACCACAGGACCAATCAACTGATTCTGCTTGGCAAACATGTGCGCCTCCATTATTTCTTGAGCACTCCACTCGCTTGTTCCCCAGTAAAGAATTTTACCTTGCATGATGAGTTGGTGCATTGACCAAACTGTTTCTTCAATGGGTGTTTTTTTATCGGGACGGTGGCAAAGAAACAAATCTAAATACTCTAATTGAAACCTTTCCAACGCTTGATTACATGCCTCAATAATATGTTTTCTGTTTAACCCTTTTTGCGTGGGTAGTTGTCCGCCTGCGCCAAAATAAACTTTACTGCTTACCAAGTATGAGTCTCTTGTCCAATTTTTTTTCTTTAAAATTCTACCCATAACTCGTTCACTCTCGCCTCGTGCGTATATTTCAGCATTGTCAAAGAAATTAACCCCATGATCATACGCCACATCCATTAAATCCTCTGCTGTGTCGTCTCCGATTTGTTTCCCAAACGTTAACCAAGAGCCTAAGGATAATCTTGAAATTTGCAATCCTGTTTTACCTAAATTCGTATATTCCATTTTATTTATTTTTATTGTCTTGAAGGTATTTTAGTACACCATTGGCCAAAACCACCGCTATAATAACAGCTGCTCCGATATAAAAGTTTTTATTGAGGAGTTCGTGTTCATTTAATATGACGATAGCCAGTAAAATGGTGTATATCGGTTCTAAGTTAATACTCAAGGAAACAGTAAACGCTCCAAGTCTTTTAACAATGTCTATTGTTACTAAAAAAGCAAATGATGTACAAACGATTCCCAAAAACAACAACCAAGAAAAATCACTTCCACTGAGCGCTAATTGATCATAGGAAAACTGCTCAGTAAAAAGCAAAAACAAGGACAAAACGACAAATCCTATACTTAGTTCATAAAAAGTTATTTGCGCAGAGGGAATATCTTGTGCGAGTTTGGCATTAAAAACGGCAAAGGTAGCTGCGCACAACGCTGAAATCAATCCGATATAAAGCGCAGTCAACTCTTTCGGTGTAAAATCTCCAGAAACGAAATAAATACCATAAATAACAAGACCGCCCATCAGAAACTCTGTCCAAGAAAATTTTCTCTTCATGACTAAAGGTTCAAGCCAAGTCACATGTAGAGTTGCGGTTGACAAGCAAAGAATACCGAGAGACGCTGTCGAAAGTTGAATAGCATAATAAAAGGTCAACCAGTGGGCAACAACCACTAATCCAACAAGTGTAACTTTCCAAAGGTGCTTTTTTTCTAAACGAAATGATTTTTTCCTAACAAGAAAATAACCTGCTAAAAATAATGCAGCAATCAATACGCGATACCAAACAATAAATACGGCCTCGAGATCAATTAACTTTCCTAGAATTCCAGTGAATCCCCAAAGAAAGATAATAAAATGCATGAGTACATGATACTTGTACCTTGCTAGCATGCACCTATTTCTTTTTACTCCATTCTTCTATGGAAGTTTTGTTCATTTTTACGTAAGCTGCATCACCGTCTTTTTCTGCCAATTCCATGGATTTCTTAGCCGTTGCAATAGCTCCTTTGAAATCTCCGTTTTCAGCTTGTAACAAGGCTTTTGTTCGCAACATCCAATATGCTTCGGGACGCATTTCACATGCCTTTGTGGACCATTCTAGCGCTTTTTTAACATCAATTTTTTCTTGATAATAAAATGTGGCAGATCGATTGTAATCATTAGCGGATGGGCCTTCCATGGTCTTCTTTATGCTTGCTAATACTTTATCCTTCGTGTTAACAGTGAATGGAAGGGCAATTTTAGATTTATCCCACATAATTACTAAACTCGCTCCGTTATTCTCAATCTTTTCAATTGATATTGTTAACGTCTCTACAACATCATTTAGCTGCACAACTGGTAACGTAGTTTCATACACCACTTTTTTGGTGTCCCACGGCTCCGGCACACCCCAGTTTGTAGTTTCGTTGTAAAGAAAAAGTGTCCAACTTTCTTTTTCAGGCTTCGCATAAATAGCGTAAGTGCCTGCTTTAACCGTATCTTTTCCGAAAATAATGGCATCTGATGAAGTTATTTTGGTGTTTTCATTCGCCCCTAAACGCCATATTTCACCAAATGGGACAACGTCTCCAAAAACAAGTCTATCTCTTTTTCCTGGACGAGAATATTGAATTGTAATATCGGTTAGACCAACTTTCTGTTCAAATTTTGAAACAGGACTTAGCGCTGGTGTTTGCACTTGTGCATTCATCGAAAAGGATATAACAGTGAATATCCCAAAAAATAATTTCTTCATTGCTCTTAATTTTAGACAAAAGTAAAATTTAAAACAAAACCTTTCCAAATTAGTTCTCAACCATTGATTACATAGACAATTTTTCAAATTTGCTTACTCGCCCGAATATTAGTAATTTCAACACGTGAATAAAATTATTTTTTTAAGTCTGTTATGTTTTTTCTCAAGCACTGGAAACGCTCAGATCTACGACGGAACTTATAAAATCAAAACTCCACATCCAAAAGGAGCCAATTGTGCGCCTCCGACAGCAACCACTTATTTAGAATTGAATAATGTTCGGGCCATGGTACACACAGCGGGAAATCTATGGCAAATTCCAAATCAAAACCTCAACATGTACGAGGTTCCGAAAAATTCTGGGATAATGGCCTTGTTTACTGCTGCACTTTGGTTAGGAGGTACAGATGTTAATAATCAATTGAAACTTGCGGCACTACGCTATCGAAATGGACAAGACTATTGGACGGGGCCTTTAACAAAAATTACTGCTGAAACGAATTACGATGTCTGTAGTAAATACGACAAACATTTTGTGACCACTCAAGACATGATTCGAGAGTTTAATGCTTGGTTTGAAGCAGGAGAATACGATCAACTTAATGGAACACAAACTCAAACGGACCTGTTTCCAAATTATAAAGTTCCGGAAATCGTAAAAGAATGGCCTGCTCACGGAGACGTTACATTAGGTCAAGATTATTACCTGGCACCTTTTTACGATTATAATGGCGATGGTAGTTACAATTGGCAGGATGGAGACTTCCCTTGGTATGACATAAAAAAAGATAAAGAATGCAACACAGAACGCCGAGTATCCCTTTATGGTGATATGAATTTTTGGTGGGTTATGAACGATAAAGGCAACATCCATACAGAAACCGGAGCAGACCCTATCGGTATGGAAATTCGAGCACAGGCTTTTGCTTTCGCTTCGAACGACGAGATTAATAACATGACTTTTTATAATTATGAATTAATCAACAGAGGAACCCAAACCTTATATAATACCTATTTTGGTTTTTTTACAGACGGAGCTCTTGGCGATCCATTCGATGATTATGTAGGTTGTGATGTAATGCGTGGTTTAGGTTATTACTATAACGGCGACAACTATGACGGGAATAATTCGGGATGGAAGGGTTATGGTTATTCTCCTCCAGCCGTTGGCGTAGATTTTTTCGAGGGCCCATACCAAGACGATGATGGTATTGATAATGCTTACGGAATAGGTGTTGATGAGGCGCTTAATGGCATCGGTTATGGAGACGGAATTATTGACAACGAACGCTACGGTATGCGTCGATTTTTATATTATTCGAATACTACAAACGGTGCTAATCCCAATCAAACAGATCCAATTTATGCAGCAGACTATTACAATTATTTGCGAGGTTTTTGGAAAGACGGGACAAAGTTTATTTACGGAGGAAGTGGGCACATTTCGGATCCAGATGCGAATCCATTAATGCCCTGTGATTTTATGTTTCCTGGAACCACAGATCCTCTCGGCTGGGGGACGAGTGGTGTGCCGCAGCCAAACTGGACAGAACAGACAGCCAACAACACGCCAAATGACAGAAGATTTGTGCAATCAGCTGGTCCATTCATACTCAAGCCCGGTGCCGTTAATAATATTACAGTTGGGGTAGTTTGGGCTAGGTCTTCCGGCGGTGACCCTTTTGAATCTGTAGAAGCATTAAGAAGAGCTGATGATAAAGCACAAGCACTTTTTGAAAACTGCTTTAAAGTTTTAGAAGGCCCACATGCACCTGATTTAAGTATTCAAGAATTGGAAAATGAGTTGATTTTATTTTTATCCAATGCTCCAAATTCGAACAACCACAACGAGACCTACACTGAATTTGATCCATTTATTGTATCGAGCGATTCTCTAGCAGATAAGTTTTATCGCTTTCAAGGTTATCAAATTTTTCAATTAAAAGATAATAAAGTTTCCTCCTCTGATTTATTGGATGCAACAAAAGCAAGATTAGTAGCTCAATGTGACATTAAAGATGGAATTTCCAAAATTATCAACTTTGAATTTAATGATGAGCTGAACGCCAGTATTCCGGTGCAAAGAGTTAATGGTGAAAACAAGGGAATCCGTCACAGTTTTAGAGTAACCGAAGATGCCTTTGCGCAAGGAGATCGCAGGTTGGTGAATTTTAAAAAATACTATTTCATTGCTATTGCATATGCTCATAATAATTATGAAATGTATAATCCCAATGACCCCGAATCGTTGGGTGGGCAAAAGAAACGGTATATCGCCAGTAGAAAGGCCGCTGTTGGTGAAATTAAAGTAATGGAAGCCATTCCCCACAGCCCGGTTCCGGAAGCTGGAGGAACACTCCAGTTGATTGAATACGGTTCATCTCCTCAGATTACACGTTTGGATGGTTATGGAAATGGGAACCGTGAGCTTGAATTTACACCTTCTACCTTGAATACCATTCTGGCAGATGGCTATATGGAAAATCCAACATACGATTATGGCCAAGGTCCGATAAACGTGAAAGTTGTGGATCCATTGAACTTACAGCCGGGTTATTTTGAGTGCAAATTCAGGGATTATACTGCTCCATCAAATGGTAACAGTGCAGATACGGCGAGCTGGGTAATTTACCGCTACGATACCAAGGGTGGTACGATTCAAGACTCTGTAACAAGTGAACAAACGATTGCTGTAGATAACGAACAAATCATTCCTGAATGGGGTGTTTCAGTGCAGATTTACCAAGAGAAATATTATTTCCCTGATGGATCAGGAAATATCGCTGCAAAGACAACGGATATGATTTCTTCGTCCATCACATTTGCGGATTCTTCGAAGCGATGGTTGACAGGTGTTCAAGATAACGATGCGTATTACCCGACGAACTGGATACGTTCGGGGGATTATGCACCAGAAACAGATGTCAATGCTGCTGGTTACGAATGTCAACCGGATGGCCCTACGTATTTAGATCCATGTAATTACCGCGACGAAGTTGGAGCAGATCCAGAT
>Ga0315900_10003811_pt1 | contig 21782 bp, 16 predicted proteins | sample LakEriMetagenome_FD_203521 | JGI IMG/M metagenome (GOLD analysis project Ga0315900, IMG submission 203521) | Freshwater fungal communities from buoy surface, Lake Erie, Ohio, United States - Buoy 12 MA114 | ecosystem: Environmental > Aquatic > Freshwater > Lake > Lake biofilm | place: USA: Lake... | reverse complement strand
GTTCTCACAGGTGACGGCGGTCTTTGACGACGGTGTGGACATCTACTTCGCGCGCCAGCAAGTTGGCGAGCGGCTCCGCGAAGCGGGCGGGAGCCTGCCGCCGGGCGTCGAGACGCTCATGGGCCCCATCGCCACCGGGCTGGGCGAGGTCTACATGTACACCGTCGAGTACGAGCACCCGCATGGGAAGGGTGCCAAGATCGAGGACGGCAAGGTCGGGTGGCAGTCCGATGGCTCGTACCTTTCGCCCGAGGGGCGGCGGCTCAAGTCCGAAGTTGAACTCGCGTCGTATCTGCGCGAGGTTCAGGACTGGATCATCCGCCCGCAACTCAAGGGCGTGAAGGATGTGGCGGGCGTGGACGCCATCGGCGGCTTCGTCAAGCAGTACCACGTCCAGCCCGATCCGATGAAACTCGTCTCCTACGGATTGACGTTCCACAACGTGATCGAGGCGTTGGAGAAGAACAACGTCTCCACCGGCGCCGGCTATGTCGAGCACAAGGGGGAGAGTTACCTCGTTCGCGCCACCGGACGCATCCAATCCATCGAGGAGATCGAGAGCATCGTCCTCGGGACGCGCAACGGCGTACCCGTGTATGTCCGCGATGTGGTTAGGCCGGGGGGTGTGGGGCTAGGGCGGGAACTCCGCACCGGCTCGGCCAGCGAGAACGGCGAGGACGTGGTTGTGGGCACGGCCATCATGCTCATCGGGGCCAACAGCCGGACCGTCTCGGCGGCGGTGGACGCGAAGATGGCCACGATCCAGCGCTCGCTTCCCGAAGGGATCAAGGCCAAGACGGTCCTGAACCGGACCAAACTGGTGGACGCGACCATTTCGACGGTGAAAAAGAACCTCCTGGAGGGCGCGATCCTGGTGATCGTGGTCCTGCTGCTGATGCTCGGCAACTGGCGGGCGGCGATCATCTGCGGACTGGCGATCCCACTGTCGATGCTGATGACCGCAACGGGCATGGTGCAGACGCGCGTGAGCGGTAACCTTATGTCCCTGGGCGCGATCGACTTCGGCCTGATCGTGGACGGCGCGGTCATCATTGTCGAGAACTGCCTGCGGCGACTGGCGGAGGAGCAGCACCACAAGGGCAGGCTCCTCACGCTCCAGGAGCGTCTGCACATCGTCTTTGACGCGAGCAAGGAGGTCCGCAAGGCCACGGCTTTCGGCGAGGCGATCATCATCACGGTCTACTTCCCCATCCTCGCCCTCTCGGGCGTCGAGGGCAAGATGTTCCACCCGATGGCCATCACGGTCATCCTCGCCCTCATCGCGGCCTTCATCCTCTCCCTGACCTTCATTCCCGCGATGGTGGCCCTGTGCATCACCGGGAAGGTCACGGAGAAGGACATGTTCCTGGTGCGGTGGGCCAAGGTGATCTACGAGCCGGTGGTCCGCTGGGCGGTGAAACTCCGCTACGCGGTGGTCGTGACTGCGGTGGTGCTGTTCGTCGGCTCTCTGGCGTTGTTCACGCGGCTGGGACAAGAGTTCGTCCCCACGCTTGACGAGAAAGACATCGCGATGCACGCCATGCGCATCGCCTCCACCGGGATCACGCAATCCCAGAAGATGCAGTACGACGTGGAGAAGACCGTCTCCTCGTTCCCCGAGGTCGCGTTCGTCTATTCCAAGACCGGCACGGCCGAACTGGCCAGCGACCCCATGCCCCCCAACGTGTCGGACACCTTCATCATCTTCAAGGACAAGAGCCAGTGGCGGAGCGAGGCCGAACTCGACAAACTCATCGCCCAGAAGACCGAGGAGATGGAGAAGATGGGCTCGCACGGCGACGCCCACGCCGGCCATGACGACCACGGTGCTGGTGGAGCGGAAGGAGGCGAAGAGGATGCGCACGCCCACGGACCGCCGCCCGAAGGCCACAAGGGCAAGGTGCAACGTCTGCTCGAACTCACGCTCCAGACCGTCCCCGGCAACAACTACGAGTTCACCCAGCCCATCCAGATGCGCTTCAACGAACTCATCTCGGGCGTGCGCGGCGATGTGGCCGTCAAGGTCTACGGCGACGACTTCGCGTCGATGCAGAAGACCGCCGCGAGCGTGCTCGCAACGCTCCAGAGCGTGCCCGGCGCGGCCGATGCCAAGGTCGAGCAGACCGAGGGATTGCCCGTCATGACCGTTGAGCCCGATCGCGCGGCCCTGGCCCGCTACGGCCTCAACGTTTCGGACGTGCAGGAGGTTGTGGCGGTCGCGATGGGTGGCCGCGAAGCGGGGCTGGTCTTCGAGGGAGACCGCCGCTTTGACTTGGTGGTGCGCCTTCCAGACGACCTGCGCGGCAAGATCGACATGCTTGATCGACTCCCGATCCCGCTGCCGCGCGGCGAGGGCGAGCCCAAGCAGGCCGTGCAACTGGCCAGCATCGACGGGGGCACCGGTCTGCTGCAAGGGCAGGAGGAGATGGGCTTCGTGCCGCTGGGCGTGGTGGCAAAGGTCGAGATCGCCGAGGGCGTCAACCAGATCAGCCGCGAGAACGGCAAGCGGCGCATCGTCGTGCAGTGCAACGTGCGAGGGAGGGACCTGGGTTCCTTCGTCAACGAGGCACAGGTCAAGATGGCGCAGGTCAACCTCCCCGCCGGGCAATGGTTGGTGTGGGGCGGGCAGTACGAGAATCTCGTGGCGGCCAAGGAACGCCTCACGATCGTCGTGCCGATCTGTTTCCTGCTGATCCTGCTCCTGCTCTTTGCCACATTCAAGAGTTTCAAGTACTCACTGCTCGTCTTTGCGGCGGTGCCCCTGGGTCTCACCGGCGGCGTGATCGCTCTGTGGGTCCGTGGCATGCCGTTCTCCATTTCGGCGGCGGTGGGCTTCATCGCGCTGTCGGGTGTCGCCGTCTTGAACGGCCTCGTCATGATCATCTTCATCAACCAGCTGCGCGAGAAGGGCGAGAAGCTGGAAGATGCGATCATCCACGGCTCGATCACGCGACTGCGTCCTGTCCTGATGACCGCGCTGGTGGCCTCCCTTGGCTTCGTACCCATGGCGCTGGCGCGAGGCACCGGTTCGGAGGTGCAGCGGCCCCTCGCCACCGTCGTTATCGGCGGCCTGATCTCCAGTACGCTCTTGACGCTGGTTGTTCTCCCGGCCCTCTATCGCATCTTTACCGGCAAGAGCAATGACGGCTTGCCCGGACCCAGGCCCGAAGTGTGGGAGAAGGATGAACCCACGCCCGCGCTCGCCGGTCTTGGTGCGGCCGACTCGATCCACGCGACATCGGGCACGAGCCGCACGGGCGAGGACGTCGCCCCGCCGTCCTCTTCGTCAACAGCTAAGTCCGTCCCACCACCCGCACCAACCGCTCCGCCCCCGTCCCCGCCAAAGGCCGAGACCAAGTCCGATCCCAAGCCGTGATCGCAAGGCCTGCGGGCGAGTTGCCCTCGGGAGACGAGCGGTCGAGTCTGTTCCGTTCTTTCAGATAGGAGTCTTTCGATGAACCAGTCCAATCCCCGTTCCAAGTCCGTGCTCGTCGGCCTCGCCGCCGGCGTCGGCCTCACCGCGCTGGCCGCCGTCATGATGGGGCAGGGCGCGAGCCAGCCCGTGAAATCCGAGCCGCAGTACTTCGTCACCGCGGATGGCGAGGGCGCTCACCTGTGGGTCCGCGAAGGCACGGCCCTCCGCGTCGTCGGGCATGGCGAGTGCAAGGAATGCAAGGCCAAGGGCCACGACGACCACGACCACAAGGAAGGCGACGGGCACGATCATGGCAAGCCCGCGCCCAAGAAGTAAGAAGCGTGGATCGGGCGCTTCGTTCGCCCGGTCTCCGTCCGCTCCGTCGCAGCGGCGGGCGCGGGGTGAGTCCCCGCGCTCGCTGCTGATCGGGGCATTGGTCGTCGCGTGCCTCGCCCTGCTGATTGACACGGCGGCCTGTCTCTTCACGGTGTCTGAGTACCGCAAGTGCGGACACCTCCACCTGGAGGTCATGCTGACGATCATGGGGATTGCGCTCTCCGTGCTGGCCGTAGTGGCCTTCCGTTGGTGGTGGAAGGCCCGGCGAGCGGGTCGCACGTCGCCCATGAGTCCGCGCCCGGGCAAGCGAGCGTGACCGCAGCCCGCGCGGGTGCGGGGTGCGCGAGCGTTTGAGCGGGTTGGCCAGGCACGCAACCCCGTTGGCCGATCGTTCGGGCCTTCGGCATGTCGTCCCGCCCGCCGGAACAGGCGTCCAGGCGAACCGGACGACCGGACGGGAAATGTGTCTGGCCGTGCATCTGAGCCGCGCGGTCGTCCATCCGATTCGTGAGGCCGCACCACCGATGCGGACCCTTCCCGGGCGCGGCCGCCGGGCAGACAATTGAATCGCTGCGAAAGAATCCACCATGCCCACTGCCACGACCATTTTCATCATCGCCCAACTCGACTGCGCTGCCGAGGAGCAGGTGCTGCAGAAGGCCGTGGGCGGGATGGCGGGCGTGGCGCTCGTGGAGTGCAACGTCGTCACGCGGCGGATGACCGTCACGCACGATGCGGCGGCGGTGACCGGCGAGGCGATCGCGGCCAGGGTGCGTTCGGTGGGGATGACGCCGACGATCATCGCGGCCCCGGGCACTGGCGGCGCAGCGGCGGGGGCGCACGGCTCGGGCGCGCACGCGGAGGGCTCGCCCGCCGGGGCCGATTGCGGGGGCGCGGCGTGCGCGACCGATGCCGCGCGGGTGGGGCCGGTCGATGATGCGCGGTCGTGGTGGATCAAGTACGGGCCGTTCATCCTCTCGGGCGTGCTGGCGGCGGGGGCGGAGGCGGCGTACTTCGCGGGCGTGAAGGAGACCTCGTGGCCGATCATCGCGATGTCGCTCGCGTCGATGCTGCTGGGGGGCCGCGACACATTCTTCAAGGGCTGGATCGCGCTCAAGACCTTCACGCTCAACATCAACTTTCTCATGTGCGTGGCGGTCATCGGCGGGATGTTCATCGGCGCGTGGCCGGAGATCGCGCTGGTGGTCTTCCTCTTCGGCCTCGCCGAACTGATCGAGAAGAAGGCCCTTGACCGCGCTCGCGATTCGGTGCGGGGGCTGATGGCGATGGCCCCCGACGAGGCGAGCATCAAGCAGCCGGATGGTTCGTGGCGCACGACCGACGCGGGCGCGGTGCCCGTGGGCGCGGTTGTGCAGGTGAAACCCGGCGAGCGGCTCGCGCTCGACGGCGTGGTGGTCGCGGGCGAATCGAGCGTCAACCAGGCCCCGGTCACGGGCGAGAGCGTGCCGGTAGACAAAAAGGTCGGCGACAAAGTCTTCGCCGGGACCATCAACGAGTCCGGCGTGCTGGAGTTCAAGACCACCGGCGGCAAGGACCAGACCACCCTCGCCAAGATCATCAGAACCGTACAGGAGGCCCAAGGCAGCCGCGCCCCGACGCAGCGGTTCGTGGACAACTTCGCACGGGTCTACACGCCCATCGTGTGTGTCGTCGCGGTGCTGGTCGCGGTCGTGCCGTGGTTGGCGTTCGGCCAGCCGTTCTATCCGTGGCTCTACAAGGCGCTGGTGCTGCTCGTCATCGCGTGCCCGTGCGCCCTGGTCATCTCAACGCCGGTGACGGTCGTGAGCGGCCTGACGGCGGCGGCAAAGCGGGGCATCCTCATCAAGGGCGGCGTCCACTTGGAGAACGGCCGCAAGTTGAAGGTGGTGGCGCTCGACAAGACCGGGACGATCACCGAGGGCAAGCCGCGTGTGACCGATGTGCAGCCAATCGGCGGCGCGAGCAAGGATGAAGTCCTCCGTATCGCCGCGAGCCTCGACGCGCTCTCGCAGCACCCGGTGGCTCTTGCGGTTGTGGCGGCGTGGAGCGGCGAGCGTGCGAGCGTTGAGGCGTTCAAGTCGCTCACGGGCCGGGGCGTCGAGGGCCGCATCGACGGGGCGGCGTACTTCGTCGGCAACCACCGCCTCGCCGAGGAGCGGCAGGTCTGCTCGCCGGAAGTCGAGGCGGTGCTGGCGGGCTTCGAGGTGCAGGGCAAGACGACGGTGGTTGTCGCGTCGGCGAGCACGGTGCTTGGAGTGATCGCGGTCGCGGACACGCCCCGCGAGAGCAGCGTCGAAGCGATCAAATCGCTGCACGACATGGGCATCAAGACGCTCATGCTTTCGGGAGACAATCAATCCACCGCGTCGGCCATAGCCAAGACGGTCGGCATCGACGAGGCCCGCGGCGGGATGCTCCCCGAGGACAAACTCGCGGAGATTGAACGCCTCACGAAGGAGCACGGGGACGCGATCGGCATGGTCGGCGACGGTGTGAACGACGCCCCCGCCCTCGCCAAGTCCACCATCGGCTTCGCAATGGGCGCGGCGGGGACCGATACCGCACTCGAAACCGCCGACGTGGCCCTCATGCAGGATGACCTTCGGGGGCTCCCCGAGTTCGTCCTGCTCTCCCGACGCACCGGCGCGATCCTGACCCAAAACATCGCACTGGCAGTCGGCATCAAGGTCGTCTTCTTCGCGCTGACCCTGGGCGGGTGGGGGACGATGTGGATGGCCGTCATTGCGGACGTCGGGGCGAGCCTCCTCGTCGTCGGGAATGGGCTGCGGCTGTTGGGGTGGCGGACGGGTCCGGTGGCGACGCTGGGGTCGAACAAGGGTCGGAGCCCCGCGTAAAGTGAATCTGGCGTTCGTTTGGCCGATATACTCATGAGCATTATGCGTCACCCTCTGCTCCGCATTCTGGTTGCCCTGCTCATCGGCGTGGTCACGCCGCTGTGCTGCTGCCAGGCGGCGCTGCTCGTGGGAAGCGCCTGTGACGGGAAGCACCTCGTCGCGGTAGAGATGGACTCTTGCTGCGGTGGGTGTTCGACCGAGACGGCATCACACCGGGCGTCGGACCCGCAGCCGGATGATTCGAACGAGGAGCCGCCGCTCTCGCCGGACGAATGCCCATCTTGCCCATCGTGCCAGGGCACATCCGGCGGTACCGGTGTCAAGGCTGAAAGTAGACTCCCTGCGTTCGAGCAGCAATGGGACGCACTGGCGACGTTTTCGCTCGCGGTCCTGTGGACCATTCCTACTCACGATGCCAGGGTCGTGCCCTTGTCACCGGGCTGGGTCTTGGGTCCGCCTCACCTGAAGGCCAACCGCGAAGCCTTGCGGTGGCATTGCGCGCTCGTGGTGTAGTTCAATCCTGCAACGGACGCTCGCTCTCCCCAGCGTCCGCATCGTCCTTCCGCGACCGGCTCCGTGCCGCTCGTGCGAGGGGTGTCTTTGCTTTACGCGCCCGCCCTCGGTCATTCGTCCTTGGCCGCCGGCGCATTGCAGGAACCACCTATGGCTACCACGCAGACCGACCTGCGGGCGCTCCGTCGAGCCCCGCAGCCCACCCAATCAGATTCCATACCAAGGCCACAGCCTGCGGGCAGCACCACCGTCATCGCGCGCCCTAAGGCGCGATGGGCGACGCGCCTGCTCATTCCCGCCGTCGTGCTGCTCGCGACGGGCGGCCTGCTGGCCTATGCCGCCCGCGATGCGCTCCAGACACGGCTTGCGGTCCACGTCGCCGCCGCGATTCCGAAGAGTGGCGTCGGGGCGGCGGACGCCGGGGCCGTTCCGGTCTCGGCGGGCAGTTCGGAAGAGTCCCCATCCGATGCGCCGCTCGGCCCCGTCGCGGTACAGGCCCCAGGGTGGATCGAACCGGCACCCTACGCGGTCAGCGTCCCCGCGCTGGCCGAGGGCGTGGTGCGCGAAGTGTTGGTTCTCGAGGGCGAGCGCATCGAAGCCGGTCAGGTCGTCGCCCGGCTCATCGACGAGGATGCGCGTCTAACGCTGCGCGCCGCCGATGCGGCCGTCGCGGAACGCAACACGGATGTGGCCCGGGCTCGGGCGGCGCTCGCGACCGCCGAGTCGCAGGTCGAGGTTGAGAGGACCGCCGCCGCCGAACTGCGCGATGAGGTGACACGCAAACGCGAGTTGGTCGCTGTGGGCGGCCTGAGCGAGGGGACGTTCCGGCGGATGGAGATCCGCCTTGGGGGGCTGGAGGCCAAGATCGCCACGGCGGAAAAGATGGTGAACGAAGCACGGGCCGCTCTCGCCCAAGCGGAGTCGGCCCACGCCGCGGCGCATGTGCTGCACGACGAGGCCGCGCTGCGGCTGGAGCGGATGGAGGTGCGTTCGCCGGTCGCGGGCGTGGTGCTCGCCCGGTTGGTCGAGCCGGGCTCTCGCATCAGCATGAGCGGCAAGGGCGGCGAATCAGCCTCTGCCAGCGGCATGACGGGCGCGATCCTCCGCGTCTACGACCCCGCGAAACTCCAGGTGCGTGTGGACGTGCCGCTGGCCGACACCGCCAAGGTGAGCGTGGGCACACGCGCGACCGTCAGCACCGAGGCGCTCTCCGACCGGACCTTCAGCGGCGTGGTGTCGAGAGTCGTACACGAGGCCAACATCCAGCGGAACACCGTGCAGTTCAAGGTCGCGCTCGACGCGCCATCGCCCGTTCTCAAGCCCGAGATGCTCACCCGCGTCAAACTCCACGCACCCGCGGCGGCTTCTCAGCGGCACTCGGGCGGCGGCATCGGCGGCCCTTCCACCGGCGACGGCGGCGGGGGAGACTCGTTGCTTCTGGTCCCGACGGCCGCCGTTGCTGCGATCGGCGATGGGCGAGGCCAGGTCTGGGTCGTAGATACTTCCGGCGGAAGCCCGGTGGCCCGCCGCCGCGACATCATGACGACGCCCGCGGCAGACGAGGGTTTCACCGCCGTGACAAGCGGACTCCGGCTCACCGACCGCATCATCCTGGATCCGCCCGCCCCACCCGCAATCAAGGACGGCACGCGGCTCAAGGTTCTGGGCGAACGCACCACCGCACCTTCGGAGCCCGCATCTTCAACCCCGTAACTCCCCGTTCCAAAGCATCTCCGCGACGAACTCGCGGCATCGACGAGATACCTTATGACTACGAACCACGCTCACGCACGAACAACTCCTCAAGGCCCTCCGCTGATCCAGTGCCGCAGGCTCACCAAGACGTACAAGAAGGGCGACAACACCATCACGCCCTTGCAGGAGCTCGACCTCGACGTGCCCGCGGGCGACTTCCTCGCCCTCATGGGCCCCTCGGGTAGCGGCAAGACCACGCTCCTCAACCTCATCGCGGGGATCGACCGGCCCAGCGGCGGGCAACTCATCATCGGCGGCACGGACATCTCCACGCTGTCCAGGTCCAAGCTCGCCGACTGGCGGAGCGTGAACGTCGGCTACGTCTTCCAGCTCTACAACCTCGTGCCCGTGCTCACAGCCTACGAGAACGTCGAACTTCCGCTTCTGCTTCACAGCATGTCCGCCAAGGACCGCCACGAGAAGGTGCAGACCGCCATGCAGCTCGTCGGGATCGCCGACCGGCACGACCACTACCCGCGTCAACTCTCGGGCGGCCAGGAGCAGCGAGTCGCCATCGCCCGCGCCATCGTGACCGACCCCACCATCATCGTCGGCGACGAGCCCACCGGTGACCTCGACCAAGAGTCGGCGCAGGCGATCATGGACCTCATGGTCCGGCTCTGCGAGGACCTGGGCAAGACCCTCATCATCGTGACCCACGATGCCAAGAGCGCGGCCTATGCCAAGCGGACGCTGCACTTGGAGAAAGGCCGCCTGGTCGAGGCCGAACTCCTCGCCACGCGCCACGCGCCACTCGTTCCCCAGGAGGCCTGACCCATGATCGCTCCCAAGTTCATGCCCGTCGTCTTCAAGCAACTCTGGCGGCACCGCGTCCGCAGCGTGCTCACGCTCTCGGGCGTCGCCATCGCCATGTTCCTGTTCATCGCGGTGCAGACGCTGCAAGAGGGCGTGCGCCAATCCACGCAAGCCGCCGCGGGGGACACGACACTCGTGGTCTACCGCGAGAACCGCTTCTGCCCCGCCGCCAGCCGGCTGCCGCAGTTCTATGTGGACCGGATCGAGAAGATCCCCGGCGTAGTCTCGGCGGTGCCGGTCAAGATCGTGGTCAACAACTGCCGGGCCTCGCTGGACGTCATCACGTTCCGGGGCGTACCCCGCGAGGACCTCGCGGGTCCCCAAGGCTGGGCCAGCAAGTGGCAACTCATCTCTGGTTCTGTGGCCGAGTGGGAGAGGCGCTCGGACTCGGCCCTGGTCGGCGAGACGCTCGCCGCGCGGCGCGGCTTCCAGGTCGGCCAGTCCTTCGACGCCTCGGGCATCACCGTCACAGTCGCGGGGATCATCCGCTCCCCCGAAGCGCAGGACCAGAACGTCGCCTACGTCCACCTCGACTTCCTTCAGCAGGCCGCGGGCAAGGGCGGCGGGCTGGGGAGCGTCACGCAGTTCACCGTCCGCGTCGATGATCCGGCGAAGATGGAGGCCGTGGCGGAGGCCATCGATGCCGAGTTCCGCACCGAGGCCGACCCGACGATGACCAGTCCCGAGAAGGCCTTCGTGGCGCAGGCCGGGGCTGACATCGTGGAGATCGTGAAGTTCACGCAGTGGCTGGGCTGGGGTTGCCTGGCGGCGGTGCTGGCGCTTGTCGCCAACGCCATCGTGCTGAGCGTGCAGGATCGAATCAAGGAGCACGCCGTCTTGCAAACCTTGGGGTTCCGCTCCGGCCTCATCGCCCGCCTGATCGTGAGCGAAGGGATGCTCATCGGCGTGCTGGGGGGCGCGCTCGGCACGGGCATCGCTCTCTCCGTCGTTCACTTCGGCAACTTCAGTCTGTCGCAGGAAGGACTCTCGATCGGCGTGAGCGCCTCGTGGTCGGTCCTGGCCTGGGGCCTGCTCATCTCGGCAGGCGTCGGAATCGTGGCGGGCCTGGTGCCCGCGTGGCGGGCGGGCCGCCGAGAGATCGCATCGTGCTTCAGGGCCGTTTGAAAGAGGGACATATGAGACTTCTTCCGTTCGCATACGCCGTCCGCAATCTGGGCCGTTCGCCCTCGCGGCTCTTCCTCTCTGTCGCCGGGGCGGCGATGGTTGTACTGCTCATCCTGGTCGCGGGCGGGTTCGTCAACGGTATGAGTCGGGCGCTCAAGGCCACGGGCGGGGAGCACAACGTCATCCTCATGGGCGCGGGGAGCGAGGAGAGCGTCGAGCGCTCCGAGATCGAGGCGGGCGTGCCGGGTGTGCTCGCGGCCAGCGTCTCGGGCATCCGCACGCGTGCCGGTGTGGCCTATGTCTCGCCTGAGGTTCATGTGATGCTCCCAGTCCGTGTGGGTCCGTCGCAGAGCGCGGCGAACCCGCAGAGCAGGGCTGAATCGGTGGTTGCGGAGGGGTCGGGCGGCTCCAGGGTTCCCAGGCCGAAAGGACGGCAGGTGATGATGCGAGGCGTCACTCCCGCGGCGTCGCTGGTCCACGAGTCGGTGTCGTTGACCGAGGGGCGATGGCCCGAATCGGGAGCGGATGAGGTGATGGTCGGTCGCATGACGGGGACGGTACTGGGCATCTCGGAGAGCGATGTGCAAGTCGGCAAGGCGCTGGTGATCGACGGCAGGCCGTGGACGATCGTCGGGCGCTTCAGCGCGCCGGGGACGGTTGTCGAGGCCGAGGTGTGGCTCCCGCTGGCAGACCTCATGACGGCAACCAAACGCGAGACCATTTCGTGCGTGGTCCTCACGCTCGACCCCTACAACGAGGCGACGGGCGAAGGGGCCGACTTCGGTGATATCGCGGCCTTTACCAAGACCCGGCCGGACCTCGAACTGGTGCCCATGACCGAGCGCGAGTACTACGGAAAACTGGCGAGCTTTTTCGGGCCCATCAAGATTGTCGCGTGGGTGACGGCGGGGCTGATCGCCGTCGGCGGGCTCTTCGGCGGGCTGAACACGATGTACGCCGCGTTCGCCTCGCGCATCCGCGAACTGGGGACGCTGCAATCCATCGGCTACCGGCGGCTGGCGATCGTCTGGTCGATGATCCAGGAATCGACGCTGGCGACGGCGGCGGGTGGGCTGCTCGCGTGCGCGGTGGGCGTGTTCCTGCTCGACGGGCTGGCGGTGCGGTTCTCGATGGGGGCGTTCGGGCTGCTGATCGACGAGACGGTGATCGGGCTGGGGCTGCTGACGGGCCTGGCCCTGGGCGTCGCGGGCGCGTTGCCCCCGGCGATTCGTTGTCTGAGGCCGACGATCCCTGTCGCGCTCAAGGCGGTGTGATGGTGAACGAGTGTGCCGCCGTGGCGTGTGCCGCGGGGCGACAAGAGTCCAACGACGTTTGCAAGGAGTTTCGATATGAAAGCGATGAAGATGAACGTGACGGGTTCGATGCGGGCGATGACGGTGGCCGCGATGCTGATCGCGGGCGCGGCGGGATTGGGCATGCTGACGCCCGTGGCGGCACTAGCGCAGGTCAAGAACGTCGCGGACGTGAAGACCATGCTCAAGCCGGAACTCCCGGCGAACGCGCTGGAGATCACCGCCGCGATGAAGTCCGCCAAGGTGGGCGAGACGATCACGGTGCGCGGCACCGTGGCGATGTCGAAGGATGCCTTCGTGGAGAACCGCGCGATGTTCACGCTGGTGGATGAGTCCACCCGCAAGGGCTGCTGCCCGCCCTCGGACAAGTTGCCCGACACCGCGTGCGACATCCCGGCGGAAGGGCGCGCGACTGTGCAGATCGTTGACGCGAACGGGAAGGCGCTCCGCGCCGGACTCAATGGCCAGCACGGGCTCAAGCCGGGCGCGGAGGTGTTCGTGACGGGCAAAGTCGAGACCGCCAACGGCACCGATGCGCTGGTGCTCACCGCGACCTCGATGCATGTGTCCAAGGCCCCGCTGCCGAGCGGGTTCTTTGTCGAGAAGCAGCCCGAGAACGCCAAGGACGTGTCGGAGATCCGCAAGGCCGGAACGCTCAAGGCAGGTGATGAGGTCGTGCTTCGCGGGCGAGTCGGCGGCAGCAAGGAACCATTCGTCGCGGGTCGCGCTGTCCTTACGCTGATGGGCAGAGGGCTCAAGGCCTGCAACGAAAACCCCGACGACAAATGCTCCAAGCCCTGGGACTACTGCTGCGAGACCAAGCAGGACATCCTCGCGAACTCAGTAACAGTGCAGGTGGTGGATGCCAAGGGGCAAATCCTCCGAACGGACATGAAGGGGCGGCGCGGGCTGAAGGAACTGACGGAAATCGTCGTGATCGGTAACGTCTCGTCGGCAGACGGCAAGGCGGTGGTAGTCAATGCCCAGGCGGTGTATCCGGTCCAGTGACCTGACGGACACGGTCGAATACCCCAGCGGGCGGGACAGAAACGGGGTTCCGCCAGGTTCCGCATCACCCCGATCGGCTCGTTCGGCTTGTGTCCCCACATCCCGGCGTCGCGCGGCAACCGGACTTTTTAGGCCAATTGGCCATATTCACTAGAGAGAAACGGTTTGAGGAAGTTGTGGATACGGACACTCAACTCACCACGTGCGGTCGCACGACCGCACCGGGTGAGACGCGCCAGTCCCTCCGATCCTGGCGGCGACGGGCGTGAGCGGCGGAGCCCCGTTCGACACCCGATATCCATCCTCTATTGAACAACGCATAACCCCCGGGTCGCAAGACTCGGGGGTTGTCGTTTGGTGCGGAGTCGGACGGCGAGCGGGGTGCGCCAGCGAAGCCAACGCTGAGGTGAGCGAGCGAGACCGTCACGTACCGGAGCATCGCAGCCTGCTCTGAGGTCACTCTGTGTCGCGGATCTCCAGCGACTTGACGATGCCCTGGACGACTCGGCGAAGAGCATCTATGTCCTGAGGCCGAACATGCTTCCCGACGAGCCGCTCGTCCGCCGCACGAAGCAGCGAGTCATGGCGATCGCGTGACTTGGTGCCAGCCAGCGAGAGACGGACTTCGATGGTCCGTCGGTCCATCGCGGATCGGCGCGTGACCAAGAGGCCGTCATCCTCCATGCGTGCTACGAGAGCGAGCACTGCGGGCAGCTCGATCTGCAGGGCGGCGGCGATCTGCGTCATCGTGGTGGGGCGTCGTTGATCGCAGATCGCCAGGGTGTACATCCTCTGCGGGTTCATGCCCGCTTCGAAACTCGCGCGGTAGAAGGCCTGGATGGCTCGCCAACCGAGGTAGAAGTTGAAGCACAGCAGCTCGCGCAGTTCGGCCGCTGCGACCTCGGGTGTTCGTGACGTCTCGCTGGTCCCGGTCATCGACAGATACGGTAGTGCATCACGCTCACGCTCGATGGATCCATGAGTTCGAACCAGGCGACAACCGCGGGGATTGTCATGGCCTTAGTCTGGGCCGCGAGAGCTTTGTCCATTGACTCCCACGCGACGAGATGCACGAAGCGACCGGAAGAGTCGACGGACAGTTGGTGAGCGACGAGCCCATCAATGGACTGGAGCTTGCCAGCGGCCTCGCGTGCGCGGGCGAGGAATACCGCTCGATCCACTTCTTGGGCTTCCCGCAGCCGCACAAGTTCAAGAACGTGCGGAGTGGCCGAGGGCCGGACGGAGTCGCGCACCACGATGTCGGAATGCGACATCTCAAAGTGCGCAATTTGATCGATCTGGGAGAAGAAGGGGGCGACTCGAGCCTGCAATGCGGGGTTGGAGGTGACGGCGGTTGCCGCCGACTCTGCCTCGGCAATGGAAGCCCAGTTCACGGCATCGACGAACTGGCCGTCATCCGCCCGAGCAAGCGTCCGCCCGATAAAGCCCGGTTGCTCACGAAGCACAGGCTCGATGCTCAGGCCGGCCAGAGCAACACCCGCTGGATCCACGCCCTGGGTGGGCGTGAAGATCACGAGTTCAAGTGCTGCGGCGGGCTGCGAGCCAATCGGGGTCGGTGTGGAGCGGCATCCGGACATGACGAGAGCTCCTGTGAGAGCAACGACGCAGATATAGTTCATGCGTGAACCATATCAGCTTGGTGCTGCGCGGTCAAGCGTCCAACGCGCTGCCAGGCGCGGCACCGCGGCGTGCGCAGCTCCGCCACGTCTCGAGCTGCTGAGACCGGCACGACACGCTCAAACCCCGCCGGGCTCCGACATCCGGGTGTCCCGTCTCCGTGGCTGTGGAATCGACGCAGTCAGACCACCCCTGGCCCTCTACTTCAAGAGTGGTTGCTACTGCTCCCTGTGCAAATCCGCGACTGCGGCTCAAGGCCGATTAAGCTGGAAAGGCCGGGGTGTTCGAATCGATGGGCGGTCGTGGATTATCGCAGGGAGCAGTAAAGCAGCCCTCGCCGAAAGCAAGAGAGACGCGTCCTCCACGAGGGCGCGTCTTTCGCTTTCTGTGCGGGGATTTCGAGGGGTGGGCCAGGGCGGGCGGTCACCGCGTGTCTCGCAGTCTTAACCGCCGGGTCGGCCGGATGCCCCCGCTGGCCGACCGGATGGGCCAAAAGTCGCTCCGGGTCTCTACGCGGGAGGGTGCCGGGTTAAGACTGGGTCGGGCCCGCTGGAGCGGTCACTACCCCCGGGGTCGGGAGCGCTGGCGCGGGGGCGATATGCTCTTACGGAAAGGGCTTCGCCCTCATCTTAACCGTCATCTTTGCCGGAGGCCGTGCTGTCCGAGACAACTGCCAACTGGTTGGGCTGAGGAATCACACGGAGGGCCGCGCGACATCGGTCCGTTCAGGTTTCGGAGAGGGAAGCGAATGCGGAAGACGGGACCGTGCAGTTACGGGTTACGGGCGACTCGAAATCCGATGATGTTATGACGGGAGTCGGGCGTGCCGCTGCCGCGACCCGAGGCGCGGCAGCCGGAGCCGCGGTTGCTCCAGTCGCCGCCGCGCAATGCACGCTCGTCTCCGCTGCTGGGGCCGGTCGGATTGGTCTGCGCACCGGACGGGTAATCGCCATGCCGGTCGTTCACCCATTCCCACACATTACCCGCCATGTCGAACAGCCCAAAGCCGTTGGCGGCCTTGCCACCCACAGGGTGGGTCTTCTTGCTGCTGTTTCCAGCGAACCACGCGATGGTTCCGAGCTGCTTGTCATCCTTCGTGCCACTCGGAGTGGCTGCCCACCCATGGAACGCTGTGGTGGTGCCCGCACGGTACGCATACTCCCACTCCGCTTCGCTGGGCAAGCGAAGGCCGTTCTTGGCGCAGAAGGGCTGGATGTCGTTCCAACTGACCTGTTCCACCGGAAGGCTGGTATCGCCCGTGAACTTGCTCGGGTTGCTGCCCATCTTGGCCACCCACTGCGCCTGCGTCACTTCGGTGCGGCCCAGATAGAACGCCTGCGTGAGCGTAACCTGATGCACGGTTTCGTCCGGATTGCAGCTGTACGAATCGCTCGCGCTGCAGCCCATGCTGAACGTGCCCGGCGGAATCAGGACCATCTCGATGCCCGTGCCGTTGTCGCGCACGCGCCAGGGCAAGCCCGTGGCCGTGATCGCCGCGCGCAAACCCGCGTCGTACACCACCGTCGTATCGGGGCTCTGCTCCAGCACCGTGGCCCACACGGGCGGAGGCGGCACCTTGCTCTCGCTGCGTTTGGCTGCGCTATCTGAAGTGGCCACCTGCACGTTGGCCGCGCCCAACAGCGCGACGAGCGGCAGGCAGGCGGAAAGTGGACCAGCCGGAATTCTCATTCGATGCATGTGAAGTCCTCCAGCAAGGCAGGCGCTCGAAGCGGCGCGATCTCTGTGCGGTCATTGTGGCGAACTATTGGAAACGATAGCAGGCCAAACGAAGTGCGGCCGTCGTCGCCATGGGATGATCCTTGCTCACGGAAGCGGAACGCCCCGCTGCGCGAGAGCTGCCGCGGTGACGGTCACCGCGGCCCACGCACCGGCCAACGCCCAAACGGCGATGGTGCCGATCCGGGGCCGCCACGCGGACGTCACGATCCCTGCCACAAGCATCACTTGGAGTGCGTGCAGGCCCAAGAAGTGCGCGATACGAAGATCCCCGCCCGTCGTCGACCAGCCGACGAGCGGGAGCCCCGTGGCGTCGGTGCCGTCACCGCCGATGAAGGGCGAGTCGCGGGTGCTCAGCATGGATGGTCTGACGACCAGCCGTGGGGCGTGTCGCGCCAAGGGGGGCCAGAAGGCACGGGTTCTCTACCTATCCCCTATGCGGCCGATCGGCGTCCTGCCCGGTACATCGTGCGATCACGAGCAGATTCTCTTCCCGCGTCTCGGCAGCACCATCACCCGGCCTCGCGTCGCGCAGGCATAACCGGGACACGCCCTGCACCTCACCGGGTTCCGACATGCGGGCGTCCTGTCCCCGGGGCTCTGAATCGCACGCTGTCACACCACCCCTGGCCCTCTATTGCCGGGCCGGTTGCGAAAGCGACCGGCCCTTTGGTTTTCAGGGAACGCCGCCGAGAGACCTTGGCGGCGTTTTCGCGTTTTGGCCTACGTTCCGCGAGGATTGGCGACTGGGCCCGCCGTGGGCGACGTCTCTGGCCTTCTGCCCGCCATAACCAGCGTCCGGCCACCCGGCGGCCCTTCGGGGCAAATTGCGGCCAAAGTCTCTCGAGGTCTCTCTTCCGGACGGGCGGGGGTGAACGGGCGACCTCGCTCGAAGTGCGATCGCAAACCCCACTGTCACGACCGCGATGTTCGCGCCACGGCGTTCCGATCGCCACGCGTCTGTTCATCGCCGCGAGCGACCGCCTCGTCGTTTGCATAAAGGCTCCGGAGACGATTCCGCGATTGGCGCGGCGATCGAACCCGGAGCCGCAGCGTGACATCATCGAAGAACCCGGACAGCATGACGCCCGCAGAGCGCGAAGCAGAGATCGCGAGCATTCTGGCGCGTGGCGTGGTGCGTGCCGTTCGTGCCGCTCGGGAGCGGACAGGCGGGACCAAGCGGGCGATTGACGAGCATGCCAGATCTCTCGGCGATGGACTTGAACTCTCGCCGGAAGCCGCCCTCAGTGTCGCAACGCGGCCCGTGGGTTAACAGGCTGTTGAAATAGTCCTTGACGTGCTTCTCCCGGGCCATTCCAGACCGCTTTCTGCCCGTTAGACCCGGGTGCGAGGGCCGGAAAATCGTCCGGTTCGGTAGCTGGGCTGGGTTTTTCAACAGCCTGCTAGAGCGATGTTTGGGCTTGATGGAGCGATCCCGACCTCCAGGACGGGGCCCGCTGTGGCGGTGCCGAACCGGTGCTCACGGCGACCCGCGGGCAACATCGATGGACCGAGCTGACCGAGTTTGAGCGTGCCGAACCAGAAAGCCGGTTCGATCAAATCCGAACTATCGCATCATGCACGCCACCAAAGCCCCACGTCGCCGTCTTCGTCGCCTTGCCGCATGGTCGGCCCTTGTCGCGATTGCCGTCACGGCCGCAGTCGTGCTCTCGGGCGGGTGTTCGCGCTCAGCTTTCATCGTGGACCCGTGGGAGGCGATCCCAAAGGCGACGCCAGAGGAGATCGCGAAGCAGCATGAGCCCGAGGCGCTGCGTGCCGATCTCGACGCGATCGTGGCGCTGCATGAGCGAACCGCCCCGAACCCCTACCTTCGTGTCTCGAAGGAGTCGATCCTCGCGCTCGCCGAGCGGCTCAAGGCATCGATCGACCGCCCGATGACCCGCCGCGAGTTCCTGCCGCTGGTAATGGAGATGCAGGCGGGGTATCGGTGCGACCACTACCTCCAAAGAATCCCCAGGGAGGATATGGTGGCCGGTCTCGCGCGCGGGGAGGGCTTCCTGCCTTTCCAGGCGGAGCCGAGGGGCGATGCGCTGGTCGTCATCGCAGTAACGTCGGAGGAAAAAGCGATCGAGCCCGGGGACACGATCGTGCGGATCGGTAGCGTCTCCGCAGCCGATCATCTTGCACGCCTGCGCACATTGATTCCCGCGGAAACCGAGGGTTCCCGCGACGCCGGGATCCGCCGGTCGTTTCAAGCGCTGAATTGGGTCGCCGGGGTTTCATTGCCGACGGATGTCGAACTCGTCCGCCCCGACGGTTCGAGGCACACCGTAACGGTCGAGGCTGTTGGCAAGCGCAAGATCAACCGGACCTTGCCGCGAGCATCGGTGCCCGAAGCATCACCGGCTTCTCAGGGCGAGGTGCTCGTCGACATCCCGCCATTCCGATGCCTCCTGCTGCCTGCCGACCAGTCCGGCGCCGCACCCATCGCCTACATCGACTTCCCGTCCATGGACTACATGCTTGGAGGGAAGTGGAACGACTTCATCGATCAGGCGATGACCGCCGTGAACGCGCGCGGCGCTGCGGGGCTGATCGTCGACATTCGAGAGAACCCCGGCGGAACAATCCTCGGCGATGACCTGCTCGCGCGAGTCACCGATCGCCCGTTCAGGGGAATGTCGCGGATCGTGACACGCCGGAGCGCGGAATCCGACGAGATGATGCGGCTGGCCGTGAAGCCCATGTGGCGTTGGCTGTTGATCGGTGTCGTGCTGCCCCTGTATATGCCGGAATATGTGGCGCTCAAGCACGGCGAAGACTCGATCGCCAAGATTCCGGTCCGACCCCCCCCGCGAATCGAACCTAGGTTCGACGGACCGACCTGCTTGCTGATCGGGGACGGAACGTACTCCGCCGCCGTGGTGCTCGCGGATGCGGCGCGGACCTACGACCTGATGCTCACGATCGGCCAACCGACTGGCGGCTGTCCGAACCAAATCGGCCACATCTGCCCGTTCCAGCTGCCGAACTCGCGGATCGTCGTGAATTGCGCGCAGCGGGTGTACATCCGCGCCAGCGGCGACGAGGCGGATGTGGGCCCCGTGCGGCCGCACATCGAGGTCGCGCCCGTCGCGGGCCGCGACACAGCGCTCGAGCGCGCAATCGTCGAGATCCGCCGGATGCAGGCGGAGCGGAAGAAGTGACCGCCGCCGTGCTCATCGCGCCCCTGCCAGCTGGTGCGTGCCCGGTCATCACGCTCGCGGCATTCACGGCTGCCGACGCGTGGTGCGAGCTGCGTGACACGGTCGTCCTCGAAGATCGGCGAAGAGCCGCCCGGAAGATCGTGGCTCCCACGCTGATCGGACTGGTCGCGGTCGCAGCGGCCATGTGACTCGCCCGACAGTCAACAATCACCGTCCAACGGCCGCACCGCCCTACCATCGACCGATACTCGATCATGCATTGAGAAGCCCTCATGCAAGCTGCCAGGCCCCGACCCCGCCGCCGTCTTCGTCGCCTCGCCGCATGGACGGCCTGCATCGCCGTCATCGCGACCGCCGCCGTCACGCTTTCGGGCGGGTGCTCGCAGTCGATGTTCATGCAGAGTCCCTGGAGCGCGATTCCTGCTGCGAGTCCCGAGGAGATCGCGAAGCTCCACGAGCCCGACGCCCTGCGCGCCGACCTCGACGCGATCGTCGCGCTGCATGAGCGGACCAACCCAAACCCCTACCTGCGTGTATCGAAGGAGTCGGTCGTCGCGCTCGCCGAGCGGCTGAAGGCCTCGATCGACCGACCGATGACGCGGCGCGAGTTCCTGCCGATCGTGATGGAGATGCAGGCGGGATACCGCTCCGATCACTACGGGCAAGGCGTGCCCAACGAGGAACTCGACGCTGCCTTTGCCCGCGGCGAGCGGCTGCTTCCCTTCCGCGCTGCGCCCGAGGGCGACGGGCTGGTGGTCGTCGCCGTGGCGGAGAGCGAGCGGGCGATCGAGCCCGGCGATACGATCGTGCGGATCGGGAGCGTGCCCGCCGCCGATCATCTCGCACGGCTGCGGGCGCTCCAACCGGGCGAGTCCGAGCGCTATCGCGATGTCTGCGTTCGCGAGTACTTCCCGGTCAACAGCTGGGTCGTGGGAATCACGCTCCCGACCGAGGTCGAACTGATCCGGCCCGACGGTTCGCGACACATCGTGACGGTCGAGGGCGTCGGCGACGGCGCGCGCAAGACCGAGCGGACCGCGGCGCTCGGTGCACCGCCAAGCACGCCGGCAGCGCCACGGGGCGAAGTGCTCGTCGAGAGCCCCCCATTTCGGTGCCTGCTGCTCACGGGCGATTCGCCCGAAGCCGCGCCTATCGCGCTCATCGACTTTCCCAGAATGGATGCCATGCTCGGCGGCCAGTGGGATCGCTTTCTCGACGACGCGCTCGCCGCAGCCGATGCGCGCGGGTGCGCGGGACTGATCGTCGATATCCGCGCAAACGGCGGCGGAGACGACGGCCTGGGAGATGCCCTGCTCGCACGAGTCACCGACCGTCCGTATCGGTTGTTCTCCCGCATGGTGTGGCGGAGGAGCCCCGAGTCGGACGAGTTGATCCGAATGGGCACGAAACCCGCGGTGCGCTGGCTTCTGCCGATCGGGTTGCGATTTGTCCTCCCCGAGTACATGGCGCTCGAGTACAGCGACGAGTTGACGGTCGACGCCGAGGCTGCCAGCCGTGCACCGGTCGACCCGGGCTTCCGAGGGCCGACCTGCCTCCTGATCGGCGAGCACACATTCTCCGCGGCAATGATGCTTGCGGATGCGGCACGGACCTACGACCTGATGCTCACGATCGGCGAACCGACGGGCGGCGTTCCGAACGAACTCGCGGGGATCGGCCCCATTCCGTTGCCCAGCTCGAGGATTCCGGTCAGCATCAGCCAGAAGCTCTACATACGCGCGAGCGGCGACGAGTCCGACCTCGGCCCCGTGCACCCGCACATCGAGGTCGCCCCCGTCGCGGGCCGCGACGCAGCGCTCGAGCGGGCAATCGTCGAGATCCGCCGGATGCAGGCAGAGCGGGAAGGTGCCCAGCGCTGAGTGTGCCGGGGTGACCGGCATGAGTCGCCGCCACAGGGCCCCTTGGGAGCGAGGGAATGGAAGAGGGCCATCGGGAGATCCGCAAAGAGCTCCGGCCGTTGCCGCCGCAGGGTTGAAGGCGCGGTCGGCTGAGGACTGTCGCCCGGATGGGTGCGAAAGCAGCCGGCCGCTTTGGTGTTCAGCCTGCCTTCAAGAGTGATCCGCCGCAAGACCTCGGCGGCGTT
>Ga0315900_10003810_pt1 | contig 21793 bp, 29 predicted proteins | sample LakEriMetagenome_FD_203521 | JGI IMG/M metagenome (GOLD analysis project Ga0315900, IMG submission 203521) | Freshwater fungal communities from buoy surface, Lake Erie, Ohio, United States - Buoy 12 MA114 | ecosystem: Environmental > Aquatic > Freshwater > Lake > Lake biofilm | place: USA: Lake... | reverse complement strand
CCCTACCAGGGAGATCACCCACGAGGGTCGAAAGATAAATAGTGGGTCAGACGTTGGATAGTAAGATCAAATAGATCTGAGGTTTCTCCGACAGATGCGAAAAAGGTTGATAATATAAGTGAGGGATTGGACCATGACACATAGGGATAGTGTCCTGAAATAACAGGGGTATTAGGTTCCATATAGGTGTAAGACATAGTCTGACGTACAGCCCACACGAAATTTACAACTAATAAGGAAAATTTGCAGGGGATAGTTGTATCTATTATATACTAAATACCATCTATGAAGGAAACAAACAGAGAGCGTAAAAATGAAATTAAGTATTTAATACAATTAAATGAGGAGCAGAAGGAGGCCAAGAAGTTAATAAGAGAAAACCAAATAGTGGTTATAACAGGCAGAGCTGGTTCAGGAAAAAGTCTTGTGTCAGCACAGTCAGCTCTAGATTTTCTGTTTAAAAAGGAATGTGAGAAAATATATGTAACGAGAGCAACAATAGAAGTGGGTAGTAGTCTTGGTTATTTACCAGGTTCAAAAGATGAAAAGCTAAACCCCTATCTTGAGGCTTTTATGGAAAACATAACAAAATGCTATGATAAAACAAAAATTAATCAACTTGTATTGGATGGTAAAGTGCAGGGTTATCCTGTTCAGTTTATACGCGGGAAGACTATTGACGATGTTCTTATAGTTGAGGAAGCTCAGAATTTATCTAAGGCTGAAATGCTAGCCATCATGACTAGGCTGGGTAAGACGGGTAAAATAATTATAAACGGAGATAACGATCAGCAAGATACTAAACACCAGGTCACTGGTCTATCATATGCTATTGAACTATCCAAGAAGATACCAGATATTAAATGGGTGAAGCTAAAAGAGAATCACCGAAGTGATCTAGTGGGTAAAATACTAGATTATGAATATGGAAAATAAGACCGCTGAAAAGCGGTTTTTTTATTTAAATAAATTAATAATATTTATTATATAAAAATAAATTTTGAATATTTAAACATTTTATGTATATTTGTATTGTAAATAAAACTATAAAATTATGTCAGAAGAAAAACAACCAACGAGAGAAGAGGTAATAGCGTTTCTTGTTGAATCTATTGAAATCAGTGAACTAAGAGCTAAGCTCCAATCTCTTAACGCTTCTATTGCAAAAGACAGAGCTGAAGAATTAAAAGCTCTAATCTTTATTTCTCAGTTGACAAATCCTAATACAGAGGAAATGTCTAAGCATGTAATTACAGAAGAAGATTTTAAAAACAATCCTGAAATTGCAGAAGCTGGATTTAAAGTTGGAGATGAAGTAACTATTCCAGAACAGGTTAAAAGGAAATTAAAAAAGGAAACAGTTTAAACATGGCTGTTGTTAATCAAGTTGATAAAATTGCTAAGTTAAGCAAGAAAGCTGCAGTGCAATTTCAGATATTAACTCATTGTTTTTTATCTGGGATTGTACTCAGCTCTTCTGAGCTTGAGTGTTTAACACTTTTAGCAGAAAGTGGAGAATCAGATCTTAATAATTTCTGTATTAATATACATAATAAAAAAATATTTAAGTCTGCACAATCAGCAAGAAACGCAATTGCTAAAGCTGCAAAAAATAGTCTTGTAATTAAACAAGGAAAAAGCAAGAAAAAAATTTGGGTTAATCCATCTTTGAAGGTACAAACTTCTGGTAATGTTTTATTAAACTATAAATTTTTAGCACTTGAAACCAAGTAAAGTGAGGGATCTTATTCCTAGTTTTGCTATGGAAATTGGAGAATCTGTAGATGTTGTTACAAGTGTAATCGGGTTTTATTATAAAAAAGTGAGACTTCATTTAGGTAATTTAAAGTCATCATCAATTCAGATTGAAAATCTTGGTTCCTTTTATATAAAGGAAAGAGCATTAGATAACAACATTAATAAATATGAAAATCTAATAAAGCAATCATCTAACAATACTATAACAGAGTATGCTGCTAAAGTTTCTAATAAAGAAAAGTTGGAGATGATGAAAACTGTAAAAGAAAAACTAAATATTGAAAAAGAAAGAAGAAAAGAAGTTATTAATAAACGCTTTAAATAAATCTTATGAATTTTAATAACATTATTAAAATATGGAAAAATAAAGGGGCGATTCTTGAAGGTATCACTAATTCTATATTTAAAAAAGAAGATGTAGAGGAAATTGCACGACATAGAATGCAAATCTGCAAGGAGTGTGATCTTCTAGATGAGCAAGGTGATGGATGTATGGTTCCAGGAACACAACCCTGTTGTAATGAAAAGAAAGGGGGATGCGGGTGTAGTCTTAATTTAAAAACTAGATCTTTATCTTCCGATTGTCCTTTAAGTAAGTGGGAAGCTGAATTAACAGAAGAAGAAGAAGATTTATTAAATCAAAAACTAGGACTATAATGGCATTAATATTTAAATCTGAGAATCACACCTACGAATCAATTAATGAGGATATATCATGGTTAAGTGTTACTAGTCTTATATCTAATTTTAAACAGCCATTTGATGCAGATGTTATAGCTGCAAAATCTTCTAGAAGTAAAAAGAGCAAGTGGTATGGTATGACTCCTGAAGAAATAAAAGCTGCTTGGAAATCTGAATCTAACAGGGCTACATCACTTGGAACATGGTATCATAATTGTAGAGAGGCGGATATTTGTGGACTCACTACAATAGAAAGAGATGGTGTAGAAATTCCTATTTTTAAACCTACCGAAATCGGGGGAATTAAACATGCTCCAGATCAAAAATTAGTTAATGGCATGTACCCAGAACATCTTGTTTATTTAAAGTCTGCAGGTATTTGTGGACAATCCGATCTTGTAGAAGTTATAAATGGTAGAGTGAATATTACAGATTATAAAACAAATAAAGAAATTAAACTAGAGGGATATACAAATTGGGAAGGGATGAGACAAAAAATGCAATCCCCCATCTCACATTTAGATGATTGTCATTTTAATCATTATGCTTTACAATTAAGTATATATCTTTACATAATCTTAAAGCACAATCCTAGATTAAAACCTGGAAAATTAACTATTCATCACATATTATTTGAGGAAGTGGGTAGAGATAAATTTGATAACCCGATTACAGCTCTTGATACACACGGTAATCCTGTAGTAAAAGATATTATTCAATACGATCTTCCTTATTTAAAAGATGAAGTGATATCTCTAATTAATTGGTTAAAAGATAATCTACATAAAATAAAACAAAAAGATGTGGTTTGATTTAATTAAAATGCTGGTAAAAATAGTTCAGCACAAAAAAGAAACTGATATAAAAAAGAGAGAAAATATATCAAAACTATATTTTCAAATGTCAGAACTTTTAGTCGAAGCTGCAAAAGACTTATCGCAAGATATTTATCCGCAAGGTAGATGTGCTACAATGTGGGCTTTATCAGAAGATGTATTAAAACATCTTAAAGATAAAGTGAATGATGAAGAGCTCAAACTCATATCAGAGCTTTTACATAGTTGTTCTCAACTTGAAAAAGAATATGCTAGACGTAAAGAACCAGGAACAATTACTGAGATGTTTGATGCAGCTGGTAGATTTCAATCTTTATCAATTTTATATTCTGTATGATAACACAAACAATACATGAAATACATAATCCTTTTGATGGGTATGCAAAACAGCTTGGAGAATGCCTTGTTATGTTTATGTTTGGCGGTAGTGTAACATCAAACCCTCAGTTTGTTGTACGTATATATGAAACAGGAATTATACGTACAGTGGATCAGAATGATTTGATTGTATATGGTAATCCCACAGCTGGTGAGTCCTTAGTTCCTGAGATTCCTGCTGATTGGAAACCACATAGAGGAAGATGGGGCAAAGGGGCTGTAAGAAACATGGACTTTTTAAAAGAAAAGAAAGATGACAAAGAAACCGCTAACTAAAGAGTTTTTAACAAATAGAGGATTTTGTTGTGGTAACAAATGTCAAAACTGTCCATATGTTCCTAAATATATAAAAGGAACTACTAAGCTAGAAGAAATTAAAATTGAAGAATTGAAAAAAGAAAATAATGGTAAGACTATTTGATATACAGAATGCAAAGATAATTCCTACAGAACATTGCTATACGCTTAAGTTTTTAAAAGATATTATGGATGAATTTCCTGAAGAACATTTAAAAATATATGCCTATCTGTTTTATATGACTTGTCCTAGTCCAGATGTAAACCCGTTTTTTGATGTACCAGAACATGAAAAAGAAGAACTTATTCTTAAAGAAATTGATGTTGACTTTTCTACTGATGAGGATCTTATTGTACAAGGTCTCAAAATGTGTAGGAAAATGTACGAAACACCAACGTATAGAGCTTACGCGGGCATTAAGAGTATGTTAGATCGTCTTGCGAAATACATGGAGACAACAGAAATTGAGCATGGTAGAGATGGGAATATTACTGCGTTGGTCAATGCAGCATCAAAATTTGAAGCTATACGTCAAAGTTTTAAAGGTACGCTCAGAGATTTGGAGGAAGAGCAACAATCAACAGTAAGAGGAGGACAAAACTTAGCATATGATCAATAAAAAATTAATATTATTTGTGATAATCACAATGTTGTTTTATTCATGCAATAGAACACTTACACCTTATCAAGCTGCATCAAAATCACAAAGATGTGGTAAAAACTCGCTTAAATAAAAACAAACATAAAATGAAAAAAAGAGTATTATTTATTTTAAAAAGAAGACACGATTACAATCAAGAACATTATTCTAATGAAGGACTTGCAACAGGTCTTTACAATTCTGCAACTTTTGTAAAAGATATGCTAGCAAAAAAAGGTGTTCCTTCTAAACTTGTCGTTGTTGTAGATAATAATGATATTGATAGAGAAGTAGCTTTATTTAATCCTACACATGTAATTATTGAGGGATTATGGGTGGTCCCTGAAAAATTTAATGTATTAAATCAATTACATCCAAATGTTAAGTGGATTGTGCGTATTCATAGTAATACACCATTCTTAGCTAATGAAGGTGTTGCATTTGATTGGATAGCTCAATACACTACCAAATCAAAAGTGTATGTAGCAACTAATGCTAAACAAATGAATAAAGAATTAAAATTTTATGTAAAAGGTAGGTATTCATCAACACCTGAAAGAGAACAAAATAAAATTATTGATCTTCCCAACTACTACCCTAAAGTATTTAAATCTACAAAAAGACCTAATTCCAAAGACGAGTATATTAATGTTGGTTGTTTTGGTGCTATCAGACCTCTTAAAAATCATATGACTCAAGCTATTGCTGCTCTTAAATTTGCAAATTCAATAAATAAAAAATTGCGTTTTCATATTAATACCGGTAGAATTGAACAAAATGGACAGTCGGTTTACAATAATTTAAAAGCATTTTTTAACACTATATCAGATAAAGGTCATCACCTTGTTGAACATGAGTGGATGCCAAGAGAAGAATTTTTAGAATTATGTGGACAAATGGATCTTGGTATGCAGGTTTCTTTTTCAGAAACATTTAATATTGTAGCAGCTGATTTTATCAGTCAAGGTGTACCTGTAATTAGCTCAAAAGAAATTCCATGGATGAGTAGGTTTTTTACCACAAATCCCACTAATAGCGATGACATTAGTAAAATTTTAAGTAGAGCTTATAATCAATACTCAACAAATGTATTATTTAATAAAAGTAATTTAAAAATTTATTCCAAAAAGTCTGAAAAAATATGGAGTAATTTTTTAGTAAGATAATGTGCTAGTAGGCCACTAGATCGTAGTTCCTCTCACAGCTCTCAGAATAGACTTCATGTCTTGCACAGCTGCCCCAGGAGAGCCAGACCGTAAGCTGGATGAGTTGGCAACTCTCACTGACTTTTGTTACAAAAGTTGCACATTGTAGGGTGGTGAAACTGGCAAACACGCCATCTTGTCTCGATGGTGGGAAAAAGATTGATTCTTTTCCTTTGGAGGTTCAACTCCTCTCCCTACAGCTTAATGGTGGATTAGCCAAGTTGGTAAGGCAAGGCTCTGCAAAAGCTTGATGCACAAGTTCGAATCTTGTATCCACCTCAAATACACATATGAAAAAGTTATTAATAATATTAGTACTACTCCTATTTTCAATATTAGGATATTCTCAAAACGGTGGTCAATACTTTGAAAACAATGTTATTATTGTTAAAGTGATTGGTTATTCTAATGGACAATATATATTTTCTGTAATAAATAAACAAAATTGTGAAGCTAGAATAAGAACTAAAGCAGATCAAGATCCTGCTATTGATGTAGTAGTACAGTCAAAAGATTCTGTATGGATATTTGTACCAAGATCTCAAGGAGTGGAAATATTATTTAGAGCAAAAGCAGAGACGTTTTGTATTTCTAATCCTGATATGGGGTGGCTTGAAATAAAAATAACTCTAACAGTTTTATCATTGTTAGAAACACCATATATAACAATTACAAATAATAATGTAGCAAATCAAGTAGTATTGATTAATAATGTTTTAATAAGTAAATTTACAGTTCCTCATACGCAGTTTATATATGTTTATGATATTATAGGAAATAAATTATTTTATCAAAAAAGTTATATTAGTAAACAAAATGAAATAAATTTATTTCCATATTTTAAGACTGGAATCAATTTTATTAAAGTGATAACAGAGAATAAAATATATACCACTTATTTATTTAGAATTATAAAATAAAATATATGTCAGAAACTTATCAAGACTATGAACCCAACTATATTGGTAATGGGTTTATGTTTAACTGGGTGTTTCACTACAACCCATTCACTGAACTATGGGCAGCAATACATAGAGATGACTATATGAAGTATTGGGATAAAACTGACTGCAATAAGTGTCTAAGAAGTAAAAACATCAGTGATCTTAAAGAACTTCTTTATAAAATGAAAGGAGATCCTGAAGAAGTAGAAAAGCTTATCAATGAGTAATTTTATAGAAGTACCTACATATAAAAATGGGACATGGTCTGTTACACCTTTTCAAACAAGAGAAGAGTTTAGAGATTTTTTACAATCACTTTTTAAAGAACCTGGTACGTACAACTTTGATGAAACTGCACGTATATTTAATGTTGAAGGACGCAAGTTTCAGAAGCAAGGATATTACTGTGATGCTCCTAATAAAACTAAAGACTTCATAACTTATTGGAATGACCAGAAAGAAAAATGTCGTAAAGGTATAATAGTACATTCAGATACCAATACTTGGTATATTTCTAGAGATTATTATATGTGGTTGAACTTTCTTCCCATCTATGATAAGGAGGAAAAAAGATTTGATTTTGCAAAGGTACGTGACGCGCAATACCACATGGCTCTCTATGAACACTTAGCAGAGCTTAATTATAAACATGCCATTATATTAAAGAAACGTCAGATAGCTTCGTCATACTTTCATATGGCTAAGCTTATTAACCAGTATTGGTTTGAGGATGGTGCTGTATTAAAGATAGGTGCAAGTCTTAAAGACTATATTAATGAAAAAGGTTCTTGGAAGTTTTTAAATGAGTATAAGAACTTCTTAAATGAACATACAGCATGGTATAGACCGGCTGAACCTGATAAGGTGGGGGCATGGCAACAACAAATTAAAGTGAGGATTAATGGTAGAGATACTTACAAGGGTAATAAATCTACTATTAATCTTTATTCTTTTGAGAAAGATCCTACCCATGGTGTGGGGGGACCTGTAACTTACTTTTTTCATGAAGAAGCTGGTATTGCTCCTAAGATGGATGATACATATGGGTTTATGAAACCTGCACTTAAATCAGGTCATATCATCACTGGTCAGTTTATAGCAGCAGGTTCAGTGGGTGATCTTGATCAGTGTGAACCTATGAAAGAATATATTCTTAATCCAGATGAGAATGGATTCTTTGGTGTTGAAAGTAATCTTTTAGATGGTGATGGTACTATAGGTTTAACAGGTCTTTTTATTCCTGAACAATGGAGTATGCCACCATACATAGATGAGTATGGTAATTCTAAAGTGGAAGAAGCTTTGGAAGCTTTGGATAGAGAGTTTGAACAAGCAAAGAAAAAACTTAACCCTGAAGCTTACCAGCTTACAATATCTCAGCATCCGCGAAACATAGAAGAAGCATTTGCTACAAGAAAGGTGAGTGTATTTCCATCTCATCTTGTAAGTAAACAACTTCAAAGAATTAGTGATAAGGAATATTCAGTTGAATATATTGATCTTTCTAAAAACTCAGAAGGAAAAATTATAGCTACAGCATCAAGAAAACTTCCTATATCCGAGTTTCCAATTAAGAAAAATACAGAAGATAAAGAAGGAGTGATATGTATTTATGAACGTCCTGTAAAAGATCCTACATTTGGAATGTATTATGCATCTATAGATCCAGTGGGGGAAGGCAAAACAACAACATCTGAATCACTATGTTCTATTTATATTTTAAAAAATTCTGTTGAGGTCATTACAGATGATGGAGATGGAAAAGTTAAAAATGAAATAGAACGTGATAAAATAGTAGCAAGTTGGTGCGGTAGATTTGATGATATTAATAAAACTCATGAACGTCTTGAGATCATGATTGAGTGGTATAACGCCTGGACTGTTGTTGAAAATAACGTAGCTCTATTTATACAATACATGATTAGTAAAAAGAAACAGCGTTATCTTGTACCAAAAGATATGATATTGTTTCTTAAAGACTTAGGTGCTAATAGAAATGTATTCCAACAGTATGGTTGGAAAAACGTTGGTACACTTTTTAAAGGTAATCTTCTATCTTATGGTGTAGAGTTTTTACAAGAAGAACTTGATCACGAGACTCTTCCGGATGGTACAATTGTTAAAACTGTTTATGGTGTAGAACGTATCCCAGATCCCATGCTTTTAAAAGAAATGAAAGACTATAGGGATGGGTTAAATGTCGATAGACTTGTATCATTTTGCGCACTTGTAGCTTTTGCCAAAGTGCAACAATCAAACAGGGGTTTACAAAAAAGAGTCGAAACTAACAACAAAAACTTGGTAAATCCAGAAAAAAGTTATAAATTAAAATTGAACCCTTTTAGGCATTTGGGAAGGTCCCGTGTTAAACAGAGTGCTTTTTCAAAGCCTAATGTTCCTTTTAAAAACATAAGATGATGGAATATGAAATAACTATATCAGATGATGATGCTGGTATTTTTTTATTTACAAATACAACATACTCATTCCCTATAATAGAAGTGGTATATGAGTTAATAAACGAATAATCATGCAAGTATACAATGCACTAGATTTAAAAGCAGGTAAGAAGACGGCGTATAATAAAATGGGTACGCTTACCCAACCTATACAATTTCTTCCTAACAAAGAGAAAGATGGGGAGTGGGGAGCTTGGAATTTAGATTGGTTAGAATGGCAGGGTATAAAGCAAATTAGAAGAAACTCTAGAAGACTTTTAAAAAACTACAAACTTGCTAAAGGTATCATTGATAGAACCGACTATATAATTGAGGAAGATAATGAATATGCAGATCTTATTGAGACTTTAACAAAAGAAGACCAATCTGCTCTTGAGCTTAAATACTATCCTATTATTCCTAATGTAATTAATGTTTTAACTGGAGAATTTTCAAAACGTGCTTCTAAAATAATGTTTAGGGCGGTTGATGATATGTCCTATAATGAAATGTTAGAAGAAAAAAGGGGAATGATTGAACAAGCTCTTTTAGCAGATGCTGAACAAAAGATTGTTTTAAAGTTAATTCAGATGGGAATGGACCCTGAATCTGAGGAAGCGCAGCAAGCACTTAACCCTGAGAATTTAAAATCTCTTCCTGAAATAGAACAATTTTTTAAAAAGGATTACAGATCTTTAATAGAGGAATGGGCGTCTCATCAACTTAAAGTTGATAATGAAAGATTCCATATGTATGAACTTGAGAATATGGCTTTTAGAGATATGCTTATTACAGATAGGGAATTTTGGCATTTTAAAATGAATGAGGATGATTATGAAGTGGAACTTTGGAATCCTCTTCTTACATTCTATCATAAATCTCCGAGCGCTAGATATATTTCTCAAGGTAATTGGGTTGGTAAAATTGATATATTAACAGTTGCAGATATTATAGATAAGTATGGATATTTAATGACTCAAGATCAGCTTGAAGCACTTGAAGCAATATATCCTGTAAGATCAGCAGGACTTGCTATGGGAGGTCTGCAAAATGATGGTTCTTATTATGATGCTACAAGATCTCATGCTTATAATGTAGAAGGACCGTCTTTATCATATAGACAATTTTTGTCTACGTATGAGAACATGCCTTATAACGGGGATATTATTCAGTGGATACTTGCAGAAGGAGAAGATTTTTTAGATTATGGTCCTACCCACATGCTTAGGGCTACCACTATTTATTGGAAATCACAAAGAAAAGTTGGGCATCTTACAAAAGTTGATGAAACTGGTGAAATTATACAAGATATTGTTGATGAAACATATCTTGTTACAGAAAAGCCGGAGTATGATACATCTAAAATAAAGACTAAAAGTAAAGATAATTTAATCTTTGGTGAACACATAGATTGGATTTGGATTAATGAAGTTTGGGGAGGTCTTAAAATAGGACCTAATAGACCATCTTTTTGGGGTATGAATAACCCCGGAGGTCTTGCCCCCATGTATTTAAATGTTAAAAAAATTCCTTTTCAGTTTAAAGGCGACACCACTTTATATGGATGTAAACTTCCTGTAGAAGGTGCTGTGTTCTCTGATCGCAATACGCGATCAGTAAGTCTTGTAGACTTAATGAAACCCTATCAGATAGGATATAATATTGTAAATAATCAGATAGCAGATATTCTTGTAGATGAATTAGGTACAGTGATTATGCTTGACCAAAATGCTTTACCTCGTCACTCATTGGGTGAAGACTGGGGAAAAGGAAATTTGTCAAAAGCATATGTAGCAATGAAGAATTTCCAAATGCTGCCTCTTGATACATCTATTACAAATACAGAGAATGCTCTTAATTTCCAACATTATCAAGTGTTAAATCTTGAACAAACCCAACGTTTACTTTCAAGAATACAATTAGGAAACTATTTTAAAACACAAGCTTTTGAAACAATAGGTATTAGTCCTCAGAGAATGGGATCTATTACGGGTCAACAAACCGCAACAGGTATTGAACAGGCTGTAGTAAACTCATATGCTCAAACAGAACATTATTTTGTTCAACATTGTGATTATTTAATGCCTCGTATACATACAATGCGTACTGATTTAGCACAGTATTATAATTCTAAAAAACCTAGTTTAAGACTTCAGTACATCACAGGAAATGATGAAAAGGTAAACTTTGAGATTAATGGTATTGATCTTTTAGCTAGAGAATTAAATGTATTTGCTACTACAAAAAGCAATCATCGTAGTGTACTAGAACAATTAAAACAATTAGCCTTAAATAATAATACATCTGGAGCTTCTATTTACGATCTTGGTAATATTATTAAATCTGAATCAATTGCTGAACTTACTACTGTTCTTAAATCAGCTGAAGAAAAAGCTAATGCTATTAGACAAGAACAAGCTCAACAGCAGCAGCAGATGGCTCAACAAGAACAGCAAGCAAGACTTCAAGAAGCTCAGATGAAAATGCAGTTTGAGCAAGAAGAGAATGAAAAAGATCGACAAGCTCGTCTATTGGAGGCACAAATTAGAGCAGCTGGATATGGTAGTCAATCAGACGTTAATATGAATCAACAGTCTGACTATTTAGATGCTATGGAAAGAATAGAAAAACAAGATAACTATAGACAGCAAATGGATCTTGATAGAGAACGAGAAGTTAATAAAATGAGTATTACTAGAGAGACTAATCAATTAAAAGAAAAAGAAATATCATCGAGAGAAAGAATTGCAGAAAAACAATTAGAAATAGCAAGAACTAATAAAAATAAGTATGATAAACCTCAATCTAAATCTAAAAAGTAGATGAGATTATTTTTATAGCGGTATACTGATAAAAAACAATTTATAGCTGTACATTTTTAATATTTATATTAATATATTTTGTATATTAATATTGTAGATCTAAAACCAACAAATATGAACACACAAGTAGATAGTGCACAAACTAATGTGCAACAAGTAGATTTAGATATTGATTCGCTCTTTGAAGGTGCTCCTGTAGCAGATAACATAGTAACTCCTACTGATCCACCAGCTGAAAAAACTAAAAGGAATATTTTTAGTAAAGAAAATATCGATCTTAGTTTTTTAGACCCTAGTTCAAAAGAAGAAGTTAAAACGGATGAAACATCCGAAAACAAAGATTCTAAAGAACAAATCACTCAAGATGAACTTAAAGATATTTTAAGTGATGTTAGTGATGCAATAGAAGATGAGTCTAAAAATCCAGGAAGACCTAAAGTAGATAAGTCTGGACTTGTTGATACAATGTCTAAACTTATAGATGAGGGTCTCATCATTCCTTTTGATGATGATAAAGCCATGGATGAGTATTCCTTAAAAGATTGGAAAGAGCTTTTAGAAGCAAACTTTCAAGAAAGAGAAAAAGGAATAAGAGAAGAAGTTAATCAAAACTTATTTCAATCACTTCCTCCTGAGTTACAATATGCTGCAAAATATGTTTCAGATGGGGGTCAGGATTTAAAAGGTCTTTTTAGAGCTCTTGCTCATGTTGAAGAGTTTAGAGATTTAGATCCAGAAGATACTTACGATCAAGAGGTTATTGTTAGACAATACATGCAGGCTAAGGGAATTCCAGAACAAACAATTGATGATGATATTGACACCTGGAAAGACCTAGGTAAACTTGAACAAAAAGCTAAGCAATACAAACCTGAGCTTGATCATATGCAAGAACATGTTGTTGCTGAGCAACTCGCAAGACAAGAACAAATGAGACAACAACAGCAAGAAGCAGCAGATGCTTATGTTGAAAATGTTTATGATGCTTTAAAAGCAGCAGATATAAACGGTCTTAAATTGGATAAAAAAGTACAAGCTCAACTTTATTCAGGACTTGTTCAACCTCAATATCCATCAATGAGTGGACGCCCTACAAATCTTTTAGGGCACTTGTTAGAGAAATACCAGTTTGTAGAACCTAACTACCCCCTTATTGCAGAAGCTCTTTGGTTACTTTCTGATCCAGATGGATATAGATCGCAACTTGTAAAACAAGGTAAAAACTCTGCTGTTGAACAAACAGTTAGACAATTAAAAACCGAACAGTCTAACAAAATAGCAAGTTCTTCTTATGATGAAGACGATAAACCACAACAAAGAAAGATTAGTAGACAAACTAATATATTTAAACGATAAAAATTTTAACAATTAAAAATTAGAATCCTATGGCAACTCCAGTTTTAAACAATGGTATTTTTCTACGTGATACCAGCTACCAAGCAAGCTCGCACGTAGATTCTTACCACCTAGTTAACATGCTGAAGACCGCAGAACCTATGGATATGGGTCCTGTAGATCTTTGGGCTATGGCACAAAAGGTAGAAATGCCTTTGTACCAAATGTCTAGCTTTGGTGGAAAGAACGTTATTATGGTTGATAATGCACGCGGTGAGTACAAATGGCAAATACCTGTATCGCAAGATCTTCCTTATATTGTTGAGAATATTGAGGATGATCAAGCGCAGCTCGGTATTGATGGTCAAACATTTCAAATTAAGTTGAACAAACGTCAATTTGGACATGGTGACATCATCACTTACGACAAATACAATGGTGTGGAATTGTACATTGTACCCACTGAAGACATCGTCCCTGTTGGTGATGGTTTCATTTACACAGTGCAACTCGTAAACAATGATAACACAAAATGGTTAGATGGATCTAAATACCTTAAAACAGGTACAAAGTTCTTCCGTAAAGGTTCTGCTCGTGGTGAGTATGGTGAAAGATTCTCTGATATCGGAGCTTATGGTTCTGGTTTCCGTGAGTTTTATAACTATGTAGGTGGTGCTGAAGCTCACGTACACTACTCAGTTTCTTCTCGTGCTGATCTTATGATGAAAGGTGGTCTCAAAAACGATGGTTCAGTTCCTGTAGTTGAGATTTGGAGAAACTTTGATAAAACAAATGATCCTGCTATTTCTAGCTTAGAAGGTCTTGCTGCTAAAATGGGTAAAGAATATGTTAAGCGTGCTATTCAATCTGGTACTCTTAGTCGTACTTTCTTGACTACAATGGAAGCTGCTCACCTTACTAAAATTGCTACCGACATTGAAACCTACTTGATGTGGGGACATGGCGGACGTGTTAAACAAGATGGTCCAGATGATCTTCGTTTGTCTGTAGGTCTTTGGAAACAACTTGACAACTCTTACAAGCGTATCTACAACAGAAGCAGTTTTAATCTTGATTTGTTCAAATCTGAGATCTTTAACTTCTTCAATGGTCGTGTTGAATTTAAAGGACCCGATCCTCAACGTAAACTTGTTGTACAAACAGGTATGGGTGGTATGAAACTTGTTAATGAAGCAATTAAGAAAGAGGCTGTTAACTCAGGTCTTGTTCTTAATGCTCATGAGCTTGGCGCTGTAACAGGTAAAGGAATGGATCTTAACTTTGGGTTTGCTTATACTCAATATGTTATTCCTTTCTTAGCTAATGTTCAGTTTGTACTTAATCCTGCATTTGATAATGTACATACAAATGATATTGAAAACCCAATCATCGATGGTTTCCCACTTAGTTCTTATAACTTTATTATCTTTGATATCACTGATAATACTAATGACAACATTTACTTGTTGAAATTAGGTTGGGATAACCAACTGAAGTGGTTCTATCAAAACGGTACTATGGACTATATGGGACGTACACAAGGCTTCCAGTCTAGTGGTCAGTTTAACGGTTATCGCGTATTTATGACACAAACAATGCCTGCAATTTGGGTGAAAGATCCTACTAAGGTGTTGAAGATTGTTATGAGAAATCCGATCACTGGTGGTTCATTCTAATAATATAACAGTACCTGGGTTGCTTCCCGTAAGATCAGCACCCAGGTCTTTATATATTTTTTAACTAAAACCAATAAAAACAAAACAAAATGGCAGGTAATCCTAAAACAAGTAAGTCAACAGCAATCAAAAGTGCTCAGTCTAAACCGGGTTCTAAAGGTGTGTTTGTTGGAAAAAACCCTAAAGCGGGTGTTCAAAGCACTGCGATTAAATCTAAAAAGGGTAAATAATTACACATGTTTCATGTGGAACCTATGATAAACTAAAACCTGTTGTACGCACACCTTCGGGGAGTTTGCAACTCTCAACAGGTTCTATTAAACTTTATTAATGATATCACTTAAAAAACTTATTCAGGTTCCTGGTTCTCCTGATATTGCGTTACAGCAAAAATGGAAGGACTCTGAAGCAGCGCATGCGCGCCTCGCGCACGTGAATAGACTCTCTAGAGATGTCTATGACATAGTCACTTATGAAGTGAATTTAGCTAATGGAACTAATGCTGTTATTCCTATTAATTCTAAAAAAGGAATCTTAGATATTGAAAATGCAGATGCTACAGCTACAAGTTTATATATATATTTAAGGAATGATGAAATTACATACGATAGATTAAAATTTTATATTCAACTTTCTGTATATACAACAAATGGAGCTGTTACTCCTATTGCTATAGGTAGAGGAATTGCCCCTGCTGAATTTTTAATTGAAATAAAAAATCTTGATGCAGCAGCATCATGGGATAATTTGTATCTTTATTATGAACTAGTTAAAATAGACTAAAATGGCACAAGAAATTTTCACTCGCGTAGGAAGACTACTTAGAATTAAGAATCAAAAAGTTACAAACTTTACAAATGAAAATGATTCTTATTTAACTGTTTTAGTTAAAACAGCAGAAAATGTTAAGTGTCTTATGTTTACAGATGCTGAAGTGGCTAAAGCTTTAGCACGTGCTGAAAAAAATAAAGAAGACCAACCTAAACAAAGTTGGATTTCAAAAATATTAGACTGAATTGGTTACAATCTGTAACCATCTTATAAACCAATAAAAACCAAACATGAGTAGTGTAACTATCGTGGAGAAGTATCCACAAAACAAAAGATCATCTATTTCTATTAAACCTTTCTTTGAACCTACAAGATCAAATATGGGTTTAGAAAAATACGGTTTATCGCTCTTTGACAATACATTTCATGAAGAATCATTAGCTTGTCTTGAGATTAACGGGATTAAACGCTATATAACTGGACTTAATGAGTTTGCTCCTGAAGTTAAAAATTTAGACGATGAAGAACAAGCCGCTAAAATTAAACAAATTAGAGTGATTGTTTCACAACTTGAAAAAGAACTTGCTGCTAATGTTGTAAATCCTGATGATCCTGAATTTTGGAATAAGATAAAATTACTTAAACCAGACAACGATGATTTTTGGGGAAGGATTAAAATAGCTTGTAGTAATGAACCTCTATTCTTAGAACCAGAAAAAGATCCATACGATCTTATTAAACTGATTGCCATTGAGAATGGAGGTTTTTCTATTGTGGCTAAGTCTTATGATGAGGCTAGACAAAGACCTGTACCGCCTAAATTTTATTTAGATAAGTTAGAAGATACAGTTTCTACAAAAACAGAAGTTAAGAAACTTAGAAACAAAGCTCTTTCTGAACTTCAAAAGCTCTTTGATAAGAATACTAATAAACTGTTTTATGTTGCTAAAGTATTAGATCTTAATTCTGCGCAGTATAAAAAATCTACACCAACAGATGTACTTTATGATAATATGGATAAGTATATTAATGGTGAAACTGTAGAAACAAATAAAAAGAAAACAGCTGAAAAGTTTATTGAAACTGTAGCTTTAGATATGGAAACCTTAAAAATTAAAGCTATTGTTAAAGATGCTAATGCTCATAAATATATTAGTGGTCGCGGGGATGGTTTTATATATCATGTGGAATCAGGTACCCTTTTAGGAAAAACACAAAGTGATGTTCTTGAGTATCTTAAAAATCCAATGAATGAACAGATGCTTTCTACAATTCAAAGTAAAGTAGAAAAAACTTGGAATAAATAATATGCCTAAAGAGATGATCAAACGTAAAGATGGGTCTTATTCTCAAAGAGGTCTTTGGGATAATATCCGTGCAGCTAAGGGGTCAGGTAAAAAGCCTACATCTGAAATGCTTAAACAAGAACGTAAGATAAAAGGTAAAACTAAGAAGTAATGGCTAAGGACAAAAAATGGATTCAGAAAGCAACTGAATCAATTAAAAGACGTGGTACAGAAGGTGTTTGTACAGGATCTAAGTTTGGCGGTCCTACATGTCGTCCTGGAACTAAAAGATACAATCTTGCTAAGACATTTAAATCGATGGCGAAAAAATGACAAATAATCTATTAAGAATCAAAATTCAACAAAGACTTAACAAGCTTGGTAGTTTTGATTATGATAATATAGAATGTTGGCAAATATCTGAAGCATTTAACAAGGCTCAAATAGAATGGTTTAGACGTCAAGTTAGAGGTTTAAACACATTAAAAGAATCTACAGAAGAATCATACGCACTTATAGATGATCTTCAAAGATTTGTAAAGACAAGAAAGATACAAGGTACAAATAAAGATAAATTTTTTGAAACTACAGTTGTTCCCAAAGACTATCTTTATTATGTAAGAATATCCGCTGCAGGAGATTCCGATTGTTGTAAAGATAGAGATCTTACTGTTTATTTAGCTGAAGAAGGTAATGCTGACATTATTTACTACAATGAATTTAAAGGTCCAAGTTTTGAATGGGGTGAAACGTTTGCGACAATGCAGGGTGATAAGTTTAGAATTTACAGAACTGATGATTTTAAAATACAAGATGTCACTTTAACATATTATAGAAAGCCGGTTGATATCTCTTTTGACAACTGTGTTGATCCTGCAACAGGAGATTTAAGAGGTGATGTTGAGACAGAGTTTAAAGATGATATAGCTGAATTAATTTTAGATGAAGCGGTAGCAATTTTAGCAGGTGATATTGAGTCTATGTTACAATATCAAAGAGCAACTCAAAATGCTCAAAAATCTAATTAACGTATGCAAAAATTACAAAGACCCTCAATATTTAGTGTAAACGGACCAAGTGTTTCCACAGAGCCTGCAAGTACAGGGATAAAGACAGCTCCGATAGCTGGTAAAAATCCTTTAATAGATGAGTCTTGTATTACTTTCCTTAACTATCGTGTGCAACAAGAAGATTTATCATCTCGCATTTATTTAGCAATGTCTCTTTGGTTAGACAATGCTGGATATGTAAATGCAGCCAAACTTTGGAAAAAGTATTCAGATGAAGAAAGAGGACATGCTGACATTGCTCGCGAGTATCTTCTTAATATGGGAGTTCAGCCAGCAACAGCAGCATTAGAACAACCAGCTGAAACATTTGGAGGTCTCCCAGATATTATTCGTAAATCTTTTGATCATGAGGTAGAAATTACAAAACAATGTAGTGATTTAGCTACTCATGCTCTTAAAGATGGTTCTCATATGCTTTATGAACTTGCTCTTCACTACTTAAGAGAGCAAAATGAAGAGCATGGTAAAATGCAAAATTGGGTGGATCAACTCAATGCGTTTGGAGAAGATAAGATTGCAATGCGTCTTCTTGACCATGAAATAAAAGATTATTTGTAGAATTGTAAAATAATTTGTATATTATATTATAAACTATTTTTTATTTATAAACCCTAAAAATTAAAAACTATGTATTTTAATCACGCGTTCCGAAAATCCTTGCTGGCAGCTTATGTAGAGGCTGTTCCAGCTGTTCCCGCATCTCCTGGTCCTAGTGGACTTGTTCCTTCCGGTAACTGGGAAGTTGATCAACTTACTGTAGGTTCTACAGCAGATCTTACAGCAGGTCAAATTGGTTTGTTTGATGCTAAAACATTCCAAGCATTCACTGATAACAATGGTGGTAAACCTTTCATCATTGCTCAAGGTTCTTATTTTACAAAAGATAAAATCGGACCTTATCATGGTGGTTATCAAGAGTCTGTAAAATCTAAAGTAATTAATCCTAAGTACATTAGTAAAGTATTTACAGCTTGTTCTACACCTCCTGTAAATCAGGTGAAAGAGTATTGTGTATGTAAAGTTGAGTGTGGTAAAACTTACAGACTTCGTTTGGATCTGAAAGGTAGTCCTGCACTTCGTTTCTTGTCTCACAATATTTACAAAACCCTGGATGCCTTCACAGGATGTTGCACAGACGATTGTACAGCTGTATGTACAGGAGCTCTTGTAGATCCTACTATTGTAGCTATTAAATGGGCAAAACAAATCGTTGAGAGTCCTATTCTTAAAGACTTTTTACAAGTTGAAGTAAAAGATTGGGATGGTGCTTTAGTATCTACTACTTTTAATGGTTTAAATTCAGTAGAAGATTTTATTGCTGATCTTGATGCTTATGAAGCAAACACTACAGAAGATTTTAGCGATGTAGATCTTAAAGCTTGTTTGTCTCTTCGTGTAGCTTATATTGATACTAAATTTGGAAATTGTACATTTACTCCTAGAGATTTTTACGAAGTTCAACCTTTGTTGATCTATGGTTCTATGACTGATGAGTCTGGAGATCCTTGTAATGTACAATGTTTTACAGAAACAGAAACTGTAGCTCCTGTTCAAGCTCAAGGTCTTGGTGAAACTGTTCTTCGTGATCTTATTCTAACAGGACGTTATCGTCAAGAGGCATTTCCTGATAGTTCTCATGTTGATCATTTGAGGATGCGTGAAATTGAAGCAAATCCAGTTCTTTCTCAAGTAGATCGTAATGGTTTCTTTAATAGCATCAATATTCTTCATAGTGTACCTCGCTTTAACAATCCTACCGGTACATTTGATAATGATCAGTATTTGATTACTATCTACGTCGAAAATGGGGTAGATGCATCAAATATTCTTAATCAGCTTGAATCAATTATCAACAATTCATGTGTTGGTGAATGCGATAAAGAAATTGAGAAATACTGTGCGGGATATGTTGAAGATGTAGCTCCTCCAGCTGCTCCTCCAGAAGGCTTTGTTGCAAATTGTGATTGTTTAGTACTATCACGAGCAGTACCTGCAAGTCCTGTTACAGAAACCACAACACAAGCTCAAGGATAAACCTAGAAAATATCCTAAAATAGAAAAAGGGATGGGACAATCAGTCCCTCCCTTTTTTATTTTGGAAAAATGATTAAAAAATTGTATATTATTATTGAACCAGTCTGAGTAATTTTACATAAATAAATTGTTTTCAAATGGCTTCAAAACATCAATTAAGTTTAGATATTGTAGATACAAATAATCCATGTATTATTAAAATTTATGATAGTAGTATTTACTCAGAAGTAATTCCTGTAGAATGCGCTACTTTACAAATTATAGTGCCCGGTTTTAATAAACCAGTAAAATTAGAAGTTGAAGAAAATTTTACTAGGAATATAACATCTTGTGATTTATATTTACAAACCCAAAATTGTGGAACAGATTGTGTAGCTCTTCCTGATGGAGTGTATAATATTCAATATACAGTTGCACCTAATGATAAAGTTTATGTTGAGTATGAATATTTAAGAATGACTCAATTTTTAGAAAAATACTATAAACAATTTTGTAAATTAGAAATGGCAGCCTGCGAACCAAATGCTGATGTAAAAGATTCTCTTAAAGAACTTAGACTTATAAAATCATTCGCCGATGCTGCTAAAGCTAAGATTGAGTATTGTCATGAAACATCAGTCGGTATGGATCTTTTTAATTATGCTAAAAAAAGATTGGATAAATTTGCACAATCATGTGGTGATCAATGTCACTAATTTTTTTAATATAAACCAACAAAAACCATGGAATCAAAATGTTTAAACTGCGGTAGTGTAATTACATGCGGATGTCAAAGAAGAATGACAAAAGAAGGTAAACCTGCATGTACTAATTGTTTATCATTACAAGAAAAAGAAGAAGACGAAGAAAGGAAAAGAAGAGTTTCAGAAGAAATACTAAAACTAAAAAATGATGTATTGCCAAAATAATAATTGTACTGACTTAACTCCTAAAAAATTTGAATACTATAAAGAGTTTGCTGATATTGTTGAGCAACAAATGTATCAAATTAAATATGGATTAAAACCATGCAGTAAAATTAAAAATTTTGACAGATACGACATTAAAAAAACTATTCTTGACTGGCAAACTTTAAGTAATACTGATGATATTTTTTTAGAGCACGGTCTTGGAAGAGTTTATTCTTATGATGCTAGAGATAATAACTATTTAATTCAAAACAGTCCTTTATATTCTACAAATTCAAGTTTAAAATCTAGATATTGGGACGATACTCAATGGTGGGGAAATCAAGGTTCTACATCAGAATGTGTAGCTTATGCTTGGATACATTGGTTAGAAGATGGTCCAATTTATCAACCTTCTTCACCACAACCTATTCTTAATCCAAATACTGTTTATAGAGAAGCTCAAAAAATAGACGAATGGCCTGGTGAAAACTACAATGGTACATCTGTAAGAGCTGGTGCTAAAATACTTCAACGACAGGGTTTTATTAATCAGTATTTATGGGCATATGATTTAACAACGTTAATTAATACAGTTCTTAATACAGGTCCTGTTGTTGTTGGAACTTTGTGGCATAGAAATATGTTTGTTCCAAATAAATCTACAAATATAATAAGAGCTTCAGGTCCAGTTATGGGCGGGCATGCTTATCTTATAAATGGTGTTGATACAA
>Ga0315900_10003805_pt1 | contig 21811 bp, 24 predicted proteins | sample LakEriMetagenome_FD_203521 | JGI IMG/M metagenome (GOLD analysis project Ga0315900, IMG submission 203521) | Freshwater fungal communities from buoy surface, Lake Erie, Ohio, United States - Buoy 12 MA114 | ecosystem: Environmental > Aquatic > Freshwater > Lake > Lake biofilm | place: USA: Lake... | reverse complement strand
CTTGAAGGCAGGGCTATGGTTCCGGCGGGGTCGTCTCGTCATGGTGTCTCCTGTTCACGGCATCATGCCGCTCTCAGGCAGAAAATACACTTATCCCAGATGTGCAGATTCCCCGAGCCAGCTCTGAGATGGCAACTCGATTCACCTTAATAGGGAGTTTACCCTAGAGGATGTGCGGAACAAACACTTCCCGGACCACGTGTCTCGCCTGCGGGGTATGTTTTGCTTCCTCGACCTTGACAGCGCCACCAAGGCCGGCGGATGGGGCTGTCATTTCGTTCCTGACTACTTGGCCGAACTGAGCCTTGTCGGGGCGGCGCCGGTTCGGCGCAAATACGACGCGAACTGGATCACGTATGGCAAGCCCGACCTACATTGGGCCGCTGACTACTGGCGGGGTATCCCATATCCCGACGCCGAACCAATTTGGGAGACTATCGTCGAGGGTCGCTTTTTTGTTCTTGGAACTGACTTGCGACAGCGCGCCTACCAGCGGGTAAAGGATGAATTTCCTGAGAGTCTAATGATCCTTGAGTTGGCCCGATTGGCGGTATTCGCAGAAAGTGATTTCGGGAATATTGCAGCATTCTTGCGTACCGAGGGCGACGAATTGAAAATAGAATACTATCAAGACTGGACTGAAGCTGAAAATCCTGCCTTCATGATGAAAATTGCAGGCCTCCGCGAAAAAGGAATTGCGGTAAACCATTTTGATTTAATGCAGCATATCGCTGCGGACAGCTTTGGGAACGTCCCCGATTTGCGCCCGTACCAGCGAAAGCTTCATTTCAAAACTAACCAGGATCAGAACTAATGGCCATGATCGGCGTGCATCATGATCAGCTTCCCACCGGGGCGCATGCCATTGGCAAAGTCTCCTTTGAAAATCAGGGCCGTGCCCGCGGTGATGGGGCGCAATCAGGGCTTACTGCGCGTTTACGCCAGCGCGCGTGACTGTACGCTGCTCGGTGCGGAGATGTTCGGCCCGGCGGCGGAGCATATGGCACATCTGCTCGCCTGGTCCGTGGAGCAGCGGATGACCGTACCACAGGCACTTTCAATGCCGCTCTATCACCCCGTACTCGAGGAAGGGCTACGCACTGCTTTGCGCGATCTGGCCGCCAAGCTGCGTGTGCTCGGCCAATGCCGGCCTGAGGATATGGGGGCTGCGCCCGGAAGCTGAGGTGCACCGTTTAGGAACAGCACTCGATCATGTCCATGCCGCCGACGGTTAAGTGGCCGTGAGGTGATTACGCCTTTCGCCGGTGCGGCCAGCACAGCAAAGCCGCCACCGGCAATAGCCACATGATGCGCGCGCCATAGCGCGGATGCGGGGCGGAAAGCCCGCCGCAAATCACCGCATTGCCCAGCACCACCGCCACCAGAAATAACGCTAAGGCAAGCGCCAGCCCCTGCCCACGCCAAGTGGCCCAGGCCAGCATCGGCAGTGCGAGCAACACCACCAGCAGATGGAAGGGATTGAGTGGCGTCAGCGCATCCTTCAACAAACCTTGTGTTTGCCGCGCCTGATCAAAAGCGGCCAATTCGCGCGCCGAAAAACCCTGTTCGATGCGCGGGCGAATGGCGACGGTGAAATGCGCCTCATCCAAGGTATCGCCAATGCCAAAGCTGCCGAGTTGCAGCAGCGCATTGCCCGCCATGGCGCGGGCCACACCAAGCGGGTCGGCGCGCAAGGTCTCCGCGACAATCTGGCCAGCTTCCGGCGCCAGCATCATGCCACCCAGAAAGCGCGGCTTGCCGGCGCCGTCACGATTAACCGGGCTATCCGGCGCCCAGAGGAAATCATTGGCCGGCATGGGCAGCCGATCCGTGAAGGCGCAAAGATACCAGCCGGCATCAGGGCAACGCGCCTTGATCAGCGCTGTCGCCGGCCCGTCTTCCTGCAAGCGGGCCAGCATGAAAACCGAGCCATAGGGCGAAAGCGCGAAACGGCCATGCCCGATGGCATTGGTGATCAGCAGGACAGCAACGGCCAGCACCACCGGCAGCGCCATGGCGAAAAGCCGCACCGGATAACACCAAAGACGCAACAGCAGCGCAACCGCGCATAAGCCGAGCACGAGGGGCAAATGCGCCAGATGTGCCGCAATGCCGAGTGCCACCAGCGCGACCAAATAGCCACGTTCAAACCGCGTCAGCGCCGCACCAGCAAAGCCCAGCAGAAAAAAGCCCAGCACAACAATGGGTGCGAAGATATCGGGCATCAGCAGCGCGGTGCTGAAAGGGGCAGCGGTAGCCAGCGCGGCAAAGGCGCACAGCCCGATATGCCACAGCGGCGTCGCGTCCCTGCGCAGCACGCGCTGCGTCAGCCACAGCAGATGGGACAGGATCAGACCCTGCGCGAAAACTGGCCCCCAAAGGCTGATGCGCCAATGAAAACCATGCAGGAATGGCCCGTAAACATAGGGCTTGTCCCAGAGCATCAGCGGCCCGAGCGTTTGGTGCAAAAACCCGCCGCTATCGCTGAACAGCAAAGGATAGCCATTGAAAAAGGCGGGCCAAATCAGCAGCGCAGCGCCAACCAAAATCGCCGCGAATGCGCTGCGTCTCAAATCTTTGGAACCGACCAGCGCGCGGCGGCGGCGTCATCCTCATTCTTCGCGGCCACCCAGCGCGCATCGCCATCGGCGAATTCCTCGCGCTTCCAGAAGGGCGCCTTGGTCTTCAGCCAATCAATCAGGAAAGCGCAGGATTCAAGCGCGGCAGCGCGATGCGCGGAAGCCGTAAGCACCAGCACAATCGGCTCACCTGGCAGAATGCGGCCAACGCGATGGATCACGGTGCAGCCGGTCAGCGGCCAGCGCGCCTCAGCCTCGGCCGCGATGCGCCCAAGCGCGCGTTCCGTCATGCCGGGATAATGTTCCAACACCATCGCCGCCAGGCCATCATCACCGCGGCACACGCCCAGAAAACTCGCGACACCACCAATATCGGTGCGGCCCGCAGTCAGCGCTGCGCTTTCGGTGGCCATATCAAACAGCGCCTCCTGCACCAGGATACGCGCCATGGCTCAGCCCCCGGTCACGGGCGGGAAGAAAGCGACCTCATCGCCTGCCGCCACGGGATGATCCGGCGCGGCGAAATCCTGATTGACGGCAGCGCGGATTTGTTTGGCATCGGCAAAGGCCGCCGCGTGGCCGGGGCTGCGTGTGGCGAGCCAATCGCGCAGCCCGGCGATATCGCAAATTTCAGCAGGCGGTGTCACTTCTTCTTCCGCAATGCCGATCTTCTGGCGCAGCCAGGCGAAATAGAGGATGCGCATTGCGTTTCAGCGCGGTGTGGGCACCGAGGTGATGCGCCCGCCCGGCCCGATAATGGTTGTCGTGCCGCCATCGCGCACCGCAATGCCGCCACCGGCTGTGCCTGGCTGGTTGAAAACCTGGGTGCGGTCATTGCCGCCGGCGACAATGCCAAGCGGCTGGCCGGGTGCGCCGGGAATGACCGTGCCTTCAACCCGCGCCGGCGGTGGCGCCGGCATGGCGGAGGGTGTGACGGCGGGTGGCGAAGGCGCGCGCGGTGGCACGGATGCCACGGGCGGCGGGGTGGAGCTGCTGGCACGCGGCGTGACGCGTGGCGGTGGGGGCGGCGGGGGCAGGCGCAGCGCATCATCCGGCGTCATTTGCGTGGGCGGCGTGGCAGGCGCGCGCATCGCCTCATAATCCAGGTTTTCCGTGCGCAGCACTTCGGCAGTTGTATCCCCAACCGTCACGCGCCGCAGCGTCAGGCTATCCACCGTGGGAATGGCGGCATTCCGACTGGTATTCCAGCTTGGCTGCCAATTTGGCGCGCAGCCTTGCAGCGCCAGAATTGCCCCAAGCAGCAGCATAGAATGTCGCATGGCTTTCCCCGCCTCTTTCCTGGCTAAGATGCGCTGCCCAGGGTTCAGACTCAAGGCTGCCCCGGCGGTTTTGCCGGCGCGTCATTCTTGGCGGGGGTTTCCCCCTGGACCAGGGCGAGCCCCGCGCGCAAATAATCCCAGCCGGTGATCAGCGTCAGCACCGCCGCGGCCCAAAGCATGCCCTCCCCAATCAGGGATACCGGCAGGAAGCCAAGCCCAATCACCGGCGCGCCGCTATCGCCGGCAAGCAAGGTGCCCAAAGCGCCCATCTGAAAACCGGTCTTCCATTTCGCGAGCGGCGTAACCGGCAGGCCGATCCGGAGTTCCGCCAGAAATTCCCGCAGGCCCGAGACCAGAATCTCGCGCAGCATGATGACAATGGCCGGAAACAGCCCGGCATCCGACAGCCTGCCGTAGCCCGCCAGCAGCATCAGCGCCGCGCCGACCAGAAGCTTATCCGCAATCGGGTCCAGCATGCGGCCAAAACCGGAAACCGCGCCGCGATTGCGCGCGATCTTGCCATCGAAGTAATCCGTGATGGCAGCGACAGAAAACACGACACAGGCCGCCATATCCGCCTGCGGCGTATTGATCGAGGCCAGCACCACCAGCAGCGGTATGGCCGCGATGCGCGAAAGCGTGAGCAGATTGGGCAGGTCGGTCGGCATTACCCTTCCCTTAACCCGGAACGCGGCCTTTTGGCACCCTTGCGCGGCAATATTCAGCCAAGCGCGGCATTCGGGTGGAAATGGTCGTGGATGCGGCGCGCCAAGGCGGGCCCGACCCCGGGGCAGGCTTCCAGATCGGCGAGCCCCGCCTGCCGCACCCCTCGGGCTGAGCCGAAATGGTTCAACAATTTGCGCTTCATCGCCGCCCCCACGCCCGGCACATCATCCAATTCAGACCGCGTCAGCGCCTTGGACCTACCAGCGCGATGGGCGGAAATGGCGAAGCGGTGCGCCTCATCCCGCAGGCGTTGCAGATAGAACAGCACCGGATCACGCGGGGGGAGCTGAAAAGCCTCGCGCCCCGGCGCATGGAACCATTCGCGCCCGGCATCACGGTCCGGCCCCTTGGCGATGGCAACCAGCGGCAGATCATCCAGGCCGAGGCCGGCCATGATTTCCCGTGCGGCGGAAAGCTGGCCGGCACCGCCATCAATCAGCACTAGATCGGGCCAGCCTTCCCCGGCGCGGGCCGGGTCTTCGCGGAGCGCGCGGCCAAAGCGGCGTTCAAACACCTCACGCATCATGGCGAAATCATCATTGGTGGCGGCGGTTTTGATGGCGAATTTCCGGTAGCCCTGCTTGATGAAGCCCGAAGGCCCTGCGACCACCATAACGCCATAGGCATTGGCGCCCTGGATATGGCTATTGTCGTAAACCTCGATCCGTTCTGGTGCGCCGGGCAGGCCGAAAAGATTTGCGGTGCCTTCCAGCAGCGCCGCCTGGGCAGTGCCTTCCGCCATGCGCCGTTCCAGTGCTTCGCGCGCATTGGTCGCAGCGTGTTCCAGCGCTTCGTGTTTTTCGCCACGTTGCGGCCGACGCAATTCCACGCGCCGCCCGGCCTTGATCGCCAAGGCCTCAGCGATAAGTGCTGCTTCGGGCGGGTCATGCGATAGCAGCAGTAAGGGTGGCGGGGGCAAGTCTTCATAAAGCTGACCAAGGAAGGCGCCCATCACCTCCTCAGCGCTTTGGTCCTGCTTGGCGTGGCTCAGGAAAAAGGCGCGGTTGCCGTTATTGCGCCCGCCGCGGAAGAAAAACACCTGCACGCAGCTTTGCCCCGCCGCCTGATGCAAAGCGATCACATCCGCATCGCCCATGCCTTCCAGATTGACGCGATCCTTGCCCTGAATATGCGTGAGCCCCCGGATACGGTCCCGCAGCGCGGCTGCACGTTCAAACTGCAAATCTGCCGCCGCCGCTTCCATTTCTGTGGCGAGGCGCTTTTGGATGGAGGGCGTTTCGCCAGACAGGAACTGCTTGGCTTCCGCCACCAGCGCCGCGTAATCGGCCTGCGAAATCCTGTCCACACAGGGCGCGGCGCAGCGCTTGATTTGGAACAGCAGACAAGGCCGCGTGCGGGTATCAAACACCGTATCCCGGCAGGACCGCAGCAAAAACACGCGCTGCAGAGCGTTGATGGTCTGGTTCACCGCCCAGACGGACGCAAAAGGCCCCCAATAGGAAGCGCCCTTCCGCCTTTCCCCGCGATGCTTGGCAATCTGCGGAAAGGAGTGGTCTTCCGTGATCACCAGCCAGGGGTAGGATTTGTCATCCCTGAGCACGATGTTGAAGCGCGGCCGGAAGCGCTTGATGAAGTTGGCTTCCAGCAGCAGCGCCTCGGCCTCGGACGCGGTGGTGACCACTTCAAGGGAACGCGTTTCGAACACCATACGCCGGAGCCGTTCCGGCAGGCGGCCAAGCTGGGTGTAGGAGGTGACCCGCTTCCTGAGCGACCGCGCCTTGCCGACATAAAGCGCCTCCCCCTTCTCATCCAACATGCGATAGACGCCGGGGACGGTCGGCAGCGTCGGCAGGGCGGCTTCCAGCACCGCCAGGCCCTGGAATAAGGGGCTTTCCGGGACGGGCGGAGGGGTTTCGGTCATCACGGGTAGCTTATGGCAAAGGGGGGGCGAATTTGTCCACGAAACCTGTGGATAAACCTGTGGGAAGCCGCCAAGACAATCCTGTTAAAGCTATGTTACACAAAGATTCTATGGCTTTGCCCAGATTTGCGGCGCCTGGCTTGTAACAAATTAAGCTATTGATTTAGCTAAATTTTACCCCGAGTCGCAAAGCTGCTCCGGCGTCAAGGGGGGAATTTCCGGTCGCGCGCAAAAAGCTTTTTGGCGTGGTTTTCGCGCGGTGGACAATCCGCAGCGCCGGTGATGTCAAAATCGTGATCTTTCAATGACAACGCCGACGTTGATGCTACCGGGCAGCGCATCCGGCTTGGTCACCCCCACCCTGACACGACGAATGCGGGCATCTTCCAACAGGCTGATGGCGATGCGCTCGGCCAGGGTTTCCGCGAGCCGAACATGGGCGGAAGTGGCGATCCGCTGTGCGGTTTCGGCCGCCGCTGCGTAATCCACCACGCGGGCCAGACGGTCCGGCCCCTCCGCTGAGGGGGCTTCGGGGTCCTCCACCGCCAATTCCAGGTCCAGGATCACGCGCTGCGGGCGGGTTTGCTCATGCGCATGGACACCGAGCAAGGCCTGCACTTCCAGATGGCGCACGAAAACCAGCCGCAGCCCCGCCGCGGCATCCGGGGCGAAGCTCATTCTAAAGGCTCCTGCCCGAAGGAGGGCGACCATTGCAAATGCTGCCCGCCATCAAGTGCGATCATCTGCCCTGTCATGGATGGCAGCGAGAGGATCGCCATCAGCGCGCGGGCGACTTCCTCGGCGCTGGTGGGGCGCGACAGCGGCGTTGCCTCAGCCTGCCGGTCGAAATGTTCCTGGGATTGGCGCGGACTTGGCAAGGCAGGCCCCGGGCCGATGGCATTCACCCGAATGCGCGGCGCCAGCGCCAGTGCAAGGCTTTGCGTCAGCGCCCAAAGCCCCGCCTTGGACACGGTGTAGGAGACGAAATGCGGCGTCAGCGACCAGACCCGCTGATCGAGCATGTTCACCACCAAACCCTGCGCGGCTTCCGGTAGAGTTTTGGCGAAGGACTGCGTCAACACGAAGGGCGCACGCAGATTGGGTTCCATATGCCGATCCCAGGAATCGCGCGTTGCGTCCCGCCATTCATCGCGTTCGAAGGTGGAGGCGTTGTTCACCAAAACACCCAGCGGGCCAAGCGCCTTGGTGGCGTGCGGGATCAGTTGCGCAACTTCCGCTTCCTGGCCGAGTTCGGCGCGGAGCGTGACGGCGCGGCGGCCCAAGGCGCGGATATCGGCGGCCGTGGCCTCGGCGGCTTCAGCGCTCGCGGCATAATGGATGGCGACATCAAAGCCGGCTTCAGCCAGCGCAAGCGCCATGGCACGGCCAAGCCGCTTGCCGGCGCCCGTGACCAGCGCGGCGGAGGGGAGGTTGGTGAGGATCATGGGCGGGGTGATAGCCGCAAAACATGGCGGGGCCTATGCCCCGCGCGACAAGCGCGGCTTCTGATGCTAACCCCCACTCCACCATGTCTGAAACCTCCATTCCCGCCGCCCGTATCGCCGAAGAAGCCGCCCGCCGGCGGAGCTTTGCCATCATCGCCCATCCTGACGCGGGCAAAACCACGCTCACGGAAAAACTGCTGCTCAAGGGCGGCGCCATCCAGCTTGCCGGCGCGGTGCGCGCCAAGGGCAATGCGCGGCGCACGCGTTCGGATTGGATGAAGATTGAACAGGATCGCGGGATTTCGGTTGCGACCTCCGTCATGACGTTTGAGCGTGATGGCGTAGTCTTCAACCTGCTGGATACGCCAGGCCACGAGGATTTTTCCGAAGATACCTATCGCACCCTGACCGCCGTTGATGCCGCGGTAATGGTGCTTGATGCTGCGAAGGGGATTGAGAGCCAAACGCGCAAACTTTTTGAAGTTTGCCGCATGCGCGACATTCCCATCATCACTTTCATCAACAAGATGGACCGTGAAGCGCGTGAACCTTTCGAATTGCTGGATGAAATCCAGAACCTGCTGGCGCTGGATGCAACGCCCGCCGCCTGGCCGGTGGGGCGCGCTGCTGCCTTTGCAGGCGTTTATGATCTGGCGACTGATCGCTTTCTGCCTGTCGCGGAAGGCGCAGAACCGATCCAGCTTGAATCGCCGGAAGACCCAAAGCTTGCCGAGTTGGTCGGTGATGAAAGGGCTTTGGCGCTTTCTGAGGAAGTCTTGCTCGCCCGCGCCGGCTATCCGGAATTCGACACCGAGCGTTTTTTGGAAGGGTCTTTGACGCCGGTATTTTTCGGCTCGGCGTTGCGCGATTTCGGCATTGCGCATTTGCTGGATGGGCTCGCGCGCCATGCGCCGCCGCCGCGCGCACGGCCGGCGGATCAGCGGCTTGTGACACCTGGCGAGGAAAAGCTGACCGGTTTTGTCTTCAAGATCCAGGCGAATATGGACCCCAATCACCGCGACCGTGTGGCCTTTGTGCGGCTTTGCAGCGGGCGGCTGACCAAGGGCATGCGGCTGCGCCAAACCCGCACTGGCAAACAGGTGCCAGTGAATGCGCCGCTGTTTTTCTTTGCGAAAGACCGGCAAGTGGCGGAAGAAGCCTGGCCGGGTGATGTGATTGGTATCGCCAATCACGGGACGCTGCGCATCGGTGATACGCTGACGGAAGGTGAGGCGTTGGATTTCCGCGGCGTGCCTTCCTTCGCGCCGGAAATCCTGCGCCATATTCGGTTGGATGATCCGATGCTGGCGAAGAAACTCCGCACCGCGCTTGATCAATTGGCGGAAGAAGGTGTCGTTCAGTTGTTTCGCCCGCGCGATGGCTCCCCGCCCGTGGTCGGCGTTGTGGGGCAATTGCAATTGGATGTGCTGCAAAGCCGGCTGAAGGTGGAATATGGCGTGCCGGCCGGGTTTGATGGCACGCCTTGGGAACAAGTGCGCTGGATGGTATCGGATGAGGCAGGCGCCTTGGATCGCTTCGCGGAAGCCAATCGGCGTGATGTCGCGGAAGATCATGATGGCGCGCTGGTCGCGTTTTTCAGTAGCGATTGGCGCCGCCGCCGTGCGGAAGAGGAATGGCCGATGATCCGCTTCCATGCCGTGCGCGAACAGCATGGGGTGGGTGGGGGGAAGTAATCCCCCCTTCCCGTTTTTGCTTACTTCACCGACGAGAAAGAGGTCGGCTGAAGGATTTCATTGGTGACCTTCGTCAGCAGCGGGCCGTTGGCTTCGGTTTCCGCGCGCGCCTTGATCCAATCTGGATCGGCCTGGAACTTTGCCCATTTTTCTTCGCGTTCCGCCAGCGAATTCCAAGCAACCATATAGGTCAAGCTGTGGTTGGAATCGCCGATCAGCGTGGTCCAGAAACCTGCCTGGCGAATGCCGTGCTTGTCCCAGAGCTTCAGCGTGATGGTGTCAAACCGCTTCATTAGATCGGGCAGGCGCCCGGGCTGGCAATGATAAATGCGAAGTTCATAGAGCATCGTTTTTCTCCCTTTGATGCAGTTAATCCAATTTGGCGCCGGATATTTCCACCAAATCGCGCCAAACGCGATCCTGGCTGCGCACAAATTCCGTGAAGCCTTCCGGCGTGTCGTCCGAAATGGCGGTAAAACCAAGCGGAATCAGCTTTTCGCCATATTCCTTGTCGCGCGCCGCGCCGATGGTGGCACGGTGCAGCGCCTGCACAATGGGCGCGGGCGTGCCGGCAGCGGCGGAAATGCAGTACCAGAATTCCATATCCATATCGGAACCTGGGATAAGTTCCGCCATGCCGCGCACATTCTCAAGCCCCGCGACCTGAGGTTGGCGCTTCTGGCTACCGACCGCCAGCGCTCGCAAGCGCCCTTCACGTACATGCGGCATTAGCGCGGGCATGCCATCAAAAATCATATCCACATTGCCGGCAATTAGATCATTCAAGCCGGGTGCCAAGCCACGATAGGGCACATGCGAAACCTCGATCCCCGCAGTTTGCATCAGCTTCGATATCGTCAAATGGCTGATCGTGCCAATGCCAGATGACGCTGCGCTAATCTGCCCTGGCCGGCGCTTCGCATCCGCCACGAATTCTTCAAAGCTTCTCCAGGGGCGATTGGCATTCACGACAAATAGCGTGGAGCCGACAGACACGCGGGAGATGTGCGTGAAATCGCGAATGCCATCGAAAGGCATGCCGTTGCGATAGAGGTATTTGTTCGCGAGCAGGATTGTCGCCCCACCCAGGAATAGCGTATGTCCATCCGGTGCGCTGCGTGCCACCGCCTCACCGGCGATATTGCCGCCGGCGCCGGGGCGGTTATCAATCACGACCGTCTGACCCAGCAATGGCCCCATGCGTTCTGCGACCAACCGCGCAGTGATGTCCGCGGCACCCGCAGGCGGGAATGGCACCACAAGGCGCAAGGGCCGCGTTGGAAAACCCTGCGCCCGCGCAATGGCCGGCGCGGCAAGCCCCGCAATCAGCGCGGCGCGGCGGGTAAGTTTGATCATGCTAGCCTCCCTTTCTTTTTTATTTTGTCGGTTCGCGGTGCAATTCCACGACAACGCCTTCCTGCCCTGGCAGCGCGGGGTAGCGGCGCATCACTTCCGGATCATGCCCGGGTACGATGTGCTTCGGGCTTGGTGCAAAGGCGCGCAGCTTGTCAAAACCTTCCAGCATTTCGCCGATATGAAACGCCGTGGTGAAGGGCCGGCCGGCTTCCATGTTTTCGTAGAAATGGGTCACATCGGAAGCAAGCACCACGCGCCCGCGCGCCGTATTCACGCGCACGCATTGCAGCCCCATGGAATGCCCGCCACAGGCATGCACGGTAATGCCGGGCGCCACTTCCGCATCGCCATTATGGAAGACCACGCGTTCGGCGAAATTCATCCGCACCATGCCGACCACATCCTCAACCTCAAAAGAATGGCGGAGTTTGGGGTACTTCATGTAGCGCCCGGTGGCATAGTGCATTTCCGGTTCCTGCAAATGGAACTTGGCCTTGGCAAATTTGTGGAAGCTGCCGACATGGTCGTAATGCAGGTGGGAAATCACCACATCTTCGACCTTATCAGGTTCAACACCGATCAGCTTCAGGCTTTCAATTGGGCAGCGCAGGTAATTGCGCTTACGCTTGGCGGCAACCTCAGCAGTGAAGCCAGTGTCAATGATCACGGCGCGATCTTCATTCACCGCCGCCCAGACAAAATAATCCATCGGCATGGGCGCATCATGCGGGTCGCCGCCGATGAAATGCTCAGCGCGCTTGGCATCGCGCATGGCGTAACGCAGCGCATAGACGCGGTATTCGGGTTCACTCATGCCATATGCTCCTGTTTTGCCGGCACCATTCCAAGCGCGAGTCCAACCATAGAGGCATCGCGCAGGACAGAAAGGAAATCGCCGGGCTGATTGGCATCGCCGACCACGGTAAAGGGAACGCCGCTGGCTTCAACGGCGGGCAGCGCATCAAGGTTGGGCAGCGCGCCGATGGCGGCGATGATATGCGTGATCCCAGTAATCTCTCGTACCGTGCCATCTTCAGTGAAATGTAGGACATCACCCGCCAACCGCGCATCGCGCACCTTGGTGTGGAAGCTGGTGCCGGCTGTGCGCAGGCGGATCATCAGATCGGTGCGGTTGTTGCGCGCCATGGCGGGCGCGATGGCGGGCAGCGCTTCAAGGATTGAGATATGGCAGCGGCGTTGCACCAACACATCCGCGACTTCAAGCCCGACAATCCCGCCACCAATCACCGCAACGCGCGCACCTTCGGGCACCAGATCTGGATTGGCAATCACATCCCAAGCTTGCAGCGGTGCGGCACCGGGCAGGTTCAGCGGGCGCGGCTTGGCGCCGGTCGCCACCACCACATGATCCGGCGCGAAAGCCCTGATGGTATCCGCAGTGGCCGTGATGCCATAGCGCAACGGCACGCCAAGCGCGGTTACCTGATCCCAACGCCAGGACCAGGCGGGGCGCACTTCCTCCTTATCCGGCGCTGCCACAGCCAGATGTATCTGCCCGCCGGCGCGCGCGGTTTTTTCCCAGATTTCCACCTGATGCCCGCGTGCTGCCGCAAGCCGCGCAACCTCCGCCCCCGCCAAACCAGCGCCCAGAATCAAGACACGCTGTTTCACCGGCGCCGGCGCGAATGGCCCATCAATGAATTCCGGCGCTTCCAATTCCGTGCCCAGCATGGGGTTCACCACGCAGGCAACATCGCGTTCTAGAGTCAGACGTTCAAAGCAGACATTGCAGGAAATGCAGCCGCGAATGGCGACCTTGCTTTCGCCAAATGCCTTGCGCGGCCAATGCGCATCCGCCGTCAGCGCGCGGCCCAGCGAAACATAATCCGCCGTACCTGCAGCCAGCACCGCCTCAGCATCCTCAGGCGAAAGAATGCGTCCGGCGATAATGGTCGGAATTACAACCGCATCCGTGATCGGCTTGGCATGAGGCTCCAAAGTGCGGCGCGGCATGGAAGGCGGCTGAATGCAAAAGCGCGACAGCGCTGGGCTTTCATTCGTACCACCGGAAAGATCAAGTGCGGTCACCCCCGCCGCTTCCAAAAGCTTGGCGAGTTCCACCATTTCCTCAATCGGATAGCCATCATCGCAATATTCAGTGCAGGAAATTCGCACCCAAAGCGGGAAATCGGGCAGCGCATCACGCAGCCGATGCACCGTTTCCAATAGCAGGCGCGCACGGTTTTCGAGCGAACCGCCATAGCGGTCCGTGCGCTTATTGATTCGCTGCGTCAGAAACTGGTGAAACAGATAACCATTGGCGGCATGCAGTTCCACCGCATCATAACCTGCCTGCCAAAGCCGTCTGGCCGCCGCGACAAAATCCTTCTGGATTTCGGTGATTTCCGCCTGATCCAGCGGGCGTACCTCATCCCCCGTATTCGGATTGCGCCAGGGCGAAGGCCCCACCGGTTCCATATTCAACACCATCCGGCGCAGCAGCGCGCCGCGGTGATTGATCTGCCCGACCGTCACGCAATCATGCCGCTTGATGCCCTCCACCAGCCGCGCCAGGCCAGGGATGAAGCGATCATGATAAATCCAGAGTGAATTGTTATGCGCGCGCCCACCTGCACTCACCGCCATGGCTTCGGTCACAATGGCGGCGACACCGCCCTTGGCGCGTTCTTCGTAATAGGCGCGGTCACGTTCGGTCGAAAGACCATCGCTGGTGCTGAAATTCGTGCCCATCGGCGCCATGATGAGCCGGTTTTTCATCCGGAGCGGCCCAATCCGCCCCGGTTGTTGCATCAGCAAGGTCATGGCCAGTTACTGGGCCTTATCCGCATCTAACACGGCTTGCACCGCCGCCGGATCGCATTTGATGGAAACGCCGGCGCGTTCCAATTGCAGCTTCATGGGCACGCGGCTGTCCAGGTTTTCCCAGCCGCGATTCAGCGCTTCATTCATTTCTTCCAGCGCCAGATTGCAGAAGCGCATCGGCACGTTCAATTCGCGGCCCATGGTCACCGCCAAAGTCACATCCTTATGCGCAAGCTTCAGCGCAAAGGCGGGCGGGTCATATTTATCGACCAGGAATTGATCCGTGATGCGGTCAAAAGTGCGCTTGCGCCCCAGCGCGCCCTGGCGCACGGCCTTCCAGAGATCAAGCGGGTCCATGCCCGCCTTCACGCCCATGGAAAACACCTCGGCCATCGCGGTTTGAATCGCATAACCCGCCATATTGTGCACAAGCTTCGCAACGGTCGCGGTACCGATTGGCCCGATATAGGCGGCCTGGTCACCAAAAGCGTCCAGTACCTTTTTGTATTTGTCGAAAACTTCCTTGTCGCCACCAACCCAGATGGCGAGCTTGCCGGTCTCAGCTCCCTTCGGGCCACCGCTGACCGGCGCATCAAAACCATAAGCGCCTTTGGTCGCAAGAGCTTCGGCCATGCGCTTCATCAGCGCCTGGGAATTGGTGGAAAGGTCGAAATAAGCCGCGCCCTTCTGCACCCCTGCCAGAATGCCATCGGGGCCAAAAATCACCGGCTCCACTTCCTTCGGCCCGGGCAGAGAGGTGAAGATCACCTCGCATTGCTCAGCGACAGCCTTGGGTGTTTCCGCCCAGGTCGCGCCAGCAGCAAGCCGATTGGCGCCGGCTTCGCGGCGGATGTCATGCACCACCAGTTGATAGCCGGCCTTTTGCAGATTGGCGGCCATGAAGGCACCCATGGTGCCAAGGCCGATAAAACCTACCTTCATCACTTCAGCCCTTCTTCGCCTGATCCTGCGCTTCAAACACATCAACGGCGACATGCGCTGCCGTCATGGCGGAAGGCCAGCCGGAATACATGGAAAGATGGGTGATGATCTCAGCAATTTCCTCACGCGACAGGCCATTGGTCAGGCCGCGGCCGATATGGCTGTTCAATTGATCCTGCCAGCCCAGCGCTACCAAGGCAGCAATCGTCACCATGGAACGGTCACGCTTGGAAAGCTGCGGGCGTTCCCAGACATCGCCATAGACATATTGGTGGGTCATCTCCACCAGCTTCGGGAAATCCGGATTGATACGGTCGCGGCGCGCAGAGGGTGGGGCTGCCATGGAAGTCTCCTCATTCGGTGTTCGGCACAGCACCGGCAGAGGAATGGCTGAGCGCACAGCGCACCCAAGCCCTGACCTTCCCCCGCTTGTTCTGTGTTGCGCCCATCCTGCGACCAGTATGGCCGCACCGCAAGCCGTCGGTCAGGCTTCCACGATACGCCGCGCGGCAAGATCAAGCGACGCCGCCACCGTTGCCGCGCGCACCGCCGCGCGATCACCCGGAAAGACATGGCGTTCCACCACGGTGGGCGCGCCTTCGCGTGCGCAACCGATGAAGACCAACCCCACCGGCTTGCCCGGCGTGGCGCCACCTGGCCCCGCAATGCCGGTGCAGGAAAGTGCGAGCGATACGCCCGCGCGCGCCCGTGCGCCGTCCGCCATTTGGCGCGCCACTTCTTCACTGACTGCGCCATGCGCCGCCAAGGTTTCGGTGCGCACCCCCACCATCTTCTGCTTGGCGTCATTCGCGTAAGTCACGAAGCCCGCCATCACAACCGAGGATGAGCCCGCAATCGCTGTCAGTGCTGCGGCAATCAAGCCGCCGGTACAGGATTCCGCTGTCGCCAAGGTAATTCCCTTGGCATCCATCTGCGCCAGCAAACTGCGCGCCTGATCCAGTGTTGCATCGGGTAGCATGGTTCAGATCACTCCCGGCAAAAGGGGGCGCGCCAGCATTAGCGCCGCCGCCACCAGCGCACCCGCGACAATATCATCCAGCATGACGCCAAAGGCGCCCTTTTGCTGATCCGCCCAGGAAACCGGCCAAGGTTTTAGGATATCGAAAATGCGAAACAGGCCAAAGGCAATCAGCACGCCCCAGATGCTGGCATCCACACTCAAGCCTGCGAGGGCCAGCAACATACCGGCGGCCTCATCCACCACAATCCAGCCAGGGTCTTGATCAGGCACATCGCGCAGCACCTCACGCACAGCGTAAAAACCGATCAGCGTTACCAGAACGGCAAGCAACAACGCGGAAACTGGCCCAAGCAAGGCGGCGGGCAAAACCACCAAGGACCCCCAAGTGCCGGGTGCGGGTTTCAGCCGGCCAATGCCGCCGACAGTCGCGACCAGCAGGGGCAGGTTCATTTTGTGCTGGCCAGCCAGCTTGCCATGGGGTGCGGCGCAGTGGCCGGCGGATTCTGGCGCGCGCGATAAATCACGGCACCTTCCACAATGCGCTGCACGTAATTGCGCGTCTCAGCGAAGGGGATCATTTCCATCCAATCGAGAAGATCACGCTCCCCGCGCAGTGGATTGCCATAGGTCACCAGCCATTCATCCACGCGCCGCGGCCCGGCATTATAGGCCCCCGCCGCCATCACGAGCGAGCCTTCAAAGCGCCCAAGCATTTCATCCAGATAGGCCGCGCCCAGCTTGATATTGGCCTGGGGATCGGCGGTGAGCATTTCAACGCGGAAATTCATGCCAAGCCTGCGCGCAACAAGCTGCGCGGTGGAGGGCAATAACTGCATCAGCCCGCGCGCATTGGCGCTGCTGACGGCTTCCGTATCGAAATTGCTTTCCTGCCTTGTCACTGAGAAGATAAAGGCAGGCTCTGGCGATGTCACAGGCACGCGGAAGGGAGTGGGCCAGCCTTCCGGCAGCAGGACATCGCCTTCAATCGCCGAACCCCGCGCCACCCAAACCGCATGATCCGGCCGACCGATGTGATTGGCCAGCCGCACTGTCAGCAACCTGTCCTGCGAATCAGCCGAAACCGCCCGCAAGCGCAGCAGGAAAACCCGTGTGCGGCGCGTATCCCCCAGCTCTGCCAGGGTAGTCACCACCCGCGCCAATTCGCGCTGCGCGAATTCTTGTGCTCGCCTTTGGTCAACCGGCGGCGTTTGCAGCGCGCGCAGGCGACGGTCGAGTGATTCCTGGCTTTCACCCATGGTGAGGGCGGCAAGCTGGCCATAAAAGGCTGTCGGCAATTGCGCGGCAGCCGCGTAGCGTTCTCGCGCGGCGGCATTGGCACCCCGCGCTGCCAGCGCGCGGCCTTCCCAATAAAAGGCGCGCGCGCGGGAAATGACGGAACGTGTGCCTAGCGCCATGGCGACAAAATGCCGCTGTGCCAGGACCGGTTCATTCAAAAAGCGCAGCGCGATGAAGCCCGCCAGGAATTCCGCTTCCAGGCGCCCTTCGCTGCCCATGGGCTGGCCGTGAAAGGCAGCGATGCGGTGTGCATCTTTTGCATTATTCAGCCGCAAAAGCTTGCGTGCCAGGATTTGTCTTTCCGCCCAGACCGCGCGCGCGATTTCGGCGTCCATATTCGCCTGGAAAGGTTCCGCGACAATCCAGCTTGCGACCGCGTCATTGTCCTGGTCCCGACGACGCAGAAGCCTGGCCCTTTCATATGCCCAGCCAAGATCAAGCGGGCGGAGGGCAATTTGCGTTATCTCAGGCTCTCCGGCCAAGATCATTCGTATTTGGCCTGAACCACGCGGCACACCGCTTAAGCGTTCCAGGGCGCGCTGCGCACCTTGCATGTCGCGCGCGAAAAATAGCCGATCAAAACGCTTCTGGTGATCATCCGCAGTCAGCAGCCGGCCGAATTGCGCCATGATGGCCGCCTCAGCCGCAGCATCGCCGGGCGCTTCCACCCAGGCGCGGCGGAGTGTTTGCTGGGCGCCCGCTTCGCCTTGCAGGTCTGGCCCGGCTTCACTGCTCGGCCGCGACGCAGCACCAGCCGTGTTGTCCGGCCCGCGCCGCATCATATCCAGGAAATTGCCTGACTGCGCCTGGGTTCTTGTGCCGCGTGTCAGTGCCTCTGCATGACGGAGCGCCGCCGAGAGGCTGCGTGGCGGGAAGGTGCTGAAATGCGCCAGCACCAGCGCATCATCTGCGGGGCCACCAAAGGCTGCTTCTGCCCGGCGCGCGATCGTATCCGCCAGGGGCCAATCGGGGTTCTCACGCAAAAAGCCGGCAAGTTCGGCTGCGGTGGCGGGTGCAGTACGATGCGTGAGGCGCATCCACAGCACGATCTTCGCAACCAAAGGATCGGCGGCGGCGGCATAGGTATCCGCTTCGGCCCAACGCGCGCCATTGGCGGCGGTGATGGCGGCCTTGCCGGCGGTGATGCGTGCAGCTTGAGATGCAGCGGGTTGTCCGATTGCCGCACCGGGAAGCAGTAGCGGCAGGCTTAGAAGCAACCGGCGCGGAATCCTCATGACACCGCTATCCCCCCAACCTTACCCGTGCACCGTGGCGCGATTCGGAAGGCAGACACAGCGCCGCTATACCGGGTGCGACATCGGCCGGCTGCGCAATGCTGGCAGGGTCCTCACCAGGATAGGCCGCGGCGCGCAGCTTTGTCGCTGTCCGCCCCGGATCTACCAGATTGACTCGCAGGGAAGTGGCTTCAACTTCTGCTGCCCAGGTGGCGACTAGATTCTCCATGCCCGCCTTGCTTGCGCCATACATGCCCCAATAGGCGCGGGGATTCTGGGCAACACCGCTTGTCACAAACACCGCCCGCCCCGCATCGGAAGCGCGCAAGGGCGGATCGCAGCTGCGGATTAAACGCCAGCTTGCGGTCAGGTTCACCGCCATCACTTCCGCCCAATCGCGCGGTTCAATATGCGCAACCGGCGTCAGCTTGTTCAGCGTGCCCGCATTATGCACCAAAACATCCAGCCGACCGAAGCGTTCCACAATGGAAGGCCCGATCATATCAATATCCTTCTCAGCCTTTTGCAGATCAAAGGGCAAAAGCGTCGCGGGCTTGCCGCCGGCGCTGCGTATCGCGTCATCCACTTCTTCAAGCCCGCCCTGGGTGCGCGCCACCAGCACGCATTGCGCGCCAAGCTTCGCCAATTCCAAGGCGAGTGCAGCGCCAATCCCACGCGACGCACCGGTGATCAGCGCAACACGACCTTCCAATGCCGCCATGGTTACTGCCCCGCCGGTTGCAGGAGGGAAAGCTGCCGGTCCGCATTATCCGTCCAATCCGTCAACGGAATCGCATAGTCGCCGGTAAAGCAGGCATCGCAGAAATGCGGCTTGGCGGCATCACGCGCGGGCTGCCCAAGCGCGCGATAGAGGCCATCGAGCGAAATGAAAGCCAGGCTATCCACCCCAATGATGCGCGCCATCTCGGCCAGGTCATGCTTGGCCGCCATCAGATGCGCACGCTCAGGCGTATCAATGCCGTAATAACAGGAATGTGTCGTGGGCGGCGATGAAATGCGCATATGCACTTCTGTTGCCCCTGCTTGCCGCACCATTTCAACAATCTTACGACTGGTGGTGCCGCGCACGATGGAATCATCCACCAGCACCACGCGCTTGCCCTGCAACATGGCGCGATTGGCGCTGTGCTTCAGCTTCACGCCCAGATTGCGAATCTGATCTGTCGGTTCAATGAAGGTGCGCCCAACATAATGATTGCGGATAATGCCAAGCTCAAACGGGATGCCGGCTTCTACCGCATAACCCATGGCCGCCGGCACGCCAGAATCCGGCACCGGCACGATCAAATCCGCTGCCACACCGCTTTCGCGCGCCAATTCGGCGCCGATGCGCTTGCGCGTTTCATAAACCGGCGTGCCTTCCATGACGCTATCAGGCCGCGCGAAATAGATATACTCAAAAATGCAAAAGCGACTATCGGTGCGCGCAAAGGGCTTGATGCTGCGCAGGCCGGTATTGTCAATCACCACCAATTCGCCCGCTTCGATATCGCGCATAAATTCCGCGCCCACGATATCCAGCGCGCAGGTTTCGGACGCCAGTACCAATCCGCCATTGGCCAGACGCCCCAACACAAGAGGACGCACGCCCAGCGGATCACGCGCGCCGATCAGCGCGCCATTATGCAAAGCGACCAGCGAATAGGCGCCTTGCACCTGCTTCAGCGCATCAATCAGCCGATCAATGACGGTGGAATAAAGGCTGATGGCAATCAGATGAATGAAAACTTCCGAATCCGTGGTGCTTTGGAACAGACAACCGCGCCGCACAAGCGCGCGCTTCAGCGCATAGGCATTGGTCAGATTGCCATTATGCGCCACCGCAAAGCCGCCAAATTCAAAATCCGCATAAAGCGGCTGCACATTGCGCAAAGCCGTCTCACCGGTGGTCGCATAGCGATTATGTCCCACCGCATGCGGACCGCGGAGCGACGCAATCACCTTGGCTTCCCCGAAATTATCGCCAACCAGGCCAAGCCCCTTATGGGCATGAAAAAGCCCGGCCTCATCCAGGGTCACAATCCCGGCAGCTTCCTGACCGCGATGCTGCAAAGCATGCAGGCCAAGCGCGGTCAGTGCCGCAGCATCGCCGCCATTCCACACGCCGAAGACGCCGCATTCCTCATGCGGCTTGTCATCCTCAAATTGCGCGACACGCGGCATGGGTAACCTCAATTCCGGCTGCGCGCGGGCGGGCGCAGCAATTCTTCAACCGTGGGCGAACGCGGCAACGGCGGTTCATTCAGGCGCGGGCGATATTCCTGCGGCATCACTTCAATCAACATATTGGCGCCCTGCGACAAAAGCGGCAGGGCGCGGGCTTCCAGCACCGGTTCCGGCCAGCGATCCCCCGGCAGCAATAAGCCCGCGACGATATAGGCGACCACCAACAGAAAGGCGCCACGTGCCGCACCGAACAGCAGTCCCAAAACGCGATCAATCCCGCCCAGGGCGGAATCCTGCACGCGATCTGCAACTGCATTGATCATCAGCTTGAAGACAATCAGCGCGACCAGGAACACCACGCCCGCGCCAATGGCTTCCGCGAGCCAGGGCGGCGTGAAATAGGGGTCAAGAAAGGGCTGAACCTCTTTCCGCGCCAGAAGGGCCACCACCGCCGCGCCAATCCAGCCCGCCACGCCAAGCGCTTCCCGCACCAGGCCATGGAAAAAGGCAAGGATCGCCGAGAGCGCAATCACCCCCAGCAGAATGATATCAACCCAATTCATCGCTGGTCCCTATACCCCTCGCAGGCGGGCGCGTCACGCCTTGCCCCGCGCCGGCAGGGTCTTTTCGGCAAAGCGCGCCACCAGATCGGTCAAATGGCCGATTTCCGAAAGGCCAAGCCCTTCGGGTGCTGCCGCCGCGCGCCCACCCCGCGCAATCCGTCGCGGCAAGGTGGCCGCGGTGAAGCCAAGCTTGGCTGCTTCCCTCAGGCGCGAATCCGCCTGGGAAACCTGCCGCACCTCGCCCGAAAGCCCGACCTCGCCGAAATAAACCGCGCCTGAATCCGTGGGCCGGTCTGTCGCGGCGGAGATCAGCGCCGCCGCCACTGCCAAATCCGCCGCCGGTTCGCTGATGCGCAAGCCGCCCGCGATATTCAGATAGACATCATTCTGGCCGAGGCTGAGGCCACACCGCGCTTCCAAAACCGCGAGCAGCATGGAAAGCCGCCCGGAATCCCAGCCCACCACCTGCCGGCGCGGCGACCCGCCGGATGATGGTGAGAGCAGCGCCTGAATCTCCACCAGCACCGGGCGCGTGCCTTCAATCCCTGCGAATACGGCGGAGCCTGAGACATTGCCGCGCCGTTCCGCCAAAAACAACGCGGATGGATTGGCCACTTCTACCAAGCCACGATCGGTCATCTCAAAAACGCCGATCTCATCGGTCGCACCAAAGCGGTTCTTCACCGCGCGCAGGATGCGGAATTGATGGCCGCGATCGCCTTCGAAATAGAGCGTCGCATCTACCATATGTTCCAGCACACGCGGCCCGGCGAGTGTGCCTTCCTTGGTGACATGCCCCACCAGCACCAGCGCAAAGCCGCGCGACTTGGCAAGCCTGATCAATTCGGCGGCGCAGGCGC
>Ga0315900_10003802_pt1 | contig 21818 bp, 20 predicted proteins | sample LakEriMetagenome_FD_203521 | JGI IMG/M metagenome (GOLD analysis project Ga0315900, IMG submission 203521) | Freshwater fungal communities from buoy surface, Lake Erie, Ohio, United States - Buoy 12 MA114 | ecosystem: Environmental > Aquatic > Freshwater > Lake > Lake biofilm | place: USA: Lake... | reverse complement strand
CTGGCGTCCCCAACGGGATTTGAACCCGTGTTACCGCCGTGAAAGGGCGATGTCCTAGGCCCCTAGACGATGGGGACTAGAGGAGTGAGAATCTTAGCGTGAATTTTAGTAAGTCTTTTTGGCGGTAGGCTTTCTCCTCTAGACAAGAAATCCATTAAAAAACGCATATTTGGGGCCTTTAGCTCAGTCGGTAGAGCAACGGACTTTTAATCCGTGGGTCGTCGGTTCAATCCCGACAGGGCCCACTTAAATCTGAAAGAGGAAGTCACTTCTTGACAGTCATTTCCCATTCAAATCATTCAATTTTCACACATCTGTCATTCTCTAGTTTAACAAGAAGACAGGGTTCGGCTTATAGGGCGACTCTTCTTATAATGTGGAGTCCCTTGCCTTCTTTAGGCAGGGGACTTCTCTTTTATTTTATATACTCAAGTTTTGCCAGCGCTTGGCGAGAATTGCAGAAATTCAATGGACAACTTTATGCACAAATGGACAAGTTTATGAACGAGCAAGTGAGAGACTAAGGAAATGGAAATCTCATCGAGAGGCAGATGGAACATAAAGAGATACTTGCTAAAAATTCTGCGAACAGTTTTTCATTTAATTGTGAAAATTAATTCTAAACTTCCTTCTATACTCGAGATGGTTGCGCAGTCCATGCAAGGAAAGGGCTCTGGCACTGGTACGACTGAAGTTGAAGCAAGAATGGCCCTTGATTTTATCTCCCAGAGGGGCATAACAAAGCCCATCGTGCTAGACATTGGTGCAAATATTGGTTCTTATTCAGAGGCTATACGAAAGTTTGCTCCCCAATCCACTGTTTTTGCATTTGAACCAAGTTCGGTTGCCCGCAAAAGTCTTGAAGATAGGTTCATAGCAGATAGTTCTGTAACTGTTTTCCCTTTTGCTCTTGGTAACAAGAATTCCAAAGAAACTTTATGGACTGACACTCCTGGCAGTGGGCTGGCGTCTCTCACAAAACGCAGACTTGAACATTTTAGTATTGACTTCAGTGAATCGGAAAGTGTTGAAGTCATAACTTTGGATTCATGGGTCAGCTCCGCGAAAGTTGTTCCAAGCCTGATAAAAATTGACGTTGAAGGACATGAATTGGATGTCCTTAAGGGTGGATTCAACACCCTGGCTCTTGCGCAAGTTGTTCAGTTTGAATTTGGCGGCTGCAATATTGATACTCGTACGTTCTTTCAGGATTTTTGGTATCTATTCTCACAGGCAGGCTTTACTATTTATCGGATTTCAGAAAGTGGACCTATTCATATCTCACGCTATTCTGAACTAGATGAGTGTTTTAGGACAACAAATTATCTTGCTGTTAGGGAATAAGCCATATTTCGTCTACTGCCCTAAATGAAATTTTGTTACCGGTGCTCATTCTGTGATATGACTGGATTTACCAAACCGTTTACGAGTGGGGGTAAAAGTTCTATCGGTTCATACACTTCAATCGCTTATCTTGTTCCTGTTTCCACAATAACTGGGGATTGCCCATCTGATTGTTCAAGAACTATTTTAAACGCGCTTTGGTTAGGATGGTTTGGATGAAACCATAGTCGAAAGTGATTTTCAACTACGTTGGCAGTTAGACGTATTGGTATGAATGATTAGATCCAGGCCTTTAATGTCCTAAGGATTGACTCTCCGTAAGGGGTTCGGAATCCAAATTTCAACTTCAGGATTAATCCTACGAATATTCTCAACTATTTCATTTTCTAGATTCCAAGGAAATACTAAAACTTTTGTACCAGAAGAATTATGGAGAACCTCTGGGCTTAGAATGGGGATTTTGGTACCTGGAAGTCTGTGGTTTTGCTTTAAGCCGTTGGCATCAATAATCATAGAAAAACGATCTTCAGATAATCTAGCTGCAAAGAAAGTCGTGACAGTCTTTGCCGCAGCACCATAACCGACTATTGATTTTTCTGGTTGCGTATTAACCCAAGTTGCGAGTTCTCCCATCGATGCCTTCGATTGTAATTCAAACTCTTCCGCTTTCTTCCGATTGCCTACACCCCTTTTGAGCTCGTCATCTCTAACGATGCCAACCGAAGGATTAATCTGATGGAAGCCACTTTTACCGATCCAATATCGAAGCGAACCACCATGGGTGTCAAGAGTCTCGACATCGAATAGTTCCATTCCTAAGAATTTGGATAACTTTTGGATTGGTTCGACGCTAAGGTAAGAGAAATGCTCATGATAAATCGTGTCATAGTAGTTATTTTCCAAAAGAAACCCAAGCGAAGGATTTTCAATCGAAACGATTGTAGTCGGACCACATAGCTTTGCTACGCCACCAAAAAAGTCCACCATGTCCGGAACATGCGCGGCAACATTGTTTGCGACAATTAGGCTGGGAGCTCCAAACTTTTTTAGAATCTCTATTGCTAAAGAAACCCCAAAAAATTTTGGAATCGTAGGTATTCCTTTACCCTTTGCGATTAAGGCTACATTTTCTGCAGGATCAACACCTAGAACTTCAATTCCTTGATCTTGAAAATATTTAAGAAGATATCCATCGTTGGACGCGATTTCCAACACATAGCCTTTTTTTAGTGCTGGATATTTATGGACTACTTCATTAACAAAGTAACTGGCATGTTGTAGCCAGAAAGAGCTAGTACTTGAAAGATAAGGATACTCTGAAAAAATATCATGAGCAGATTCAAATTCTGCAATTTGGCCCAAATTGCAATCTTTACAAACACTTAGAACTAAGGGATATATAGGTTCGGTACAAGGAGATAGAATGTCAGGTAGAGAATTGGCAATTGGAGAAAATCCTAAATCCAAAATACGGACTAAATTTTTTGAGAAGCAAGCTCGGCAAAAATCTAAACCTCTTGCATCTTGCTTATCAGGCGACTTCAGCACTCCTAAACTATACTGCACGCGTATTGATTATGTCGTAAGCGAATCCTCACTTACAATTAATATGTGCCAAGAGAGAATTACGAATTAATCATTCTGATTAAACATGGCCTATATCCCGAGTTCATAAAACTTGCAAAGGATGCACAGGCCACTACTTGGCTTATGAACGATAAACCTCTAGGTATCAAGGTCATCCATTACTATGGTATTCCTGGCGGAAGGCTTATCCGTTTTATTGACGAACTGCACGAAAAATTGCGCTGGCATTCGAGAATTTCTCACTATGTTATTAGATTTCTTATGCAATTAGTCTCAGTGCCGTTCTTAAGATTCATTCCATCGACACATCCAGAAAACCGACTTGGTGCTACAGATCAGGAAATTCAATGCAACGTCATTGACACGATTTTTACTCTTCGTTGGAAACAGCTTGCTATATATAGCCACATATTGAATCGCTATGATTTTCAGTACATTTACGACACCAATGCATCTTCATATCTAGACCTAACAAATTTATTTGCACAAATAAAGCTGTTCAGTAACACCCCACTTTATGCAGGAAATATTCCTGCAAAGGGATTCATTAGCGGCGCGAATAGGTTTTTTGATAAGCAAGCAGTAACGTTGATAGTCAAACATAGAAATCATTGGAACCCTGCATTGCTTGAAGATGTGGCACTTGGCAAACTTATGAAGTCACTCAATGTTGAAATGACAGAACTGAATTCAACGTCGTTGACGAGCGAAGCTGCAGTATCTAGGCTAACTGATATCGATCTACTTCAAAATTTCCACTTTCGAACAAAGAGTTATCGTGGTGCAATCCGCAATGATGCGAGAATAATGAGATTGATACATGAGCGATACCAAAATTTGAGAAGAAATGATAAATCATGACACCGATTCAAAACTTGATTTTGGCTCTGGTCTCTTTACTTGCGATTGAATGCGCTCGACAAGACACTGGGTTCAATAGAAAGTGGAGCCGCGATGTTTCTTTCTTACGCCAAGTCAATCCTTAGAATTCTCAGGGCTCAGATCCACTCTTTCATACCAGAACGTTCAACTGCCAAACTAGTAGATACTCACCTTCGCCTTTGGTCTCATTTGTACCACTCCAACCTAAGCGCGTTTAATACTGCTCTTGAACCATTAGGTGGCCGATCCGCGGTTAGTGTAGAAACAGGAACATCGGCCTAGGGCACAGACTCGACGCGCCTCTGGGTCAGATATGTAAAAGAGTTTGGGGGCGAGCTATGGAGCGTTGACTTAAGGAAAGAGCCAAAACTTCGACTAACAGGCCAACTAAGAGGAAATGTGCATTTGGTAGTTGGAGACAGTGTCGAATTCCTTCAAGCCGCCGAATTCCCCAAGGCCAATCTTTACTTCTTAGATAGATGGGATGTGGATTGGAGTGATCTGACGCCGTCAACGCTACACGGTCCTAAGGAATTTCAAGAAATCCAAAAATACATATCCAATGGGGATATAGTATTCATTGATGAAACCCAAAGAGTTATGTTTTCTGGCCGACTTCAAATAAGAACGGCGCTATAAAATTTGAAAACGTATTTTGAGTAATGCCAGGAAAAAGTGCGCTTGTTCTTAAGGAAATCGAGGAGGATTCTATGCACGACGTTATTTTTCACAAGTATGCCATTGTGATGAAAATTGTTTGCGATTTTACTTCCCAAGGTAGGAACTAATGAAAGCAGTATTACTCGCAGGAGGTTTAGGCACACGACTTCGTGAAGAGACTGAGTACAAACCAAAACCTATGGTTGCTATTGATGGACGACCAATCATTTGGCACATAATGAAAAACCTTTCAACTCAAGGAATAAACGATTTCATCATTTGTCTTGGCTACAAAGGCGACTTGATTCGAGATTACTTTATTAATTACGAGTACATGAATGATGACATCCAAGTAAACTTACAGAATTCTTCCATCACCTTTCCCAAAAAAGAGAATAGATCTGAAGATTGGAAGGTAACGCTAGTTGATACAGGTGATACAACATTGACATCTGAAAGAATTATGAGGATAAAGCAATATGTTGAAGGAGAAACTTTTCTATGCACATACGGCGACGGTTTGGCAGACATCAACTTGAATCACTTAGTTGATTATCATAATCAAGGAGCGTCCGCTGTTACGTTAACTGCCGTTAGGCCGATTTCAAGGTTTGGAACGATCGAACTACTTGAAAATGGTCACGTTGAAAGTTTTGCAGAAAAACCTCTGCATGAAGGATGGATCAACGGTGGGTTTTTCATCATGAGTCCAAGAGTTTTTGATTATCTTGAAGTCGGCGTGATGTTGGAGAGCCGACCTATGGAAAACCTTGCTCGCGATGGCCAGCTACGCGCATACAAACATAATGGATTTTGGCAACCCATGGATACGTATAGAGAAGCTCAAATTCTGAATTCACTTTGGACCAACCAGCAGGCACCATGGAAAAATTGGTAACGTGAATATCTATAAGGGCAAACGTATTCTAATAACCGGCCATACAGGTTTTAAAGGCGCATGGCTGGCAACAATGCTGCAATATCTTGGTGCAGATGTTCTAGGGATCTCAAAGGATATTGGACAGCAAAAACCACTTTTGGCGCCCAATCTGACCAAAGGAAATGACTTTGATGTTGATATTAGAGATAAGAACTTACTCAGGAGTACAATTTGTAGTATTAAGCCGGACTTAGTATTCCATCTAGCGGCTCAATCCTTAGTTCTAAAGTCCTACCAGGCCCCGTTCGAAACTTTTGAAATTAACCTCACGGGTACCTTAAACATTCTAGAAACTTGCACCGAAATCGATGAAGTCTTTGGAGTTGTTGTGGTGTCTACGGATAAAGTCTACAAAAATATCGAATCAGGTCGGAGATTTAAAGAGGAGGACGAACTGGGGGGCATAGATCCCTATAGTGCGAGCAAGAGCTGTACATCCATCCTTGTTAATTCTTGGCGACAAGTTCCCGGACATGATGAGAAGCAATTTGTAGATGTGCGAGCAGGAAACGTAATTGGTGGAGGAGATCGCGCCCAAAACAGGCTTATGCCTGATTTGATTAATGGTGCTCTACATAACCAAACTATTGTCTTGCGCAACCCAGAATCTGTGCGCCCATGGCAACACGTGTTAGATCCCCTGATGGGGTATCTAGAAGTCGGTCAATCAATACTTCAAGGTAAACACTTGGAGTCTAGTTACAATTTTGGCCCTTCAAGCCTGAAAGCTCTTCGAGTTCGCGACGTTGCCCAAATATTCAAAGAACACTTCTCAAACATTGATTTCAATTATGCGAACAGCAGTCAATTAAAAAAGGAAAGTAAGTTATTACAACTCGATTCTACTTTGGCATTGAAAGAGTTTGGATGGGTATCACGTATATCACCAGAAGAGGCCATAGATATGACAATTCACTGGGAGACCGCAGTGCACAATTTTGAAGAGTCCCCCCTTGAAGCCACAAAAAAACAGATAAGCCATTCGTTTCGACCAAAGCAATAAAAAGGTGGAAATTGCGGACCAATTTCAGTCAATCTCAGGCAAAATGATAGTGTGCGTTTTATGCGGATTTTAGTTGCAGGAGGTGCTGGTTTTCTAGGCTCGCATCTCGTGAGTAGGCTTTTGGACCAGCAGCACGAGGTAATTGTTGTAGATAACCTTTATACAGGCAGTGAAATCAATATCCAGCATCATGCTTCAAACCCAAAATTCAAATTTATCCAACAAGACGTTAAAGAGCCGATAAATATTGAAGCAGACCAAATTTACAATCTCGCTTGCCCTGCCTCTCCAGTGCATTACCAGAAAAATCCCGTAGAGACTATCAAAACTTCTGTGCTTGGAAGCATTAATTTGTTGAACTTAGCATACTGCAATGGCGCAACTATATTGCAAGCTTCAACATCGGAAGTTTACGGCGACCCAACCGTAAGCCCCCAAAGTGAGTCGTACCTGGGGAACGTTAACCCAATAGGAATTCGAGCTTGCTACGATGAGGGTAAAAGAGCTAGCGAAACACTTTTCTTTGACTATCACCGTCAGTATGGGGTTGCAATCAAAGTAGCTCGAATATTCAATACCTATGGCCCGCGAATGGATCTTCAAGACGGTAGAGTCATAAGCAATTTTATAGTTCAATCACTTCAACACAAAGATATTTCAATCTACGGTGACGGTAAGCAAACGCGTTCATTCTGTTATGTGGACGATCTAATTGATGGACTAATTAGATTGATGAATTCTGAAAAGTCAGTCACCGGACCTATAAACCTTGGGAACCCTGTTGAATTCACAATGCTAAGTCTCGCAAATCTTATAATTGACATGACAAAATCTCCATCATTATTGCACTACACGTCACTCCCTGCGGACGATCCAAAGCAACGTAGACCGGATATTTCTAAAGCTGCTGAATTCCTGGGATGGAAACCAAAAATTGAATTGGTTGAAGGACTACAAAAAACGATCAACGATTTTTCGAGTCGAATGAACCTATAAATAGCCCTGAATCTGACTTCTCCAATAAGGCCACCACAACGGCGACACATTGCTTGGAGAAAAGCTTGGAGCATTTAAAGGCAATCCGCGGAAGCCTTCCATAGTCCAAGACTGGATCTGTAGATTAGGAATACCCAAATCACTTAATTGTTTAGACCAAGAGTTTTGTGAAACGATAGGGAAACTCCCCCTGTACAGAGCCTCCCAAAACCGGTGTGTATCTAAACCGTTACCTCGAGGAGATGCAACGAATCTAAAGCGGCTTGACACTTCTGCATATTGAAGTGGCGTCAATCGATCACGAATAACCTCTAGATGATTAGATTCATCTACCCAAGAGCTTAAATAGAAATCACGTTCCTGATGGGTCAGTGAATAAGGTCCAATCAATACCCTGTCAACCTTGGGCTTATTAACAAAACTTTCGCTAAACAAATTTAGCAAACCATTTGTCCCGAGCCTGACATTCTCGATGCCGATCGGAAGTAAGCGAGAACTTGAACTTGGATTGAGAAGATTTTGAGCAAACACTTGATTTAAAGATTTTGGCAGTCCACCCATCTCAATAAAATCAAAATCTCTATCGCTGTTGCCGAGCAAAAGAACTTTCGCTCCTATGGCATGTGAATATTCTTCAAGAAACCTTTCAAGAAAGTGACTTGGACAGAATATGACACGTGCATCAGCGACATCCTTGAGAGAAGGAGGCTTAGACCTGTATTTCGGGGAATACATTTGGACATCCGCTTGATCCGCAAAAAGGTCACCGCTCAAGAAAGGACTCGAATTACGCCTATAATAATAGAATCGTTTAGCGTACCTTGGAAGATTTCTAGGTACATTGCGTAGCTTCATAAACAAAGATTAGTTGAAAAGAGGGAGAAATACATGCATTTGGTGTTTGTTCATCTAGGCACAGCAAAGGCGAGCCACCTCTACTTCAATATTAAGCGCGTACTTAGACTCTTTCCTGAGTTGCAAGTAACGCTAATTTACAGCGAGACAAGTTTCATCACTAAGTGGAATCACTTGCCAATTAATTTCTACAAGTACACAGTGAAGGTAGATTCTTCACATATTCTTAACAATCTGGCCCACAATACAAAATTTCGAATGAATTTTTGGCGGTACTCCATTGAAAGATTGTACGCACTAGCGGAGTGGCACAGCATTAATCTAGATCAAAAACTTCTTCATCTTGAATCAGATATTCTAATGATGCCGAATTTCCCACTCGAAAAGATTGAAATGATTGAACAGATATCTTGGTGTTCCTTTAATCATTCACATGATGTTGCCTCAATAATTTTTTCACCTTCGAATACCGATACGAATTGGATGCTTAATGAACTAGAATTGCTCTTAATTGAGGATCCAACCCTGACGGATATGACCGGGTTAAGAAAATTGAAAGAAAAGTTTCCAGATCGCACAAGCTATCTAAATTCGGGGGAAGCGATTACTTTCTTAGGAGGCGCTATTGATGCAGCACCATATGGAATGTGGCTGTGTGGGAGAGATCCCAGAAATCATAAAGGAGTTACGAGAAGATTTTTGGAGTTACCAGAAAGTGACATAAATCCAAGCAGCATAAAGTTTCACTACGGGCACAAAAGCCACTTACGAATTAAGAAGAGTGAAGGCTCTGAGCTTTCGCTCTTTAACCTTCATGTACACTCAAAGCAGAAGGCAATTTTTAGGAACCACTGGCGACTAGTTATGAGCGCATACGTGATTACTTCAAAAATTAAATTTCCAAAACATTGGCTCTCTTTAACTGCATTTGCACAACTTTCTTCTGATTCAATCCATCGGAATGGAATAAAAGGATCATGGAAAGCCGTCAGGAACTTATTTAACTAAAGATAAGTGTGAAAACTAAGGGAGCTAAAGCGCCCTGTATTTTTGTGTACTTCTCTTTCTATCTGATCTGCAAGGTTAGTTTGCCGTGGTATTCCTAAATTGGCCCACTTCAAAAGCTCGACTTTATCACGGTGGTGATTGAAGAGGAATTGACCATAAACTTCGTACTCGAGACAAAACGGTGATGAAGAGTTCTGGAAATCATGATTGAGTACTAATTCTAAAATTTCATCAGGAAAACTTTTGCCAGTTTGCTTGAAAGCAAGGCGAAGATAATTTGGTTGCATGAGCATATGATGAGAAACGAACGTGTATTCGGGATTAATTTCGCCAATACCAATAAAGGACAAGAATTCGTAATACGAGAGATTGAATTCATCTGAAGGTGTCAAAATTTGCTTGCCATTGTCCAATATCCAGTTTCTTTCGTCTAATAAGATTGTATCTGCATCAACAATCAAAATGGCATCTAGATTTGATTCTAGAACAAATGCAACTTTAAGGAATTGCTGAAGAGCCCAGCCAAATCTGTCCTGAAACCGCAATCTAAGCGCGTCCACCACCTCCTTTTTAATGTAGGAATCTTCACTAACTATCTCTACATTAGGTAAATTTGCCAAAAGTTCCTGACAGTATTTCAAATCAATACTCGGCACAACGACGGATATCTTCACCGTAGACGACAAGGTTCGAAGAGAGCGGACTGCAAATGGGATAGACCATTGGAGCATTTCTACGTCTTTGCCGGCAGTGACGAATAGGACGCCCACGGATTTATTTACTGCGGGTTGACAGGAATTAGGCTCTGGGAGTAAGCGGTTGGCTTGGATAAAGCGTCTAACTGGGAACAGGCTCTTTTTTCGAGCCCGCGCTAGAAAATTCCAACCTGTTACAAGCGTCCAAAATACAAATCCTGGCCTCGTTGTCTTGGCACGCTGAGATGCGACAAATCTTTTAAGCAATTAGTCCTCCTCAGCAAATAGATAGAATATAGTGATGAGCAAGAATTATGGTGTATTTCCTACCGTTAGGGCGTCCGGAGGTCAGTTTTCTTGAAAACGCTCATACTTGGATCAAGTGGGCAAACGGGATCATATCTCGTGCCTATGCTTCGAAAATCCGCATATGAAGTTGTCGGCGCTTCTCGAAATCTTGTTACCGACAAAGCTTCTGTTTCAACCCACTATCTTCTAGACGTTAGAAATACTTTCGAATTCAAGTCCATCATCGAGGCTGAGAATCCGGACGCAATTGTAAATCTTTCATCGTTGAGTTCAGTCTCAGAGTGCGATGCTCACCCGAATCTTTCAGAAGAAGTTAACTTTCTAGCAGTTGTGAACATGACGAAAATTATAAGGTCTCACCAAGACGTAGCTGAAAAGCAAATCCACTTTATACAAGCCTCCAGTTCTGAAATGTATGCGGGACTAGGAAGTGATGTAATTATCAATGAACATTCAAATCTTGCGCCGTTGTCTGTTTACGGCAGACATAAAGCAATGACGCATGAATATTTAGATTCCATCGCGTCTGAGTTTCCAATTACGCAAGCGATTCTCTTTAACCATGAGTCTTCAAAGAGACCTGAGAAATTTGTATCACAAAAAATTATCAAGAGTGTTGTTGACCTGCATCTAGGCAAGATATCTCGGGTTCCATTTGGAAACTTAAGAACTAGAAGAGACTGGAGTTTTGCCGGAGACGTGGCGCAAGCCCTTAGCCAAATACTTAAACTAAGCTCAACTGGTAGTTTTGTAATTGGCTCAGGCGTACTCCATTCAGTTGAAGACTTCTTTCTTGCAGCTTGCGATCTAATTGGTATTCCAGACGGTCTAGATTTTGCCTATCAAGACTCAACCTTGGTGCGTAAAGTTGAAAATGATGGGCTGATAGCTGATACGACAAAAGCAAGAGCTGAACTGCAATGGATGCCTAAGTTTCAATTTAGAGAAATTGTTCTTGAAATGCTAAAGAGTAAATGTGAGCGTGAAGGTATCGACATTTTTTTATGAGTACTTCTCAAGTTAAAAAGGCAACAATTATCGTCCCCATAAAAAATATGGCAGGAAAATTGACTAATTTAGAGAGTTGGCTTAGTACTGCGCTTCAACTTGAAATTGAAGTGATTCTGATACTCGACGGCTGTACGGATAGAACAGATGATGAAATTCGCCTTGCAGGATACTATTCTTATTCAAACTGTATCCCTGTATATACAAACGATATTGGGCCCGGAATGGCAAGAAATTTAGGTTTCCAATACGCGAAGGGTACCTGGGTCTGTTTTTGGGACAGCGATGACATCGGAGACGTAAGGCAACTTCTTGAAGGAATCACAATACTAGAAAAAAACAACTCTCAAGTCGGAATTGGTGGTTATCGAATAGCATTACAAGAATTTGATTCAAGAGAAACTCAAATCAGATATTTCCCAGTTAACAATTCTCTCGATTTAGTGATCTTAAACCCAGGAATTTGGAGAATGATATTCAACCGGAGCCTACTGGCGAATTGTAAGTTTGGAAGAAGCCGTATGGGTGAAGACCAGGTCTTTCTAGCAAGCGCGTTAGCAATGTCTCCCAAAATTTGGTTTTTTGATTTTAGTCTCTACACATACTTCAAAGGAATTCCTGGCCAACTAACCTCATCTAACATCGGTGAAGGTGAACTACTAATAAGCATTTCAGAAATAGAATCAGTTTTAATTGAATCAAAAGTAGAACACAGGAAATATCTTTACGTGATGATTTTGCGTTTAAGTTTGACTCTATTGAGGCGCCACCCCTTTACGTTCGCACGGTATGCATTTCCGCGGTTTGTAAGAATCCTGATTAAACCGCATACTAATTCAATTTACTCTTTCATTGGGGCTCTCGTTTTTATCGCTAGAAATAGAGCGACAGGAGAGAAAAATTAAGAGAAATTATATTTATCTTACAGGTGGATTAGGCAATCAGTTATTTCAACTGACTGCACTTGTTGCTCTTTCTGGAAAAAGGGAACTAGTAGTCGATTCCGTAAACGGTAGTCCTCGGGCTAATTACTCTGGTGTTCCGGACTCGTACGAATTTGATTTGCTAACAACTTCCTTGTCTCATCATAGCTCAGCCTTCCCAAGACTTATTAAAAGAGCCATCGGGTATTGTTTAAGATCAAAGATTCAACCCGCTAAGTTTGAAACAGTTCTACAACTTCCATCGATCGCACAATTGATCACCAGCGTTATGATTAGTCTCAGCCTAAAGGAGCTGGTTTGGGTAAAAGTTTGTCATGGGGTTGGTTTTGATAACAAGATTAGAGAGAGCCACGTTAATACCTTTTTTATTGGTTATTTTCAAAGCTATAAATGGCTAGAAATGGCCGAAAGCAAGAACGATTTGGCTTTTAAGCTATCAAATCCATCAGAGTTAGTGAAATCATTTAGCGCGCTTGCGTTGATAGAAAACCCACTTGTAGTTCACGTGAGGCTAGGGGATTATTTAGTTGAAGGAGGCTTCGGGACTCTGGATCCAAGTTACTATCTAAAGGCAATAACCAAGGCAATGGAATTGGGTGACTTTGGAAAGATTTGGATGTTTTCTGATGAGCCACTGGAGGCCATAAAACGTCTTCCTGATCACCTGGGACTGGAAGTGAGGGTGATGCCTCCATTTGAAGAGTCGCCCGCGACCGCATTGGAGGTCATGAGAATGGGTAGAGGATATGTAATTGCCAATTCCACATTTAGTTGGTGGAGCGCTTCGCTCAGTTACCAGCCAGATCCTGTAGTCATTTACCCTTACCCTTGGTTTAAGTCAATCGATTCACCTCTGGATCTTGTGCCACCAAATTGGTTGCCAATAAGCACTCTCTCGATGGGAACGTGATGTGAAGAATTACGAAATGGGTATTCTAAGGAAATCGCTGACGCTGCTAAGTAAGCGTGACCGAAAAGTACTCGTCGCATCTGCAGCAATTCAGATTTTTCTCAGCTTCTTAGATGTTGCAGGTATCGCTCTAATTGGAATCTTGGGAGCACTTTCTGTAAACGGTGTGCAGTCTCGCGCACCAGGTAACCGCGTCAGCCGGGCCTTGGAACTTTTACACATTGACTCTCTCGCCTTTCAAGCCCAAGCAGCAACGCTGGCAATCCTGGCGAGCACCTTGTTGCTCTCCAGAACTTTACTCTCAATGTATTTCTCGCGCCGAGCCATGTTTTTTCTAAGCCGTCGAGGGGCAAAAATTTCTTTAGACTTACTCTCGCGGCTCCTCAATCAAAGTATCTTAGATATAAATAGCCGAACAACTCAATCAACTATTTATGCTCTGACTTCAGGTGTGAGCTCATTAACCCTAACCATAATTGGTGGAAGCATAAATCTTGTCGCGGATATGGCGTTACTGACAGTGATGTCTATCGGGCTGTTTGTTGTCGACCCAATTCTTGCAACATGCACTTTCTTGTTGTTTGGTTTTATTCTCTTGATTCTCTATAAAAGACTTCATCTACGAGTCAGGCGGCTAGGAGAAGCAGAAGCCAACCTCAGCATAGAGAGCAACAATAAAATTGCCGAAATTTTGTCATCGTACAGAGAGAATGTTGCCCGCGGAAGGAGATCTCACTATGCAAAATTGATAGGCTCCTACCGAATACAGCTTGCTGGTACGCAAGCTGAACTCAGTTTTCTCCCAAATGTGAGTAAATATGTTGTTGAGTTGGCCATTGTTTTAGGAGCATTGCTTATTTCTGCAGTGCAATTCCAGTCACAGGATGCAACTCATGCCGTCGGTACCTTGTCTGTATTTTTAGCGGCAGGAACACGAATAGCGCCAGCGGTTCTTCGAATTCAACAAGCAGCACTGACCTTTAAGAGCGCCTCCGGGTCATTACGGCCAACACTTGACCTAATTGATTCTCTTCGCGATGTGAGACCTATTGATAATGAAAGCACCGACTTAGACGATATTCATCTCGGGTTTGAGCCAAATATTTCGATGAAGGACGTAAGTTTTAAATACCCAGGTGCCAGTGATTTCGCACTTAAGAACATATCGCTAGAAGTACGCGAGGGTGAAACGATCGCGATTGTGGGTTCCTCAGGTGCAGGGAAAACCACACTCGTGGATATTATTCTTGGGATTCTGACACCAACCGCGGGCTCGGTTTGTGTTTCAAACAAGGATCCCTTGGTAGCAATCTCCGAATGGCCCGGCGCAATCTCGTATGTGCCCCAAGATGTTTTCATCACAAACGGGTCCGTCTTGGGAAATGTGGTTATGGGATTCGATTCAAAATCTGCCAAATTAGAAAATGTTGAAGTTGCGCTTCGACTCGCTCATTTAGATACTCACATAAACAACCTGCCTTCTGGAATAGGTTCCAATGTCGGGGAACGTGGCACTAGCCTGAGTGGCGGACAGCGACAAAGGCTAGGCATAGCGCGAGCTCTTTACACAAAGCCCAAACTCTTAGTCTTGGATGAGGCAACCAGCGCCCTAGATGGCCAAACGGAAGCAGATATTTCTAACTCAATACAAGGTCTTCGTGGCGAAGTCACCCTTGTTGTAATTGCACATAGACTTTCGACAATCCGGTCCGCAGATCGAATTTACTATCTTGAGAATGGCAAATTGGCTGCGGTTGGTACCTTCGATGAGGTTCGTGCGCAAATTACTAACTTTGACCAACAGGCAAAACTGATGGGCCTTTAGTCCGACAGGATTCCACCGTCCAAATTATCTGTTTTCTTGATATCGAGTAGATCTAGGACTTCAATGAGTTTTTGCATCTTTATTCAAGACAAACCAACTTTCAAAATCAGTTCTATTCGGCAAAAATTGTCGATAACCTATTTTGGAAAGAAAACTCTGCATAAACAACTTATCCGCATCCCGAAAGTTGTGTTCAACGGTGATAACTAAAGGTTTAACTCTCTCAAAAGGAAATTCAACTAATACCTCTGGTTCACCCCCCTCTATGTCTATAGACAAATAGTCCACCGAAGCCAAATTGCTAACAATTTCTTTAATTCCAATTAGGGAAACTTCCTCATCTTTAGAAGATTCTCTCCCTGTGGTTCGTTGAGTCTGAGACATTGCGCCATTCCGAATCAATATCTCCTTAGAATCGTCCCCTGCAACCCCTGCAACCCCTGCACCTAAAAAACTATCTTCTAATTGAGCTAACTTGAACTTATCCAACACTGCTGGATTAGGATCTACGGACAATCCAGTCCATTGAAAAGAATCCCGCAGAGTTGCTGTATTTGATAGCAGATATGGGTCATAAGCTCCCAGTTCTAGATACTTGAGCCCATGCGCTCCATTTGTAATCCCAACCACAAACGCCTCTTGACCAAGTTGTGAGTGTATTTTTCCATTTCGTTGAAATATTTCAGAATAACCCCGAGTAAGAAATGCTAGATCTTGCAATTCATCCTCGTCAGCCGAAATACGACTTATTTCTGAATGAAGCTCAAACAGATAAAACTCTTTAGGAAATCTAGTTAAATCCCAACCTAACGAGTTTGAGCCGGAGAATCGATTAGATCTTCTCTCAATTGATGCCGAAGGCTCTGATCTTCTAGTTCTCAAGAGCCTTGAATTTGAAAGCCTTGAAAAAGTTAGATTTCCACGCTGGCTTCTTTTAGAGGCATCCCCACCAGTGTCAAACGCCTTACAAACTCCGGCTGTCAACCTTGCCATTGCATGGGGATATGAACCACACATGGTTTTAGCCATGTCCACGCTGCTGTATTACAAAGACTGACCCCGATTTTTAGCCCGAAAAGGGGAAATGTGTAAGCAAGTCTTACTAAATGTCCGTTTTGTCACTTCCCCAGTACATCTGGGGCTAGGATTCGTAGAAGGCTATAGAGGCACCGACGAGTGTCACTAAAGTACAAAACCGGTTAAGAAGGAAGTCCCAAGGTGGCATTTAAGAAGTCTGCAGCCTCTGCAGGTCCTCGCGTGTGGACCGTCGCAGAGTTCGGTGCTTTCTACACAGAGCACCGTTCAGAGCTTCTTGCCCACGCTAATGGCGTATTGAAGGATTCCGCTAAAGCAGAAGAAATCACACAAGATGCACTGATTAAGTTGATGCTCGCCACCCCAGGACTTTTTTCACAGGATCGAGAATTCTCTGATCTACACCGCACCATCGAAAGACCGAGCGTCAATAAATTCATTTTAGAAGGTCTTAGACCAAGCCCTATTTAGATCGAATGTTTCAAGTCTAAGGTCGAACCATGTTAGATTTTTAAAATTTACTCAGTTTACGGGAGCAAAAGCTCCAACTACCAAATATCTATTTCTCCAAAATTCATCGATCTCCAATGTAATTTGAAAGCTGCTATTCCTAGATGGCCATCACTTTTGCTTAACCTAGCTTTGCCCTGCAGGATAGAGTGAGTGTGAGTCTAAATTTACGCTTTTTACTAATCAGATAGCGCGCATATCAAGGTTATCAGGGCATAATTCGAGTATGGCAATTTCCGTATCTGAGAGAAGGCTATCTCAGGTCCTCTTGTGGATTGCTCCCGCAGCCACCTTGGCGGTATCTCCTTTCTCAAATTACGACCCTATTTCTCTTCCAAAAATGACTATTTTGGCAATAGTTTCTTTTGCAGTTTTAGGAATATGTATTGCTTCAGGACTTAAAAACTTAATCAATAATTCCAAGGTCTTTTCTATTCTAACTTTAGCCTTCCTTCTCTCATTGCTGGTACCAATTTTCGCAAGTGGAACTGAAGTTGCTCAGCAAATTTGGGGAGCTTTTGGGAGAAACACTGGATTCCTAACTTACTTCTCTCTTGCAATTCTTACCTGGGCAGCTTCAAATGCTTCCTCAGATATCTTTGGGGCAAAGGTAATAAAAAGCCTGATTGTCACAGCGATCATCGTAACTATCTATTGCTTGATTCAGATCGGGGGCTATGACCCAGTCAACTGGAGCATGCTGGATACATTTGCAACATTAGGAAACATCAACTTCTTGTCAGCGTTTTTGGGTCTTTCTTCAATAACTGCTCTTGCTATGTTGTTTAGTAAAGAGACGACTTCAATGTGGCGCCTGTCTAGCGCACTATTAGTTCTTTCGGGCTTACCAATAATTTGGAGTACAGGTTCAATTCAAGGGTTAATGATGTTTGCCCTTGGAGCTTATCTGGTTGTGTTTTTCTTTGTTAAATCTCTTTTGAAAACTAGAGTCTTTGTTTGGCTATATTTATTGGCTGGCGCTATCGGAACTTACTTTGGATTAAGAGGACTCAGAAATGAAGGCCCGCTAGCTTCTTTCTTGTTTCAACCCTCGGTGACTTTTAGAGAAGATTACATCCACGCGGGTTGGGCAATGATGGTGTTAAAGCCATGGACAGGAGTCGGCCTTGATTCCTATGGCGACTGGTATCGCCAAGCGCGCGGAGAGATATCAACTCTGCGAACTGGTTCGGAACGTGTTTCAAACTCAGCGCATAATATATTTCTTGACTTAGCATCTGGCGGCGGAGTCTTAGTGGTTCTTCTCTATCTTTTATTTTATGTTCTCTGTTTTATTCAATGCTTCAAGTACATTAGAAGAACTCCAAAATTTGACCCAATCTTTGTGGCCTTATTTTCAAGTTGGTGCGCCTATATCCTCCAAGCCCTAATTAGCATAAATCAAATTGGAGTAGGAGTATGGGGGGCCTTACTTCTCGGAGCTCTAGTTAGATACACACGTCTTCGTAGCGATGATTTATCTGGCGAGGAAAAGAGAAAAGCTAAAACAGGCAGCAGGGATAAAAATGCTGTCTTGCCTGCAAAAGTTGCTCTAGTGAGTTATGTCTTTGGCGCTCTCGGATTTTTTGCGGCATTCCCAGCCTTGAAAATAGATGCAGACTTTCGCACAGCTTCAACGCCTGAGCTCTCCCGCTCCGTGGCTAGTTCGAATTTAGCGCGAAGTTTCTATAAAGAGTTAACTCTAGAAAAATACATGCAGGCCTCGAGATACGATGAAGCCAAATCTTTAGCAATGGAAATAGTCGAGAAGCACCCTCGAAGCTTCTATGCCTGGAGGATGTTGTCCCTTCTGCCAGGAAGCTCAGAGAGTGAAGTAGAAGCCGCAAAGATTAAGCTTCGGGAGTTGGATCCCTTCAACCCAGATATAGGCTAAATGTCCATTTTGTCCTTTTACCGCTACATCTTGGCTCTTCTAGCGTAGAAGAGGGTGGAGGCAGCGACGGTTGCTTCTTTAGTACAAACCGGTATAGAAATCAGGGGCCTAAAAAAAAGTGTCGCTACGTAAGAAATCTGCCTCCGCAGGTCTGAAAGTCTGGACCGTCGCGGAGCTTGGTGCTTTCTACACAGAGCACCGTAGTGAGCTCATCTCCCATGCCTCTCGTATCTTGAAAGATAGCGCCAAAGCGGAAGAAGTAATCCAAGATGCCTTGATTAAGGTCATGCTCGCTGCCCCTGAGCTTGAATCAGAGAATCACGCCCTTGGCTATATGCATAGAACCATTGAGAACCTCTGTATGGACATCTTTCGCATCGAAGGTCGTCGTCCAAACCTAGTACTTCTCGATGATGCCTCTGCTGAGCTTGAATCCCAGTGGGTAGATAACAAAGATCATGTCGATCTAATTGCTGCCGCAGATGATGCTGCCATTGTCCGCCAGGCCCTTTCAATGCTCTCTCCTGCTGAGCGAGCAGCACTCGTCATGTGGGAGATCGAGGGTCGCTCAACTCAAGAGATTGCCGCCGAACTTGGCATTAAAGAGTCTGCTGTGCGCCATACCCTCACCCGCGCTAGAGCCTCGCTACGTCGAGTAATGAGCGAACTTATTGTGGATAAAGATAGAGGGCTTACAGCGCTTGATCTTCTATCAACTACCTATAAGAAGGCCTCCCAAGTTGCAAAGAAATCAAGCAAAGCAGCTCTCTCTTTGATCCTAGTTTTCTTCGCTTTTCTTGGCTTTAACTCAATTCCTACCGATTCTGGAGTTCCAAAAGTTGTTGTAGAAGAAACTTCAACTCCTTCGGAAGAAATCACAGAGAAAATAGTTGAAGTTCCAGTTAAAGAAATTGCTCCAAGTGAATCTGCCTCACCTGCTGCCTCTCCTGCTCTTTTAGAGAAGGCAAAGGCTGAGGTAGAAAACGCTAAAGCCACCAGCCTTAATTTTGCCGGCCTTGATACCAAGGGAATTCCAACCGGATTTACCGTGACGGATTCAACCGGAGGCCTTGGCTCGCTCTATGTAACAAATCGAGCTCCTGTTCTCTCTGAGACAGAGCTGAGCATCTATCAGATTGCCAAGACTGATACAGGAGCAGCCAGCATCTTTCTCTCTCAAATGCTAGTTAGCGACTCCCAGGGCTTTGACTACTTACCAACAGTTTCATACGGCAAAGCTGGCTCTTGGATCCCTCTAGTTACTAAGGTCACCTACCTCAATTCAGAACGACTTTTAAGCGGTGAATACCTAGTGACAGCCTTCATTAAGGTAGAATCTGAGGTTGAAACTACCGTTGTGATCCCAGCGGCCACCTTAGGCCGGGATCTCCTTCAGTCCCCACGGCAGGTCATCACCCGCCTGGTGCTGAACCCAGGAAAAACTCAGATTTTATCGCAAGCAGTTTATGTAGTTGAAAAGGGAGTTAAGCGATGAACTCCCATTTTAAGTTTCCTCAACGTGTCCGGATACACGTTGTGGAATGTGGTGCAGTAGCACGTGCATTGCATCACGAGGCGAAGCTTGCTTCGCCAGCCGTACTTGGGATCGTCTCAGGTACGACTAAAGAAAGGAAATAAATGTCTACAAAGACATACTTCAAGCGTATTTCGCTTGCAGTGATTTTAGCTCTGAGCTTCGGCGCACTCTCAAGTGCTCCTTCTCAAGCTTTACTAAGTAATTCAGCTGCGGTTACCGTAAGTGCTGCAACTGACTCCAAGATTGCGCTGGAGACTTCAACCGTGACTATCACGGCCTCTTTTACGTCGACAGTTGCGGGAGAAACTTTTGTTGTTAGAGTACTAGGAGTTGGTGCAAACGGTACCGATGTTCCTGTAACTCGTATTTCGACATCAGATTCCCTCAATATCACTGCTGGAGCTTCTGCCGCTGCCACTACAGCAAGTACTGGCGTCGTTCTGACGGCTTCTGCCGCTGATTTACTAACAAGGGTTAAGTTAACTCTTGATGTTTTAAAAGTGACTAACGTAGGCACTCACACTTATAATGTGAACCTCTACAGCAGCACTTCTGGTGCAGCTGTTGCTCTAGTCGCACAAACCACGTACACCGTCACAGTTGCTGCCGCAAATACTGATGCAACGGCTGCACAGTCTCAAATCTGGCTGAACCAAGTACTACCAAGCGGTAGCACCTACACCCAGGCTGACTCGGCTCTTGTGGTATCTGCTAATCAGACGCCTACCTTGACCCTCATGACGCCAACCAAGGTTGCGTATTTGGCTCCTAACTTCCGTAACTCCGCTGGAGACTCGATAGTCGCAACCACTAATACAAATGTTGATGGAACCATGACTGTAAAGATCACAAGCGGTCCTGGCCTCCTGAGCAAGAACAGCACTGACTCAACGAAGGCACGTCAATTTGATATTGCCCGCGGCGATTCCATAACAATTTGGAATGATGGTGCATCTGGAGTAACAACAATTACTTCATATATTGGTACTACGCCTCTTACCCAAGCGGCGAAGACACTTACTTTCTACGGCAAGGCGACAGCATTTGCTGCCACAGCTAATGCTGTGACAGCTCGTGGTTGGAACCTAACCGCAGGCTCTGATTCTGTAACCTCAGGAACTGCAATTCTTACCTTCGTGGCTACTGATGCTACGGCACTAAAGGTTCCAAGCGCTTCGCAGAACAGGAATGAGAAGTTCTTCCTCCACTCATCAGATACAAAAGTGGTGCGCGGTAAGCAATCAGCAACTCTTGGTTATGGAGAATGTACAGCGCCATCATCCGCAGCGGATCAAACTGCCGGTAAGTGGACTTGCGATATGTTCGTTATTGATTCAGGAACTGTTACATTGACTGTTTCTGATTCCATGACCATCGCATCATCTCTCTATACATCAAATGAAATCTCTGTAACCGTCGCTGGTGCGGCGTATAAGGGAGCCTTCTCATTTGCAAAGACTGCTGTGCAGACAGGTGAGAACGTATTGATGACCATCACATGTGAGGACCGAGCAGGTCGTGCATGCGGACAGAAAGACATTAATCCTGTAGGTTACTCAGGGTTGTTTAACTCTGGTGGAACTCAGACCAAGCAGTTTATTGGCGGGTACACTACGGGTGACGGAGTTTCAACCGGAACCGCAACCTTCACAACGGTCTATCAATGGGCAGGAACTACCTCCTTTATGGGTGGAACTGAAACCGCGCTTGTAACAATGCCGCTTACAACAGGTGATGTTGTTATCGAACTAACCACTGGTGGAACAGACGCACTCGTTGTTCCAACAGTGACTTTGGTCGTCTCCAATTCGTCCGTTGACGCTGCAACTGCCGCTGCTAACGCCGCAACTGCCGCTGCTAACGCTGCATCAGCTGC
>Ga0315900_10003799_pt1 | contig 21827 bp, 1 predicted proteins | sample LakEriMetagenome_FD_203521 | JGI IMG/M metagenome (GOLD analysis project Ga0315900, IMG submission 203521) | Freshwater fungal communities from buoy surface, Lake Erie, Ohio, United States - Buoy 12 MA114 | ecosystem: Environmental > Aquatic > Freshwater > Lake > Lake biofilm | place: USA: Lake... | reverse complement strand
AATAGTCATGTTAGCTATTTGACCTTCTAAGAAGTTGGTTACCATAGAACTAAGTTTATAACCTAATCCTAAGAATCTAATATGACTTAATAATGCATCAATACCTTTTGACAATGAACCTCTTTTTCCTAACTTTTCTCTCTTAATTATTAATTTATCTTTTTCTTCTATTAACTTATTAAGTTTTACTTGAGCTTCTACTGACTTATCTTGTGATACATCAACTATTTCTTTATCAATATCATTTATTAAAGAGTTAATATCTTTTCTCATTTTTTCATCTTCACCTGAAAGTAATCTACCTTTAAAGAATGCTTTTACTTTATCTTTAGCAGTTTTCTTTTCTTCAAGTGTACTTTTCTTTTCTACTCCAAATTTATCTTCAAAAGTATTACCTAACACTACTCTGTTAAACCAGGATTCAAATTGAGTATTAGCTCTTGTTCTTAAAGTTTGTCCTGCTTTTAATGAAGTTTTAATTTGATTATAATGTTGTTTAAGTATTGATATTAAGGGTAATGATTTTTGCCTTGCTTCATATTCAGCACCCATCATTGAATAATACTTTATAATCTTAGGTAAGTCTAATGAATTATCTTCAACTAATTCTGATATAGTTAATTTATATAATACATCACCTACTTTTATTTTTTCACCAAACTTAGCTTTTAATGCATTAGTAGTTGCAGGTATTCCTAATTTATCTGCTAATAATTTTGTTACAGGATAAGGTAAAGCATCAGTTAATATTTCAGTATATTTATTTACTCTTAAAGGTAATCCTGCTTTTTTTAATTCATTGTTTAATTTTCTTTTTGCAATATCATATCTTTCAGATATTGCTTCTTTGTTATTATTTAAAAATGATGCATTTACTTTAGGTTCTGCTTTATTAGTAATGACATCTAAAGTATCTTGGTAAATACTATCATCAGGATTTACACCAAATCCTAATTTAATATTTTCATATATTTGACTAAGTGCTTTAGATAATCTTTTGAGAATAGGAATATTAGGGTCAGTTAATATTTCAGCTACTGTTTTCCTAATCATAGGTAAAGAACCTGAAAACAAATTCTTTCTAACTTCTTCAGGAAATATATCACTTACCTGTTCCATTCTTTCACTAATCAAATCATAGTAAGCTTTTAAATCTTTATCAGATTCTATTGTTTCATAATTTTTATCATAGAATCCTGTTTCTTGTCCAGTTGGTTTAATAGTAAGTTTACCTTGTGCATTTATTAATGCTTCAGCTTTATATCTTCTTGGAATAGTTACATTATAATTCATTGAACTATTTTCAAATTTACCTCCTACTTTTACTTTTTCATTATCATAAAAATAAGCTGCTGCATTAAATGGATTGTGAGTTCCTAATGTAAGTTTAAGATTGTTTAATTCATCTTGAGTTAAGTCACCTATACTTTCTGCATTTCTTTGTTCAAGATACATTTCTTGAATTGAATCTCTCCAGGCTATATATTTTTTAATTTCATTAACCTGTTTATTCAATTGCTCTTTATATCCTATTTCACCTAATTGGTCTATTAACTCTTGTTTATGTTTACCTCCATCATCTTGAGATTGCAATTCAAATTCAGGAAATATTGCTGCTATTTCAGGTAACTTTCTGATGTCAAGCATCATTGTATTTTCTCTAAACCATTTTTGTTTAGCTTCATAAGCATTATTAATAGCTTTTTTTCTTACTTCATCTCCTTCTTCATTTAATTCTGTTGGAGATAATGCCTGAGCTTTTAACAATGATTCTTTAAATCTAAATAGTACATTACCTATACTATCAAAGTAATCCTGTGAAAATCTATTTACAAGCTTATTACCTGTTTTTCCAGGTAATACTTGTTGAAAAAATATATTATATGATACTCCTTTTAATCCTGAAAGTAAACCTGTATTTAATCTTTTTAATGCTGCTCTTACTTTAGGTAAAAGTTCATTATGCTTTTCTTCAAATACTTTATGTTTACTTAAACTTTCAGTTTCATTATCTTGTATTATTTCTAATGCTACTTGTGGAATTAAACCATTCTTAGAAAATATACCTCTGTTTGCTTCCATTAACCACATGTCAACATAATGAGCATCATCAAGGTTTTGCATTAATTCATCATAAGATTTCTCTCCTAATATTTCTCTTACTTTAGGATTAGAATTAACTATTTTTTCTAACAATACTTTTTGTCTATCATTGTATGGTTTTTCTTTTTTCTTAAACTCTGCTGCTATATTATTAAATACAGCAGCTATTTCATCAGCTATAATAGGTTTACCCTCTGGTCCTAATATTTCTTCAATGTTAAAAAATGGATGAACACTAAATGCATTATTGTCTACATCAATTTTACTTGGAACTAATTCTAATGCTTTATAAAAGTTAAGTATCTTTTTAGCTTCTTGTAGATTTTCATATTCATCTGTTAATGCTTCATTAGGACTTAATAGTTTATCAAGTCTTTCTAAATCTCTTTGAGCTTGAAATTTTAATTTTTGTAAAGATGTTTCACCTGCATTCTTTTCATTATATATTTCCTGGTCTAATATATTAGCTCTTTCTTGTAATTCTTCTACTAACTTTGTATTAGTTTTTATTTTATTCTTATCAGTTAATGAAGCAATATAACTTCTAAGATTAGCTATCCTGTTGTTAAGAGTATTGAGTAGATTTCTTTTAAACTTTACAAGTTTATCATAATCTAATACCATATCTACATCAGTTTCTTGAGCAATATCAAAGTTAATATTGTCATCATTAGTAGGTATAGTATCATCAAATGCTACAAAATCTTCTTCTGAAAATTCATAAGATGTTTCTTCAGGTGAATTAGATACTCCATAATCTTCAGTAAGATTACGTTCTAATACTTTTATTTTATTTTGAATACCTTTATCCTGGAGCAACTGAGTTAGTTGCTCCTTAGTATAAAGTTTACCCATAAATTCATAAGTACATCCCATGTTATATAAGTTTAATCACATTTAGATTTAATAATACCTTTTCTGATAAGCTCTTCAATTTGATTTTCAATAGCTGAAGATACTATATCTTTTTTAGTTTCTTGAGTTTTTTCTTTTACTTCTTGACCAGATTGTTTTTCTACAAATTCTTTAAATCCTTTTATGTCATTTTTACCTGTATTTAAATATTGAGAGTATAGTTGTAAAGCTTGTTGTTTTTGTTCTGGAGTTATAAATAAATCTGATAAATATTTATCAGTTGTAAAAACTTTAGATTTATTTATATTAGCAATTGCAATATCTAAACTATTCTTCCAACCTTCAGTACCTTCTAATCCTGGAGTATAATCATTTCTTTGTTTAGCTCTTTTAATGAAAGTTTCTTTTGACATTGTAATAACTTTGTCAAAGTCATTAGCAAATTCTCTTAATAAAATCATATCAGAAGCAAATAATTGCTTACCTGTTTCTTTAGCTTCTTGTTTAGCTTCATTCCAAAGTTCTCTTATAGCTTGTTGATATTTTTCTTTATTATTATTTTGAAAATCATTTCTTGCTTTAAAACCTTTAGGTAAATTAAATTTTTCATTAATTTTATTTTTATAATCAGAATCAAAATCAATTACATTTGTTCTACCACTATCTCTTAAATATGTTTTACCTATTCCTGGATGTCCATATATTATTTTATCGTTAGATGTAATTAAACTATCAAACCCTAAAGCTTCATATACTTGATTAGCTAATTCAGGATTCTCATTAAATAGTTCTTCTACTCCTGATGTAATTTTTTGAGCAGAAGAATATAAATAATTATCCATTTCTTCTATTTGTTTTCTCATGTATTCTTCTTCATTTTTCATTGTTTCAGAATACTGTTTTTGTTCTTCTAACACATTAGTAGCTATATCAAATGCTTGGTCATATAAAGTAGTTCCTTTTGTTAACTTCATTAAAGACAATAAATAATCAATAACTTCTTCAAGAAAATTTTTATATTTTTTTACTTCAATAGCAGGTAACTTTTGTAATTGTTTTATAAATTTTGAATCAGTAAATATACCTACTAAAAATTCATCTATGTTTTCTAATTCATAACTTTTTGGTATGTTTTCTTTAGCATAATCAAATAGCTTTTTAAAATCATTATTAGTTTCAGAATCTTGTTTTAATTGATATGCACTTATAGAATGTAATACTTCATGAATAATTAATTTTTCAATATTATCAAAGTATTCATTTTTAAATAGCATTACTTTATTATTGTTACTATCATATACTCCAGCTGCTGTTGTTTCTGTTCCATCTTCAAGATTAAACTTAAAGGTTTCATTTGATAATTCAATATCTACATCATTAGCTTTTACATAAGGTAATAATTTCTCAGCAAGTTTATTTAATGGATAATTACTTTTACTAATTTCAGTAAATACATCAGATGCTTTTTTTGTATCTGAATCTTTAAAATAAGTTGCTTTAGCTAATGAATTTACTGTTTTTTCTGTTTTAACTATTTGCTCAGTAGGAGAATAATATATTCCATTAATGTTATCTATTTGTTTAAATACTTTTTTATTAGGAATTGCTTTAGTGCCTTCTCTGTTTTCAAAAAATATTTTTTCATTCCAATCTTTAACATTAGGAAAGTATTTATTCTTAGCTTGTTCTTTAAGAATAGCATTTTCTTTTCTAAAAGTATTTAAGTCTTTAATATTAAGAAAGTTATCTATTGCACCTTTAGTTTTAAGAAATGCTTTAGCATTAGCTTCTGATGTTTTAAATGGTCTACAGCTCATATATTTTATTTTTTAAATACCACATTCATTTGTTTGTGATGTCCAATCTTCTATTTCTTCAGGTTGTAATGACCTGTCTTTAACCATATTTGCTTTTTCTTTCTCAGTTAAAAACTCACCTTCTTTTAATTGAGAAAACATTACCAATTTATTTCTTGGTCTTGTCATTGCTACATATAATGCTTGATTAGCTTGTTTATTATCCATTCTTGAATTAATAATATTATCTTCCATTACATAAGCATTGTTAAAAGTAGAACCTTGAGATTTATGAGAAGTAATAGCATAACCATAATTAACATCAGGTATTATTTTTTTATTCTGAATAAATAATGATTTCTTAGCTTTTTCTAATCTGTCTTGAATTTCATTTATTTTTTCTTTAGAATCAGCAGAAGGCAAATTTAAGGTTATTATTTTATTAAAATTATCAGTTTCAGAAATTACTTTTACTTTTAAAGAATAACCAGGAAAAGTTTTTACTTTTTGCACTACTCCTTTACCTGTAACTAATTCAATATCAGTAATTTTAACTGCATCATTTATTGGTTTAACAGATTGAACTTCATAATATTCACCATTAAGAATATTAGCATCATAAATAATATTATCAGCTACTAATATTTCACCTATATTGTATTCATTTTTAGCATCAGCTCCCCATAAAATATTTCTTACTACTCTATTCATTTCTTTTTTATTATCAGAACTACCACTTTTACCTTCATCATTAGTGAAAGTTATAATCTTAGTATTTTGAACATCAGCTTTAAAATCTCTTTCAAGATTACTCATTAGTTCATTATTGTTTTCTGTAAAGATTACACCTTTATTGGTAATAGGATTGAAATTACTATCTCTTCTTTTGATAACTTTTCTTTCTATTTGTTTTTCTTCTCTTTCAATATTTTCTGCTACAATATCAGATAAAGGTACAATAGGAGAATCTTCACCTTGACGCATTCTTTCAGTTAATTTAGCATTGTATTCAGGTTTAGTAGCTGCATCAAAAGTAGGAGATGATTTTTCATTAATAGGAGGTAACTGAACATTATCACCCATGAATATAATTTTAGCATTAGGGTTAGCTAATTGATAAATTCTATTCATAGTAAATGCATCAATCATAGAACATTCATCTATAATGATAATATCAGCTCTTTCTAAAGTTGTATCTTTGAAATCATTTAAATCATCAAATACTCCTATACCTGTTAATGAAGCAATAGTTCTTACATTTTTAACTTTTAATGATTTTTTTAGATTGTTTTTAGCAGTATGAGATATAGCTCCACCTACTACTGTTTTACCAGGAAATTCATCTACAATTTTTTTAACAATAGTAGTTTTACCAGTACCACCTCTACCTACTAATACAAAAGTAGATTGAGTTTTTTCTGATTTATCTCTTGGTGTTTTTAAGAAATCTGTTAATTTATCTATTGCTTCTGTTTGTTTTACATTAGCATTCACACCAGGAAATAATTCATACTTAGTATTCTTTATTTGTTCATTAGCTTTTTTAAGTAATTCTTGGTCTTTCTTAGTATCAGCACTAATAATAGGATTAATATCAGAATTAACTCCAGTATCATTAGTATCAGTTATAGATTTAAGTTTTTCTAATAAATTATTAGGATTAACTTCTTTCATTCCTGATAATAAATTTTCTACTACATCTTTGTTTGCTTTAAAGTATTGATACTCTCTTTGTTCTATACCAAATTCACTATTAAGATATTTTTGAATATTAGGATAACCTGAAAACTCTCCAGCATTTACAACAGGAAAATCTAAGTTGTCACTATCTTCATCAATATCTTTTTGTATTTCTTCAAGAATATTTAATAAATCATTCTTAACAGGATTAGATACAGTAGGTTCAGTAACTAAAACTACATTAGGCTGAGTAGTAAATGCATTATAATATTCAAATAATTTATAAATAGGACTTGTTTTAAATATATCAATAGCATACATTTTAACATCACTATGATAATAATTAGGATTAATTAACCAAGTAGTATAACTCATTATACCTTTACTAACTTCTTTTCTAAAATCATAAATACCTTTTACTTCATTTAAAAAATCAATAAAAGGTTTATCTAATTCTAAAAAATCTGGATTTTCTCTTGCTGTTTTAAAAATTTGTGAAAATTCATTTTCATATTTATCTACTGAATATTTAACTTTATTTAATGCTTTATTCATTTCTGTAAAAAACTTAAATGCAAATTTATAAGCAGAACTAAATAATTGTTTTTCTTTATCTGTTAATTCTTTATTAGTATCTTCATTAATTAATTTACCATTTTTATATAATACATCTATTCTTGTTATATCATTATCTGTTGGTACCATTATTGGTATTAATAATTCACCAGTTTTTATATTTTCAACACTAGCTATTACATTAAATTGGTCTTTAGTTAAATTTATAAATTCTTGTTGTGTTGACACATTAAACAAATCTACAATCTCTTTTTGAATAACTTTTGAACCAGTATTTACATTTAAAACTTTACCATTTATTTGTACATACTCTTGTTTATTAAATACTTTAGTTTCAAAGTTATTAGCTTTAGCATAAGCTGCTAATACTTTATTGATTTGAGTTTCATTAGTTTCTACTTTATCACCAGATTTAGCATTATGAATAACCTGTTTTGTAACTGGATTATAAGTATAAGTAAATTGGTCTACTTTAGTAGTAAATGGTTTTTCAGATGTAGTACTAGGTTTACTACTTTCTAAAGCAGCTAATTCTGCATTATATTTTGCATTAATTTTATCAATTACTTCTTGTTTAGTTTTTCCTTCAAAAGAATCTAAATCACTTTCTTCGGGGTCAACTCCAAAAGCATCTGCATAAAAAAATCCTTCTTTTCCTATAGGAGCTTCTAATCCTAATTCTTCCATTGTTTGTATAGAATCAATAGCTTCTTGTCTTCTCCTTTGTATATCAGCTTTAGCATCTGTAATAACAGTACTAGGTTGAGTAGTTGTAGTAGATTTAACTTCAGGTTGAGTAGAAAAAATATTATCATACATATCTTTTTCAGATATATTACTTTCTGCTAACTTACCTGATATTACTGCATATAACAAATTAGGTATTTGACTTTCAAAAGTTACACCTTCAAATGGATTTTTACCTCTTACTCCTTCTCTTATTAATTTCTCAGCTTCTTTTCCAAAATTAATTCTATCTTCTATTGTAGATTCTCCTTCACTTAATAATTGTATAGATTTAAATTCAGAAGCTAAAGAAAGTTCATTATTTTTATTATCAATCCAATTAGGTATTAAACTGTTTACAAAAGATTTAATATTATCAGATATTTTATTTTTTGAAACAGGTTTAACTTCAGGAGTTTGAATAGGTTGTTTGTAATTTTTAATAAAGTTAGTAATGTTACTAATTTTATCTTTATCATTTTTAATATCATTTTTAGAATTTATTTTTGTATAATATATCCCATCTATTGTTTCTTCTATTTTAATACCATTTTTTAAGTTTAACTGATTAGTAATATCTGCTATATTTAATAATATATTTTCACTTAGTTCTTCTAATTCAATTTCATTAAAATTTTTATAAATAGGATTATTTTTTAGTTTATTTATAACAAAATCAATTATAGAAGAACTTCCTGCAATACTACCATTATGATTAGGTATAAATTCTATAATAGAATTTAAAATATATTGTATTGTTTCAATTTCCATATTTTTTTCAGATGGTAATTTAGTAGATTTAACTTCAGGAGCTTGTTGTTTAAGTCTACCTTTTTCATCAACAAGAATTAAAATATTCTCAATAGCTTCTGAAGCAACAGTACCTGTTTCAAATTTAACTCCTAAGTTTTTAAATAAAGTATTGATAAAGTTTTTGAATAAGTCTAATACTGATTTACCACTATCAGTTTTAATCTTAGCCATCTCTTTTTGAAACTCAGGTTGAGTCATCATCATTTCAACAAACTCATATACATCATAAGCACCATAGTAAATTCTATTTTCTTGTTGAGTAAGAACTTGTTCTTGTCCTTCTATTGCTAATTTCTTTTTAATAGCTTCCATTGCTTTTTCAAACTCAGGTATTTTAGATACCTGGTTGAATAACCTAATGAGTTCTGAAATATATTTAGGTGCATTACTTGATTGTAGATAATATTTATTATCTGCTGAACTTCTATATACATGTTTAGCAAGTTCTTTATTAGTAATAGAATGCATTAATTCCTTAAGAATAGTTCTTGCTAATTCAGTATCAGTAGCATTTTTAGCTTGAGCTCTACTAATTATAATAGCATTCTCAGGCATTTGATATTTACCTTTAGTTTTAATATCACCTACTGTAATAGTAGTACTTGAATCAATAGCAGGTAATAATTGTTTAGCTAAGGTTACTAAGTATTCATCTATACCTATAGAGTTTGCTAAATTAGTAACTATATCAGTTAATGAAGCATCAGTATTTAATCCAAATCTTGTTTCATTAGTTACTCTTGATTCATCAGATGTAGGACTTAATGGTTGCTCTTTAATAGGATTTTGAGGAACTATTATTTCAGATGCTAATGGAGTAATTTGTTGTACTTTATTATCATATTCTGATATACCTGATTGAACTACAGGTATTTGTGTATAGTTTCCTTGACCTGTTTTTTTCCATAATAAATATTTACCTTCATATCTCATGGATACAAAATCAGGCATTGTTAAACCATCTGCTTCTTTAGATAAATCTTGAACATTAAAGTTTAATAATTTATCTAAATCTTTTCTTTTATCTATTCCTGGAATATAATTATCTAATTTAGGTAATACAGCAGGATTATGTTGAGCAAATTGAGTTATGAATTTTGAATTATTGTTTGGTGCATTAGCTATAATATCAAATATTGAAGTTGCTCCTTTAGAATTAAAATCAATATTTGATAAGTTAAGAGAGAATCCCATCTTATCAAGATAAGATAATGGAATAAACTTAACAAATTGAGTTGCTTCTTGTACTCCTCCTTCAAGGTAAGAATAGGTAATTAAATCTTGTGCTAATTTTCTGGAAGTATATGGCTCACCATTAAATGATGGTAAGTTAATATTTAATTCCATTAATTCAAGTAGTGCATTATTTAATCCATTTTCATCATAAAACCCTGATGATGAGTTATTAAACTTTATTAATGAAGGTTCACCTTGAGTACTTACTACTAACTCAAGTCTTTCTATTAACTTATTAGATGCTAATGAACTATTAGTTCTTTTAAGGTCTTTAATGTAAGTTGCTAAAGATGCTTTACCTGTACTTGTTCTATCAAAGAATAATCTTTCTCTTTCTGCTTGTGCATTTATATTATCAAATAATGTACTAGCAGCAGTATAAGAGTTTAAATATCTTTTGATTTCTTTAATAACCATTGTTTTCTTTTCTACCTTTCTAGCATCACTTGCTTCACTTTTAGAAATTAAAGGCATTAAACTATCAAAAATAGTTTTGAATAACTGAGAGTTATATGGAAAATGTCTATCCCATAATGAAGTAGCAGTTACTAATGCATTAGCAGTAAATACACCACTAACAGTAGTAGGTAAAAATAAGTTATCACCAAACTTTACATAACCCTCATTTATATAAGATTGATATTCTTCTTCAGATAATACTCTAACTTTATTACCTTCTTTATTCATTTTTACTATTGGAACAAAGTTACCTAACAATGTACTTGCATTAGTAATCAATGGATTGATTAATAAGTTATTTATACTTTCAATCTTTTGAGAATTATCTAAAATAGATTTACCTAATCCTTTTGAATCTGTATTAATTGCAGTTTGTAATGTTCTTACAGCAACACCAAGTTTTTTTAATTCTAAGAATCTATTTAACACAGCTAACTGGAAATCATTATCTACATTACCTTTCAATTGATTTTCCATTTTATCCATGGTAAAATTCTTAGTATTCCTTACATCTACATCATATCCTAATTCATAATTCTTGTTACCATACTTTTCTAATAGTTTTATAATTACTGCAGATTCTTTATTAGGATTAAATTCTGCAACATTAGAATTAGCATTATCCATTTCTTTTACATACTCTCTAATAATAGGTTGAGATAAGAATGTAAACTGAATTGAATTACCATTTTTAGCTTTGTCAAATCCTAACATTGCTAATATCTTAGATACATCAAGAGTATATGAGTTAAGATTTACTCTACCCATTACTTGCTCTTTCTCATTATCAGTAGCAATGTTTTGTAATTCAGATAATACTTGTGCAATAGTTCTTTCACCATCTATTGTTTCTTGATTACCTAAAGTTCCATCAGTATGTCCTTCACCTTCAAAAGACATGTGAAAAGGATTAGTAATAGTTTTACCTGCATCATTAATTTCAGAATAGTTTAATGATACCTGGTTTCCTTTAGCTTTAGCTTGTTCAAATAATGAATGTGTAGTTACATCTAAAGAGTAAGCACCAATACCTATTTTACCACTTGCTCCTAAGAACATTTTTTCTTTTTGATATTCAGAACTCAATGGAGTAAAAAAAGTATCATCTTTAGTAGATGAAATCATTTCATCTATATTTTCTGCTTGTTCTTTAGCATAATCAATAGATAGAATATTGTTAATCTTCTTCTGTACTTCTTTACTTGGATTACTTAATACAGCAGTATGAATTTTAATAATTTCATTTTGTAATAACTTTTCTCTATCTCCTTCTTTTAATACTGTAATTTTACCAGTTTCAGAAGTTTCATGCCATAGTTGATAAGTATTTTCTTTATCTACGTCAAAGTCAAGACCTTTTTGTTTAGTAAGGTTTCTTGGTACAATCATTAAATCTCCTTGTTCATTAGGTAAGAAGCCAACTATTTCTACTTGAGCTGCTGACATGTGACCTGAAGTAGGAATCCTGAATGCAGTAATGTTTCTTAATTCAGGGTCAATCATGTTTTCTTTAAGCTTGAAACTTGTTTTATTCCCTGTCTTAGATTCAATTACATAAATGTATTGTCCATATTCATTCTTTGATAACAAATCAATAAGAGTACCATCTTTTTTTCTAAACTTAGATGGAGCTATTACCTGAGCATATTGTAAATTACCATCAGCATCATATTTAGCTGCTTGTAATCCTTGACCATTCCATTTATTTGTCCATACTATTTTATTTTCATCAACATCTTTAAAGTCATGTTGAAATTTAAATCCTTCTTCAGAACCTGCTACAAATGAACTACCAGGAAATTTAAGTTTAACTATTCTATTATTTACAATAGCATTTAATAGAGATTCAAATCTATTAGCATTAGCTGCTAACCACAATGGTAATTTAAAAGTTAAATCTTCTTCTCCACCTATTTCTTTAATGATAACTTCAAGAGCTTCAACATCTTGTTTAGAGTAACCTCTGTTTACAGCTTCAGTTTTTAAAATATTTTGAAGTTTAGCAGCAGTTGCTCTAACATCAGTAGGTTTATTAGTTTTAATATCTATACCTAATTCATCATATAACTGTTGTCTTTTAAGATTAGATAGTTCTATAAATGCTTTAGTGTATTCTTTCTCAAGTTCTTTTCCAGTTACTTCTACACCATTATACATGAATCCAGTAGCATCCATGATACCATTACCAAATAATATCTTATTAAGCTGAGTACCTAAACTAACTGTATCTTCTTTTTTCTTAAATGATTTAAATGGTACATCTAACTGAATCTTAAAATCTTTTCTATTAAGAATAAGTGATGAAGCTTTTAACTCTTCAGGTTTTAATTTTTTAATAGAACCATCATCTTCATATATCTGTATTACTTTAGACTTAGCACCTACTTTATTAGCAGTTTGATAAGAAGCTCTTACATATTTATATGGTGATGGATTAGGACCTGCTCCTTCTTTTTGTAAATCTTCTAAAGCACTTCTTAATTTTTCAAGTTCAGTACCTTTAGTTACTTGAGGAATCAATGGAAATGAAGATGACTTAATATATACTGTCCTCATTACATCCTGTGCTTCATCAAATATTTGACCTGTATAAACTGGCTTAATAGGTTGAAGAACTTTTTTAAGAATACCTTTTTGCTTATCTGACATTTTTTCTAAAGGAACATTATTAGCAAACATTTCTTTTGCTTCTCTTATTTCTTCAGGAGTAATAGTAGCAGTAGCATCACTTAATCTACCTAACTTTTCTAAGATGTGTAGATGTTCTTGCCATGTAGTATATTCCTGAGCATCAGTTCCTTCTATATCAAAGTAACCATTTGAGTTAGGATACTTAGCATAAAACTCTTTAAACTGTTTTTTCTGTTCATCTTTAAGTTTTTTAGCTTCTACTGGGTCTTCAGATTTAGTATTAAGACTTTTTATTCTATTGTATTCTTTCCAATCAAACTTTTTATTATCTAATACTTCAGTTAAGAAACTAACATTTTCAGACATAGCAAGTCTATCATCTATCATTACCTGAGTATATTGTTCTGTTTCAGAATCAGCTAATTTAGAACCAGGAGCAATCATTAAAGCTAATCTCTTACCTACATTTACAAAAGTTTCTTTAGATTGTTGAATATAAGATTTAGAAGAATCAGCTTTATAATAAACAGCAGGGTCACCAATCATTGTCATAAATGCATTAGCATTAGATAACATTTGATTGATTTCAAAATCCATTGCAGCAATTTCAATTTTTTCTAATTGACTATCAGCTACAACTCCTTCCATGTATTTTTTATCAAGTAATTTATTAGTTACTTTAGTTTTTGTTGATGTTATTCCTTCTATCTCATCTGTGTCATCTTTATAAAATGTTTCTTCTTTTACTGTATAATATCCATTAGCTGCCCATACTTGCATTTTCTTTTCTACTAATGCAGAAACATAATTTTGTACTTCAGTAATAATGACATCTTTTTTAAGTAATACTTTTTGTAAATCAGCATCTGTAGTATTTATTGCTTCATTTAAAGTAACTTTCTTACCATCTTGTTCAAAGATAACTAAGTCATTAAGATGTGGCATTAACAAAAGCATCTTAGCACCTTTATCATAATTTTTAATGTCAGTACCATTAGGATTCTTTGCATTAAAATTTATAACTCTTTCTATTTCAGGTAATACAGTTTGTTCAAAAATAAATTCAGCTATGCTTTTATTAGGAACAAGTTTACCACTTTCAGTTTTGTTAAAGTATTTTTTATCAGCAAGATTTAATCCTAATGTTTTAATCAATGTCATTGTAGATTTATCTGACATTGTTGGGAACAAAGTAGTTATATTTCTTAGACTTACCTGTTGTCCAAATATAGTAAATGGTTTTGATAATGCACCTTGGTCAGCTTGATGCATACCTACTTTAACTAATTCATGGTCAACATCACCTAATGCAGTAATACCATTATCTCTGTATAGTTTTTTACTAAGTTCTTTTAATGCAGTTAAACCTAAATGGGTAACATTAAATCTATTTTTAAAATTAAATACAGGTAACTCAACACCATCTTCAAATAGTTGTAACCAAAATGACTTTTTAGAAAAAGATAATTTTCTAAGGTTTTCTCTAAACTCAGGTTTATTTTTTATCTCATTAGCTCTATCTGTAATAAATTTAAATGCAGTAAAACCATAAATAGATTTCTTACCATCTCTAAATGAAGAAGTTACAATGCCTGATGAGTATTTAGATTGATGATATGCAAGGTCATTAATAGAAGAATTTTCTAAAGGATTGTTTTTACTCTCATCTGTAATTGTTACTTCTTTATCTTGTGAAAGTGCTTTTTGAGTAGTGTTCAACCATTGAACAAGAGTACCTACTGCAAAAGTATTATTCTTTTCAAAGAATTGTTCTGCTGTTGTTTTCTTATCTTTAAATAATCCATCAATAGCATTATCAGTTAATTGAATACCAAAGGCATCAAACCAATCTTGAATTTCTTCTGTTGCTTGTTTTAATTCTTGAGGAGTAAGATTATTATAATTAACTATTGCTTTAGAAACTATATTTCTACCATAAGGACTTATAGTAATAGTGTTATCACTACCTAATGAAACTAAGTATTCTTTACCATCAACATTAGTTATCTTAGATTTACTTTCTTGTTTTTTTAATTCTTCTGCTATTCCTTTTGTTCTATCATTTTCATCAGCTTTAAAAGATGTTTCATCTAGTTTTAATCTTTCTTTAATAAATCTCTGATACTCTGACCTTAAACTACTTGGAGTTTCCATCCATGAATTATAAGTTCTTAATAATTCATCAACAGTTTCTCTACTTACATTACCATATTCATCTATAAGAACATTAGATGTTTTAAGATTATTTCTCCACTCATCTTTTATTTTACGATTAATACTTGATAAGTTAGTATTTACAATTTTAAAAGTTACATTTTTATCTTCATCAAAATAATACATTAAGAACTCCATAGTCAAAGCATGTTTACCCATTGTAGTAGTAAACTGATTTTTAACTTCAGAACTTGATTCTTTTAATTTAGTGATAAGTATAGGAAGCCAAGGTTGTGTACCCTTGTTTACTTCTAATATATCCATCATCATGTTGAAATCAACAGGAGCATCAGCTAACAAAGATTGTACTACATCATATACAGTATCAAAATCTACATAAGTAGTTACTCCCATTGCACCTGTTTTAGGTAATCCAGTAGAAGAATTAATGTCAGGAATACCTCTCATAAATCTTCTAAGAGTAGAAGTAATACTTGCTTTAGGATTTACCTCTAATGAAGTTTTAGAATAGTTTTCAGTTCCTAAATATCTATCCTCTTCTTCACTTAGTTCATCATCTATATCTTCTTCATTCTCTTCATTATCAAGGTCATTCTCTTTAGGGTCATTACCAATTTCTATTTGTTTATTCTCAGTAACTTTACCATTTAAGTCTTTTAAAACCATAGATAAACTTTCCTGATAAACTACATCTACATTTTCTAATAAAAGATTTATTTTATTAAGTGCTGTTTCATACTTAACAACTAAAGACATTACCTTTGGTCTATCCTGATATTGAGGTATGCTTTTTAATTCAGCAAGAGTTTCTTGTAATGCTTCTTTATTAGCACCTAATACTTTATTAATTTCTTCTACTACTTTATCTCTAACTTCTTTTTGATTTATTTTTTCATCAGAAAGAATATCACCAAGTTTAACAGCAGCATGAATAGCTATTTGAGTTTGATGTCTACTACTAATACCATTGATTCTCAATAAATTAATATTCATATCTTTAATATCTTCTTCACCTATTTCTCTAGGCTGATTAGATTCTAAAGACTCTGCTGTTTCTGTATCATCTTCATTAAAATATTCATTAACCCATTTTACTTTATTACTTGCTTGAGTTAAAAATTCATTATATTCAGTTATATCTTCTAAGTTAGGTTTTGCTTCTAAATGATTTTCTACAATCTCTTTAGATTCATTGTTCATTTTTTTAACTACTGATTTTAAATCTTCTGCTTTTTCTTCTTTTGTTTCTCCAAACAATTCAAAACCATCTTGTTCTACTCCTTCTACTGCATCTTCAAATGCTTCATCAGAAGCTGACTCTACTACATTAGTTATAGTTTGTTTATCTTTTTCAGTTACTTTACTATCACTAACAATGACTTGTCCTTCTTTTCTACTTATACTTTTTCCTTCTGTTGTTCCTACAGGTTTATAATAAATATTAGATTGTAATCTTGTAGCATATACAGGATTATCATTAGTGCCTACATTAATAGACATTAAATTAGTTAGTATATTATTCTGAACAAACTCTGGATAACTGTTTGCAATTGTAGTTACAGTAAAATCATTGTTTACCTGAATTACTGGTTGCAAGTAATAATTAGCTTGAGCATAACCATTTAAAAATGAATTTTGTAATACTTCTTTTAATAATGCATCTCTTTGTAAGAAATCTTCAGTTTTTTGAATTTCATTATTTTCTACAGGAATAGTATTGTTATTAATGATTTTTACCTGTGTTCCATTAGCAGTAGCTTTAGCTACAATTATAGTATTAGGAGATAAAGAAAGAATAGCTGTTTCACCAGTTTTTAATGGTTTAATATTTGTAAAATATTTTTTTACTAATTCATTTTCTACTTCTTCTATTTTTCCTTCATTTACTTTATTAACTAAACTTTGATAATACTCTGCACTTATATTTTTACTAATAGGAGATATAAAAACAAATCTTTTTAATAAGTCTACAAATGCATCATTATTAGATAAATCAATACCTACTGTAGAATTAATTGCATCTAATGTTTTAGCAAATTTATTATTCTGTGATGTTGATAATTGAGTATTAGCAACAATAAATTTAGAATATATAATATTCTTAACTGTTTCAACTTGACTTGCAGATAACTTAGGACTAGTAGAATAAAATGCTTTATAGGTAGGATTACCTTCTTCATCAGTTCCCCATCTTCTAATGTCTACTATCATCATAGACTTACTTTTATTTTCCTCTGCCCCTGTAATGACACTAAGGTTTTCAACCTTTACTTCTTTTCTTTTTCCATTTTCATAAATAAATGTTTTTAAGCTACCATCTTTATGTCTAACAATTAATCCTACCATTGCTTGAGGATTAGCTTGTTTTAAAGGTATAGTTTCAGTAAGAATTAATGGAGTATATTTACCACCAGTAATACTAGTAATTTCAAATACTGAATTTTCACCTCTTTTAAAAGCTTCCTTTATTGCCTTTCTAATTTCATTAACATTTCTTCTTGCTTCATTAATGTCACCACCAAATTTTGTAGGAGTGTACCATCCTATATCACGAATTTGTCCAATGAAATCTCCTTGTTCATCAGAAACAAGAATAGGAACTCTATCCCAAAATTCTTGAGTTTCTATAAATTCTTCTACTAATAATCCTGACTCTTCTAATTTTTGGTCTAACCATTCTCCAAATGTTATAGTCTTAACTTTTCCTTTTTCTACTACATCATTACCATATAAAGGGTCATTTTTATCTTCTACTCTTACTGGTATAACCCATGACTTTACTCTATTAAGTTCATTTAAAGGATTAACTCCTACAGTTAATTTAGTACCAACTTTAACATTTTCAAAATTTGCTGTCTTAATAGCTTTTACAAGTTTATCTTCATCTAGTTTCTTTTTCAATCCTTCATTTATAGTATTGGTAGTTACTATTGTTTTACCATCTTTATCTCTTACTGTTTGTGAAATTGTAAAATCAAATAATGAAAATCCTAATTTAGGACTTGTATCACTTACAATATCAGTTTCAGTAGAATATACAACTTGTTTATCAGGAGTTACATCTATTGGTATTCTGCTATCTTTAATTTCTTCTTTCTCAATTAATTCTTTTTGTTTTTCTTTTACTTCAACAGGAGTAGCTACACTTTGAGATAACTCTTCACTCATTGCTGATAAACCTAAAGCTATGTCTTCATACTTTCCAAATAGCTTTCTAAGTATAGCATTGTAATCATTAATAGTTCCATAACCATTTAATTCCCAACCTGTACCTAATAGTTTTAAATGTTTTTCTGCTTTTTCTTTACCTACTGTTCTAATATAACTTTTAACAAGTTCTTCAAATGTTGGAAATTTATTATTGTCAATTTCCATTGTAGTAGCATAACTCTCTATAAGGTCTTTAATCTTTTCTTCTTGTTCTTTAGTTAGTGATGGTATTTCATCAGGTTGATAAGATACATCACCTTCTTCCATTGGTTGATTAGAAGTAAGATTAGGTTTAGTTATAGTAACTGCTTCAAATAATGGATTACTTTGTTTTTCTATTTTCCAACCATCAAGTTGATTATTTTTAATTCTTTCATTAATAACTTTAACAGCATCTTCAACATCTGCTCTTTCTTCAGGAGTTAATGCTTTTAAGTTTATTTGTAAATCATAAGTTCCTTTAGGATTAAGAGTAAATTCTTTTGCTAATAAATTATCAGCAACTTGTTCTGCTTTAGTTTTCTCTACTGTAAGAGTTACTTCTTGAGCTTCTCTACCTGCAATTACATAGTTATTACCATCTTCTTTAATTATACCTTTAGCTAATAAACTTTCTATTTCAGATTTATTAGCTGCAAACTTTCTATTAATTAAAGGTTTAGATGCTTTATTATCTTTAAATGAGTTTAATATCTCTTGTTCTTTTTGAGATAGAGTAGGTTGTTTTTGTTCTACTACTGGTGTTATTTTAGATTTATTTTTTTCTTCTTCTATTATTCTTTTGTTCTCTTCTATCTTAGTTTTAGCTTCATCAATTTTAGTTGTATCAGATTGTTTATTTTCTAATTCTTGAATTAACTTTTCATCTTTATTAATTATTGATTCAAGATTATTTATTTTATCAATTAATCTTTTTCTTTCTCTAGGTTCTCCTTTTCTTAAAGTTTCTTTAATAAAATTAATAGCTGCTTCTTTTCCTTGTTTTTTTTCAATTCTTTTTACTTTATTACTATTAATTTCATCAGTATATCCAATTTTTGCTCCATCTTTTACACCAACCATTAAATCACCATCTTCATCAAAATAATAATAATTTATTTCATCTACAGACCAACTATAATTGTATTTTTTTTCTTTTAAAAATTCTTTATGCCTTTCTAAATTTTCTTTTCTTTCATTATGTTCTTCAATTAATTCTAATTGTTCAGATGTTAATGGTTGTTTACTTTCTTCTTCTTTGATTATATTTTCATACTTAACTATTTCTTGTTCAGCATTAATTTGTCTTTGAGATTTTTCTGTTACTGGTTTTATTTTTACATTAGATTCTTGAGATACAGAAGTTCCTAATGCATCTTTTACTTCACTCTTAGATAAAGGTTTAACTTCACTTTCTTTTTCTCCAGGTGTTGTAGCTTCTAATATTTCATCAAGTTCAGTACTTACTTGACCACTTAAGTTTTCTATTTCTGTACTTATTTCTTCATCTTCTGTAATTTCTGATTGAGTATTAGTATCTTTTCCACTTTGTAATTCTCCTCTTCTTTTATCTACAATTTCACTATTGTTCATGTAGAATTGTTGTTCTTCCTGACTAAGATTTTTTACACTTTGTCCTGTTGCTAATTTATTAGCAACACTTTCTAACATTGCTTTAGTACCTTCAGGTTTTACTTTTTCAGATACAACTTCTTCACCAGTAGGTTTAACTTCAGTATCAGTAGGAGTTTTAGCAAATTCATTCTTTTTAATTTCTTCTTTAGCTGCTTGTTCTGCTACTTTCTTTATATTGTTTTCCTCTTCAAAATATTCTTTAATTTGATTATATCTTTTATCAGTTATTTTACCTTTGTATTTTTCCAATACACTTTCTACTAAAGGCATGTATTTATCAGTACCTTTAACTTCTTCAAGTTCTTTTTGACTTTTACTTATTGAGTTAAAGAACTTTCTTTCAAATCTCAAAGAGTTTTGATATGGCTTAGAAGTTATTTCATTATAATGTTCAAAGTTTTGTTCTTTAAGTTTTTTAACTTCACCAAGTCTTTCTTGTAATTCATTTAGTTCTCTAACTGCTTGAACATTATTACCAATATGCTCACTAAAGTTTCTATATGTTTCAGCATCTTTAGTATCAGTATTAGTATAAGGATTTACTTTTAAATTAGAAACATCATATCCTAATTGTTCTTTTTTAGTTTCAACTACTTTACCTGTTTCATTATCTATAACAGAAACATCTTTACTTAAAGATGTTCTACCTGATTCTAATTCTAATTTGATAGCAGCATCAGCTTCTAATTTCTTTTGAATTATTTCAGTTTCTAATTGTTTTTCAGCTTTATCTACTGATAAATTTAATATTTTACTTGAATAGATTTCCTGGTCATTTATAAACTTACCTCTTGTTTGTTTATAAATTTCTTCCATCTGTTTAATTTGAGCAACAGCTTCTCTTGCTCTCATTTGAACTTCAGGACCTGCATTTGTATTAGATGCTATTTTTTCATAGTTTTCAATTAAGTTAGCAGTAGTTCCTGTACTAAATGCTTGATATGCTTGAACATCAAGCATTTTAGATTTAATAATATTAGCTTGTTCTTTTTTACCCATTGCATCAAGTAAAGAAGCTTGTTTTGCTAACTGAGATACTTGTTGTATATTCTTAGTTATAGTTGTAGCATTATCAACTATTTGTCTAATTCCTGCTGTATCTTTTATATTTGATACTGCTCCTATTTCATTTTGTTTTTCTATTGTTTCTTGTTGTGTGTCATAATCTTTTTTTCTTTTACCATAACTTAATACATCTCTACCTGCACTCATAAGTCCACCTGCTAATGCACCCATTGCACCTTCATATAAGTTAGCATAGTTTAAAGTATTCTTATCATAATCCCAAACTATTGAAGATAAATCTTTAGCAGTATATTCTCCTTTAGTACCATAAGATACACCTATTTGTTCAGCTTGTTTTTCTAAAAAACCTTCTTCTATAAATTCACTTCCTGCTTCTTCTCCAGCTTTCATCATTCCAACTCTTGATGGTTTACTAAGTATATTTCTTGGATTATATAAAGACTTAGTAAATGCATTAGCAGTAATTAAATTAAATGCAAATATTGGAGCCATACCTTTTAAAGCTATATCAGCACCATACCCTGCATTCTTAGAAGCTTGAGCACCAAGTTCAGGATTAGCTAAAGCAAATTCATTTCTTGCTTCTTTACTTGCTTGCATTCCTGCCCATTCAGCATCTTTTGTATTATTACCATTATTTATTGCATCTTGATATGCTTGTTGATATGCTGCATCTTCTACATTTTTTAATTGACCATTAGACAATGTATTCAATACTTCTCCATATACTTTGTCATGAACATCTTGTGCAATTTGCATACCTGTACTTTCAGTCATTACAAATGCATTTAATAGTGTATTTGCTCTTTGACTTAAATTTGCTAATTGAGCTCCTTTTGCAATAGCAGCACCAGGTACAAACATACCTGCTGCATTACCTAAAATCATTGAAGTAGAGTTTACTCCCCAATCCCACCAATCATTAGT
>Ga0315900_10003797_pt1 | contig 21828 bp, 17 predicted proteins | sample LakEriMetagenome_FD_203521 | JGI IMG/M metagenome (GOLD analysis project Ga0315900, IMG submission 203521) | Freshwater fungal communities from buoy surface, Lake Erie, Ohio, United States - Buoy 12 MA114 | ecosystem: Environmental > Aquatic > Freshwater > Lake > Lake biofilm | place: USA: Lake... | reverse complement strand
ATGAAGCAAATGGGGGTTAGTCGCATATTGACCCACGATCATCATTTTACTCAGGAGGGTTTTACAATTCTGTTTTCGAGCGATCGCTAGTTTGCTTTTCATAATTCAACAGCGATCGCCCAAAATAAATACTTTCACCAACAAGCGATCGCGCCTCTCAACAAACCAACAACATCAAACAGCGATCGCCCCTTAAATCTCAATCAAAAAGCGATCGCCTAAAACATCCACACTTCCACCACACAAGCGATCGCCCCTCAACAAACCAACAACATCAAACAGCGATCGCCCCTAATCTCAATTATAAGCGATCGCCTAAAATATCCACACTTCCACGAATAAGCGATCGTCCCTCAAAAAAACATCAAACAGCGATCGCTATTTCAATAAACGAATAAATCCTGCTTGTTCAAAATGATGATCGTTTGTTAGAGATTCGGTGATTTTGCGATCTTGCATGACAATGAAACTGGAACAATCGACTAGACTCCATTCTTTATCTTGTCTGTTGATTAAGAGTTCCCATGCTTTTGTATCTATTTCTTTGCTGATATGGATGACTTCTACATAGGGAGAAATTTTTAAGCTTTGGATAAAGGCTATCGCTTTTGGTCTAGGTATGCGAAGTGGGCTAGAAAGTAGCGCAACAAGCTCTGTAACGATATAGCTTGTTGTAATGATTTTGTGTTTTTGAGAACGCGCATTTTGATATATCTTCGCGCTGAGAGAGTGAAAAGGCTGACTGATATCTATCAGATTTGCCCAGCCTGATGTATCGACAAATAGTTCAGGCATTATGGTTTTCTAGTAATTCTTGTCCGAGATAACGATCATGGTTTTCGCCCCAGTCGGGAATGTCACTATGAAAAGCACCGATAAACTCTTCTAGAGGATCGTCAGCAAAAGCTTTTATAGTTTGTCCCAATAGTTTAGTAATTAACTCTTGTGGGGATTGTCCTGCTTTTGCGGCAGCTTTTTGCAAAGGCTCGTAGATATTTTGCGGTAGCTCTAGAGTTATTGTGGTCATGGTTTTAGTTCAATTAGCCTCTCATACTTATTTTAGCAGATCGCCTCTAATCTCAACCAAAAAGCGATCGCCTAAAATATCCATATTTTCACCACATAAGCGATCGCCAAACAAACAAACAACATCAAACAGCGATCGCCTCTGCATAAATATCACCATGCATAAAATATCGCTGCAAGGTATTAGAAAATTCGTGTAATTCCACCAATTAATATTTTGTCTTCATCTGACCAAACGAAATTAATGAGGTAGTTATGCTTCATACGAAAATTTATATATAGCGAAATTATTCATCACATTGCTCTTCAAGAAGATTTACAAGTTTTAACGCATTTTTATAGTAACCTTTCATCTTTGAATATGTAATACCAATATTCTCTCCATGAGCAATTTTATTTCTAACTTCTACAATACTATCAATTGAGTCTTTAATTTCAGTATTCTTACTTAGCTCTAGTTCAATGTCTTCTGCCCATTTAGGATTAAATGACCTTGTAATATTCAAAATTTTTTCCATCTTGGGGTTTTGGAAACTAGATAATTGCCTCTCAACATAGTTAACAACAAACGGAGATGCTTTATTTTTGGCGTATTTTTTATATATAGTGGATACAGCGACTTCTAAAAAGCCAGATACACGAACACACAGATACTTTGCCCAATGAGATTGCATTTCTGGATCTGAGTTTAAGCTTGATACTTTTTCAAACAAATCATCAAGCTCGCGTTGATAACGTAGAATTTCTTTATCGCTCATACCACATTGGCAAATGCCTTAATTGCATCATCCAAACGAGATTTAACATTAGTAGTTTCTGTAGTACGCGCTGTATTTACACTTGCATCAAGAAATTGTGAATTCTGTAGTAGGTCTTTATAGCTTGATAAAATATCACTTTTATTAGTAATTTCACCATTCTTTAATCTCAATGCTAAACCAACCATAACTGCATCAAAAATTGCGGCATTAATTCTACGTGATTTCAATCTGAAAGCTTTATTGCCAATGGAATATGAAATCAACTCAATCGTATTAACAAAAACACTTGAAATATCTTGTGCGCTGTGTATTTTTAATTTTTGATTCGCCCCCATAAATTTGTTTAAAAATGCTTTCATAGGTTTATTGTAATTTTCTCTGCGAAAATATAAAGCTAGGAACCTTAAAATAAGTTCCTGATCTTTCATTCGAGCATCCACACGCCCATAAATATTTCTCCATTCTGGATGATTATTTAATTCTTTGATTAACTCATTAAATTCTCCATGATATATACAGGCTCTAATCTCTTGTGCTTGTAATTTAACCCCACCAGTATTCAGCCTTTCAAAAATCTGGTAAATACTATCTTGATCTTCTGAAGGTTCATCTTGCTTAATAACCGTTGCGGGAATAATAGAATCATCTAGTCTACGTCTATCTTCTTCACTTAATGAATTATATGTTTTACCATTAAATTGTGGAGAAATTCCATCTAAAGCAAATTCTTGCTTAGTAGGTTCAAAAACACGATTATAAAAATATTGAATTGTTCTTAATCTTTGTTGACCATCTATAACTAAAAGTTTTTGTGTTTCTGTCTCTTTTGAGAGAAAAATCCCTGGAACAGGTAATCCTAAAAGCAGGGATTCAATAAATCTAGAAGCTTCTTTTAGCTTCCAAACATAGCCACGTTGAAAGTCTGGCACATAAATATCGCCTCGATCCAGACGTTTAACTAGACCGTCAGTGGGATAATCAGCCCCGTAGCTTGTTATCGAATAGTTAAACGGTAAAGCTTCATCTGTATCTTCAAGATCATTTTCAGCCTGATCTTCTAGTTCTTCTTCAGCTATTGCTTTTGGATTTTCTATGCTTAACATAATAATTATGTTCTAATATTTTGTGCTTAATATAACCCAAGTTGCTACCTATCAAAAACCGTCTCAAAACAAGTTAAAAACAGCCTATCTAAGTGCTAAACAACGCTTTTTTTGTATAAAAATCCAGCATTTTTTATTTTGATTTTAGTTTTGGATAAATAGGTAGCAACTTGGGTTAATATAGCAATTTATAGTGCTTAGGAGAATGCTTTTACAAATCTCCTAAGCACTATTGTACTACTAGCTGCCACCGATACGGGCGACATCGCGGGAGTTGGCTTCAAACGCCGCATTGAGAGCATCATCGCCACTCAAACCATCTTCCAATGCTTCCTTAATCGCTTGCAATACCCGCTTGTAATCCTTGGGCATTACCTTCACGAACTTAGGAGCGATCGCATTCCAATCAGCGAGAACTCGCTCACCGATCGCACTCTCCGTATAGTCAACGTGCTGCTGAATCAACTGCTTCAGATCCTTGATTTCTTCGGGATCTTCGAGCTTTTCCAAGCCGACCATTGAAGTATTGCAACGGGTTGCGAAATCACCTGACTCATCGAGAATGTAGGCAATACCGCCACTCATACCTGCCGCGAAGTTCCGTCCTGTTAAGCCCAAGACCACGACCTTACCGCCAGTCATATATTCGCAACCATGATCGCCGATGCCTTCGACTACGGCATTTACGCCAGAGTTGCGGACTGCAAAGCGTTCACCAGCGATGCCGCGAATGTAGACTTCGCCACTGGTTGCGCCGTAGAGTGCGACGTTACCTGCGATCACGTTCTCTTCTGCGACAAAGGTAGAAGCTTTGTCTGGATAGAGAATGATTTTGCCGCCACTAAGTCCTTTACCGAGATAGTCGTTGGTATCGCCTTCCAGTTCGAGGGTGACACCTGATGGAACGAACGCGCCGAAGCTTTGACCAGCCGTACCTTGGAAATGCAGATGTACGGTGTCATCGGGTAATCCTTCCCAATGACGCTTGGTGATTTCGTTGCCGAGGATGGTTCCGACGGCGCGATTGATATTACGAATGGGAACGATCTCATGGATTGGTTCGCCATCAACGATCGCTGCTTGACATAAATCCAACAACACAGTCATATCAAGGGACTTGTCTAAACCGTGATCCTGCGGGATTTGGCAATAGCGACCGACATCTTCGCCAACTTCTGGTTGGTAGAGAATCTTCGAGAAGTCTAAGCCCTTGAGTTTCCAATGTTCGACTGCTTGCTTGGCTTCTAGGACTTCAGTACGACCGACCATTTCATCAAGGGTGCGGAAGCCGAGTTTCGCCATCAATTCGCGGACTTCCATCGCAATGAAGGTCATGAAGTTGACGGTGTGGGCGGGATCGCCTGTGAACTTCTCGCGCAATTGCGGATCTTGAGTCGCAACACCGACGGGGCAGGTGTTGAGATGGCAGACGCGCATCATGATGCATCCCAAGGTGACGAGAGGTGCAGTGGCAAAACCGAACTCTTCGGCTCCTAGTAGCGCCGCGATGACGACATCACGCCCTGTTTTCATTTGTCCATCGGTTTCCACAACGATACGGCTGCGGAGATTGTTAAGAACGAGGGTTTGGTGGGTTTCCGCGAGTCCGAGTTCCCAAGGTAAGCCAGCGTGCTTGATCGAGGTTTGGGGTGATGCGCCAGTACCGCCATCATAGCCAGAGATGAGAACCACATCAGCATGGGCTTTAGAAACCCCTGCGGCGATCGTGCCTACGCCGACTTCCGATACGAGCTTGACGCTGATACGGGCGGCGCGGTTGGCATTTTTGAGGTCATGGATCAACTCAGCGAGGTCTTCGATCGAGTAGATGTCATGATGAGGCGGTGGTGAAATCAAGCCCACACCTGTGGTGGAATGGCGAACTTTGGCAATCCAAGGATAGACTTTCTTACCAGGGAGTTGACCGCCTTCCCCAGGTTTTGCGCCTTGAGCCATTTTGATTTGAATCTCTTTGGCTTGGGAGAGATAGAGGCTGGTTACGCCGAAACGTCCAGAGGCAACCTGTTTGATGGCGCTATTTTTGGAATCGCCTTGCTCATTTGTCCATGTGTAGCGTTCGGGATCTTCTCCGCCTTCGCCTGTGTTTGACTTGCCGCCGATGCGATTCATAGCGATCGCTAAAGCTTCATGGGCTTCTTTAGAAATGGAACCGTAGCTCATCGCACCCGTTTTGAAGCGGCTCAAGATTGATTCAATGGGTTCCACTTCGTCAATGGAAATCGATTCACGCGATTTGAAATCGAGCAAGCCGCGCAGAGTGAAATGCTGCTGATTCTGTTCATTAACGAGAGCCGAATATTTTTTGAACAGTTCATAGTTGCCATCGCGGACAGCTTTTTGCAAGGCATGAATCGCTTCAGGGCTGAACAGGTGCGCTTCACCATCTTTGCGCCATTGATAATCGCCACCGACATCGAGGGTGTTGCCACTAGCAGGGCGATCGGGGAAGGCATGAGTATGCCGGGCGATCGCTTCTTTAGCAATCACTTCCAAATCTGCGCCTTCGATGCGGGATGCTGTCCAAGTGAAGTATTTCTTGATCACATCTTGATTGAGACCGACAGCCTCAAAGATTTGAGCGCCGCGATAGCTTTGGATTGTGGAAATACCGATTTTGGATGCGACTTTGGTTACGCCCTTAGTTGCCGACTTGATGAAGTTCTTGCAAGCAGTTTTGAACTCGACATTTACCAAGAGACGTTGATCGATCATGTCTTTGATCGTTTCAAAGGCAAGGTAAGGATTGATTGCGCCGCAACCATAGCCAATCAACAATGCGAAATGATGCACTTCTCTAGGTTCGCCAGATTCGAGAACTAAACCAACTCTAGTACGGGTTCCTGTGCGGATGAGATGGTGATGTAAGCCTGATACAGCCAGCAATGCAGGGATAGGTGCATTATCAGGATTCACACCCTGATCGCTTAAAATCAAAATATTTACACCATCAGCGATCGCTTGGTCAGCCTTCGCGCAAATCTCGGTAATTGCTGCTTCTAATCCAGATACACCAGACTTAGGAGCAAACAAAGTGGAAAGTGTAGCTGATTTGAAACCACCTTCATTAATATGCTTCAACTTCGCAAATTCCGCATCACTGAGAATTGGAGTTTTTAGCTCGATCAAGTGACAGCTTTCTGGCTCAGGATTGAGCAAATTCCGTTCAGCACCAATGGTAGTTTCGGCGGAAGTAATAATCTCTTCACGAATAGAATCAATGGGAGGATTCGTAACCTGTGCAAATAACTGCTGAAAATAATCATAGAGAAGTTTAGAGCGATTAGATAGAATCGCTAAAGGCGTATCCGTTCCCATCGCGCCGATCGCTTCTACGCCATCGCGAGCCATTGGAGTTAGCAGCAAGCGTAAATCCTCAAAGGAATAGCCAAACGCCATTTGTCTTTGAGTTAGAGGAATCGCTTCAGTCTCTGTAGCATGACCATCCTTGAGATTGGCGATCTCCACCATGTGCTGATTAATCCATTCACGATATGGATGCTCGGAAGCGATTTGATGCTTGATTTCTTCATCAGCAACAATCCGTCCTTCTTCCATATTCACAAGGAACATCCGCCCAGGTTGCAAGCGACCTTTCGATTCAATCATTTCAGGTGCAATATTCAGTACACCCGCTTCTGACGCGAAGATTACTAAATCATCTTTGGTGACGTAATAGCGAGAAGGACGCAAGCCATTGCGATCTAACACAGCGCCGATCATCGTGCCATCGGTGAAGGCGATCGAGGCAGGACCATCCCATGGTTCCATTAAACAGGAATGATATTCATAAAAGGCTTTTTTCTCATCACTCATGGACTCATGGGCTGTCCAAGGCTCAGGAATCATCATCATTACCGCGTGAGGCAGCGATCGCCCTGCTAGTACTAGCAATTCCAAAGCGTTATCAAAAATTGTCGAATCGCTACCATCGATATTGATTACTGGCTTGATTTTGGAGATATCATCACCAAACAAATCCGACTCAAACATCGACTGCCGTGCAATCATCCAGTTTGTATTGCCGCGCAAAGTATTGATCTCGCCATTGTGGGCAATGTAACGGTAAGGGTGCGATCGCTCCCAGCTAGGGAAGGTATTCGTACTAAAGCGAGAGTGAACCAGAGCCAGAGCGCTTTCCATGTCGGGATCACGCAAATCAGCCGCGTAATACAAGCCCACCTGTGCTGTCATCAACATCCCTTTATAAACGATGGTGCGACAGGAAAGGCTAGTGGGATACCAATAGGCATCGACATTGGAGGCGCGAATTGCGGTGTGGGCAAGTTTGCGAATTACAAATAACTTGCGATCGAAAGCGAGGTCATCAGCAAGATCGGTCGATCGCAAAATAAATACTTGCTGCATGAATGGCTCGCTCGATTGCGCGGTTGCCCCCAAGGAGGAATTATCAGTCGGGACATCACGCCAACCTAGGACTTTTAAACCTTCAGATTCAACCAACTTTTCAAATGCTTGCCTACCATTCTTACGAGATTCAGGATCTGGTGAAGCGTAAACCATGCCCACGCCGTACTGTCCGACCTCTGGCAAGGCAATATTTGCGGCGGCGGCTACCTTTACCAAAAATTTATGGGGGATCTGCATCAAAATCCCCGCACCATCACCCGTATTTGTCTCGCAACCGCAAGCGCCGCGATGTTCCAAGTTCTCCAAGATCGTTAGCCCTTGCTCAACGATCGCATGGGATTTCTTTCCTGATTTATGTACGATAAAGCCGACTCCACAAGCGTCGTGTTCAAATTGGGGATCGTACAAACCTTGTTTTACGGGTAGTGCGTTGCTATTCATCATGGACTGAGAGGGATGGTGTTAAAGAACTATTATGTGAGCTTTATCGTAATCGGGTAGTTACGATCGCTACCTTGGATTGTACTAATAAATCTCTGTCTTAGGTAGGATGTTTTAAGGAATTGATCATCTATCGAGTAGATCCAATGATGCTCAGAGCCGTTTTTGCTGTCCTTGCTACGAAACCAAACAAGTTAAAATTGTCTCAAACTAGCCATAAGGAATGCATTAATGCTGAGCTAATAAATCTGAGCAAATAGGCTCAGACACATACTTTTAAACGAGGATCGCTTTATTATGGGGAATATCTAGCATTTTTTACGCAGCTTTTGTATGCCTGCTCCTGCCCGTACTGATCCCAAATCCCAACGCGATCGCCAGATGTCTCTCAAGATATTGCTGATTGTTCCTTTTGTGTCGCAAGTGATTTTGGCGGTGGGGATCACAGGATGGCTATCAGTACAGAACGGGCGCGAAGCAACTCAGGAGTTAGCTCCCAAAATTGGACAAGAAGTAACCAATACGATTGAAGCCCATGTGAGAGGGTATTTTGATGCTCCTTTAGAAATTTTGCAATCTTATGGAGCTATGGCAAGAGCCGACTATTTGAATTTTGAGAATTTAAATAGTTTAAATAATATATTTTGGCAACAGATGCGCCAAGCCCAAAGTTTATATTTTTTCTACGCAGCAAATCCCCAAGGGCAATTTATTGGTGTCGAGCGGAGGGAAGGTAATGCTTTAATATTACATCAATCTCTCTTGCCAAATTCGTCAGCTTCACTGCAAAAACTAATTTATCAATTAGATAATGCAGGAAAAATTCTTAAACAGATTGAGGCAAATATTTACGATCCTCGCGATCGTCCTTGGTATAAAAGTGCAGTCAAGTCTCGTCAAGCCGTTTGGAGTCCGATTTATCTATTTGTGGCACGTCCGATTTTAGGGATTACGGCATCTTTGCCGATTTATAGCGAATCTGGTAATTTACGGGGAGTGATTGCGATCGATTTGACTCTTACTCAAATAGGAGAATTTTTGCGTCAACTAAAAATTGCTAAAACAGGACAAGCTTTCATTCTCGAACCGTCAGGAGAAATCGTCGCTTCATCAACTTCGGAAGCACCCTATATTTCCATAGATAAAAAACAACAACGCATTCATGCAAATAAAAGTCAAAATCCTTTACTGCGATTAGTTTTTCAAAATCTCCAAAAGAATTATCCTAATTCCGCCGAGATTCCCAAGAATTTACAACTGCAAATGGAATGGGAAGGAGCGACTCAATATGTCCAGATTACAAGATTGCGAAACGATCAGGGACTAGATTGGTTAATGATTGTGGCAGTATCGGAACAAGACTTTCGCGATCGCATTAACATCAATACGCGCAACACAATTGTGTTATGTGCTTTAGCTTTTATCTTAGCTAGTGTGACAGGCTTCTACACTTCAAAATGGATTGCTAAACCCGTAGAGAAACTAATTGATGCGTCGCATTTGCTAGCAAATCTCTCGGCATCCGCCGATCTTGCTACTGGTCAGCCTTACAAACCCATTCAAGCAGCGAATGTTCGAGAGCTATCAATTTTGGCTGATTCTTTTAATCAAATGGCTCAACAATTGCAAATCTCTTTTACGGCGCTTGCCCAAAGTAAAGAAGAATTGGAAATTCGTGTGGAACAACGTACTTCTGATTTAAAAACCAGTGAGACTAAATACCGTACCCTTGTTGAAGCGGCAAATTGCATCATTTTACGGAGAGATATAGCTGGAACAATTAAATTTATTAATGAATATGGGGTGACTTTCTTTGGGTTCCGAAATCAAGATGAGATGGTTGGCAAAAATATTAGTGGAACAATTATTAAAAATACTGATGATACAACTATTACTGATTTACTGAACTGGATGGGAAATAGTACTAAGGCTCCCCAAGTTTCTATGTTTCAAGAAAGTCAAAATATTCGCAATGATGGAGAGGAAGTTTGGATATCATGGGCAAATTGTCCTGTTTTGGATGGTGCAGGAAGGTTGATTGAGGTTCTGTCGATTGGAATTGATATTACTGAAAGAAAGAAAATAGAGTCTACTCTTGAAGAGTTTGTGAGTTTGCAAAGAGCTACCTTTGAGTCGATCGCTGATGGCGTAGTTGCGGTGGATCAACTTGGTCATATCAATAGTTACAACCAGCGCTTTGTCGATATGTTCTCGTTATCTCCAGAGATTTTATCCATAAATGATTCTGACCTCAGATTGGAATTTTTATCGAAAATGATGATAGACCCTGAAGAATTTATGCTGCGATCGCAAGAGTTCTATCGTCATCCTGAACATGAAAGTTATGATTTGCTAGAACTCTCAGATGGTAGAGTGTTGGAGCGTTTTTCCCGTCCACAGAGAATTGGTAATCAGATTATTGGACGTGTATGGAGTTTTCAAGATATAACGGCTCGCGTGAGAGCAGAGCAAGCTCTCGAAGAACAAAAAACTTATTTGCGATTAATCATTGATAGTATTCCGCAACAGATTTTCTGGAAAGATACCAATCTGGTTTTCCGAGGCTGTAATAAGAATTGGGCGATGTCTGCTCAATTAGAAACTCCAGAAAGTGTAGTGGGCAAAACTGATTACGATCTAATTGGAAATCCTGAGTTAGCAAATATATTTCGAGCGCATGATCAGCAAATCATGAATTCCAATATTCCTGAAATGCATGTAATTCAGCGTAAGCTCAATCCCGACAAGTCAGGAAAATCAATATGGCTGGATATTAGTAAGTTGCCAATTATTGATGCAGAGGGCAAGACCATTGGTGTTTTGGGTGTACTCGATGATATTACTGAACGCAAACTTGCCGAGGAAGCCCTTCATAGTGAGCAAGAAAAATCCGAAAAATTATTATTAAACATTTTGCCCAAAGCGATCGCTGATCGCCTTAAGCAATTTCATGGAGTTATTGCCGATAGCTTTGAGTCGGTTACAGTTCTTTTTGCCGATCTGGTTAGCTTTACTAAAATGTCCTCAGAACTCTCTCCTCAGGAGTTGGTCGATCTGCTGAATCTAATTTTTTCTAATTTTGATACGCTTTGCGAAAAGTATGGGTTAGAAAAAATTAAAACTATTGGTGATGCCTATATGGTGGCAGGTGGTATTCCTCTTCCGACCGAAGGTCATGCTGAAGCGATCGCCTGTATGGCATTAGATATGGTTGATAAAGTGGATGAACTTCGCAAATTGACTGGTAAACCACTCCAAATCCGTATCGGTATTCATACTGGTGCGGTAATTGCGGGGGTAATCGGTACGCAAAAGTTTATTTATGATCTCTGGGGTGACACGGTGAATGTGGCGAGTCGGATGGAGTCCCACAGCGAAGTTGGTAAAATTCAAGTGACTACTTCTACCTATGAACTGCTCAAAGATAAGTTTGAGCTAGTCGAGCGTGGTGCGATTGAGGTCAAAGGTAAAGGACTAATGCAAACCTATTGGCTAATATCTTCTCAAAAATAAAAAGAGGGTGCTCAGCGCCCTCTTTTTATTTACATCCAGTCGTCATCGTCATCATAGGAAACTCTGGTATTCGGGCGACGGCGATCGTCTTCATCTTTACCGCGTTTATTGCGGCTTGCAAAACTACCGATACTCTCAAGGATGCCCCCAAATAGATCGTCATCCTCATCGTCGTAATATTCATCATCTTCAGCATAGAGCTCAGTTGATAATGCATAGAGGGCTTCTTGTAACTCCGATTGAGAACGATCAATTAGGGCATCATCTTCTTTCGCGATCGCATCTCTTAGTTTTTTGATTGATCCCTCAATTTGTTTACGGCGTTCGTAACTGAGTTTATAGCCATAGTTCAGCGCTAATTCCTTTAGTTGACGCTCTGCGCCAACGGCGAGATTGTCAGCTCGATTTAATTTCTCGATGCGTTCTCGTTTAGCGCGATCGCGATCTGCAAATTGCTCAGCCTCTGTGACCATGCGCTGTACTTCTTTTTCGTCCAAGGTCGAAGCACCCTTGATCGTGACACGGCGTTCAACTCCAGTGCGGCGATCGCTAGCGGTCACTGCCAAGATACCATCGGTATTTAAATCAAAAGTGACATCAACCTGAGCCACGCCACGAGGTTGTGGATCAAGTCCACTTAATTTAAAGCGTCCCAAAGACTTGTTATATTCTGCAAGATCCCGTTCGCCTTGGATTACGTGGATTTCCACAGAAGTTTGATTGTCTTCAGCAGTGGTAAATAATTCCATCTTGCGACAAGGAATCGTTGTATTGCGGGGGATCAAGCGTTTGACCACGCCGCCCGAAGTTTCTACGCCGAGGGATAAGGGGGTGACATCCAGCAGTAAAACATCCTTAATTTCACCTGACAAAATGGCAGCTTGAACGACTGCGCCGATCGCCACAACTTCATCAGGATTTACGCTTTGGCTAGGGGGCTTACCAATTGCTCTTTCCACCATTTCCTGTACCGCAGGAATCCGCGTCGAGCCGCCCACTAAAACCACTTCATCAATCTGGCGCGGACTAATTTGGGCATCACGTAAGACACGATCTAGAGGAATTTGTAAACGCTCTAATAAATCTGCACTTAAGCGCTCAAACTGCGATCGCTTTAAACTTGTTTCTAAATGTAATGGACCTTCTGCCGTCGCCGTGATAAATGGCAAATTAATCTCAGTAACGCCCACTGTCGAAAGCTCAATCTTGGCTTTTTCCGCAGCTTCGGTGAGACGTTGCAAAGCTTGCCGCTCTTTACGGAGATCCACACCATCGGATTTTAAAAATTCTTCAGCAAGATAATTAACAATTTGGCGATCGAAATCATCGCCACCCAATTGTGTATCGCCTGTCGTTGCTTTTACCTCAAATAAGCCGTCACTAACTTCTAGCACCGATACATCAAATGTGCCGCCACCAAGATCAAATACTAAAATTTTCTTGTTAGTCTTCTTATCTAAGCCATAGGCTAATGATGCAGCTGTTGGCTCGTTTAAAATTCGCTTAACTTCGATCCCCGCAATTCTGCCAGCGTCCTTAGTGGCTTGTCTTTGCGAGTCATTAAAATAAGCAGGAACCGTAATTACTGCACCCGTTACAGGCTCGCCCAAGTATCTACTCGCTTCATCTACGAGTTTACGGATGATCATTGCCGAAATTTCTTCAGGGGCAAAATCTTTTTCAAGCCTAGAACTACGTAGCTTGATATTGCCTTGATCGTCTCGACGGATTGTATAGGGAACACGCTTAGTTTCAGCCGAGAGTTCACTATGTTTTCGTCCGATAAAGCGCTTGACAGAATAAAAGGTATTATCAGGATTTAGCACCGCTTGCCGACGCGCCATTTGTCCGACAAGACGTTCACCATCTTTAGTAAAGCTCACAACGGAGGGGGTGGTGCGGCTACCTTCTGAGTTTGCAATCACTATGGGTTTGCCACCTTCCATAACGGCTACCACAGAGTTTGTCGTACCCAAGTCAATACCTACAATTTTGCCCATGCTTGACGTATATACCTCTTCACTTCCCAAGACTGCTTATTAAACAGCTTAACAATTTTTGATTTTGCTTTACTTTAGCTAATATCCTAGCTCTAAACATCACGCTTATAGACAAAGAGAACCACCCCCCTTGTCAGAAGATTAGTTATTTAGCCAAAAACTTTGTTTTTCCATGCATTGAGTCCATCAACTAGCTCTTTGCGGGTATCGGCAAGTAATAGGTATCGATAGGCAAACCATACTGAGTAGCCAAACCCAACTAATTCAAACACGCTAGGTAACACAGGTAGTTTATTTAAGAAGTCTACAAGTGTTGAGGTGGCGATCAATAGAGGAATAGTGATGATAATGATGATTGCTAAAGTGAGGTTAGATTTCTTCCCTTCACCAAAGTATTCCTCCCAAAGCTGTTTGACTTTTTCCCAAAGATCGTAGCTAATTTTGAGTGAGTCATCGACGGAGGTCGAAACGGCTGTCACTGCTGTTGTCTCAGGTGTAGTTGTCACTGGCTTTACAGTTTCTGCTAGATCTTCTGCGATCGCTTCAACATTGTCTTCTTTAGGTTCCATAATTTGTTTGATCCTATTGATCAGTCAGTTACGATGGGGAAATTTTAACAATATTTGTAGCGATTTGTTAGATAGAGATCGCAAATATGGCTTATCAATATCTTGCACTCTCTTTTCCCACCAGAAGATTATGCCAAAACATAAGATGGCATAGCCATTTTGTGATTTTAAACCCCTTACAGGGTTTGGTTTTCAATTAAGCGGGCGCTACAGATTTTGGATTTGGGTTTTTAATTTTGCTTAGCTGCTTACCAGTGAATAAAAGTGTGACAACACTTCTATGAATTAAAAACCAAACCCTTAAGGAATAAAAATTGATTAACTTGTGCAATTAAAACCAAAATTTGTTGGGGCTGGCTTCGCCCGCCCCAACAAATTTTGGTTTTAATTAATTTTCATTCCTAAGTAGTACCAAAACATTAAATGGCTAAGCCATTTAATGTTTTGGTACTACTTAAGGGAACTACTTGTGTATAAGCAAATATAAAAAAGGAAAAGAGACTAGGGGCTTTACGACTTGTCTCTTTTGGGAAATTTAAAAGGATTTTGAAGACTTCTTTAGACTTTTTTCAAAGAATGTTAAAATTGGCTGCGATTTTCAAATACATCAAATAAAGCATTCATTGAGGTTGCTTCTAGCAAAAAGTCGATATATTCGCTGATTGAGCAGAGAGCAAACTTACAGCCGATCGCCTTAGCACTTCTCAACACAAAAATTAAGGCTGCCAATCCTGAGCTATCCATCTGTTTTAAATGTTTTAGGTCAATAAGCAATACATCAGGTTTCCGATCTAAAACGTTGTTAGCTTGCTGCCGAAAATGGTTAGTACTGGTTGCATTAAGATGACCTGTTGGTTGCATTACTTCAATACGCATGGCTTGTTCTCCTTTTTCCCAATTACGATGCACAAAAAATATCTGAATTGAGCTAATAAATTATCAATTAAAAATTAAATTATTAATCTAATTTAATTTTTAATTGATATGTCTCGAAATGGTCAATTCTAAAAAACTATTAAGGTGAAAAACTACTTTTTTGTTTAAAAATTAATTCATCCAAACCAAGCTTTGTTTTACTTTTCAACTGTAATTTTTTATTTCATGTAAGCATCTTGCTTCTTAGATTCAATATTTCTTTATGCAAAAGTTATGAAAAGGTTATTTCTAAAGTTATCAATATATTTGCAGAACATGAAAAACAGATGATGGAGGCAGCGCGATGCACCGATGCTTCTATCATCTGTTTTTTTTCGATACAGACGTGCGATCGCTTAAATACCAGCGCCAAGGAATATCAGCTCCTTGTGTAATACCGATTCTCGTAGTTTGGCAAATTTGTTCATCAAAATCTGGCGATCGCGATTCTAACCATAAGTCGAAATTTGAATGCAAAGTAATACCGTCTAGCTGGCGATCAATTTTTAACAAGCGACAAAGTTTACCCGGACCTGCTCCTGCGCGATGGGGCTTGTCTTTAGGATTATGCCAACTCGGTAAGCGATCGCATTCGATTGCGCGAATTAAGACTGCACTACAAAAATCTTCGCGATCGGTGACGATATTGACGCAGTGATAAATCCCATAAATTAAATAAACATAAGCTGTACAGGGTGAGCCAAAAATTGCTCGATTACGTTCAGTCTTGCGTCGATAGCCATGACAAGCTGGATCGGTCGCGTCATAGGCTTCAGTTTCGACAATAGTTCCCCGATATTCAAGTCCGTCAATTCGTCTTACTAAAGTGCATCCCAATAGTTCAGGCGCAACTTCGTAAGCTGGACGAGCAAAAAAAGATTTTTCTAGCAGCATCAAAAACTCCAAACCAAAAAGTCGCTTTGCGTCTTTTTGCTATACGGGGCAATTTACCCAACTGCTTACTCCATCAAGCCAAAATTCTTTTTTCCAGATCGGCGCATCAGTTTTTAAAGAGTCGATCGCATAACGACAAGCCTCAAACGCTTCAGCCCGATGCGGTGAACTAATGGCGACTAAAACGCTAATTTCGCCAATTTTAAGCTTACCGAGCCGATGATGAATGACAACTTCAGTAATATCTGGGAATTTCTGATGGCAGCGATCGCTAATATTTTGAAAAACTTGTAAAGCCATGGACTCGTAAGCTTGATAGTCTAAATAATCAACGGCTCTTCCCCCTGTTTGATTCCGTACCATCCCGCTCATTAACACAACTGCACCATTGCAGGCATCGTCGGCGATCTCATAGACAGCCGACACATCTAAAACATCATAAGTAAGTCGAAAATTGTTAAACATTTTTGATCAACTTGTTATCGACTAGCTAGGTCTCGGATTGTAATGCTTAGCTATATTAATCTTCGTGCTCTTCAAACTGATCGACTAATCCCTTGTTAGGTGGTCCAAAAGACACATATATCGCATAAGCCGTTAGGCAGATCACACATACGGCGACAGTCACCGCGATCGAAGTTGCATTTTCCATGAATTGAACCAATGATTTGAGTTATCCTTAATTACAATTATACTATTTTGTAACAATCCTTTTTAGAACACAAAGTTATGTCACAACGTACTTGGCTTGGCGATATCCTTAGACCACTAAATGCAGAATACGGTAAGGTTTCTCGTGGTTGGGGAACTACACCTCTCATGGCTGTATTCATGGGTTTGTTTCTTGTGTTTCTGGTAATCATCCTTCAGTTGTACAACGCATCATTGATCCTTGATGGTGTTAACCTCAACTGGGGCGGCTAATTTCCTAGCTATTCTGAGATATATACATTAAAGGCACGCTTTGCGTGCCTTTAATGTATATATCTCAGAAATTTGCATTATCCAAACCAAGGTTAGGGTTTTCAGACTCCCATAGCCTAAGAACCCTAACCTTAGTTCCATAAACTAGAATTGTTGGTATCGCAGCAATTACTGTTAATAGTTTTATTTTCTACAAAAAAGGACATTCTTAATGAATATTTTTGGTATTGGCTTGCCTGAAATGATTCTGATCATGCTTGTGGCACTCTTGATATTTGGTCCAAAAAAGCTGCCAGAAATCGGTCGCAGTATGGGCAAAGCCATTAAAGGGTTTCAAGATGCTTCCCGTGAATTTGAATCTGAATTTAAGCGTGAAGCTGATCGCTTAGAGCAGCCTGCAACCATTGCAGAAAAATCTCCTGAACCAGTAACCTCCGATGTAGCCACTCCAGTAGCTGTCTCTTTAGCTACATCTTCAGAAGAAACTAAGGAAGTAGTAACTGCCTCGGATGCTTGAGAATCAATCTATTTCTCTAATTGTGGGGCTTGGTAACCCTGGCGCGGAATATGAGCGCACCCGCCACAATATTGGATTTATGGCTGTTGATCGATTAGCCACATCTTGGAGTATTTCCCTCGGCAAAGAAAAGCGGTTTTATGGCATTTTTGGCGAGGGTAGATTATCACCCCGACTAGCTAGTAGCGGTAAAATCCGTTTACTCAAACCCACCACATATATGAATGTTTCAGGGCAGTCTGTGCGAGCCTGTGCTGACTGGTTTAAGGGAAATCCTGAAAATATCTTGGTTATCTATGACGACATGGATTTACCGCTGGGAAAATTGCGATTGCGTCCATCAGGCTCAGCAGGCGGACACAATGGCATGAAATCTATAATTTCGCATCTGGGTACACAAAACTTTCCTCGGCTTCGTCTTGGTATTGGGCGCGGTGGCAAAAATGATATTGACGGTGCGATCGCGTCTAAAGCAAATCAAAATGTTACCAGTCACGTTTTAGGAGGTTTTTCGACTACGGAAACTAAAATATTGCCTGAAATTTTTGATCTTGCGGAATCCACGGTCACAAGCATTTTAGCTGATGGTCTAGAAAAGGCGATGAGCTTATATAACAGTCGTAGTATTGATATTTAAATTATGTTGACTGAGCTTTACAAAAGTTTTATTTACGATCAGCTCAGCCTAAAGGATTTGCTGGTTTATCCTACCTAAACTTTTTGGGACTGCTTACAAGGTATGATAAGACGGATTTTTATGAGTCTTCGATATATCTTTAGTAACTAAATTGCAGAGATATACAAGCACCATTTAATCGTAGTGATTAGGAGAATGTAATTTATGAAAGCCATGATTTTGGCTGCGGGTAAAGGTACTAGAATCCGCCCGATCACGAATATTATGCCCAAACCCATGATTCCGATCATGCAAAAGCCTGTGATGGAGTTTCTAGTTGAGCTACTCAGGCAGCATGGCTTTGATCGGATCATGGTTAACGTTAGCCACTTGTCAGAAGAGATCGAAAACTATTTTCGAGATGGTCAGAAATTTGGCGTACAGATGGCTTATTCATTTGAAGGAACCATCATTGATGGCAAACTCCAAGGTAGTGCTCTTGGTTCGGCTGGCGGGCTCAAAAAAATTCAGGATTTCTCCCCATTTTTTGATGATACCTTTGTTGTCCTTTGCGGTGATGCGTTGATCGATCTTGATCTCACCTATGCGGTGAACTGGCATCGTCAGAAAAAATCTTTGGCTACGATTATCACAAAGACTGTGTCAAGGGATCAGGTTTCGAGCTATGGAGTTGTAGTTACGGACTCTGATGGCAGAATTAAGCAGTTTCAGGAAAAGCCAAGTGTTGAAGCTGCGCTTAGCAATACGATCAATACAGGTATTTATATCTTCGAGCCAGAAATCCTTGATTATGTTCCTTCAGGGGTAGAGTTTGATCTTGGTAGTGATTTATTTCCTAAACTGGTGTCAGATAATTTGCCTTTCCATGCAATCTCTATGGATTTTCAATGGGTCGATATTGGAAAAGTTCCCGATTATTGGCAAGCCATCCAAGATGTACTCTCAGACAAAATTAAAAACGTGAATATTCCTGGGCATGAAATTAAGCCAGGAGTTTATATAGGATTAAATGTCTCCGTGAACTGGGATAAAGTTGATATCCGTGGACCCGTCTATATTGGTGGTATGACCCAAATTGAAGATGGAGCGACCATCATTGGTCCCACGATGATTGGTCCTAACTGTCATGTTTGTAGTGGTGCTGTGGTTGAGCGAAGCGTAATTTTCGAGTATTCGCGCTTATCTGATGTGCGGTTAGTCGATAAATTAGTGTTTGGTCGCTATTGTGTTGACAAAACAGGTGCAACTATTGACTTGCAAGCCGCCGCTCTAGATTGGTTAATTACCGATGCTAGGCATCAGCAGAAATCTCAGTCTCCTTTAGAATTTTCTAAATCTCCTTCTTAAAAATAAGGGCTGCGCTAACGCGCAGCCCTTATTTTTTATCTACCACGTACGCGCATGAACTGATCAATACCTCTTGCGATCGCATCCGCCATCCGTTGTTGATAATTAGGATTGTTGAGATTCCTAGCTTCAGTAGGATTAGTGACAAAACCTGTCTCAACTAAAATTGCAGGCATCGACGTTTTGGAAATCACATAAAAACCTGCGGCTTTGGCATTGCGATCGGTTGCACCAGTCGCTGATATGATCTGTGACTGTACGTTGCTAGCTAGCTCTCTCCCAAGTGTCGAACCACGGGCGAAAAAGGTTTCCACCCCATTAACACTATTGTTTCGAGAAGCCAAAGAGTTAGCATGAATACTTACAAACACATCGGCATTAACTCTTTCAGCAAGAGCTACACGCGGCTCCAAATCAATTTCCACATCATTAGTACGAGTATAATAAACGGTGTAACCCATATTTTGCAGGGCTTTTCCTAAGTTGATGCTGATGGGTAAGACAACATCTTTTTCCTGTATGCCATTGCCAATAGCACCTGGGTCACGTCCGCCATGCCCTGCATCGACTATGATCACGCCTCGACGGCGATCGCCTGTATTTTGTGGATTGGGGATAGAAGGATTATTGTTTGGTAAAGGACTTTGATTATTGGGAAAAGGTGTATTACTATTTAACGAAACCTGTAATTGAACTTGTTGATTGTTTAGGCGTGGGGTATCGCGTACCAGCCACCCTGGGATAGTTTTAATTCCAATCTCGACGGAGTTGCCAACTTGTGAGAGCCGAATTCTTTCAACTGGGCTATTAGCAGTGAGACTGGGACGTTGCAGATTAGGCGAAATTTTGGCGTTGGCAACAATTATGTTGAATATTCCAGAGGTACGATCTAGTCTTGTTTGATAGTTGAATGGTTGGTTGGCAAAAATTAGCAATTGTCCAGTCTTACTAAAACTCAACCTTTCAATCACAGCAGGGCTTGATATTGTACTTGGAGGGTTAATTGGCGTGGGGCTGGGACTTGTAGGATTGGAGTCAATAGGGATTGCTTGAGCAACTTGATTTTCTGGGCTGAGTAAAAGCGTGTTGGTTGCAGCAATGTACTGACTTTTCCATGCAATTTTGCTGTTGGGATCGTTACTATCTAAGTCAAAAACTAATCTAGTGATTTCAGGGCTACTTTGAAATTGGGCTACTCTAACCTGTTTGACTCCAAAACGATTGATTGGCACATTGGCTTGGTGTAATTCCTTTGTTAAGGAAGTATTTTGCAGATCTAAGATCAGACGAGAGGGGTTATCTTCTCGTTGTATGAGGATCTGGGGATTGGCATTCATATTCAACATCAAGCCATTGGTAGCAGGTCGAATATTCTTTAGCTTTATTGCATCAGATTGATTCGCTGTATTGAGCGACTGTGCTTGCAATTTCTCCAATACAGGTATTCCATAGCTGGTAGCTATGATCATAGAAATTCCGACTGCTAGTTGTCGATATCGCAAAATGTTTCTCCCAATGGTGTAAAGATCCAAAAGATGAGCTAAACGAATTGATTTTTGAAGGATTATTGACTTAGATTAAAGCGATCATCCCACTATTTATCTTCGATAAGATTTTAAAAATTGATCGACACCCTTGGCGATCGCATCTGCCATCCGCTCCTGATAGGCACTATTGACCAATCTTGTAGCTTCCGATGGATTTGTAATAAATCCAGTTTCCACCAGAATTGCAGGCATCGAAGTTTTGACAATCACATGAAATCTAGCTGACCTCACACCACGGTCAGTTGCACCCGTACTAGCAATAATTTGCTCATGTACTAATTCTGCAAGATTCTTACCTAGAGACGCACCTGGAGCATGATAAGTTTCAACCCCATTGACCTGAGAGGCACTTGCCTCTAAAGAATTTACATGAACACTCACAAATGCACTTGCTCTAGCATTCTCTGCTATCTGCACTCTGGGCTCTAAGTCGAGATCAATATCCTCAGTGCGCGTATACATTACAGAATATCCCATCTGCTGCAATATCCTGCCGAGCTGTTTGCTCATTGCCAGCACAATATCTTTTTCGTAAATTCCATTTCTGGTAGCTCCCACATCTGGTCCCCCATGCCCAGGGTCAATCACAACTAACTGACGACCAGTATTATTACTATAGCTAGGCTGAATTTGCGATCGCGGATTTTGAGGATTACTTGTTGAGACTTGTCCAACACTTTCTAGCTGCAAGGAAATTGCCTGTGGATTGGTTCTCGCTGTTTCGCGAATTTGCCAACCTGCAAGCGCTTTCACACTAACAATCACTGCATCGCCCATCTGATTGAGCCGAATTTGTTCAATAGGACTATTAGATCCTAAAATTGGGCGGCGTAACTGTGATGAAATCCGAGTTGAAGGAATTGTGACATTGTAAGTATTAGTTGCTAAATCTAGGCTAGTACGATAGCTGATCGCTCGACTAGCCTGAATTACCAGTTGCCCATAACCATTAAATGACAAACCATCAATAGTTGTCGGTAAATTGTTGTTAGCTACAGGCGAACCTGTCACTGGTAAATTACTGGGATTATTTGATGTTGCTGATAGTCCTATGGGGCGAAGTACCAATAAGCCACGGGCTTGATCGAAAGAACTTTGCCAACTGGCAAGACTATTACTATCCAGATCAAAAACTAACCGAGCGATCGCTGGAGACTTTTGAAACTGTGCCACTCTAATTTGTCTTACCCCATAGCGATTTACAGCTATTAGAGAGTTGTGTATCCACACCGCTACTTCTGTAGC
>Ga0315900_10003796_pt1 | contig 21842 bp, 17 predicted proteins | sample LakEriMetagenome_FD_203521 | JGI IMG/M metagenome (GOLD analysis project Ga0315900, IMG submission 203521) | Freshwater fungal communities from buoy surface, Lake Erie, Ohio, United States - Buoy 12 MA114 | ecosystem: Environmental > Aquatic > Freshwater > Lake > Lake biofilm | place: USA: Lake... | reverse complement strand
AGGAAAACAAGCAGATGAAGGCAAAGGCCGGGTGGTAAGTCCTAGTCCAGCGTGGCGAGCATGGCGCAGCGGCTGCCCTCGGGCAAGCCGTGAGCCTGCTCGTCAGCGAGAATGGCCGCGAGCGCAGGTGTGAGTTCTGCCGGCGGGAGCATGCGAAAGCCGCAACGGGCATAGAAGGGCGCGTTCCACGGAACGTCGCGAAAGGTGGTCAGCGTGGCGGCAGCGAAGCCGCGCTGGCGGGCCGCATCTAGCGCCGCCTCGATCAGCGCGCGGCCCAAACCCCGGCCTTGTACGCGCTGATCAACCGAGAGCTCGCGGATGTGGAAATTGCCCGCGACCACAGTCGCCGCCAGGAACCCGGCGACTTCCCCGCCGTCGTGCGCCACCCACAGACAATTGCGCGACAAGAAGGCAGAGTGTTCCGCTTCCGCGATGACTTCGCCCTGTGCCAAATGCGCCAGTCCGGCCTGGTCGGCAAACAGCGCCGCCGCTGACCGTTCGATCGCCGGAAGCAGCGACAGGTCGGTGGGCTTTGCAGGGCGGACGCGGGCGTATTGCCTCAACGGAACGGCGGTTCCTTGAAGGCGCGCAGCTTGCGGCTGTGGAGCTTGTCCCCGGCGGCCCGTAGCAGGTCGCAGGCGGTGGTTCCGATCAGCAGGTGAGCGGCAATTGCTTCCTCGTAGAAGCGGTTGGCCTGACCGGGCAGCTTGATCTCGCCGTGGAGCGGCTTGTCCGAAACACAGAGCAAGGTTCCGTAGGGTACGCGGAAGCGATAGCCTTGGGCGGCAATGGTGGCGCTTTCCATGTCGATCCCGATCGCGCGGCTCTGGCTGAGGCGGCGCGCCGACTGGGTATAGCGCAATTCCCAGTTGCGATCGTCGGTGGTGGCCACCGTCCCGGTGCGCATCCGCTTCTTGAGGTTCGCGCCGGTATCGCCGCTGACCATCTCTGCCGCCTGGGCCAGGGCGATCTGCACTTCGGCAATCGCCGGGATCGGGATTTCCGGCGGCAAGACCGGATCGAGCACATGGTCATCGCGCAGATAGGCGTGAGCCAGGACATAGTCGCCGATGCGCTGGGTGTCGCGCAGGCCGCCGCAGTGGCCGATCATCAGCCAGGCCTCGGGGCGCAGCACGGCAAGGTGATCGCAGACCGTCTTGGCATTGGATGGGCCGACGCCGATGTTGACGAGGGTTATGCCCAGGCCATCCTCGCGGACCAGGTGATAGGCCGGCATCTGGTGTCGCCGCCAAGCCGTGTCTGACAGCCGCTCGCGGGCATTGTCAGTTGCCTCCTCAACCAGCAGCCCACCCGCGCCGGACAGGCGGACATAGCCCTCCTGGCCCACCTGCCGCCCGGCCCAATCCACAAATTCATCGACATAGCGATGATAGTTGGTGAACAGGATGAAGCGCTGAAAATCCTCGACCGGGGTGCCGGTGTAGTGCGCCAGGCGGGCCAGACTGAAATCGGTGCGCAGGCCATCGAACAGCGCGAGCGGGATGGTCTCCTCCGGATTGGGCAGCTCCATCCCGTCGGCCAGTTCGTCGCCGATCATGGCGAGTTCGGTGGCGGGGAAGTGGCGCGCCAGATCCTGCGGGCGCAGGCCGCCGAGGCCTGAGCTGGCGTCAATCACGTAAGGGAAAGGAATTTCCTGATTCGACCGGCCGACCGTGACTTCGATTTCGTAATCGTCGGCCAGTAGCGCCAGCTGCTCTGCCAGGTAATCGGCGAACAGGGTGGGGCGGGTGACGGTGGTGGAGAAGGTGCCGGGATGGGCGAGCCGGCCAAAGGCGCGGGCCAGGTCCGGCCGGGTTTCGATCCCGCCGTAGGAAATCCTGAGTTCGGGATAGCACCAGGCGCGGCTGGTCCGCCGATCGGGGGGTGGCAGGGTCCCGTCGGCAGCGAAATTTGCAATGTCGGAGCGGAGGGTGGCGACAGCTTCGTCGTAAACGCGGACCAATTCCGCGATGGTCTTTTCTATGTTTAGCATCGCGGGCCCATAGACAGATCGCGGCGACATTTCAATTACGCTGCTGTCAAAACCCGAAGCCGCAACGAAAAAGGGGGCGCCGAAGCACCCCCTTGATCGGTTGCGATGGCGCGAAGCTTAGGCTTCTTCGCCCTCGTCGGTCGCTTCGGCGGCCGGGGCCGGGGCCTCGGCTTCCGGCTCTTCGCCGTTGCCGGCTTCGAAGTCGGTCGCGGCAGCAGCAGCGGCTTCATCTTCGAACATGGCGGCAATGACGTCGACGCCCTTGGCCTGCTGGTCGGCCTCGTCAGGCGAGCGCGCGACGTTGACCTTAACCATAACGGCCACTTCAGGGTGCAGCGACACCTTGACGTCGAACACGCCGATGGTCTTGATCGGACGCTCAAGCACGATCATCGACTTCGACACCTGGGCGCCATCGGCGTTCAGGGCATCGACGATGTCACGCACCGAAACCGAACCATAGAGCTGGCCCGAGTTCGACGAGGCGCGGATCAGGACGACCGACTTGCCATCGACGTTGCCGGCATGGGCCTGGGCCGCATCGCGACGTTCGGCATTGTCGGCTTCGATCTTCGAGCGGTTTGCTTCAAAGACCTTGCGGTTGGCTTCGTTGGCGCGCAGCGCCTTCTTGTTGGGCAGCAGGTAATTGCGCGCGTAGCCGTCTTTAACGGTCACGACATCGCCGATGGTGCCCAGCTTCTCGATCCGTTCGAGGAGGATGATTTCCATGGGACTTCCCTCCTTACTTCACGAGGTACGGAAGCAGGCCGATGTGCCGGGCGCGCTTGATGGCCTGGCCCAGCTCGCGCTGCTTCTTGGCGGAAACCGCAGTGATGCGGCTGGGCACGATCTTGCCACGCTCAGACATGTAGGTCTGGAGCAGGCGCGTGTCCTTGTAATCGATCTTGGGCGCGTTCTTGCCCGAGAACGGGCAGGACTTGCGGCGGCGGAAAAATGCGCGGGCCATTGCTTAGAACTCCTCGCGTTCGCGGCGCTTGCTGCGCTCGCGGTCCTGCTTGCGCATCTGCACCGACGGGCCGGCTTCCAGCTCGTCAACGCGCACGGTCAGCCAGCGGATCACGTCTTCGTTGATCGCGGTCTGACGCTCCAGCTCGGCCACGGTGCCAGCGGGGGCATCGATGTTGAGCAGGACGAAATGCGCCTTGCGGTTGCGCTTGATCTTGTAGGCCAGGTTCTTGAGGCCCCAGGTTTCGGTCTTCGTGACCTTGCCCTGGTGGGCTTCGACGATTTCCGTGGCAGTGGCAGCCAGGGCATCGACCTGCGCCTGGCTAAGGTCCTGGCGCGCCAGGAAAACATGCTCGTAAAGCGGCATGCTTGTGCCTTTCATCTGTCTAACCGATCGCTGGCTGATCCGCGGGATTGCGGGGCCCCTCCGGCTTTCTTTGTTTCCCGAGGGTGAGTCGGGAAGCGGCGCAGGTAGCGGATTTCCGGGTGAATGCAAGCGCGAAGGCCCAGGTACTCGTCGCAGTGTTGCCGGTCATCGGCTTGTCCCGCCCCGTCGCTTGGGGCTAGGAGGTGGCAACAGTTTGAGGGAGTTGACCCAATGCCGACCGGCCTCGTTGCCCTGCTTGACGACATTTCCGTAATTGCCAAGGCGGCTGCGGCCTCGATCGACGATGTCGGCGTTGCCGCAGCTAAGGCTGGGTCTAAGGCGGCCGGGGTGGTGATCGACGATGCTGCGGTCACCCCCAGCTACGTCACCGAATTCACGCCTGACCGCGAGCTGCCGATTATCTGGCAAATCGCCAAGGGCAGCATGAAGAACAAGCTGCTGATCCTGCTGCCCGGCGCGCTGGCGCTGAGTGAATTCGTACCCTGGGCCATCACTCCGCTGCTGATGCTTGGCGGGTTGTTCCTGTGCTATGAGGGCGCGGAAAAAGTGATCGAGAAGCTCGGCGGCGCCAAGCACGGAGAAACGCTGGAAGATCCGATCGAGGACATGGCGACCTTCGAGCAGGAGCGTATTTCCGGCGCGGTCCGCACCGACTTTATCCTTTCCGCCGAGATCATGGCGATTGCCCTGGCCGAAGTGGCTGACGAGACGCTGCTCAACCGCGCCCTGATCCTGGCACTGGTTGGCATCGTCATCACGGTGGCAGTCTATGGCGTAGTCGCGCTGATCGTGAAGATGGACGATATCGGCCTCCACCTGGCCGAAAAGCGCTCTACCGCGGCAGAGCAGAAGCTGGGCCGTGGGCTGCTGGTGGCCATGCCCAAACTGCTGATCACGCTTTCCGTGGTGGGGACGCTGGCGATGCTGTGGGTTGGTGGGCACATTATGGTCGATGGCGCAAAAAAGCTCGGCTTCACCCCGCCTTATGATGCCATTCATGCAGTCGAACACGTCGTCCACGAAGCGACTGGGGCGCTTGGCGGTGTGCTGGGCTGGCTGGCCAATTCGACACTGTCGGGCGTGGTCGGGCTGATCCTGGGTGCGATTGTCGCTTTCGCCATTCACAAGGTGCCGGCGATGCTGGGCAAGTCAGCGAACTGAGGCGAGTACCTGCCGCGCGAACGCGCTGAGCGTATCGTCGCGCGCGCCCATGATGACGATCCGGTCACCGGACCGGGCCTGTTCGGCCAAGAAGCCACCGCAATCCTCACGCGAGGGGATGTACTCGGCCTTGCCGCCGTAGCTTCGGATCAGGTTCACGATCCGCTCGCTCCCCTCGCTGCGATCGACCGTGCCACCGAAATAGACCGGATCGCACAGGATCGTCAGGTCATCCGGACCCAGCAGCCGGGCGAAGACTTCGGCCAGTTCGTGGCCCATCTGCTTGAGCGGGCCGTAGCCGTGCGGCTGGAAGAAGGCGATCACGCGGCCTGGATGGGCCTTCAAGGTGCGCAGCGTGGCCGCGCATTTTTCTGGGTTGTGGCCGAAGTCGTCGATCACCGTGATGCCGGAGGGGCTGGTGCCGACAATCTCGAACCGGCGGGCAAGGCCGGCATAGTTGGCCAGAGCCGCCACCGCTTCGGCGACCGGCACCCCGGCGGCATTGGCGGCGGCAATTGCGGCAAGGGCGTTGGCCAGGTTGTGCCGCCCCGGCACTTGCAGGGTGAGCGTGTGGCTCGTGCCATCGCGGCGGTCGACTACATTGGCTGACAGGCTGGTCGGGCCTTCGACCAATGAATCTGGTTCAACCCCGATTTCCGCCTGGCCGCTCTCTATCCCGAAGCGGACCACCTGCCCGGCGCGCGAGGCAAGGGCGAGGCATTCGGGATCGTCGGCATTGATGGCCGCCACTCCCGCCACGCTGAGGAAATCCCCGAACAGCGCGCGCAATTCGTCCATCGACTTGTGATCGAGACTCACGTTCAGCAGCGCCGCCACCGCCGGGCGATAGAGCGCAATCGAACCATCGCTTTCATCGACTTCCGCGACAAAGACGTCGCCCTTGCCGACCCGCGCCGAAGCGAACGGAGCGTCTGCCGAGGTGTAATTCTTCATCACGGCGCCATTCATTATGGTCGGGTCACGACCGGCCCGGTCCATGATCCAGCCGATCATGCCGGTAACTGTGCTCTTGCCGCTGGTTCCCCCAACCGCAATGCCAACAGGAGCCGCGTTGAATAGCCGCGCGAGCAGTTCGGCCCGGCTCATCCGCGCGCAGCCGAGTTCGCGGCCCTGGACCATTTCTGGCACTGTGTCCTCGATCGCGGCAGAGGCGATGAGAATCTGCTCGGCCGAAACCAAACCGCTGCCGTCTTGCGGGAACAGCGGGAAACCGAGGCTTTCCAGCCAGGCGAACTTTTCAGGCGTGCGGCCCTGGTCGCGGCTGCGGTCCGATCCGGCAACCTTTGCCCCAAGACCCTTCAGGATCAATGCCAGCGGCAGCATGCCGGAACCGCCGATGCCGCAGAAGAACCAGGGGCGCTTGGTAAGGTCGTCCATCGGCTCTCCGGTATGCGCCCTTGCCTCGCAAGACAACCGGGTTAGGAAGGATCATGCCCAACGTTGCCATCTGCGCCCCGTCTGCCGCCTTTGCGAAGGAAGATGCCGATCGCGTGCTGGCGCTGGCTGCGGCCGAGTTCCCGGGCGTGACGCTGCACTTCCATCCGCAATGCCTCCTCAGTGAAGGCCATTTTGCCGGGCCCGATGGTGCACGGCTTGAAGCGCTGGTGGAATGCGCGAATGATCCCGCCTTCGACGCGGTTTGGTTCGCGCGCGGCGGCTATAGCGCGGCGCGGATTGCCGAGGATGCGCTTGGCCGCTTCGATCACACCGCACAGGATAAGCTGTTTCTAGGTTATTCCGATGCCGGAACGCTGCTGGGCGGGATCTATCGGCAGCGGATCGGCCAAGCTGTCCATGCGCCGATGCCGGCCGATATCCGCCGTGCTGGCGGGGAAGCAGCGGTGCGGCGTACGTTGGCCTGGCTCGCCGGAGACCAGTCTGGCGAGGAGCCGGCCCAGGATGGTCACCCCAAGGCCGCGTTCAACCTTATGACGCTGGCCATGCTGGGCGGCACGCCGCTGATGCCCGGACTGGCGGGTCATGTCGTGCTGGTCGAGGAAGTCTGCGAACACATGTATGCGGTCGACCGGCTGTTCTTTCATCTTACCGCCCACCTAGGCGGGATTGCCGGTTTGCGGCTGGGTCGGGTCAGCGAAGTGCCCGAGAATGACCGGCCCTTCGGCACGACGGCGGAAGAAATCGCCCGGCACTGGTGCCAGCGCCACGCCATCCCGTTCCTGGGCAGCGCCGACATCGGCCACGATATCGACAACAAGATTGTGCCCTTCGGGGTTGAGGGCAGCGGCGCCAGCCGTTAGGCGCGCCGGCCAGACAGGAGCACAGCCATGCGAGCATTCGTTTTTCCGGGACAGGGTAGCCAGAAGGTCGGCATGGGAGCCGATTTGGCTGAAGCCAGCGCGATTGCGCGTGAAGTGTTCGAGGAGGTTGACGATGCTCTCGGCCAGAAGCTCTCGGCCATCATGCGCGAAGGGCCGGAAGATGCCCTGACCCTGACTGAGAATGCTCAGCCAGCGATCATGGCCAATGCCATCGCTGTGCTGCGCGTTCTGGAACGCGAAGGCGGGATCACGCTCGCCGAAAAGGCGGATTTCGTGGCCGGGCACAGTCTGGGTGAATATACTGCGCTCTGCGCCGCCGGGGCCTTCAGCCTTGCCGATACGGCCCGCCTGCTGAAGCTGCGCGGGCAGGCCATGCAGGCCGCCGTGCCGGTGGGCGTGGGGGCGATGTGCGCCTTGCTGGGCGCCGATATCGACAAGGCGCAGAAGCTGGCCGAGGCGGCCGCCGAAGGCGAAGTCTGCACCGTTGCCAATGACAACGATCCCGGCCAGGTCGTCCTTTCGGGCCACAAGGGCGCGATCGAGCGCGCCATTGCTCTGGTCAAAGAGTTCGAGATCAAGCGCGGCGTCGCCCTGCCGGTCTCGGCTCCGTTTCATTGCCCCCTGATGCAGCCGGCCGCCGATGCAATGGCTGAAGCGTTGGGCAAGACGCCGCCAGGCGCACTGCGGGTGCCGCTGTTCGCCAATGTCACGGCAGCCGTCGTGAGCGATCCGGCGGAGGTCCAGCGCTTGCTGGTCGAGCAGGTTTGCGGCCGGGTGCGCTGGCGCGAAAGCGTCATCGCCATGCAGGCGGCCGGGGTCGAACGGTTTGTCGAACTCGGCGGCAAGGTGCTCGGCCCAATGATTGGCCGCACCGTCAACGATGTAACCGTGACCAGTGTGGCCGGCATGGCCGATATCGAAGCGCTGGCAAAGGAGTTGTGATCATGGACCGCCTGTTTGACCTTTCCGGAATGACCGCTCTCGTGACTGGTGCTGCCGGCGGCATCGGCTCGGCGATCAGCCATGCCCTTGCCCGGCAGGGTGCACGGCTCGCTTTGTCCGGTACCAACCCGGCCAAGCTGCGCGCCTTTCGCGAGGAACTGAACGACACTTACGGCCATGACCATGTCGAGATCACTTGCGACCTGTCGAATACCGAACAGGTCGAACACCTGATTCCGGCCACGGTCGACACCCTGGGCAAGATCGATATCCTGGTGAACAATGCCGGGATCACCCGCGACAACCTGGCCATGCGGATGAAGGACGAGGAATGGGAACAGGTCATCAAGATCAACCTTGAAGCTGCCTTCCGCCTGATGCGCGCAGCCACCAAGCCGATGATGAAGGCGCGGTTTGGCCGGATCATCACCATCACCAGCGTGGTTGGTGCCACCGGCAATCCGGGGCAGATCAACTATGCCGCAGCCAAGGCCGGTCTCGTTGGCATGTCGAAGTCGCTCGGGCAGGAGCTGGCCAGTCGCGGCGTCACCGTAAACTGTGTCGCCCCCGGCTTCATTCGCACGGCGATGACGGACGTACTGCCCGATGCCCAGAAGGACGCGCTCAATGCCCGCATCCCAATGGGCCGGATGGGCGAAGGCGAGGATATCGGCGCAGCCGTGGCCTATCTCGCCAGCAAGGAGGCAGGTTATGTCACGGGCCAGACCCTCCACGTGAATGGCGGTATGGCGATGTTGTAATTCCTGCTGGGCCCGGCGAGCTGGAATTATCCCCAGTTTCGCCCGGAAAACCGCCCTCTAACCTTGCTCCCAAGGGCCTCGGCGTTAAGAAAGCGAGTCCGAATTTCCGCCGGGCCAGCCGATTCTGGCCGCGGGCCACTCTGGGGACGAAAGACCGACCATGAAGGCCACCATCGAACGCGCGACGCTCCTCAAGTGCCTGTCGCACGTCCAGTCCGTCGTCGAGCGGCGCAACACGATCCCGATCCTCTCGAACGTGCTGATCGAGGCGGCCTCTGACGGGACCGTCAAGATCATGGCAACTGACCTGGACCTGCAAGTGGTCGAGACGCTTGGGGCCGTCTCGGTCGAGGGTGCCGGCGCGATTACGGTCTCGGCGCACCTTCTGTTCGACATTGCCCGCAAGCTGCCCGATGGTAGCCAGGTTAGCCTGGAGACGGCCGAGAACCGCATGACGGTCAAGGCAGGGCGCAGCCGCTTTTCGCTGCCGACGCTCCCGCGTGACGATTTCCCGGTGATTGTGGAAGGCGATCTGCCAACCAGCTTCGAGCTGCCGGCTGCGACCTTGGCCCAGCTGATCGACCGCACGCGTTTTGCGATCAGTACCGAGGAAACCCGCTATTACCTTAACGGTATCTTCCTGCACGTCACCGACGAGGAACTGAAGGCCGCCGCGACCGATGGCCACCGCCTGGCCCGCTTCACGCTCAAGCGCCCGGATGGCTCAGAAGGTATGCCGGACGTGATCGTGCCGCGCAAATGCGTGGCCGAACTGCGCAAGCTGCTGGAGGAGGCATTGGACGCCAATGTCCTGATTGATCTTTCGGCCAGCAAGATCCGCTTCACTCTGGGTGGCGAAAATGGCGTGGTCCTGACCAGCAAGCTGATCGATGGGACCTTCCCCGATTACAGCCGGGTCATCCCGACAGGCAATGACAAGCTGTTGCGGCTCGACCCCAAGTCGTTCTGGGAAGGGGTGGACCGCGTGGCCACGATCGCCACCGAAAAGACCCGTGCGGTCAAGATGGCGCTCGATAATGACCGGGTGACCCTCTCGGTCACTTCGCCCGATAACGGCACGGCTTCGGAAGAGGTCCCGGCCGACTACAAGTCGAGCGGGTTCGAAATCGGTTTCAACGCCGGTTACCTGAAGGACATCCTTGGCCAGATCGATGGCGATACGGTGGAACTGCACCTGGCCGACGCCGGCGCACCCACCCTGATCCGCCAGGACGACAAGAGCCCCGCGCTTTACGTACTGATGCCGATGCGGGTGTAATCCGCTTTACCTTCCCCTTCAGGCTTGATTGAATGGGCGCGCCAATTGGTGCGCCCGTTTCAATTCAGGGAGATAAGCATGACTCATACCGTTCAAGTGAAACGCGGCGCGCTTGGCGAAACCCGCATTGCCGAAAGCACTCCCGCTCCGCTGGGTGAGGGTGCGGTGCGGCTGAAGGTCGAAAGCTTTTCCGTCACCGCCAACAACGTCACCTACGCCGTGGCTGGCGATGCCTTTGGTTACTGGAACTTCTTTCCGGGTGAGGGCGAGTGGGGTGTGGTGCCGATGTGGGGCCATGCGGTGGTGACCGAAAGCCGTCTTCCCGACATCGCCGTGGGGGAACGGGTCTATGGCTATCTGCCAATGGCTGAGAGCCTTGATGTCCTGCCTACGGGCGTCAGTGCGGGTGGTTTCACCGATGCCGCCGCGCATCGTCAGCCGATGAGCCCGATTTACAACCAGTACAGCCGCCTAGCCGCCGATCCAGAGCATGACCCCGCGCGCGAGGGCGAGCGGATGATCTTCGGCCCGCTGTTCAAGACCGGGTTTCTGATCGAGAGCTTTATGCGCCGCGAGAGCTGGTTCGGGGCTGAGGCGCTGGTTTGCACCTCGGCCTCGTCCAAGACCGCCATGGCCCTCGCCTCGGTCACCCGGCATCGCTCGCCAGGGATCCGGCGGATCGGTCTGACGTCTGCGGGCAATGTGGATTTCGTGCGGCGTAGCGGCTTCTATGATGAAGTGCTGGCCTATGACGATCTGGCCGGGCTGCCACAGGTGCCATCAGTCCTAGTTGATTTCGCCGGGAATGCGGGCCTGATCCACGGCGTCCACATGGCGCTGGGGGATCACCTAAGGTACTCCTGCACGGTCGGCGCGACCCATGTCGGGGCGGGGTTCGGGCAAGATCGCGGCGCACTGCCCGGACCGACGCCGGTGCTGTTCTTCGCGCCGGACCATGCCGTTGCGGCGATCAAGGAGCTTGGTCCCAAGGCCTTTGGCGATGCGGTGGGCGAAAGCTGGCTGCGGTTCATTGCTGAAGCCGGCGGAGCGCTGACCATTGACGTTCGCGATGGACTTGAGGCTGCGCGCGCGGCTTACCTTACCACGCTGGCGGGCAAGGCCGATCCGGCGGTTGGGATCGTGATCCGACCCTAGATATCGACCACGATCTTGCCAAAGTGCGCGTTAGCGGCCTGGTGGCGGAACGCGTCGGCAAGATTGGCGAGCGGGAAATGGTCGGAAATGACCGGCCTGATGCCGTTCGCCTCGATCCCGGCAATCATGTCGAGCTGCTGGCGGCGGCTACCGACTGTGAGCCCCTGGACGCGCAGGTTCTTGGCCATCAGCAGCGCGGTCTGGACCGGCCCGGCAAAGCCCGCAAGCACCCCGATCAGCGCAACATGGCCGCCGACGCGGGTGGCCATCATCGACTGGTCAAGCGTACCAGCCCCGCCAATCTCAACCACACAATCGACGCCGGTGCCGCCAGTCAGTTCCAGCACCTTCATGCCCCAGGCGGGCACTTCCTTGTAATTGATCAGGTGATCGGCGCCGAGTGCCTTCATCCGCTCTAGCTTCGCATCGGCGGAGGACGTGGCGATCACCGTAGCGCCGGCCGCTTTGGCAAATTGCAGCGCGAAGGCCGAAACCCCGCCGGTCCCCTGGACCAGCACCGTGTCGCCTGGCTTGATCGCGTTATCAACGAACAGCGCGCGCCAGGCTGTCAGGCCGGCGCAGGTCAGCGTGGCGGCCTCGGCGGCGTTATAGCCTTGCGGAACACGGGTGAACCAGTGCTCGGGCGTGACGACCACTTCACGGGCATAGCCATCAATGCCGTCACCAGGGACGCGGGTGAAGGCGCTGGCGGGCGGAGCGCCATCGATCCAGTCGGGAAAGAAGATCGAGACGACCAGGTCGCCCGGCTTGAATTGAGTTACTCCATCACCGACAGCCTCGACCATTCCGGCGCCATCTGACATTGGGATGCGGCCAGTAGCGGCTGGGATCATGCCGCTCACCACCGCGAAATCGTGATAGTTCAGCGAGCTGGCCTGCAGTCGGACCCGGATCTCGCCGGGGCCCGGCTGGCCCGGATCCTCGCAAGAACCTGGCAGTAGGGTGTCGAGACTGGCAGGAGAACCGATGCGGATGGCCGTCTGGCTCATTCGGCTGCCTCCAGCAGGTCCGCTCGCTGCGGGCCGCGGATCAGGCCGCCGGGCGTCGCCCCGGTCCATTCGCCGTTGCGGAAGGTGACCACACCCGTCTTGATCGTGCAGACATAGCCTTCGGCCTTCTGCAGCAGGCGCTTGCCGCCGGCGGGCAGGTCAAAGGCCAGCCAGGGCTTGCCGAGCTTGATCTTGTCCAGGTCGATCACGTTAAGATCGGCGAGGTAGCCGGGGGCGATGATCCCGCGATCGTCCAGCCCATAGAGCCGTGCCGTGTCCCGACATTGCCGCTTAACGGCGTTTTCCAGGCTGATCCGGCCGCCGCGCTTGCGATCACGCACCCAGTGCTGGAGCATGAACGTTGGGCTGGCAGCATCGCAGATCGTGCCGCAGTGCGCGCCGCCATCGGACAGCGAGTTCACCGTGTCGTCGCTCTGCTGCAGCGCCTCGAGAAAATCGAGATTGCCGTCGGCGTAGTTGAGGATCGGCAAGTAAATGAAGCCGGTAGCACCATCGCGGCAGAGCAGGTCATAGGCATATTCATCGCCCGAAACGCCGGCCGCAGCGGCGCGCGCCGCAATCGAGGCATCGGCCTGCGGTTCGTAATCGAAATCGGGGTCCATTTCGAACTGCATCCCCCACCCGGCGCTCACCACCATCGAGATGCCGATGATATCCTCCGGCACCTGGCTGTAATCGGCAGCTTCGGACAGGAGCTGCGCCTTGAAGGCCGGGTCGAGCAGTTTGGCCTTCTGCTGATCCCAGGGCAGCTCGGCAATTGCCTGCCAGCTTGGGCGCAGGCGGAAGGGGTGAACGGTGCCTTGCCAGGCCATGATGATGCCATTGCCGCGCAGCGCGATCTGGGCGACGATATTGGCACCATTGTCGTTCTCGGCGCGCATATTGGCGATCTGTTCGTCGAGCGGCTGCTCCTTGGCGATTGACTGGAGCGCGGCGAAAGTCACCGGCAGGCCGGTTTCGCGGCTGATCTGGCCCATCCAGCCAAACTCGTTCCATTCGCGGCGCAGGTCGCTAGCCATTTCAAACACGCCGTAGCCGACGCGGCCCATGGCCCGGCCGATCTCGACCAGCTCCTCTTCGGTCGCGGTGGTGCCCGGCACCAGTTCACCATCGATCGAGCGGTGCAGCACGGTGCGGCTGGTGGAAAAGCCGAGCGCCCCGGCGCGGACGCCTTCCTCGACGATGTCAGCCATTTTCTGGATGTCATCAGCCGTCGGCACGGCCCCAGGCATCTCGCGGTCGCCCAGGACATAGGCGCGGACCGCGCCGTGCGGCACGTGGGTGCCAACGTCGATGCTGCGCGGCAGCCGCTCCAAGGCATCGAGGTACTCTGGGAAGGTTTCCCAGTCCCACTTCATCCCTTCGGCCAGTGCGGTGCCTGGGATGTCCTCCACCCCTTCCATCAGCCCGATCAGCCAGTTGTGCCGGTCTGGCGCGGCGGGGGCGAAGCCGACTCCGCAATTGCCCATCACGGCAGTGGTTACGCCATGCCACGAAGACGGAGCCATTTCCTGATCCCAGGTGGCCTGACCGTCATAATGGGTGTGCACATCGACCCAGCCCGGGGCAACGATCTTGCCAGCGGCATCGATTTCGTCCGCGGCGTCTCCCTTAATGCTGCCGACGGCGGCGATCAGCCCGTCCTTTACCGCAATGTCGCCGGTGAAACGCGGTGCGCCGGTGCCATCGACAATGGTGCCGCCGCGAATGATGAGATCGTAAGTGGGCATGGCCTCTCTCCGCTGGCCGCGACTCTCTGGGGCCGCGCCTTTAATCGGTCGATTAAAACATGGCTGCGACGCGGGGGCAAGCGAAGAAGGGCTATTCCCCCAGTGCCCGGATCATGTCCGCCACATCGACGAACTTTTCGCGCGGGGCGCCATGGCGCGCGCGCTGTTCTTCGGCGGCTTCGATCTTCTTCCAGTCGCGGAAGGTGACCACGTCCAGCCCGCGCGCTGCGGCGAGGGCATCAAAGCCGGGGCGACCAGCCTTGCCAGCCCCGGCACCGATATCGCCGGCAATCAGATCGATCACGGCAAAACCATCCGGGCGGTTGGTGCCGATGGTGCCGGACGGCCCGCGCCGTGCCCAGCCGACGCAGTACAGCCCTGGGAGGATCCGGCCTTCGTCATTGGCAAAGCGTCCGGCGCTTTCCTCGAACGGCACGCCTGGGATCGGACTGGTCTTGTAGCCGATGCAGGTGACCACCAGGCTGCAGGCGATAGTGTAGGTTTCGCCTGTGCCGCTGGCGCGGCCATTGGCGTCCAGTGTTGTGCGCTCCACTTTGATCCCCGTCACCCCGTCGTCACCCAGGATGGCCTGGGGGCTGGCAAAGAAATCGAAATCGATCTCAACCGGTTTGTCGGCGCGAAACTGCTCGGGGATGGCGGCAAAGCCGCGCAGGTGAGTAACGGACTTGCGCTGGCCCGGCTCAAGAAACAGATCCTCGTCCTCTGCCGGCAGGTCGGTTGGATCCACCCGCGGGCAGGCCCGTTCAAGGTGAGCCAGCTCACCCAGCTCCTTCGGAGTCATGGCGATCTGGTGCGGCCCGCGCCGTCCCAGAATGACTATTCGCGAGATTTTCGATTTCTCAAGCGCGTGAAGGGCATGGGCGACGATGTCGCTACCATGGAACTCGGCTCCGGTCTTGGACAGGATCCGGGCCACATCCAGCGCGACGTTGCCATTGCCGATCACGACGGCAGTTCCGCCCGAAAGGTCTGGGTTAAGCTTCGCAAACTGGGGATGGCCATTGTACCAGCCGACAAAGGCGGCACTGCCGAACACATTGTCCAGACCTTCTCCTGGAATGCCGGCCGGCTTGTCGTTGGGCGCGCCGGTGGCCAGCACGACTGCGTCATACAGATCCTGCAATTCGCCGATTGTCACATCCTCGCCAATCGTGACATTGCCCACGAAGCGGACATTGTCTGACAAGGCGGTCCCTTCATAGCGCCGCGAGACGCCCTTGATCGACTGGTGATCGGGCGCCACTCCGGTGCGGATCAGGCCATAGGGCACCGGCAGCATATCGAAGATATCGACCCGCACGTCCTCGCCCCACTGCTTCTGGGCGGCTTCGGCCGTGTAATACCCGGCCGGTCCGGAACCGATGATGGCGATATGGCGCATGGTCTGTCCCGCTCCCTGATCCGGCCAGTCGGGCCTGGGCGGAATGGGGTATGCCCTCTGCCGCTCATGCACTTCCGCTGGCGTTTTCCCGTCGGGCAGGATGCCTCTTGCACCGGATCTTTACAACCCATTGCAGGGGCTTACGCAAATTCCCGTATATTCATTGAGTTAACAGATTTTCAAAGTCCTTCTGCCAGAGAGGCGTGATGGCATCCGAACCGGCCAATATGGATCTTCCCTTTGTGCCGGCAGCGCGTGCACCTGCGCGCCGGCAGCCAATGCGCCCAGGCGGACATACGCTGGTGTCGCCAAATTGGTGGCTGATAGGTCCGATTATCCCAGCGCTGGTCCTGTTCACGACTCTGGCTACCGGCACCTTGCCCGGTTTGTTGCCGGCAGGCCTCTACATCCTGGCAATTGCCATTTGCGCGCTGACCACGAAGTTAAATCGGCGCGAGCTTGGCCGGGTCAGCTCGAATCTTGAACGTGAAGTGCTCCACGGCTTGCTGGTTTGTGGACCGTCCCTGCTGTTCGGGCTGGCAACGGGCCTGTGGACCGACTCTGCCCCGGGCATGTCGTGGCGCGAATCGATCGGCCCGGTCGCTATTTTTACGGCCCTTGCCGTCATCATCCTGAATAGACGGGTGCACAGCCTGATCGGTGTCCAGGTCGCGATCTGGATGGGGGTGGCCTTGGTCAGCGGCAGCACCACCACGCTGCTGATCCTGTGTGCCGGTGCCGTCGCCGGGGCCTTTGCAGCAATCCGGCAAATCCGCACCGACCGCGCGGCCGCCGATGCCGAGCGCGATCGCCTGCATGCCCAGCAGCGCGCCGAAAAGCTGCTGACTGAATTCGAACAGAGCGGGCAGGGCTGGTTCTTCGAAACCGACCGGCGTGGGTGCCTGGCCTATGTTTCACCCACCGTGACCGCGATCCTCGAGTGCGAACTGAAGGATCTTGTAGGTAAGCCATTTGCGGTGCTGTTTGCCAGCGATGCGGCGGAGGGCGAACGCAGCCTCGCCTTTCATCTCAATGCTCGATCGGCGTTCAACGAATTGGCCTTGCGCGCCGCAACGTCGCGGGAAGAGCGCTGGTGGTCGATTACTGGCCGCCCACTCTATGACGATTTCGGCAATTTCCTGGGATTCCGCGGTTCGGGTCATGATCTCACCGAAAAGCGTCGCTCACAGCAACACGCTTCAAGGCTCGCGCATTTCGATTCGCTCACCGGTCTCGCCAATCGCTTGCAGATGGCGCAAACCCTTGAACGCATCCTGGTGGCGCCCAACCCCAACCATCGCAACTGTTCAATTTTCCTGCTCGATCTTGATCGGTTCAAGCAGGTCAACGACACCATGGGCCATCCCGCCGGTGATGCCCTGCTGACTCAGGTCGCCGAGCGCCTGAAAAACACTGTCGGCGAGGCTGGGCGGGTCGGCCGTCTGGGCGGCGATGAATTCGAGGTGATCGTTCCGGGCCGGCATTCGCGTGATGACCTGGCCGTTCTGGCCAAACGGATCATTACCAATCTTTCGATGCCGTACCAGCTTGACGGCCACCGAGTGGTCATCGGTGCATCGCTCGGCATTGCGCTCGCTCCCGATGACGGCGTGACCTCGGAAGCCCTGATCCGCAATGCCGACTTGGCGCTCTATGCAGCGAAGGACGGCGGTCGGGGCCGCCATCACTTCTACGATCCCGATCTACACAGCGATGCCGAGGAACGCCGGCAGCTTGAACACGATCTGCGCGAGGCCTTGTCGAACGGAGGCCTTGAACTGGTCTATCAGCCGGTCGTCCACACCTCGACTGAGCGCATTACGGGGTTTGAGGCGCTGCTGCGCTGGAACCATCCGGTGCACGGCCCGCTTTCGCCGGGCAAGTTCATTCCGATTGCGGAGGACGCTGGCCTGATCACCCAGATCGGGGAATGGGCGCTTCGCACCGCCTGTGCCGACCTGGCCAACTGGCCCGAGACCGTCCGAGTGGCAGTCAACGTATCACCCTTGCAGTTTGCCAATCCGTCCTTGCCGGCGGTCATTACAAATGCCCTGGCCAGCGCTCAGATCAGCCCAGCGCGGCTTGAGCTGGAAATCACCGAAAACGTGTTCCTGAACGAAGGGGAAGGGACCGACGCGATGTTCGCGGCGCTGAAGCGCGTTGGCGTGCGCCTTGCACTTGACGACTTTGGCACTGGTTATTCGTCACTCGGCTACTTGCGCAAGGCACCGTTTGACAAAATCAAGATCGACCAGTCCTTCGTGCGGGGTGCCACCCAACCGGGCAGCCGCAACGGTGCGATCATTTCCTCAATCGTTAGTCTTGCTGAAGCCCTTGGCATGGAAACCACTGCCGAGGGTGTGGAAACGCTTGATGAGCTGGATCTGGTACGTGTGCTGGGTTGCAGTCACGTCCAGGGTTACATTTATGATAAGCCGCTGTCGCGCGATGCTGCAACCGCGCGCTTGTCGTCGGGTCTTGAAGCCATCGCTATCGGTCCGCGGGCGGCTCGCGCTAAGCGGAGCACGATGCTACGCAAAGTCGAGCTGGCCCACCGGGGCGAACGCTATCCGGCCACGATCCGCAACATTTCGGCCACGGGTGCCTTGATCGAGGGCCTTTGGAACGTGCCCAACGGAACAATCTTCCAGGTGATGCTGTCCGAAAGTCACGCTTTGACTGCGACGGCGCGTTGGTGCCGGGAGGACCGCGTAGGCGTCGAGTTTGCCAAGCCGCTTCGGATCGACGCGGCCGGCAAGGTGGTTTTGCCGGGTCCGCATGAAGGTGAAAACCAGACGTTGCGTCGGGCAGCGGCGCGATAGCTGAAGTTGGGGGTTTGTGACGTGTTAGCACTTAAACAACCATCTTCGTCTATCACTTAGGTATGTCCGGCGCTTCCGCCTCACCTTTGGGTCGTTTCCGCAGCCTGCTTGGCAGCAGGCGCGAGAGCGGACCTGCGCCGGAGCTGGGTCAGACCGAACAGGAACGGTTGATGGAGTTGGCGCGCGATTATGAACAGTCCGGACTGGGCTGGTTCTGGTCGAGCAATGCGGAAGGCCGGCTAACCTACGTGTCGGACTGTGTGGCTCAGGTACTTGGTGAATCGGCTATGAGTCTCGTCGGCCAGCCGGTCCAATCGTTGTTTTTGCTTGAGCGCGATGACGATGATCCGGTTGAGCGGACTCTTCCGCTGATCCTGTCCGCGCGCAAGACTTTTGCCGACCTGCCGGTCAAGGCCGCCAGCGAACAAGTCGAGCTTTGGTGGTCGATTGCCGGTCGTCCCCAGTTCGATAACGAAGGCAATTTCCGCGGTTACTATGGCAACGGTATCGATGTGACGGCTTCGCGTCAGTCGCACAAGGACGCCTCTCGTCTGGCGCAGTACGATTCGCTGACCGGTTTGGCCAATCGCCACCGCATGTCCAAGCGGCTGAATGCAATCCTGACTGCCTATAAGGCGGCCAAGCGCAGCTGCGCCCTGTTTATGCTCGATCTCGACCGCTTCAAGCAGGTCAACGATACTCTCGGCCACCCGGCTGGGGACGAACTGCTCAAGCAGGTGGCACAGCGGCTTCAGCGAGTTCTGCCCGACAAGTCCTATGAGATTGGCCGCTTGGGCGGTGACGAATTCCAGGTTATCTTGCCCGATATCGATGATCGGGGCCGGCTTGGCGAGCTGGCCATGACGGTCATCACGATGATCTCTCAGCCCTACCAGATTGAGGGTAGCCGCTGCGTGATTGGCGCATCGGTGGGTATTGCTATCGCGCCCTATGATGGGATTACGAGCGAGGAATTGGTCCGTTCGGCTGACCTTGCGCTATATGCTTCCAAAGGCGGCGGGCGCGGCCAGTTCCGTTTCTACTCAAGCGACTTGCACAGCGAGGCCGAGCGACGCCGACAGATCGAAGAAGACCTGCGCGATGCTCTGGCCAGCGATCAGATGCGCTTGGTCTACCAGCCGATCGTGGACGCCAAGACCAACAAGGTTGTCTCGCTCGAAACGCTCGCACGTTGGGATCATCCTGAGCTCGGTGAAATCTCTCCTGGGATATTCATTCCGATCGCTGAAGAAGCCAACCTGATCGGCCAGCTCGGTGACTGGGTGCTCAAGCAAGCCTGCATGGATGCGGCAGACTTGCCCGGCAGCATTCGTATTGCAGTCAATGTGTCGGCCGCCCAGTTCGGCAACCAGGGATTCCCGGCGCTGGTCGCCCAGGCCCTGGCCCATTCAGGTCTGCCGCCTGAGCGGCTGGAGCTGGAACTGACAGAATCGGTCTTCCTGGGCGACAAGTCAGCGACCGAAGATATGTTCAGCGCGCTCAAGATGCTCGGCGTGCGGCTGGCGCTGGACGATTTCGGCACCGGCTATTCCTCGCTCAGCTATCTCCAGTACGCACCGTTCGATAAGATCAAGATTGACAAAAGCTTCATCCGCGAAGTGACACAGCCCGGCAGCCGCAATGCTGCGATCATCTCGGCCATTGTCAACCTGGCAACGGCTTTGGACATGGATACTACGGCCGAGGGCATCGAAGCCCACGACGAACTTGAAGCCATGCGCAAGTTGGGCGTGAAGCAGATCCAGGGCTTCATTTATGCAGCTGCGGTGTCGAGTGATGATGTGACCGAGAGCCTGCTCAGCGGGGACTGGGTGATCGAACCTGACGGGCCAAGCCGCTATCGCCCCGAACGCCGCACCGTGCTGCGGAGGGTTGGGCTGATCCATGAAGACCACCGTTACGAAGCCATGATGCGCAACCTTTCGCGCAGCGGCTGCATGGTGGAGGGCCTGCTCGACGTCCCAGTTGGCACCCCGTTCGTGGTTGACTTCGGCGAAGGCCAGTTGGCTGTGGCCGTGGTTCGTCGGAGTGCGGGGGCCATGCAGGGGTTGGAATTCGAACAGCCGCTGGTCGACGATGGGGCTGGCGGTCTTTGTACCCGTCACCGGGTCTCGCCTTATGTTCTTGCACAGGCGGGTATGCCGCTCGCCGCGCTCCCGCCAGGCCAGTATCCGATGCAGTTGATGCAGCAACCCGGCGCACCACTCACTTTCCCCAGGTTCGATACGACCGAGCTCAAGAGCCGGCCGGTTAAGGTGGCTTAGCGGCGGCGTCGCAGCGAACGGCCAGCGACTAGGTACCGGAACGGGTTACATAGCTAGGCTGCAGCCGCCAGGCGGCTAGTATGATGGCTTGTTTCATCTGATGACGATGACCGGCTCACCATGGTGCGCCAGCGTATAGAATGGCTGCGCAAGGTTCCGGCCAGTCACCGTTACTTGATCAAGGTCTGAGCGGATGAACCCTCGCCTTTCTCCCGCATCAGGTCTGGCCAGTGCTGAGCAGGCAATTGACCGGGCGATGACTGATTGTACTGCCGGGGGTAGCGGACCATCGGCCCGGTGACACTGCGCTGACTTGCTGCTAACGGCCCGGCATGACTGACCTGAGCCTGATCCGCAATTTTTCGATCATCGCCCATATCGACCATGGCAAGAGCACTTTGGCGGACCGGCTGATCCAGTTCACCGGGGGCTTGTCCGAGCGTGAGATGTCGGCGCAAGTCCTTGATAATATGGACATTGAGAAAGAGCGCGGGATCACGATCAAGGCCCAGACCGTGCGCCTGAAGTACAAGGCGCGCGATGGCCGCGACTATGAGCTGAACCTGATGGACACCCCCGGCCACGTCGACTTCGCCTATGAAGTCAGCCGCAGCCTGGCCGCCTGCGAGGGCGCGCTGCTGGTGGTCGATGCGGCACAGGGGGTTGAGGCGCAGACCCTTGCCAATGTCTACCAGTCGATCGAGCACGATCATGAGATCGTCCCCGTCATCAACAAGATCGACCTGCCCGCCGCCGAACCCGAAAAGGTCAAGGCCGAGATCGAGGAGATCATCGGCCTCGATGCCTCCAACGCGGTGCTCACCAGCGCCAAGTCCGGCATCGGGATCGAGGACGTGCTCGAAGCCGTCGTCACCCGCATCCCGCCGCCCAAGGGCGATGCCAATGCCCCGCTCAAGGCCATGCTGGTGGACAGCTGGTACGATCCCTACCTCGGCGTGGTGATCCTCGTCCGCGTGATCGACGGCACGATCCGCAAGGGCCTCTCGGTCAAGTTCATGGCCGGCGGCACCGAACACCTGATTGACCGGGTCGGCTGCATGACCCCCAAGATCGAGCAGCTGCCCGAACTCGGCCCGGGCGAGATCGGCTTCATCACCGCCCAGATCAAGGAAGTGGCCCAGGCCCGCGTGGGTGACACGATCACGCTTGCGAAAGGCGGGGCGAGCGAGGCGCTGCCCGGCTTCAAGGAAGTCCAGCCAGTGGTGTTCTGCGGCCTCTTCCCGGTTGACGCGGCCGACTTTGAAAAGCTGCGCGAGTCCATCGGCAAGCTGCGGCTCAACGATGCCAGCTTCAGCTTCGAGATGGAAAGCAGCGCCGCCCTGGGCTTTGGCTTCCGCTGCGGCTTCCTCGGCCTGCTGCACCTCGAAATCATTCAGGAACGGCTCAGCCGCGAATATGACCTGGACCTGATCACCACGGCCCCCAGCGTCGTCTACCGCATCCAGCTGCGCAAGAGCCGCACCGATGACGCGCGCGAGATCCTGCTCCACAACCCGGCCGACTATCCCGATCCCAGCCGGATCGAAAGCATCGAGGAACCGTGGATCCGCGGCACGATCTACACGCCGGACGAATACCTCGGCTCTGTGCTCAAGCTGTGCCAGGA